>ERZ808040.142-NODE-142-length-69654-cov-6.399284_pt1 | contig 69654 bp, 70 predicted proteins | sample MGYA00380191_ERZ808040 | MGnify/ENA primary metagenome ERZ808040 (study PRJEB31490, sample SAMN06133395) | mouse gut metagenome | isolation source: J6 | host: mice | place: China: Chengdu | collected 2015-05 ...
TAAAAAAAGTAAACATCATTATATTTAGAGGTTTTTTGCCTGACTTAAATAATCACCCACAAAAACTTGACTCAATCGTTGTCAGTTATGAAAAGATGAATCGTTAATAAAATGCTATACTACCAATAGACGTATAGTAGATAGAAAATGTTCGCAGAAAGGAAGTTACCAATGTTTTCATGGGGAAGTAGTATACCAAGTTGGTTTTATATATTGGCCATTGCCGTTGTAATTTCATTTATTATTATTGCAGAATGGCGAACGAGAAAATAAGGAGGGGAAACGATTGTTGACGCAAATCCATCGACCGATCTTTTCGATGCAACACGATAAAATTCGTATTGAAGATGTGTGGACAGGTGAGCCCTATATCGAACGCGTTCAATTCGCTGGTGGCTTTTTTCAAAATGGTGACGAGCCCCTTCATTTTAATGATGTTCAGTTTAAACATGTACGTTTTAATGGTGCAAACTTAGAAGAGATGCATTTTACAGATGTATTATTTGATACTTGTGATTTTTCAAATGCCCAATTAAAAAATACACATTTTCATCGTTGTCAGTTTAAAGGTGTAAAATTAACGGGAGCAGATTTTTCACAAGCGTTATTTGGACATGTATTGTTTGAAAATGGTGAAGCGCAATATAGTGATTTTAGCTTATCACGTACAAACCATGTTGCATTTCACCAAATGGATTTAACAGAAAGTAATTTTTTTGATTGTCATTTTAAACAAACGTTTTTTGTGAGAAATCTTTTACATCGAGCAAGCTTTATTGAAACAAATTTAGCAAACATTGATTTGTCGACAAATCAGTATGATACGATAGAAGTCACAATCGAAAAATTGTCTAATTGTATTGTTTCTGAGAGACAAGCAATCGGTTTTGCGAAATTATTAGGCCTTCATATTACAGAATAATGCGTAGAAAAGAGTGAAGAAATGTTAACATTTGAAGAAAAACAGGAAATAATTGATACGTTTCCACAATTAACAAAAAAAGAAGTATCGATGAAACGATTAAATTATCATTTTGAAGACAGCTTATATGACAAAAAGGTTGTCGTACAACATTTACATCCAAATGGAAATGGATTTGTCTACTTAGAAAATGTTCCAGGTTATCAAACAGATGAACGTGGCCTTGTGAATATACGTGAAGTGACAGCAGAAGTGCTTCGTCAAATGGTCGAAGATGCCATCGAAGGACTTCGTACAGAAATCGAACCGATTATTGAAAGATGGACGGATGGTCAACATGTGCTTGTTTTACAAGAAGAACTTGATGCATGGGGAGTTTACCATGAAGGAAATTTAGAAGATAGCTTTGGCGATTACGAAGAAGCTGTGAATTATTTAAAAGATGAACGTTTTACATTAGAAGAGGAGGCATAAGGCTTTATGAAAGGAAGAACATTGGTTGTCGTACTTTTAGTCATCGTGCTAATCACTGTTGGCGGTGTGTACGTCGCCATGAAAATGACGATTGATCAAATGAAAAAAGAGCCAAAAGACCAAATAGATGAACAAACAGCAATTATGGAACAAGTAGAACAACCTAGTTATGATCAATGGATTTCTTTATAGAAAAAGCTGTTCAGACAGTTAGGTAGTCATCACTAACAATCTGAACAGCTTTATTTTGATGTTACGATTTTTGTTCAAATCGTTTATTATCTCGACGGTATAAGCCTTTATTGAATGGCAACCACCAATTCCATTTTCCGAACAATTTCATTAAACTTGGCACGAGTAATAAACGAATAATTGTTGCGTCAATAGCGACTGCAATCGCAATCCCAACACCAATTTGTTTCACAGGCATGACGTCTGTAAAAGCGAAAGCACCTGTGAGCACAATCATAATAAGCGCCGCTGACGTAATCACTTTGCTTGTTGTTGCGAGTCCTTCTACTGTAGCTTTATCGTTATTAAAAGATGTAGCATACTCTTCTTGCATCCTTGATATCAGGAATACTTCATAATCCATACTTAATCCGAATACAAGACTGAACACGAGCACAGGAATAATAAGCGCAATTGTTCCGGCGGGCAATCCGAAATGTCCGTATTGGAAAATGTATACGAGAATGCCAAAAGTAGAAGCCAATCCGATTACATTCATAAGGATCGCTTTAATTGGAATTAATAAAGAGCGAAATGCGATCATTAAAATGATAAATGTCGAGGCGATAATAACCGTTAAAACAAGTCCGATTTTATCCCAAATCTCATCAAATATTTCCTGGTTAAATCTCGGTTCTCCACCAATTTGAACAGACCAATCAGGATGTTCTTTTTGCCAATCACGAACCCAAGTTTGTGCTGCATTAGAAGTACCTTCCACATTAAGGGTAATCGGAATCATCACTTCATCTTCTTGAATAAATTGTTCTACGAGTGGTTCGAGCGAAGCGGCTATCTCCGGCACACTCATCGCCCCGTTCCATTCCTCCACAGATTGAATATCACTCGCACTGAAGATCGTCGTAACTTCTTCCACTAGTTGATCTTGTTCAAACGTTTCTTCTAATGATTTCAATGCGTTCAGTCCGTCTTCATTTTCCCAACCGCCGGCACGTTTCGCAATCATGTATAGTGAAGACGTATCTTTCATATCAAAAGTATCTTCCATTAATTCAAATGCCGCACGAGAATCATAAGACATTGGCAATGCATCTAGCTCTGGAATCGTTAGTTTCATATTTTTTACAGGAATCATAGCAATCGTTAGTAAAATAATGGCGACAAGTGTAATGGTAACAGGTCTTTTAATCACGCTATTGGCAAATTGACGCCAGCGATTGGTGCCGTTTTTCTTCGTTTTTAATACTTGCCATTTATCAATTCGATTGCCAAGCAATAATAAAATAGAAGGCAGTAATGTGATTGAAGTAAGAACAGCCATAGACACTACAATCATCCCGCCAATTGCAATATTTTGGAATAAATCAATTTGAATCAATAACATCGCACCAAGTCCGATAAATACACAAAATGCTGAGAAAATAACGGAGCGTCCAGCTGTTTGAATGGTCATTTTGACAGCATCTTCAATTGAAGAATGTGCACGTTCTTCGCGATAACGACTAATGAAAAGCAAAGCAAAGTCGATACTAAGTGCTAAGCCGAGCATTGGAATAATATTTAAGACGAATATGGATAAATCAATTTTCTCGCCGATAAACGTCAAAATTCCAAATGAGGTAATAACGGTCGTAATTCCAATCGCTAATGGCACAAGTGCCGCAACAACTGTCCCAAAAGCAAAGAGTAAAATGATAATGGCAACAGGTAATCCAATTGCTTCAGCAGTAATTAAGTCTTTTTGACTGGCTTCATTAATATCTTTTGATAGCGGGGAAGCACCGGTTAACGTAATGCCATCTTGCCCATCAAATGTAGCACGAATATCAGTCACAATTTGTGACATATGATCTGTTTCGTGATCAAAATGAAGCATCGCATAAGCCACATCTTCTTTTTGTAAAGATTGATCTTCTAATGGTGAATCAATTGATGATGTAAGTTGTAATGATTCAATTTCTTCAAGCGTTTGCTTAATGGTGTCATTTGATTGATGATCAAACACGACAAACATTGTTTCCGCAGGCATGTCAAATTGTTTCGAAACGGTATCCATAACGGCTTCATGTTCGCCATCCATTCGGAAACCATCGCCTTCTAATAAATTCGGTAAACGAATCGCAAAAATGGCCATCGCTATTAAAATCGCAACCCAAAAAAGGGCAACCCATTTATATGCTCGAGAAATCAGTTGAGAAAAAATTCGCACGTGAAAGCCTTCCTTCTTTTTATAATAAGTGAGTACGTTCATCATATCGAATTTTGAAAGAAAAGTCTTATGTTTCAGTCTAGAAATGCGCGCACTGCTAGTAGAGAGAGAGCGGGTTTTGGGAAATATATAGAATAGAGTAGCGAGAAAGAGTTGTTTATAAAAGTCAGTGAAAGCTGATGTGATGAATAACGCTTTTGTTGATCGTTTTTTTAGAAATCGATTCCTTTGTCAGTGCTGATTTCGCAATTGGGTTGGTAGAGGGAGAGGGGGTGTAGATAATGTAAAGAAATTTGAAGATAACGCAAGAAGATTTGTAGGTAAATCTCAAACTTGTTGATTCACGAACAAAACTTGTAGGTATTGAACTGGGATCTGTAGATAACGCAAGAAAATTTGCAGAAAACCCGCAATGAGTTGTCGATAAAGAAGCGATTGTCGATAGCAGCTAGTAATTTGTAGATACGAGCTTTTAGTTTGTTGATTTGAACAGAAAATTTGTAGGTATCGCAAGAAGATTTGTAGGTAAATCTTAAACTTGTTGATTCACGAACAAAACTTGTAGGTATTGAACTGAGATCTGGAGATATCACAAAAAACTTTGTAGCTATCACCAAAAAACCTTGTAAACAACAGAAAAAAGCCATTCTCTTAAGAGAATGGCTTGAATAGGTTAATTCAAATTAGTTTTTAACAACGTTTGAAGCTTGAAGACCACGTTCACCTTGTTCGATTTCGAAAGTTACTTCTTGACCTTCTTCAAGTGTTTTGAAACCTTCGCCTTGGATAGCTGAGAAGTGTACGAATACGTCGTCGCCTTCTTCACGCTCGATAAATCCAAAACCTTTTTCTGCGTTAAACCATTTTACTTTACCTTGTTCCATCTTTGTTTCCTCCTCGTGTGTATGTTTTACACACATGTGTTACTATCCTTGCTCAAGTCTTGAAGGGGTCTTGATGACCGTTCTACTATTCGAACAAAAATAATTCTTCTTTATCATAACAAGTAGCGCGATCAATTGCAAGTGAAATGTTTATTTGGTTAAAAGAACAGTGCAAGTACTTGATAAAGGATGGCAGCTAATGCAGCAGAAATTGGCAATGTAATAATCCAAGTCATGACAATATTTTTCGCTACACCCCAGTTTACGTCGCGGACACGTTGTGCAGTTCCAACACCCATAATCGCTGATGAAATGACATGTGTCGTACTAACTGGTAAGTGAAGGAGTGTTGCACTAAAAATAATCCCAGCAGATGATAGGTCTGCGGCTGCTCCATTTACAGGACGGATTTTCATAATTTTTGTCCCAACGGTTTTAATAATTTTATAACCACCAATAGATGTACCAAGTCCCATCGCCGTTGCGGCAGCGATACGTACCCATAATTGGACATCATCCGTCGTTTGTAATCCACCGGCAATGAGTGCCATCGTAATGATTCCCATTGCTTTTTGTGCATCATTCGTTCCGTGTGTAAATGCTTGTAGTGCAGCAGTTCCGATTTGCATATAACGAATACGTTTATTTGCCTTAAATAAATTACGATTTTTTAAAACGACTTTAAAAATCGACATGACAATAAAACCGACGAATAGTGCGATAAAAGGGGAGAAGATTAAAGCTTCTAAAATTTTAATGAACCCTTTGTAATTTAAAATCCCAAATCCAGCAGCAGAAATGGCTGCACCAGCAATTGATCCAATAAGTGCGTGAGATGAACTTGACGGAATTCCGAAATACCATGTAATTAAGTTCCATGCGATTGCAGAAAGTAGCGCGGCTAAAATAACGAGTGAGCCATTTTCTAACATAAATGGGTCGACGATATCTTTAGAAATGGTTTGTGCCACCCCTGTAAATGTTAGTGCACCAATAAAGTTCATAGTAGCTGCCATTAAGACCGCAGTTCTAGGTTTTAATGCGCGCGTTGACACAGAAGTGGCAATAGCGTTTGCTGTGTCATGAAAGCCGTTAATAAAGTCAAAAGCGAGTGCAAATATAACGACAAGTATTGTGAGGAGTAAAAGTGTATCCATTACGTGTGAACTCCTCCTTACGCGTTACGCATAATAATCGTTTCGATTGTATTTGCAACATCTTCGCAGTAGTCAGCAATCTCTTCTAGTTGTTCATAAGAATCTTTTAATTGGATAATACGAATTGGATCTGTCTCGTTAATGAATAATTGTTTAATCGATGTTCGGTAAACTTCATCGCAAATGCTTTCTAATTGTTTAATCAGAACTGCATGGTCGCGCATTTCAACAAGTTTTTTCTTTGATAATAGTTGAAGTGCTTTGACGATTTCATCTGTACTTTTCACGATGTTTTCCATAAATGAATCTACATATTCATCCGTCTCGACTAATGAAAACATTTCTAAGTGCGCAATGAAATGTTCCATTCCGTCTAAAATATCATCCATTTTAATCGATAATTGTAAAATATCTTCACGCTCGATAGGGGTCATAAACGAAGTATTTAACTTCGTTGTTAATTCGTGAATTAACGTATCTCCTTCGCGCTCATAATTTTTCATTTTAATACTAACTTCTTTTAAATCAGCGATACTTGTAATTTCAAAATTATATGTGTAATGAATTGATTCACGTACATGTTCAGCAATTTCAAGTAGTGCAGTGAAAAATGGATCAGTTTTATTAAAATTAAACATGATGTACCTCCAATGTGATTAATCTGTTTCAGATTTTTACAGCACAGTCAATTATACCAAAAAAACTGCTTGAAATACATATATAAATGCGCAAATGTGTTGGATGATATGGGAATTTGAATAAATCGTGAAATTTTTATGACATACTTTCTTGATTCCCTAAATAAAAAAATAAAAAACGTTACTTTTTTGAAACCTTCTAGTAAGTTGACCGTATAAGAATTATGAAAGAGCAAGTAGGAGGGATGGCAATGGAATTATTTGGGTTACCTATTATGCAAGTGTATTTATACGGCTTAATGATTGCTGGTGTCGCAACGGTATTGTACATCTTTATTAGTGACTTTACGGATGGAGTTGAAGACATTCACCCGCTACTTGACCCGGCCATTATTTTATCATTCATTACATTTACATGTGCGGGGGCATATATTTTAGAGAAAACCGTATTATGGGATAGCTTCATTATTTTGGGTGTTGCGATTGCGATAGCAATTGTTTTAGATACATTACTCTATTTCTTTGTTTTAGTACCTTTACGATCAGCGGAAGTATCGATGGTATATTCCGATGATCAATTAATGGGGCAAGTCGGTCGTGTCATTATTTCAATCCCAGAAAATGGGTATGGTGAAATAGTCATCGAGACGATTAACGGACGCATTAATAAACGTGCTGTCGGATATGAAAACATTCCGATTGAATACGGCAAAGAAGTGTTAATCATTGAAGTGAAGGAAGGCGCGTTCGTTGTAAAAGAATATGAGCCATTTCGCTTCGCAAATCACCAATCATAAATAGGGGAGGAATGAATATGCCAGGAATTATCACAGTCCTTGGAGTCGTCGGATTTATTATACTGGCGATTGTATTGGTCTATATTACGAAATATCGTACAGTTGGACCAGACGAAGCATTAATTGTAACGGGGAGTTATTTAGGATCCAAAAATGTACATACCGATGAAGGCGGCAATAAAATTAAAATTATTCGCGGTGGCGGTACATTCGTGTTTCCAGTATTCCAACAAGCAGAGCCGTTAAGTTTGCTTTCAAGTAAATTGGAAGTTACAACACCGGAAGTTTATACAGGTCAAGGTGTACCTGTAATGGCAGATGGTATTGCGATTATTAAAATTGGCGGTTCGATTTCTGAAATTGCAACGGCTGCGGAGCAATTTTTAGGGAAATCAAAAGAAGATCGTGAAAATGAAGCAAGAGAAGTACTTGAAGGACATTTACGTTCTATTTTAGGATCCATGACGGTAGAGGAAATTTATAAAAACCGTGAATTATTCTCTCAAGAAGTACAACGTGTCGCATCAGAAGATTTATCGAAAATGGGTCTTGTCATTGTTTCCTTTACGATTAAAGATGTACGTGACAGTAATGGATACTTAGACTCGCTTGGTAAGCCGCGTATTGCACAAGTAAAACGTGATGCGGATATCGCGACTGCTGTAGCAGAAAAAGAAACACGTATTCAAAACGCGGAAGCTGCAAAAGATGCACAACGCGCTGAAATTGAACGTGCAACGGAAATTGCCGAAGCAGAGAAAGAAAACCAGCTAAAAGTAGCTGAATACCGTTTAGAGCAAGATCGCGCTAAAGCGAAAGCCGACCAAGCGTATGAATTGCAAACAGCTCGCTCTAAACAAGAAGTAACAGAGCAAGAAATGCAAGTTCAAATTATTGAGCGTCAAAAGCAAATCGAATTAGAGGAAAAAGAAATTGCACGTCGTGAAAAGCAATACGATTCTGAAGTGAAGAAGAAAGCAGATGCGGATCGTTATGCGATTGAGCAGCAAGCGGCAGCTGATAAGGCGCGTCAACTTGCTGAAGCAGATGCAGAGAAGTATCGTATCGAAGCACGAGCAGCTGCAGAAGCAGAAAAAGTTCGTTTAGATGGGGTTGCAAAAGCGGATGCATTACGTGCAGAAGGTGAAGCAGAAGCAGAAGTTATCCGTCTGAAAGGTGTGGCGGAAGCAGAAGCGAAACGTAAAGTAGCAGAAGCATTCAATGAGTACGGTGAAGCGGCTATGCTTGACATGATTATTCGCATGATCCCAGATTACGCGAAAAACGTTTCAGCACCATTATCGAATATCGACAAGATTACTGTTGTTGATACAGGCGGTGGTGAAGGCGGTGGCGGTGCCAACCGTGTCACTTCATACGCGACGAATTTAATGTCATCTTTACAAGAATCTCTTAAAGAAACAACTGGTATCGATGTAAAAGAAATGATGGAAAATTATTCAGGAAAACATAATATCCGTCCAAGCATTGATGCCTTAACAGATGAAGTAAAAGCGTCGAAAAATGACCAAGTGGCTCAAATAGCAACGTCAAATCCTGAAGAAGAAAACGAAGAAAGATAAATAACATCATTGGTTAACGGAGCGTCTCTATTCATAGAGGCGCTTCTTTTTTGATTTATGAAATGAAAAAGAGAATGATCAATCAAAACATGGTTGAGCGCGTCTTTTTTATTTGAAGTTCTTGCATATGGCCCTTCAAACTGTTCGCGCTGGACTGCGCAAACAATGAAAAAAACAGAATTTTTAGCATGGCCTGTTAGTAGATTTAAAAAACTTAAGAATTTCTTCAGATTTATCCTTACTCCGATTTAAGATTTGCAGTTTAGACTAACAATCATCGCTTAAATGGAGGAGACGGACAAATGATTACTGTAAAAAATGTAAGCCATGCCTTTCGAATTGGGAAGAAAGGGAAGGAAAAGAAGATTGATGTATTAAAAGATATTGATTTTAAAGTGAATGACGGTGAAATTGTATCGATTGTTGGTAAAAGTGGTTCGGGAAAATCGACATTTTTGCATATGTTGGCTAGCTTTATGAAACCTGACCGCGGAGAAATTCATGTTAACGGTGTTGAAATTGCATCATTTAATGAAGTGAAAAGTGCCAAGTTTAGACTAGAAAATTTTGGTTTTATTTTTCAAAACTTCCAACTAATGCCGGGTCTCAACACATTTGAAAATATTGAATTACCATTAAAATTACAAGGAATGGATCAGGCAAAGCGCAAGGAAAAAGTGGAACGAATGATGAAAGAAATTGGGTTAGATCACGTAGCAGACCATTATCCAAATGAATTATCAGGTGGACAACAGCAACGGGTCAGCATTGCGCGTGCGCTCATTACTGATCCACCGATTATTTTGGCGGATGAACCGACAGGTAGTTTAGACTCAGAAACAGAACAAGATGTGTTATTACTGATTCAAACATTGAATCGTAAAAGAGGCATTTCATTCGTCATGATTACGCATGATGACGAGGTTGCGCGTATTGCTGACCGTGTGTACACGATGCATGATGGCTATTTAACGGAAGGAGCGGCACAATATGCAATTTAAAGACCAAGTCGATTTTGTTCGACAACATATTAAGAAAAATAAAATGCGTGTGTTTATGACTGTTTTGGCAGCTACGATGGGGACGGCTTTTTTAATCGTACTTGCCTCTGTCGGTTTTGGTTTACATGATACATTGCGTAAAGAAGCATTAGAGTACGGTTTAGTTACAGAAATTACGGTCTATGAAAAGGAAGAGAATACACTTCCTGAAGCATATGTTGATGAGTTCCGCGACATTGAACATGTACGTGCAGTGATACAAGAACGTACGTTAGCAACAGACGCAATTTTATCGCTCGATGATTTCGAAAGTAGCGCTTCATTTAATATTTCAGATTTTGAGGAGAAGAAAAAGATAGGCTTTGAACTTGAAGAAGGAAGATTGCCTGAAGCACCGCATGAAGTGGTCGTGGGGTATCATTTTGCCGAAACGCTACAAAAGCAAGTAGATGATGAAGCAGTGCAGTATGACAAGGAATTGGTAGGGAAGACGATTCAAATCGGTATGCTGAATCATGCAGGAGAAGAGGTTGGCAAACCGTTAGAAATGACCATTGTTGGTAGAAGTAAAGCACCGACGAAAGAATGGGTGCAAGATATGAGTTTCTATGCAGATGCAACCATCATACCGGAGATTGAAAAAATCTTAACGAAAGAAGTAGGAGAAGACCAACCAATATTCTATTCTAATATTGCCGTCCATGCTGATCAATTGGAAAATGTTAGTGCAATTTCATCTGCTATTAAAGACCAAGGTTTTTATACGTATTCCGTCGTAGATGAATTAGAACAGTTAGACGTCTTTTTCCTCGCCCTAAAAGCTGGGCTCGTCTTTGTTGGAACGATTGCAATTTTAATTGCTTCAATCGGGATTTTCAACACAATGACAATGGCCGTAACAGAACGTACACGTGAAATAGGGGTTATGAAATCTTTAGGTGCGAGTCCTAAGCTTATTCAGCGATTATTTATTATGGAGAGTGCATGGATTGGTATCATTGGTACAGCCATTGCTGTAATCATCTCTTATGGGATTAGCGCACTGTCGAATTATTTATTACCAATCATTGTTACTTCTGCGCTCGGAGAAGAAGAAATCGGTGAATTCAATATTACATTTTCACATATTCCGTGGCAATTAATTGTCATTGCTTCAATCATTAGTATCGGGGTTGCTATCATATCAGGATGGCGTCCAGCAAGAAAAGCAACGAAAATCGATGTGATTCAAGCGTTAAGACAAGAATTATAATGCTTAGAAACCAAACCGTTAATTGGATCTGTTCAATTAACGGTTTTTGCTATGATAGGCGAAAATGGATGTCCATTCCGATTGGCGTGCTTCAATGTGCATGGTTTCAAGTTACGCTTCTTTGGGGTCTTCAGCTCGTGCTGTTCTCGCAGGCGTCACTACATCTCCACTTCAATCAATAGGTTAGCGGTCATCTGTTGAAGGCCAAGCTATCTAAACATGAAAAAAAGGACTCTCTTCTTGTATCGTGAAGTTTGCACACAACTACTACAGGAGAGAACCCCTATGAATACAAATATTCTGAAACTTCCTACATTGAAAGAGATTGAGACAGATTTAGTTAGAACACGCTAAAAAACTTACGCAGAACCCTTTAAGAAACTCTTAATAGAACTTGATGGGGCACTGGCAATCCCAATCAAAACATACTTTGTCGAATATTTAGAATCATGCTATACTTCATTGAGAATGATTTTCAGTTCTCCGGTAATGTGGAGATGAAAGATGGGGAGGAATTTGAATGAGTGACTATATCGCAAAAAATGACATTGAAAACAATATTATGACAAGACGTACCATTAAAAAATTTACGGATCAACCAGTTGATCCAAATGAAATTATTGAGTTGTTAAATGTTGCAAAATGGGCGCCAAACCATAAAATAACAGAACCTTGGCGCTTTCAATTGTACGTAGGAGAAGGAAAAGAAAAATTTGCACAAGCGTTTATGGATTCACAGCCGAAAGAAGGCGGACAGCATACAGAGAAAACATTGCGGAAAGCGCAATATTATAAAGACATCCCATTACAACTTGTTGTAATTATGCCAGAAGATCCCCGTCAACGAACGTGGGATGAAGATTATGGTGCGGTATCAGCCTTTATACAAAACTTCCAATTAGCTGCATGGGCACGTGGAATTGGGATGGTATGGCGCACGAATGACTGGGTTTATAGTCCGGTATTCCGCGAAGGAATTGGTGTGAAACCAGGAGAAAAAATTGTTGCAACGTTAATGATTGGTTATCCATATCATGTCCCAGAAGCGCGTCCGCGTACAGATGTGAAAGAGTTTTTAACCATTATAGAAGCGTGAACATGCAAAAGGAGTTTTAAATGGGACAGAAAATACAATTATCCTTAGTATGGGTTGTTTTACTACTGGGTTCGCTCACTGCGTTCGGTCCATTATCGATGGACATGTATTTACCGGCACTGCCAACCGTTGCAGAAGATTTACAAACAACAACTTCACTCGCCCAATTAAGTTTAACAGCTTGCTTAATCGGACTTGCAGTCGGTCAGCTTATCTTTGGACCACTAAGTGATATTCATGGACGCCGTAAACCACTTATTTTCACATTAATTGTGTATGCAGTTGCTTCTGTATTGATTGCATTTAGCGGGCAGATTTGGTTGTTTATCGCTTTACGCTTCATTCAAGGAATCTCTGGAGCAGCTGGAATTGTAATCGCGAGAGCTTCCGCCCGTGATATGTACGTTGGAAAAGAGTTAACAAAATTTATCGCTTTACTTGCACTTGTAAACGGTGCTGCGCCGATTTTAGCACCTATCATCGGCGGACTCATTTTAAAATTTGCGACTTGGCAGACTGTTTTTTACACATTAGGTGCAATCGGTTTACTGATGTTTATCGCGGTACTTTTCTTTTTACCAGAAACATTACCTATTGAGAAAAGGGCTCAAGGTGGCATTTTAGCAGTTGTTTCAACGTTTGGTCGTTTAATGAAAGATCCTGTGTTTATGGGCATTGCCTTGACGCAGGCATTTATTTCATCAAGTATGTTTGCCTATATCGCCGGTTCACCTTTCGTGTTGCAAAATATTTATCATGTAACACCTCAGCAATTTTCACTATTTTTTGCCCTGAATGGACTTGGGATTATCATTGCGGCACAAATAACCGCGCGACTTGCTAATAAATATCAAGAAATACAGCTATTACTGGTTGGGATTCTCATTTCATTCAGTGGAAGCATCTTATTGCTCATCGTCATTTGGCAACAATTATCTTTAACAATGATGGCAATTGCATTATTGTTAGTCGTTTCCAGCTTAGGAATGGTATCAACAACTGCCTTTTCACTTGGCATGGAAGCGCAAGGAGATGCAGCTGGAAGTGCTTCGGCATTTCTAGGGTTACTTCCTTTTTTAGGTGGCGGTCTCGTATCACCACTTGTTGGAATCAAAGGAGATCTAACAGCGTGGCCAATGGGCATCGTGATTATCGTTTGTAGTAGTAGTGCATTGCTCATTTATTTAATCTTTGTTCGAAAACCAATCACTGTACAGAAGTAAATCATAAAGTTTCAGTACAATTGATGGTCGCATTGATGTATTCGCATGGTATAATGAAAGAGAATATTACATAGATGGAAGGCGGAGTAAAAATGGATTATCGTATTGAGCATGATACATTTGGGGAAATCAAAGTTCCAGCTGACAAGCACTGGGGGGCACAAACACAGCGTAGTAAACAAAACTTTAAAATTGGTACAGAAAAAATGCCAATGCGTGTTGTACGTGCGTTTGCAGTGTTAAAAAAATCAGCTGCCATTGCAAGCCATGCTTTTGGCAATATTTCAGAAGTGAAAATGAAAGCCATTACATCTGCAGCAGATGAAGTAATTGCTGGAAAGCTAGATGATCATTTTCCACTTGTCGTTTGGCAAACTGGTAGTGGTACACAATCGAACATGAATATGAACGAAGTGTTAGCACATCGTGGAAATGAATTACTAGCGGAGTGGGGCGAAGAAGAACGTCTACACCCAAACGACGATATTAACAAATCACAAAGTTCGAACGATACATTCCCAACGGCTTTACACGTTGCAGGTGTTGTTGCAGTTCAAGAGCAATTATTACCAGCAATTGATAAGCTAAAAGCAACTTTTGCTGAGAAATCAACAGCATTTAATGATATTATTAAAATTGGTCGTACGCATTTACAAGACGCTACACCGTTAACATTAGGACAAGAAATTAGCGGTTGGCATCGCATGCTTGAAAAAACAGAAAAAATGATTCAAGACAGTGTTGAATCGATGAAAGAATTAGCAATTGGTGGTACAGCAGTTGGAACTGGACTAAACGCACCTGCTGGATTTGGTGATAAAGTGGCTGAACAAATTAGCAAAGAAGTAGGCATTAACTTTACATCAGCATCAAATAAATTCCATTCATTAACGAGCTATGATGAAGTGGTATACGTTCACGGTGCAGTGAAAGCACTAGCAGCAGATATTATGAAGATTGCGAATGATGTTCGTTGGTTAGCAAGCGGTCCACGTTCAGGAATCGGTGAAATTACAATTCCTGAAAATGAACCAGGAAGTTCAATTATGCCTGGGAAAGTAAACCCAACACAAAGTGAAGCAATTACAATGGTTGCGGCGCAAGTGATGGGGAACGATGCAACAATTGGATTTGCAGCGAGCCAAGGAAACTTTGAACTAAACGTTTATAAACCAGTGATCATTTATAACTTCTTACAGTCTGTTCAATTATTAAGCGATGCGATGATTAGCTTCAATGATAATTGCGCAGTAGGTATCGAACCAAACCGTGAGAAAATTGATGATTTATTAGCGAATTCATTAATGCTTGTGACAGCGTTAAACCCACATATCGGGTATGAAAATGCAGCGAAAATCGCAAAAACAGCTCATAAAAACGGAACGACATTAAAAGAAGCGGCACTTGCAACTGGTCTTTTAACAGAAGAACAATTCGACGAGTATGTTGTTCCTGCTAAAATGATTGGTAGAGATTAATACGAACACAAAGCTATGGCCTTTATCGGTCATAGCTTTTTTCGATAGATCAACAAATCCGTTTCATGGTCACAATATGAAACATGTTATACTGCTAGTAAAGTATGGATGGAATAGGAGTGTTTCGAGTGGATAAAATGGAATTTGTCGCATCGTGGAGTGGTGGAAAAGATTCAGCGATGGCTTATGCACGAGCAGTTAAAAATGGCGGGATACCGAAAAAGCTTTGGACGATGTTTGAAGAAGGAGAAGGACATTCAAAATCGCATGCGCTACCAATTGAAGTGGTGGAAGCACAAGCAAAAGCTTTAGGTGTACCATTAATGATTAGACGTGCCGATTGGAATCATTATGAGGAACAATTTGTTGATGCGATGAAAACTTGTGTTCATGAGGGCATTTCTCACGGCGTATTTGGAGATATAGATTTAGAAGATCATTTAACGTGGGTTCAACAAACATGTCAAAAAGCAGGAATGATCGCAATTCATCCATTATGGATGGAATCGAGAAGAGCGATATTAGAAGCATTTATTGCCCTTGGCTTTGAAGCGTATATCATTGTCGTCAACACAAAAATGATGCCTGAAAGATTTCTTGGACGAAAATTTACAATTGAGTTAATGGATGAACTAGAAGCGTTAGGTATCGATTCTTGTGGAGAATCTGGTGAATTTCATACAGTTGTCGTAAACGGTCCGATATTTCAACATCGTATTCCGGTCCGATTCGGTATGAAAGTGACGAAAGGTCACTATGTATTTCAAGAAATGACGGTAGAACAATCATGAAAGTGAGTAAAGTATTATGCATAAAACGATAGGAATTCTTGCACATGTTGATGCGGGAAAAACAACTTTTTCAGAACAGTTGCTATACCATACGAAGACAATTCGAACGCGTGGTAGAGTGGACCATCAAGATACGTTTCTTGATACCCATCATATCGAAAAAAGTCGTGGTATTACCGTTTTCTCAGATCAAGCGGTATTTTCATATCATCATTCTACCTATACCTTAATCGACACACCTGGGCATGTCGACTTTTCACCGGAAATGGAACGTGCGATTCAAGTGATGGATTACGCGATTCTTATCATTAGTGCTGTCGAAGGTGTGGAAGGACATACTGAAACTGTTTGGCAATTATTACAAAAATATCATGTGCCAACTTTCATCTTTTTGAATAAAGTCGATCGTGATGGTGCAGATATACAAGCGGTTCTTCAAGATATTCAGCAAAATTTAACGAAAGACGCTCTGTTATGGTCAAGTGATGGAGAAGATGTACTTGATGAAGAAACGATTGAGTTGGTCGCAGAACGAGATGAACAGTTACTAGAACAATATGTTACAGATGGGTATGATCCATTCGTATGGACAGAAAAAATCAAGGAAATGGTGCGACAACGATCACTTTTCCTTTGTATGACGGGTTCAGCTTTACAAGATGAAGGGGTAGAAGCCTTTTTATCGATGCTCGATACATTTACACAGACAGGCTATCAAGCGGACGGGGCACTACAAGCGAAAGTTTATAAAATTCGTCACGACGGATCTGGACAACGACGAACATTTATAAAATTACTGCAAGGGTCACTTCGAATTCGGGATGAAGTAACGTACAATGGCGTCACGGAAAAAATTACAGGGATTTATCAGATGAATGGTCAAAAGCAAACTGGAATAAGAGAAGCGGAAGCGGGAATGATCGTTGCGGTGACAGGATTATCAGAAGCACAAATTGGTGACACGATTGGCTTTGAAGAAGAAACGACTGCTGAATTAATCCCAACATTAACGTCTACTGTACGGTGTGCAGAAGCAATCCACCCGAAAGATTTGTACGCTTATTTTCAGCAATTAGATGCAGAGGATCCATCATTACAAGTGATGTGGGATGAGACAACACAAGAAATTTATGTCCATGTTATGGGGACGATTCAGTTAGAAGTATTGCAACAAGTTATGCAAGAACGTTTTCACGTACAAGTATCGTTTGGCACACCAACGATCTTATATAAAGAGACAATCGAAAAAGCGGTCATTGGGTATGGTCATTTTGAGCCGTTGCGTCATTATGCTGAAGTTCATTTAAAAATAGAACCGGCACCACGAAATACAGGTGTTTCATTTCAGACGGACTGTCACGTGACAGATTTGGCCGTCAGTAATCAACGTTTAGTAGAACAGTATACTTTGGAAAAAGGACATCATGGGTTATTAACAGGATCTACGTTAACCGATGTTCGTATCACACTTCTTACAGGTCGTGCCGATCAAGAACATACCGCAGGCGGAGATTTTAGAGAGGCGACACATCGTGCTATTCGACAAGGGCTTGAGCAAGCGAAAAATATTGTGTTAGAGCCATTATATGCATTTAAAATCAAAGTTCACCTCGATACTGTTGGTCGTGTATTATCGGATATTCAACAAGCACATGGGCAATTTGAGGCGCCAGAAACGATAGGCAATCAAACGACGATTAGGGGAACGGTTCCTGTTGCAACGTTTATGGATTATCCGACAACTTTTGCTTCCATTACAAATGGGCGCGGTGTCCTTCGTTTACAGTTTAGTGGGTATGCACGTTGTCACAATGAGGGAGAGGTCATTGCACAAATTGGATACGATAAAGAGGCAGACCCAGCTTATACGTCGTCATCTATTTTTTGTTCGAAAGGTAAAGGGTATAGCGTCCCTTGGTATGAAGCGAAGGACGCGATGCATTGTAAATAGAAAAGCGCTTTAAACAAGAAGCAAACCGTTTGTTAATCGGTTTGCTTCTTGTTTGTTTATGCTTTTTGGTGAAGGCGACGATGTAACGCTTTTACTTGTTCAGCAAGTTCTGAAACAGGGCCGTCTACCTTGGTGAAGCGAATGACTTCTTGAATCGGTAAGCTTCGAACGCGTGACTGACTCGAATCAACACCGAACTCATCTAGCCATTCAGTAAGTTGTTGGGAAGAACTGGCATAGACGATGCGACCTAATCCGACCCAACCATGCGCTGCTGCACACATTGGACAATGCTCGCCTGAAGTATACACGGTCGCATTTGCGCGTTCTTCTTCTGATAAATGTTGAGCCGCCCAACGTGCTAAAGCGAATTCAGGATGTTGGGTATGATCTCCATCTGCAACGTGATTATGGTCTTCCATTAAGACTTCACCATCAGCAGAAACGAGCATCGAACCGAAAGGCTCATCTCCTTTGTCTAATGCAATTTCTGCAAGTTCAACACAGCGACGCAAATGTTTCAAATCTGTTTCTGTCATCAAATTTCATCGACTCCTTTTATAATAAGTCTTTTAATTCGCGTTCCAAAAATGGTTTGGCACTAAGCGAATCACGAAAAGTTTCATAACGTTTTCGCATGTCTACGGATGGCTTTTTCCCCGTATGATACGCACGGATTAAAATGTTTTTTGGCGTATTTTCCATGTCGATAAATTCGACTAACTGGGTTTCATAGCCGACGAGTGATAAAAGTTCCGCACGCATAGCGTCTGTTGCTAATGCTGAAAAGCGTTCTTTGATTAAACCATGTTGTAACATCACATCGAGCGCCGGCGCTTCAATTTGTGAAAATAATTCGTGTTGGCAACAAGGGACACTTAAAATGACTTTTGCGCCCCACTTAACCGCACGTCCTAACGCCATATCTGTAGCGACGTCACATGCATGTAATGTGACGACCATATCGACAGCGGATTCCTCGTTATAATCATTAATATCGCCGACGAGAAATGAAAGGTTTTTATATTGTAAATCATCCGCAATTTGCTGACATTCTTCGATCACTTCTTTTTTTAAATCCAGCCCCGTAACCTGCAAATTTAGCCCTTTTTCAATATGCAAATAATGGTACAACGCAAAGGTTAAATAGGATTTTCCAGAACCGAAATCTAATACGCGAATTGGTCGGTCTTTCGGCAAGTAATCAAGTGCATCATCGATAAATTCGATGAAACGATTAATTTGACGAAATTTATCATAATGTTGACGGCGTACTTGACCATCTTTTGATTGCACCCCTAAACGAATTAAAAAAGGGTAAGGTGTTTGTTCATCGAGTAAATAATTTTTCTTACGATTATGCGATAAACTCACTTCTTTTTTCGTTGTTGCCGCAGAAGATTTCCAAAGCACTTTATATTTTTTGGAAATTTGAATGTGCACGGTTTCATCTTGAAATTCAATGTGAAATTGTCTAAAACGATTTGCAAGTGCATCTATTTCTGCTTGAATCGTAGTGATTAATATATTCTCATGATTGAGTATACGTTCATACTGATACTCAAATTGGATATATAACGATCCGCGAAGTTCTACGGGTTTTAAACGAACACGTTTTAAATCATCTGATTTTTGGCGTGGTTGACTAATTGTTGCACTTACGAATGGGTCATGCATTAGTTTTTCAGTAAGTTTTTGGATAAGTTGTTCAAATTCCATATTCAATCTCCTATTTAAAATCGAAGCCTTGTTGTTGTAAAAATTTCTTCATATGAAGACGTCTCGGTTTCCCTAAGAACGTTGCGGTTGACTCCGACCAGTTTGTATTTTTTTGATTGGATCCACGATTTAAGTAATATTTTTTCATCGTTTCATCATATTGTGGTAGCAATGTGTCATATTGTTTTGTATTGTAATGGTTTTCATGTAATACGGCCTCAATAGGTAAACGCGGTTTGACATCATTGGCTTCATTTGGCACGCCAATAGACATCGCGTACATCGGTGCTACTCCTTTAGGCAATTGTAAAAGTTCAGCAATCGCTTCTGGTTGATTACGAACACCGCCGATATAACAAATGCCGTAGCCTTTTGATTCTGCTGCAACTGCGATATTTTGGGCGAATAAAGCAACATCTGTCGTCGCAACGAGTAAGTCTTCTGCAAGTGTGTAATCAATTGTTTTATTGATTTGCTGAGCGCCTCGTTCAATTCGATGAAAGTCCATGCATAAAACGAGCACTGCACCTGCAGATAAAATTTGTTGTGCATTATTCGTTAAAGTTGCTAATTGTTCTTTTAATTCACGATCTGTTACGTGAATTGCTGTATATGCTTGGACAAAATTAGCACTTGATGCGTGTTGACCGGCACGAACAAGTTGTTGCACGGTCTCTTTTGGAAGTTCAATATGCTGATAATCTCGTACAGACGTGTGTTTAGTTAATAATTGAATTGTCATGGAAAGATCCCCCTCATTCTTCATTAACGTTTACTTTATTATCACATATGGGTAACAAATAGTGTAGAGAATTACATTGTTATGAGGAGGGGTTATGATGATGTGGATAGAAGGGATTTCGCATACAGCAATGGTGATCATATTATTGGTCCTGATTATTCCCATTAGTGTTGTGCTGTATCTGTATTTTTATGATCGGAGACAAAAGCAACATGCAATTTTACGAAACTATCCGATTTTAGGAAGAATGCGGTATACGTTAGAAAAAACGGGTCCGGAGCTCCGGCAATATTTATTTGATAGTGATCACGAAGGGAAACCGTTTAGTCGGGAAGAGTATTTGCATATGGTCATGCCCGGAAAATACTTAAGTAGTGTTATTGGATTTGGGTCAAAACGAGATTTTGATCGTTCAGGCTATTTTATTCGCAATGCGATGTTTACAAAGCAAAATGAAGAAATGCGAGCTGATAACGAGCCACCAATTCTGTCAATGCGCTATGTTGTAGATGAAGATCTTTTATTCGCGCGAAAAGAACATCGTGAAGAGGTAGCAGCTCTACCTTGGTTGTTACCGGAAGAAGATGCAATTGTGATTGGGCCAAATTGTGAGAAGCCTTTTAAAGTGCGGAGTTTGCTCGGACAATCCGGAATGAGTTATGGGGCACTCGGTGATCATGCGATTCGTGCGTTGTCAAAAGGAATTGGGATGGCGAAAGAGGCATGGATGAATACAGGAGAAGGCGGATTATCAGAACATCATTTAGCAGGTGATGCACATATTATTGCGCAGATTGGATCAGGTCTTTTTGGTTACCGTACAGAAGCAGGAGAATTTAGTTGGGAACGCTTATTAGAAAAAGCAGCGATTGAACAAGTGAAAGCGTTCGAGATTAAATTGGCGCAAGGTGCTAAAATGCGGGGTGGTCATGTTGAAGGTGAGAAAATTACAGAAGAAATTGCCGAAATCCGTAATGTTGTTCCATTTACGACAGTGAATAGTCCGAATCGCTTTAATGAGTTTCATGATTATAATTCCTTATTTCAATTTATCGATCAAATTCGCGCACGTAGTGGAAAACCGGTTGGGATTAAGATTGTTATAGGGAGTCAAGAGGATGCAGAACAACTCGCTGCACATATAAAAGAAACTGGTATTGGACCTGATTTTATTTCACTAGATGGTGCTGAAGGCGGTTCAGGTGCGACGTATCAGGATTTAGCAGATGGTGTTGGTCTTCCGTTATATTCCGCTCTTATGTTATTGGATGATGCATTAAAAAAATACGGCGTTCGAGATGAAGTGAAATTGATTGCTTCTGGAAAAATTACAACGCCAGATAAAGCGGCAATCGCTTTAGCACTTGGGGCAGACTTAGTTCAAGTTGCACGTGGGTTTATGATTTCTGTCGGTTGTATTATGGCGGAACGTTGCCATACAAATACTTGTCCAGCAGGTGTTGCAACGACGGATCCAAAGTTGCAGAAAGGGCTCGTCGTCGAAGAGAAAAAATATCGTGTGACAAATTATATTGTTACGATGCGTGAGGGGTTATTTAGAATCGCAGCAGCTGCAGGACTTGATTCGCCAACTAAGTTAAACCGTTCACATCTTGTTTATAAAGATCGTCAAGGTCATGTTGTTTCAGTGAAAGGAAATACCAAATATTAGGATAGATTACAGAATATTCCCTTATAGACAAAAGTTCGGAATTATAAGATAATGAAAAAAGAAAGGGAGGGAGTATGTTGGTACTATTACAAAAAACAGTTGGAGAAATTGTTAGGGAACAAGCAAAGTTGTTTCCGGAAGTAGAGGCATATGTATATCCTGAACACGGTATTCGGAAAACGTATAAACAGTTTGACGAAGAAACAGATGAGTTGGCGAAAGCGTTTATGGGGATGGGCATTGCAAAAGGGGAGCATGTCGCAATTTGGTCCGATAATAAACGCCAATGGTTACTCAGTCAATATGCAACAGGAAAGATGGGAGCAACGCTTGTTACGGTAAATACGAATTATCAAGCAGCAGAATTAACGTATTTATTGCAACAGTCTGAGTCAACAACATTAATATTAGATGAAGATTATAAAGGGACAAGTTACGTAGAGATTGTCAAAGCGATTTGCCCAGAAGCTAAATTGAGTGAGAAAGGAACAATAGAAAGCACAACGTTTCCACATTTAAAACGCATTATACTCATGACAGAGCGAACAGAACAAGGCATGTATACGTGGTCTGAGTTATTACATTATGCGAAAGATGTTTCTGATGAAGCATTAGAGGAACGACTTCAGTCATTAGATCCAGATGATGTGATTAATATTCAATACACGTCAGGGACGACGGGTTTTCCAAAAGGCGTCATGTTAACACATCATAACATCGTCAATAACGGCAAAATCATTGGAGACCGGATGAAGTTAACGGAAAAAGATCGTGTTTGCATCCCCGTTCCATTTTTCCATTGTTTCGGCTGTGTATTAGGAACATTGGCGGCCGTTACGCACGCATCCACAATGGTTGTGATTGAACAATTTGAGGCAGAAAAAGTATTGCAAGCGGTCCAAGATGAGCGATGTACAGCATTGCATGGCGTACCGACGATGTTCATCGCTGAATTGAATCACCCGAAGTTTGCAACTTTTGACACATCATCATTGCGAACAGGGATTATGGCAGGTTCGACTTGTCCAATCGAAGTGATGCGAAAAGTGATTGATGTGATGGGGGCGGATGAAATTACAATTTGTTATGGTCAAACAGAATCATCACCTGTTATTACGCAAACAACAACAGACGATCCGATTGAAAAACGGACATCTACAGTTGGTAAACCCCATCCACATGTGGAAGTAAGAGTTGTAGAGCCTGCCACGGGGGAAGATGCAGCAGTTGGAACGCCAGGAGAACTGTGGACACGTGGCTATCATGTCATGAAAGGCTACTATAATAATGAAGAAGCTACGCGCGAGGCAATTACCGCAGATGGTTGGTTGCGAACGGGTGATATAGCCATTATGGATGAGGATGGGTACCTCGATATTACTGGTCGTATTCGTGATATGGTCATTCGAGGCGGTGAGAATATTTATCCGAGAGAAATCGAAGAGTTTTTATATACACATCCTGATGTAGAGGATGTTCAAGTTGTTGGTGTACCTGATCCTAAATATGGGGAAGAATTAATGGCTTGGATTATTCCAAAGCAAGGAAAAGAAGTTACTGAACAAACGATTCGAGATTTTTGCCAGGGAAATATTTCGCACTTTAAAATCCCGCGCTATATTCAATTTACAGATGCATATCCAATGACTGCATCAGGGAAAATTATGAAATTCAAATTGCAAGAAATGGCAAAAGAGCAGTTAGTCAAATGATAAAAGCCCTTAAGAGCTGTTCGCATACAAGTTTGAGAACGTTCTCTTAAGGGCTTTTCAATTGTTCACAAAGAATCTTTCTTTAGGCGCACACATTATGATGGGCAAATCGATTTCGTGGTGACGTCATATACGATTCGATGGTTAAATGGATGGCTACTCGTAAAGCGTCTGTTCAATCGTGCCATCTTCACGATAAATCTTCAAACGACCATTTTGTTCATTCACATAAGGCTTTGCTTTTTGTAACACATCTTCTTTGACTGATTCGACATAAATTGCTTTTTGACCATGTTCTTTCATGAAAATCCAATCATCATCTCGTTTCTTTACGATATAAAGCGGTCTTTGGTCATCATCTTGTATCGCTTCTCTCGCTTTGGAAATTGCAATTGCAATGGCTCTTTCTTCGCTATAATCTTCTTGAATGAGCGCATTGGCAATCTCAATGGCTTTTTTTCGGACATCTGATGTTAAGTTGTTAAACGATGAAGGGTAATTCTGTTGATTCCATGGCATAGATGTGATCCCTCCTTTTTTAAAATATTCCCGACATCTTAAAATTAAAACGTGCTGCATTGTTCAGAGGAAGTAGAATAATGTATGGAATGGTCATAAAGGTAGAGATCCTCACACGCTGTTTCATTTGCGAAAAAAGTTGAAAAAAAATCCGAGATGACTTATATTGTAAAAAGTAGGTCATTTCCCGGGAAATAAGTCGAAAAAGGAGTTAGAAGAGTCTGTATTATTTTAATACTTTATTTTTTGGAAGCGTGTGCAATTATCAGAGAAGACATGCTATAATGAAAAGGTTAAATTTGAGGGGGTAAGTGTAAATGTCAGCTGATATTTATCAACTAATTGCAATTGTACTATATATGGCGGCAATGGTCTTTATCGGATATTATGCCTATAAAAAGACCACAAACTTAACCGACTATATGCTTGGTGGGCGTTCATTAGGCCCAGCAGTTACAGCATTAAGTGCTGGTGCGGCAGATATGTCTGGTTGGTTACTAATGGGATTACCAGGAGCAATTTATTTAAACGGGCTTGTTGAAGCTTGGATTGCAATTGGGTTAACGGTAGGGGCTTATTTAAACTATGTGTTAGTCGCACCACGATTACGTGCGTACACACAAGTGTCGGGAGACTCGATTACGATTCCGAGTTTCTTAGATAGCCGTTTAAAAGGCAACTCACGTGTTTTAAGAATCGTATCAAGTATTGTTATTTTAATTTTCTTCACGTTTTACGTTTCTTCTGGAATGGTTGCGGGCGGAAAGTTTTTCGAAAGTTCATTTGGACTTGATTACCATATGGGACTATTAATTGTTTCAGCAGTTGTTATTTTCTATACACTAATTGGTGGTTTCCTAGCGGTAAGTTATACAGACGTTGTACAAGGTCTAACAATGTTCTTTGCATTATTACTTGTACCTATTTTCGGATTATTTTTAACAGGTGGTTTTACAGAAACAGCAGCGTCTATTCGTGAAGTGAACCCAACAGGATTGAGCTTCGTTTCAGGTGCGTCATTTGTAGGCGTATTATCAGCGGTTGCATGGGGGCTTGGGTACTTCGGTCAACCACATATTATCGTTCGATTTATGGCAATTGGCTCTATTAAAGAGTTAAAGAGTGCTCGTCGTATCGGGATTGGTTGGATGTTTTTAAGTTTAATCGGTGCTGGTGCTACAGCGTTAATTGGTATTGCATACTTCCATCAAACAGGTGGCGTATTAGATGATGCTGAAACAGTCTTTATTGTATTAGGTCAAATTATTTTCCATCCATTAATTGCTGGGATTATGTTAGCAGCAATTTTAGCAGCGGTGATGAGTACCATTTCGTCTCAATTAATCGTTACATCTTCTGCGTTAATCGAGGACTTATATAAAGCAGTCATTAAAACAGATGCATCTGATAAGCAATATGTGTTTTTAGGTCGTATGGCTGTACTGGTCGTTTCTGTTATCGCGATTTTCCTCGCATGGCCAAACAATGAATCGATTCTAAGTATTGTATCATTCTCATGGGCAGGATTTGGTGCTTCATTCGGACCAATTGTTTTACTCTCATTGTACTGGAAGAAGTTAACATCTCAAGGTGCATTATGGGGAATGATTACGGGTGCTGTAATCGTATTAGTTTGGGGAAATATTGATTTCTTAAAAGACAACTTATATGAAATCATCCCAGGATTTATCGGCGCATGGCTCGTTACGTACTTTGTCAGTATGGCAACATACAAACCAAATGTTGAAATTGAACAAGAGTTTGATGCAGCGCAACAACTATTAAAAGATGAACAATCTAAATAAGTGCAAAAACCTGTAGCAATTGCTACAGGTTTTTTCTATAAAAGAGCTCTTTCTTGAAGGAGTCTATTCGTACGTGCGAGAATAGAGAGAGTAGATCGTATGGTAAGGAGAAAGGGAAGCATTGAGGGGGGAATTGTCATGAAATTAGACCATATTGTGTATTTTACAATGAAGGCGCCTGAAGAAATCGTACATGAGCAGCAATCATTTGGTTATAACGTTGTCTTTGGGGGGAAACATAAACAGTGGGGGACGCAAAATGTCCTGATGTATGTACAAAATGCTTATATTGAATGGCTAACAGTGGATGACGATGAAAAAGTTCAGCGATCTACGAATCCATTGATCGAATTGTATCGCTATGATCGTTCAGAAGAAGGATGGGGAACAATTTGTTTAAGCGTAGAACAAATTGAACAACTAGAAGAACGATTAAGCGGGCAAGGTTATCAAACATCAGGTGTCATTCATGCGGAACGAATGACCTCTACAGGCGAAAAAATCAAATGGAAAATGCTCTTTATTGAAGAGCCGGTTTCAAATGAACTACCGTTCCCTTTTTTTATTGAATGGGAACAAACGGAAGCGGCGCAAAGGAAAAGATTGCGTGCTGAGGGTGCGATCACAACGGAAAATGAAAAACTGGCAATTACCAATTGCTTTTTACAATCAAGTAATTGTACGAATCGCATAAAACAATGGAGTACATTGTTAAATATTCCAGTAGAGAATGAGACAACATTACCATTGGATAATTGTACGCTCACATTTATGGAGGGGAGCGAGCAAGAGAAAAATCGCCTAATGGATGTCTCCATTCGCTATACATCGCTTTAATGGAGAAATCGCTATTGATTACTTTTAGATTAAAAAATGTGCAAGTAGAAAGGAGTTGCTTCGTTGGAAACATTTGTGGAACGAGCAATATTAGTTGGCGTACAAACGCAAGGAGATGAGCATTTTGCTTATTCAATGGAGGAACTTGGGAATTTAGCAGAAGCGATCGATGTAGAAGTGGTTGGGGAACTGACGCAAAATTTAGAACGCCCAAATCCATCTCATTATGTTGGAGGAGGAAAAGTAGAAGAAATTCGACGCTTTTATGAAACAGCGAACGCGAATTTAGTCATTTTTAATGATGAATTATCTCCGACACAAATTCGAAACTTAGAAAATGGCTTAGCTTGTAAAGTGATTGACAGAACGATGCTCATTTTAGATATTTTTGCGCGTCGTGCTCGTACAAAAGAAGCACGCATGCAAGTAGATCTCGCGCAATTGCAATATATGTTGCCACGATTAGTTGGTTTACGTGCCTCTTTAAGCAGACAAGGTGGAGGGACTGGAGGAGGTTTCAAAAACAAAGGAGCAGGTGAAACAAAACTCGAGCTAGACCGCCGTATTATTGAAGATCAAATTGCCAAATTGCGCAGAGAGCTAGCCCATATGGAGGGACAAAGAGAAACGCAAAGAAAGCGGAGAAAACGTAGTGGGTTGCCAGTCGTTTCACTCGTTGGTTATACAAATGCGGGGAAATCCACTTTACTGAATCGTTTACTTGAAAAAGTGGAAGCACAAGAAGAAAAGCAAGTGTTTGAAAAGGATATGCTTTTTGCAACATTAGATACGTCTGTACGAAAAGTAAAACTGCCAGATAACAAAGCCTTTTTATTAACGGATACTGTTGGGTTTGTTAGCAAATTACCTCATCATTTAGTGAAAGCGTTTCGTTCGACATTAGAGGAAGCACGGGACGCAGATTTACTATTACAAGTCGTTGATGTTTCACATAAAGAGCACCGATTTATGATGGATGTAACGAATGAAACACTTGTAGATGTAGGTGTTGAGAATATCCCAACAATCTATGTGTTAAATAAAGCGGATCAAACGACAATTCCTTATCCAACCGTAAAAGGGAATCAAATTTGGTTATCTGCAAAAACGGGAGAAGGGGTGGACGAACTAGTAGAAGTAATTAAGAAAGCCGTATTTGCTTCTTACATTACATGTAAAGTATTTATCCCATTCGAACGTGGCGAAATTGTCTCTTATTTAAATGAATTTGCCAATGTGAAGTCTGTCAAATATGAAGAAGATGGAACATTGATGACAGTTGAAATGTTGGAGACGGATCGTAAAAAATATGAACAATACGTTGTGAGTTATTAAAAAAAGCTGCTTCAGAACAACCAATCACTGGATTGATTGTCTGAGCAGCTTTTTTGGGGGTAGAGAAAGGGGGATACAAACACTATACCCACAATTTCTTCAAATTATACTTGTTGAAATTGAATATTATGCAATCTAGCAAAAATCCCGTCTTTCGCAACGAGTTCATCATAGGCGCCGTCTTCAGCAATGCCATCTTTTGTAACGACAACAACACGGTCTGCATCACGAATTGTTGCGAGTCGATGCGCAATGACAAGCGTTGTGCGATTTTCAGCAAGTTCATTTAATGATTGCTGAATGATTTTTTCGGTTTCTGTATCAAGTGCAGAAGTAGCTTCGTCTAAGATTAAAATAGGTGGGTTTTTCAAAAACATTCGTGCGATGGCTAATCGTTGTTTTTGACCGCCTGATAATTTTAATCCGCGTTCTCCGATTTGTGTTTCATAGCCATCTGGTAATTGTTGAATCATATCTTCTAAATGCGCTTTACGTGCAGCTTCAAAAATTTCTTCATCAGTTGCATGTAAATGACCGTAGGCGATATTTTCTTTAATAGTTCCTGTGAATAAAAACACATCTTGTTGGACAATTCCAATTTGTTTTCGTAAGGACTGTTGTGTCATATGACGTATGTCCATCCCGTCAATTGTGATACTTCCCTCATTGACGTCATAAAATCGTGGGATTAACGAACAAATCGTTGTTTTCCCAGCACCAGATGGCCCAACGAACGCAACGGTCTCACCTGATCGAATCGATAAATTAATATTTTCAAGTACTGCTTTTTCATTCTCATAGTGAAAATGAACGTCTTTAAAAGCAATATCCCCATGTAAATGATCGACCTCAATGGCATTCGGTTCATCTTGAATTTCAGGTTCTTGGTCGATTAAACTTCTAAATCGTTTAAACCCTGCCATTCCTTTTGGATAGAGTTCCAATAGCGCACTAATTTTGTCGACAGGCTTAATTAAAATATTCGTAAATAAAATAAATCCAACGAGTTCCCCGTGCGTCAGTTTACCGTTTACTGTAAACCATGCACCGATGACGAGTACAAGTAACGTCATGAGGCGCGTCATCATATACATACTTGCTGTTGTCCATGCCATCACTTTATAAGCAACAAGTTTAGCCGTCCGGAAATTCCCGTTATCTACTTTAAAACGATCAATTTCATAAGCTTCGTTCGTAAATGATTTAACGACACGTGCACCCGATACGCTATCTTCAACACGTGCATTCACATCAGCAATTTTTCCGTACATGTTCGTCCATGCACGATTCATTAATTTATTGCAAAATGAAATGACAATGATGAGAAGTGGTACCATGACGATCGTAATAAGCGCCAGTTCAGGGTTGATATTGAACATTAAAATAAAGGCACCAACTACTGTCATAATGGCAATGAAAAAGTCTTCTGGACCATGATGTGCAAGCTCTCCGATATCAAATAAATCATTTGTAATACGGCTCATAATATGACCTGTTTTTGTATTATCGAAAAATCGGAAAGATTGTTTTTGCACATGATTAAATAATTGCTGGCGCATATCGGTTTCGATATTAATCCCGAGTTTATGCCCTAAATAACTAACCACATACTGTAAAAACGTACTGAGCAAATAGATCAGTAACAGTAATATACTAACAGTTACAATTTTTCCCCATTGGCCACTAGGCAATAATTGGTCAATAAACCATTGCACAGCTAATGGGAAAGCTAATTCTAACAATGCGACAAAAACCGCACTAGAAAAGTCAATAATAAACAAACGCTTATGTGGTTTGTAATATGAGAAAAAATCTTTCAGCATACATTTCCCCTCCCTTTATTAAAAACAGTATAGCGGATATTGATTAGAAAAACGACTATTTTTTTCGGAACACGAAATAAAAAACAATGAATTTCCCGCAATGATAGGAAAATGCTCATAGAAAGGACGTAATATTCTCTGGACCTTTGAAGAAATGATCGAAGACCAAGTGGAAGATACAGGGATTTTAGAAGATGCTGAGGAAGAAGCACAAGCGTTAAAAGATATGGTCATCAATGAAATCGATTATGAATTATTTATCAATAAAGAAACGTTCCATATGGAAGCTTATAATATGTTTATGGATATTGAAATGATCGTTGATGAGAATAAGACGACATTAGTCCAAGATTTAAAAGTAAAAGTCAATGATATGAATAGCATTGATGAAATCGTTGTACCTGACGAAGTGAAAGATCAAGCAATCGAGGCTCAATAATCTAGCTGTCTTGAAAAAATTAGTGATTCTCAATAAGAAAAGCAATTACTGGCAACGAATAAAAAATGCATAGAAGAGTGAGAATAAGAAATGATTCTCACTCTTTTTTTGAATGGAAAAGTGATTCTGTTAATGTTTTTAGAAAAATAAAACAAACTAATTGAGAATCATTTTCATTTATGATTGACAATGGTTTTTCGCATGATATAATTAAGTTTGAGTCTAAATGATAATCGTTTTCAACATTGATTCTCAATTAGATTCAAATATTTTTTGGACGAGGCTGCTCATGAAAAAACGTTATTTAATCATTGCATTAATCGGCTTTTCATTCCTATCTTTATTTGTAGGTGTTAGCCGCATTACACCAATGGATCTATTTGACTTTAGATCCGAAGAAACGGAAATCTTTTTAATTAGTCGCTTACCAAGACTTGTAGCGATTATTCTTGCAGGAGCAGGAATGAGTATCGCTGGACTTATTATGCAACAATTGAGTCGCAATAAATTTGTCTCGCCGACGACGGCTGGTACGCTAGACGCAACAAGATTAGGGATTTTAGTCTCTATGCTCGTATTTACGAACGCGTCGACAATTGAAAAGATGGTTGTTGCATTTGCATTTGCGTTAGCCGGCACGCTGTTATTTATGCAAATTTTAGACCGCATTAAGTTTAAAGATGCAATCTTTATTCCGCTTGTTGGTTTAATGTTCGGAAATATTTTATCATCGCTAACGACGTTTTTTGCGTATCGTGCAGATGTCATTCAAAATATGTCCGCGTGGCTACAGGGCGATTTTTCAATGATTATGAAAGGGCGTTTCGAGCTGCTGTACATTAGTATCCCAGTGCTCATTTTAGCTTATTTATATGCAAATAAGTTTACAGTTGCAGGGATGGGAGAGGATTTTTCCAAAAATTTAGGACTCTCTTATAGAAGAGTGGTCAATTTAGGATTAATTCTTGTTGCGTTAATTACGACAACGGTTGTGTTAACGGTCGGTATGATTCCTTTCTTGGGGTTAATCATTCCGAACATTGTCTCGATCTTCCAAGGAGATCATTTAAAAAAGACGTTACCACATACGGCGTTATTAGGTGCGATTTTCCTACTCATTTGTGATATTTTAGGACGCATTCTCATTTACCCATATGAAATTTCTATTAGTTTAATGGTAGGGGTTATTGGTAGCGGAATTTTCCTCTATTTGTTGTTTAGGAGGAAGGCATATGCGTAATTCAACGAAAATCTTGATATTATTAGGGTTATCACTAGCGTTTTGTGGATTGTATTTATTCCAAGGATTAAATGGAAGCTATGATTATGCATTACCACGACGCGCGATAAAAGTGATGGCGATGGCGATGACAGGTGTTGCCATTGCATATTCAACCGTAATCTTCCAAACGATTACGCATAACCGCATTTTGACACCAAGTATTATGGGATTTGATTCACTTTACATACTCCTCCAAACCGTTGTGATTTTCACACTTGGATCGAGTCATTTAGTGATTGTGAATAAACAATTGAATTTTATTTTATCCGTAAGTGCGATGATTTTATTCGCATTGTTGCTATATCAGTTTTTATTTAAATCAGGAAAAAGACCGATTTATTTCTTATTATTAGTCGGGATTATTGTCGGAACATTTTTCGGAAGTATTTCAACCTTTTTACAAGTGTTAATCGATCCGAATGAGTTTCTAAATGTTCAAGATAAAATGTTTGCAAGTTTTAACAATATTAGTAGCGAACTTGTTTGGTGGGCGCTAGCTATTATCGTCATTGCAATTATGATCGGTTGGAGAAGCATTCATGAATTGGATGTATTATCACTCGGCCGCGATACGGCGATTAACTTAGGGGTCAACTATGATCAAGTCGTCCGTAAAATGTTGATCTTATCAGCGGTATTAATCGCTGTGTCGACAGCACTTGTCGGACCGATTACATTTTTCGGTTTAATCGTTGCGAATTTATCGTATCAATTTTTCAAAACATACAAACACTCCATACTCATCATTGGCGCTGGGGCAATGAGTATTTTAGCCCTCGTAGGTGGGCAATGGGTCGTTGAACGTGTGTTTACATTCTCTACAACATTAAGTGTCATTATTAACTTCGTCGGTGGAATTTACTTTATATACTTACTATTAAAGGAGAGTCGGGCTACATGATTCAAGTTCGTGAGCTTACAAAGTTTTTCGGTTCAAGGGCCGTTGTTGAAAATGTCAATGTGAATATTCATAGAGGAAAGATTACGTCTTTCATCGGACCAAATGGTGCTGGAAAATCGACGTTATTATCCATGGTAAGTCGTTTGCTTGATGCTGATACTGGTGAAGTATTACTTGATCAGCAAAATACAAAGAAAATGAAATCGAATGAATTCTCAAAGCGCGTATCGATTTTAAAACAGTCGAACTTTATGAATGCACGGTTAACGATTCGTGAGTTAGTGTCATTTGGACGTTATCCGCATTCCAGAGGACGTCTCAATGAGGTTGACATTCAGTTTATCGATCAAGCTCTAGAGTATATGGGGTTAGTCGATATTCAACATAGTTATTTAGAGGAACTATCTGGTGGTCAACGTCAGCGTGCGTTTATTGCGATGACGATTGCACAAGATACAGAGTATATTTTATTAGATGAACCATTAAATAACTTAGATATGAAGCATTCAGTACAAATTATGAAGATTTTAAGACAGCTTGTGAATGATTTAGGGAAAACAGTTGTCATTGTTTTACATGATATTAACTTCGCGTCTGTTTATTCAGATCGAATTGTTGCGTTAAAAGAAGGTAAAATTGTCAAAGATGGTCCGACGGATGAAATTATTAACTCGGAATCATTAAGAGAAATTTACGATATGGACATCCCAATTAAGCAATTAAGTAATTGTAGAATTTGTGTATATTTTAATTCATAACAAAAAGGAAGGTATTTAAATCATGAATATGAAGAAATTTTCAATCGCAATGATGATGTTTGCGGTTATGCTTGTACTAGCAGCATGTGGTGGATCAGATGCTAAAAAGTCAGAAGGCGATAAAGGGTCTGATGCAGAATATATGGAAGTAAAACATGAATTAGATGATAAACCAGTAAAAGTGGAAAAAAATCCAGAAAAAGTTGTTGTATTTGACTTTGGGATTTTAGATACATTAGATCAATTAGATGTTAAAGTTGCAGGTGTTCCACAGAAAAACATTCCTTCATATTTAAGTAAATATGAAAGTGATGAGTACACAAATATTGGTGGTTTAAAAGAGCCAGATTTAGAAGCAATTCATGCGATGGATCCAGACGTGATTTTCATCTCTGGTCGTCAATCAGATATGTATGATGAGTTAAGTGACATTGCACCGACAATTTTCGTTGGTTTAGACACATCAAACTACATGGAGTCATTCAAGTCGAACATGGATTTAGTAGCTGAAATGTTCGGAAAAGAAGATGAGATGGAGAAAGAATTAGCAGATATCGATAAGCGTATTGAAGACATCCAAGCGAAAGCAGATGCATCTGACGATAAAGCATTAATCGTTTTAGGGAACGAAGGAAAAGTAAGTGCATATGGTAAGAGCTCACGTTTCGGGATTATTCATGACGTATTCAACTTCAAAGCAGCAGATGAGAAAATCGAAGCTTCAACACATGGTCAAAACATTACATTCGAATACATTTTAGAAACAAACCCAGATGTATTATTTGTCATCGACCGTGACGCAGCAATTGGTGGCGACGCAAGTGCAAAAGATTCAATCGAAAACAGCTTAGTTGAAAAAACAAATGCGTATAAAAACGATGCGATTTACTACTTAGATCCAAACTACTGGTACCTATCAGGCGGCGGATTATTATCAATTAAAGAAATGATTACTGAAGTAGAAGAAGCATTATAAAGCATAAAACTGTCCAGCATTTCAGTGAAAACTGAAGCTCTGGACAGTTTTTTCGTGCGAAAAATCGTACATCCTCATTGAACATATCGGTTTGATAACGTGTGATTTCTTAATCATTTGGCAAACGGATTTGATGTATCATCTCGTGTCCATCTGATCATGGATGACTGCATATGCGAATCATGTCATACCTATAACGAATCTTCTTTGTGCTATGTACATACGATGTCCAATATCTTATACCATTCTACCTACGCTTATGATCAATAAAGTGTTATCGTGAAAAATAAAATGTAGCCATCCCAATAGCGAATGTGATTTTGACAGATATCCAATTACCAGTGACTTGGTAAGATATGTAATAGGTCGAGCATCGTGTACGTGGCAGCTCCTACAAATAACACGATTATTGTATATTGAATCAGTGGGTGTGCAATCCAACCACAGCTCCATTCAGGTTCTCGCTCGCTATTTTTACGCGCTTTTCTTAACATCATGATAGGTAAAATCCCCATGACTGCACCTGCAAATGAGCCCGTAATTGATAGGACCTCAACAAACCCAATGACGTCTGTATACGCAACGATAAAAGGAGGGATTGTGACGATTGAGAGACTGATTAACCGGTATTTAAGATCCCACTCTGATGGAAATTTAAACTTATCAATAATATTTGTAAGCAATGTTCCACCAATCGCCCAAAAAGAAGTCATGAAAGCGCAAAGTGTGAAGATGTTAGCGATGAAAAATGCCCATTGTCCAAGTGCATCCGCCCAAGCGATGGTAACGACTTCCGTTACATGTTCTGGGCCCGTTAATCCCAATGCTGCCATAGGGACTAAAATAATGAGTAAAGCAGTGAGCCCCATTCCAACAATGATGGCAAGTGGAAGTTTTTTCGCATCATGATGGAGTCCACGCGCGAGTTCAGGTACTGTGTATTGTGCAATAAATGTAAAAATCACAAGACTAAATACAGGAATTGCGTGACTAATATTAAAGAAACTTAAATAAGCCATTTGAATTTTCGGCCCGAAAAAAGTTGCTAATATAAGTAAAAGAACCATGAATAACATAGCGATTGTAATGATTTTTTCAGCAGCACCCAAAATTTTCAATCCAAACCAAATGACTAAAATCGCAGGAATGAAAAACAGCAAACTCCCTATAATTTTAGGAATACCAAATAAACTCGCTAACACATCGCCACTACCTGTCGTATAGGCGGTGAGTGCACCTAAAGAGTTAACAAAAACCGCTGCGAACATAATCCAAGACCCAATCGGCCCAACATACTTATAAGCTAGTCCACTCAGTTGATGAGGTGTCTTCGTTCGCAATGTAACTTCCGCAATATATAACATCGAAATGGTTGTAAATAAACCAGCGACAACAATCCAAAAGACTAGTACTGGAAAGCCAGCATCTTTCGCCCCGTAGGCAAGGCTCATAATGCCAGCCCCGATTCCTGTTCCAACAAGAATACTGACAGCGTCCCAAAAGCTAATTTTCTGGATTTTTAACGCGCTATTTTGTTGATTTGATTCATTCATTCAAAAACCTCCTATGGATAAAACCTTCCCTACATTAAAGATAACAAAGTATTTGGAAAAATTCATTATTTTACCAAGTTATTGTAATAAACGCTCCCAGTGGTATAATGACAACTGTCAAGACAATAACGAGACAGGGGAAGTTGCATATGAAACAACAAATCTCACGGAATAAATTATTAGGTCTCGCAGGAACAGGTTGGATGTTCGATGCGATGGATGTAGGCATATTATCATTTGTGATCGCGGCAGTTGCGATAGACTGGAACTTAACACCAGAACAAATGGGATGGATTGGCAGTGTGAACTCGATTGGAATGGCAGTAGGCGCTTTTCTATTCGGGATGTTAGCGGATAAAATTGGACGTAAGCAAGTGTTTATGATGACGCTTGTTATGTTCTCAGTAGCCAGTGGCTTGTCTGCTTTAACGACGACATTAGGTGCTTTTTTACTGTTACGCTTTTTCGTTGGCGCAGGATTAGGTGGGGAACTACCAGTTGCCTCCACGCTTGTATCAGAAAGCGTCGCAGCGCATGAACGAGGACGCGTCGTTGTATTACTTGAAAGTTTCTGGGCAGTCGGTTGGATCTTAGCAGCCCTTATCGCTTATTTCATCATTCCTGATTACGGTTGGAGAATTGCATTAATCATTACCGCATTACCGGCATTTTATGCGATTTATTTACGCAGAAAATTACCTGATTCGCCAAAATTTGAAGAAGCGGGTAGGAAAAAAGAGTCGGGCTTCGCCAAGTTGAAAACGATTTGGTCGCCAGCATATGCGAAACGGACAACGATGTTATGGATTGTTTGGTTTACGGTTGTATTTTCCTATTACGGCATGTTTTTATGGTTACCAAGCGTTATGGTGATGAAAGGCTTTAATATGATTGAAAGCTTCGGCTACGTATTACTTATGACGATTGCCCAATTACCAGGCTATTTTACAGCAGCTTGGCTTATTGAACGTGTAGGCCGCAAATTTGTGCTCTCAACCTATTTACTCGGTACCGCATTAAGTGCAGTGGCATTTGGACATGCAGAAACACTTGCGACACTATTAATATTCGGTGCACTTCTATCATTCTTTAACTTAGGGGCATGGGGTGCATTATACGCATACTCACCAGAACAATACCCAACAGCCATTCGCGCAACGGGATCAGGTGCAGCAGCTGCCGTAGGACGTGTCGGTGGCATTTTTGGCCCATTACTCGTAGGGTTTTTACTAAATGCTGGCTACGGTTTCGGCACCATCTTTGGCCTATTTTGCGGTGCTATATTGATCGGTATTCTCGCCGTTATTATCTTAGGGACGGAGACGAAACAGGTGGAGTTGACGTAGGAAAATATATATTAAGAATCTACTAGCGAAAAAGTCGAAATGAAGCTTATTCAATTTCGGCTTTTTTGCTGTTTGATGTAAAGTGTTTTAGGGGTGTTTGTAGGTGGGGTGATTATCAATTTTTCTAGAAATTTGATTGAACATAAAATGTACATATCGAAGGCTAAAAGCATGTTAGTGACGAATTGATTTTAACGTTTATTAAATGAATTTTGAAAATTGGTGTCTTTATTTACTGTATATATGATTTTTATGTATGTTATATTGTCGATATTTTAGTAACAAGGTAAAACGTGTAACTTAAGTAGGTTATTAAGTAATGAATGTTTAGGACTATTATTTTGTTTGAAATATTACTTTTTCACTATTTAAACTATTGATTTTTTCAGAATACTTGGTATATTATATTTGTACATGATAAAAATATTCGTTTCAATTTGTATTTTACTATATTGATGCTGATGTGGGGGGATTGAGCAAAAATATATTATGTTATTTTTCATCAATGTCAGTCAGTTTATCCATTTTATATTTTAGAGGGGGAAATTTGATGATATTAGATTGTAATAACAATACAAATAATGAAGACAAAACAAATGAGACAAAGAATGAGATGCAAGAAACAACAAATCATGAAAATGAGACAAGTGTCACAAAGAATGAGATGAAAGAAACGACAAATTATGCAAATGAAACAAATGATACAATAAGCCAAGTCAATGAAACAGATGAAGCGAACGAAACAGACGAAATAACTCCAGTTGAACCAAAACGAGAAGAGAAGAATGTTTATATTGTTTCTTCAAAAACATTGGCTTTGCTTCCAATTCAAAAAGAGAAAGGTGTCCACACACTAGTCATTGAAGAACAAAAAGAAGAAGTGATTAGAAGATCGCCTTTTGAAGTGATAAAGGATTCACTAAGAGTATATGGTTCATCATATGAGGAAGCTGTTAAAATGTCACAAGAAAACCTTATCATTCAACAAAAGTTACCGATTTGTGTTCGAACAATCCAAGAGATAATTCCAATTAGTGTATTTTTTCCAACGGAATCACCTACTGTTAATTCAAATGCATGGATTTCATTAGAAGCGTTTTCTGGATATAACGTCCAGAAAGATGGTCAACTGCGTATTTACCTTTCGGATTCTCAGAATATTTCGTTAGATATATCGAATACAACATTATGCCGACAAATTACACATTCTAAAGTTCTTTTTAAGAAAGCTACAGATCTATTTACAAGCGTTCATTCAGAACCAACAAATTTCGTAAAGAAGCAAAGTGCACTATGGCTTATTAACCATCTGTTGCAAGGGGTAAAGTAGTAGACAAGAAAACATCAGTATTCAATGATTTACGAACAGTTATTTATATGATTGGTGAACGAATGACTGGTTTCACAATAAACGAATATTATAGATTGAATAAACATTATTTCAACTTGTTTGATAGAGGATTCACTTCTAATATGCAAGATGGATAGGTTTACTCAACTTGTCATGTACATGATGTTACTAATAGTAACAATTATGAGTTTTACTGCACTTTACAGCAATCAAAGTATGATAAAGAGTTGCTACAGTCAACGTGATTGTAGCTTCTTTTCTATATACGGATTAAAAAACGTTTCAGTAACATAAAAATGTGGGATGATATACATAATTGAAGAAAGAAAGGGTTTTGGTGATGTTTAGAATACCGGAGTCATTAGCGCAATTAGGGATTGAGCGGATGGGGGATCGGCCTGTGGAAGGGTTTGTGTATGGAGAAGGTCCGAAAAATCCGAAGATCATGTTGGTTGGGGAAGCACCTGGTGAGTTTGAATTAGTCGACGGGATTCCGTTTATCGGACGAGCAGGGAAAGAATTGATGCAATCCCTCGATTCCATTGGTTTGACGCGCGAAGATGTGTATATTACAAGTGCAGTACGCAGTCGTCCGTATCGTTGGGGACAGAAAAGAGCGCGAGACGGGACGTATACAGAGCGTAAATATAATCGTCCGCCTACGAAAACAGAGATTTTAGCACATGCGCCGATTTTAGATTATGAAATCGATATTTTACAGCCGAAACTCATTGTGACGCTCGGTAATGTAGGATTGCAAAGGCTTATTGGATCTGATGCAAAAGTGACAAAATTGCACGGGCAACGATTACAAAAACCGATTCAATACTTAAGAGATTTGGAAGACGAGCATTATCATTTAACGGATCAACCATTCACGATTATTCCGACCTTTCACCCGGCATCTGTTTTCTATCGACCGTCACATCGTCCATCCATTGAAGCGGATTGGCAAGCGATTGGACGTTATTTGGATTATTTATAAAAATGACATCAAGGATTTGGTGTCATTTTTTCATGTGCAATGATTGAGAATAAAATCATAGGGTATACATATAACAATTTGTAAGAATATTGACTACTTAGTGAAAAAGGAATGGTTCAATGTATGATTACTTTTGAAAATGTTACAAAGAAGTTTCCGGATGGAACGGAAGCATTAAAAGGGGTATCTGTTACGATTCCAACGAACCAATTAACGGCGATTATCGGACCGAGTGGTTGTGGGAAAACGACATTTATGCGCATGATTAACCGTCTTGAAACACCGACAACAGGGGAGATATTCATTGACGGGGAGCCGATTGCTGAACGTGATGAAATCGAGTTGCGACGCTCGATAGGATATGTGATCCAAAGAATCGGACTCATTCCACATATGACGATTGCGCAAAACATTGCGCTTGTTCCGGAATTGTTAAACTGGGATCCACAACAAATTCAAGAACGGGTTGATGAATTATTGCGTATGGTCGAATTGGACCCTGCGATATTTAGAGAGCGTTATCCGAAAGCGTTATCGGGGGGACAGCAACAGCGTATAGGAGTGAGTCGGGCTTTAGCAAGTAATCCGAATATCATTTTAATGGATGAACCGTTCTCCGCATTAGACCCAATTAGTAGGGAGCAGTTACAAGATCGATTAAAAGCGTTACAAAAAGAAATCCAGAAAACCATTGTCTTCGTTACGCATGACATGGATGAAGCCCTTGAAATCGCTGATCATATCATCATTATGCGTGATGGGAAAATTGAGCAAATGGGGTCACCACAATCACTTGTTAGAGAGCCAAAAAATGAATTTGTCAAAACCTTTATTGGAGAAGAGCGCATGATGCGTCAATTGGAATTTGACCAGATGCCACTTTCTTATGTGTCACATTATTTTCTGCAGACAATCGTTGGAGATGTTGAGGAAGTAAGGGTTAATGAGACGATTGCTGACGCTATTGAAAAACTAAAAACGGGTCCGCATGAACAACTAGCGGTTGTAAGCGACGGCGAAATCCTTGGCTATGTAAATTATGCGATGTTATTGGATGCGCTCATGTCGATTAAAGGAGGTGCATCAGTCAAATGAATCACTTTTTGGAAACGTTTACAAGTCGTTCAGACTTCATTTTAGAAGCCTTCTTACAACATATGTATTTATCATTTGTTGCACTGGCAGTAGGGACGATCATTGCACTCCCTTTAGGGATATTTGTCGCACGTTATCGAAAGTTTGCTGAACCGATTATTGGCGTGACTGCGATTTTACAAACAATTCCAAGCTTAGCTCTGTTTGGTTTTCTCGTACCATTAATTGGGATTGGCTCGAAAACAGCATTAATCGCACTCATTATTTATGCGTTATTACCGATTGTACGGAATACATATACAGGGCTAACGAGTGCCGATGAATCGATTATCGATGCAGGAAAAGGGATGGGCATGACACCACAACAAATATTGGTGAAAATTGAACTTCCAATCGCTTTACCAATTATTATGGCTGGTATTCGTACTGCAACTGTATTAACGGTCGGCATTGCTACATTAGCCACATTTGTCGGAGCAGGTGGGTTAGGTGATGTGATTTATCGAGGATTGCAATCGTATAATAACTCGTTAGTACTTGCTGGTGCATTACCTGTAGCACTTCTTGCAATTATTTTTGATTATGTATTGAAATGGGTAGAGAAAAAAGTAACACCAAAAGGAATTTGAATGATAGATGGAGGAGACGATATGAAGAAATCATTGCTCGGTAGTTTGTTGGGGATTGTATTATTATTAAGTGCTTGTGGGAGTAAAGAGGAAATTGTTATTGGAGGTAAGCCGTGGACAGAGCAGTTTATTTTACCCTATGTGCTCGGGATTTATATTGAAGAACAAACAGATTATGACGTGTCATACAAAGAAGGTCTTGGTGAAGTATCGATTTTAACACCGGCGATTGAAAAAGGGGAAATCGATTTATATGTAGAATATACGGGTACTGGATTGAAAGATGTATTGAAAGAAGATACAGCACCTGGTGAATCATCAGAAGATGTGTATAAACGAGTAAAAGAAGGATATAAAGAGAAATTTGATGTCGTTTGGTTAGAACCATTAGGATTCGAAAATAGTTATACATTGGCATATGCTAATGAAGTACTCGACGGTGCGGAAACGTACTCTGATGTGGCAGAAATTTCTCAAAAACAAGATGTTGTATTTGGAGGACCTCACTCGTTTTACGAACGTGAAGGAGACGGATATAATGATTTAATCGATGAATATGAGATGGAATTTAGCGATACGCGTGATTTAGATCCGAACATTATGTACGAAGCGGTGAAAAACGGAGAAGTCGATGTCATTCCAGCATTTACAACTGATAGTCGCATTCAGTTATTTGAATTACAAACGACGGAAGATGATTTAGCATTTTTCCCTAAGTACGATGCAGCACCGATTGTTCGCCAAGAAACATTGGATGATTTCCCCGAACTAGAAGAAGTGTTGCAAGCATTGGCTGGTGAAATTTCTGAAGAAGAGATGTTAAAGATGAATGCGCGTGTCGATTTAGATGAGGAAAAACCAGAAGATGTTGCACGTGCGTTTTTGGAGGAAAAGGGTTTATTAAAATAAAAAAATGACTTGTCTTTTGATCGTGAGAGGCAAGTCATTTTTACGCAAATTATGAGTGGATTGGAAAACGCTGTTCATTTTTAGCAAGTTTTTTCTTTACCGCTTCTTGTAAATCAAAATCGGCATAATGGGCAAACTGAAGTAAGTAAATAAGAATATCGGCTGCTTCTTCTGCAATTTCGTCTTTTTCTTGACGAATAGCTTCAGCTGCATTACACCATTGAAAATGCTCTAATAGCTCACTTGCTTCTAAATTAATCGATATGGCCAAATTGCGTATATCTTGATTGTTCGTCCAGTTTCTCTTTTCGACAAATTGAATAATGTCTTGTTGTAAGTTTTTCATGAAAAAATCCCCCTTTAAAAATAGCATGTCTTAATTGTAGTATAACGAAAGAAAAGGAGGGTGTGTATATGTACGAACCTGTTCCGCAACATTTTTTTGAACAACCAGCACTCCAATTAGCAGAAGCACTCATTGGACAATTTATCGTCCATGAATTACCTGAAGGTGTATTAGTCGCTAAAATTGTTGAAACAGAAGCATACCAAGGACCACTGGATCAGGCGGCTCATAGTTTTGGCAATCGTCGAACGAAGCGAACAGAAATTATGTTTAGTGAACCTGGAAAGCTTTATGCTTATGAAATGCATACACATACACTTATTAATGTTGTTGCGGGACCAGTTGGCACACCGCATGCAATCTTAATTCGCGCAGTTGAACCGATTGAAGGGCTTGAGCAGATGAAACATTATCGCGGGGCACATTTGAAACAAGTCAACTGGACGAATGGGCCTGGCAAGTTAACAAAAGCGTTAAATATTACAAAGGCGTATTACGGGCATTGTTGGACGAAGCCGCCTTTATATATTGCGGAAGGCCAGTTTACAGGAGAGGTTGAAACAAGCCCACGTATTGGTATTGGGAATAGTGGGGAAGCGGTTCATTATCCGTGGCGTTTTTATGAAAAGGGCAATCCGTACGTATCGAAGTTTCGTAAGTAAAGCTGATGGTTGTATGTTTTGAATGTATAGAACGTGGTAAACATAGAAGACAATGATCTTAAGGAGGCGTTTGAATCAATGGCAAAAATTGCAACGGTCATGACAAATTTAGTGGAGGATTCTGAGTTTACGGAACCAGCAAAAGCCTTTCAAGAAGCAGGACATGAAGTCGTGATTATTGAAAAAGAAGCTGGTGCAGAGATTAAAGGGAAAAAAGGTGAAGTCTTCACGTCTGACCAAGGAATTGATCAAGTGAAACCAGAAGATTTTGATGCATTATTAATACCTGGTGGATTTTCACCAGACCAATTACGGGCAGATGACCGATTCGTTCAATTTGCGAAAGCATTTATGGACGGTGATAAGCCAGTCTTTGCAATTTGTCACGGACCGCAATTACTCATTACAGCAAAAGCATTAGAAGGTCGGGATGCAACAGGTTATAAATCGATTCAAGTCGATATGGAATATGCGGGCGTTAATTTTGCAGATAAAGAAGTCGTTGTATGTCAAAATCAATTGGTGACAAGTCGAACACCAGCAGATCTCCCAGCGTTTAACCGTGAATCATTAAAATTACTTGAAAAATAATATGAGGTATACGAGCCAGGTGCATAGTGCATCTGGCTTTTTTATATGCAAATAACGATTGAATCGCCACAAGATTGACAAAAAGGGAAAGTAGGTATGATGGAATCCTCTATAATTAATTGAGAAAGGGTGGACGTCATGATAAGTTAAAGAGGATTAGCTCTTTGTTATATCGATATAATGAAGAGGTGAATGATTGTGGAGGATGAATAAAATGCTTCATTACAAAACATATATAATCGGACTAGACGTGCCATGGGTGACATTTATTCATGGAGCGGGAGCGAGTTCATCTACTTGGTTTAAGCAAGTTCGTGCATTCCGAAAAGAATACAATGTACTCGTATTGGATTTGAGAGGTCATGGAAAATCTGAGCGTGGGCTGTGGGAAAAGGGCGATAATTTTACAGAAATCGCAAAAGAAGTTGTCGACGTGTTAGATGCGTTACACATTCAGAAGTCCCATATCGTTGGGATGTCCCTCGGAACGATTGTAGCGCAGACGATTGCAGACGATTATCCTGAGCGCGTTTCATCGCTCGTTTTAGGCGGTGCGGTTATTCGTTTGAATCTCCGTACAAAATGTTTAGTGTGGGTTGGCCATGCGTTAAAGCGTTTTGTACCCTATATGCTGTTATATAAAATTTTTGCGTATATTATTATGCCGCGAAAATCACATGAAGAATCCCGTTTAATGTTTGTGAATCAAGCAAAAAAGATGTGCCAAAAAGAATTTATTAAGTGGTTTTCATTAACGAAGTTAGTGAATCCTTATTTATCGAGACTTCAATCATCGACTGCAGAAATTCCAACTTTATTTTTAATGGGGGAAGAAGATTATTTATTCATTCCACCAGTAGAAGAGGTTGTAAAAAGAAGCGAGCGATTTGAATTACAAACGATTGAGGATAGTGGGCATGTTTGTAATATTGATCAACCAGCTATCTTTAATCGATTAACGCTTCATTATATTGATAAAATTGAACAGCAACGCGTAGGAGCGATATAAAAAGTAGATGCGGTCGTGTATGACCACATCTACTTTTTTGCTTATGCGTGTGTTAATTCTAGTTCAGCTTTTGGTCCGAAGAATTCGAAGTGAACTTTTTCTTCTGGATGACCTAATGCATATAGGTAGCTAATGACAACTTGCATAAATGGTGTTGGACCACATACAAAAATATCGCTGCCTTCTAATACTTTTTCTTCTAAGAATTCGCGTGTGATGAAACCATCGCCTTCTTCAGAATATAAAGCTTTTGCTGATGCATTTGGTAAAGTGTTTGCTAATTCATTCACACGTTCGTTGAATGCTTGGTGACGACGTGTACGTGCTGAGTGTAGGAATGCTACAGGACGTTCAGGTGTCTCTTTTGCAATTGTTTCGAACATGCTCATCATAGGTGTAATGCCAACACCGCCGCTGATGAGTGTGACAGGTGTATCTTGTGATAAGTCTAAGAAGAAGTCGCCTGCTGGTGCACTAATTTCAAGCTCATCCCCCTCATGAATTGAACGGTGTAAATATGTTGATACTTTACCTTCAGGGTTACATTCATCTTCACGTTTTACGGAAATACGGAACATTTCTTCGCCTGGTGCTTGCGATAAGCTGTATTGACGAATCATTGTATATTCTTCACCTGGAATGTTTACACGTACGGATAAATATTGACCTGGTAAGAATGTTGGTAATACTTTTCCATCTACTGGTTGTAAATAAAATGATGTAATCACATCACTCTCAACAACTTTTTTCGCAACTTTAAACGGCTTGAATAATTTCCAGCCACCTTCTGTTGAAGCTGCTTCATTATACATGTTTTTCTCAACGCCAATGAATGCATCTGCAATGACACCATAAGCATCTGCCCAAGCATCGATAATTTCTGGTGTTGCTGCATCACCTAATACTTCCTTAATCGCACCTAATAAATGTTCTCCGACGATTGGGTAATGTTCAGGTAAAATTCCTAAAGAACGGTGTTTATGTCCGATTTGGATAACTGCTGGAACAATTGCTTCTAAGTTGTCGATATTTGCAGCAGCTGCATACACCGTATTTGCGAGTGCTGTTTGTTGACGACCTTGTGATTGGTTTGCATGGTTGAAAATATTTAAAAGCTCTGGATGCTCCGCGAACATATTTTTGTAAAACACTGTTGTAATCGTTTTGCCGTGCTCCTCTAACACCGGAACTGTAGATTTGATAATGTTAATTGTTTCTTGAGATAACATAATTGTTGCACAACCTTTCGTTTGTTTTATTTGTTATATTTAGAATACAACATTAAAATCATAAAAGCTATATCTAAAATACAACTTTAAAGGATGTTGCGAATTCCGACACATTTCATTCACGTAAAATTCACAAACAGGTTATAATAGTATAGGAAAGAGCGGTGATAGTATGCGTTTAACAATGTACACAGATTATTCATTGCGTGTACTGCTATATATTGGTGTTAAAGGCAAAGAGGAGTTATCGACTGTACAGGAAATATCGGATAAATACAATATCTCGAAAAACCACTTGACGAAAGTCACACATGAACTTGGCAAAATGGGCATTATTGAAACAGTTCGCGGTCGTGGTGGTGGGATTCGATTAAAATTGGATCCGAAAGATATTAACATAGGAGAGACAGTTCGAAAAACAGAAGACGACTTCCATCTTGTTGAATGTTTTAACTGTGAAATAAACCAATGCGTTATTACGCCTGTATGTCGCCTAAAAGGTGTCTTACATGAAGCGTTAGCTGCGTATTTTAAAGTATTAGACAGCTACACATTGGCTGATTTCGTTGAAAATAATGAAGGACTTGCTTCCATATTATTAGGCGAATAAATGTGATAAAATAAAATGGAGCTGCAATGAATGTCTATCATAGAGGTTTGTTGCTTACACCATTTAATGAAAAAATGATTGCGTTGATTATGAACAATCGACATAGAACACTATTAGGAGGTTATTTTAAAATGGAAAAAGTACTTGTATTTGGTCATAAAAATCCAGACACAGACTCAATTACAGCAGCAATTAGTTATGCGTATTTAAAGCGTGAGCTTGGAATGGATGCAGAAGCAGTAAGTTTAGGAGAAGTGTCGAATGAAACGGCATACGCACTTGATTATTTTGGTTTTGAAGCACCAAGAGTGATTGAAAAAGCTGCACCGGAAGCGAAACAAGTTATTTTAGTCGACCATAATGAGAAACAACAAAGTGTGGACGATTTAGATGACGTTCAAGTGATTGAAGTTGTTGATCACCATCGTATTGCGAACTTTGAGACAAGCGATCCACTTTACTATCGTGCAGAGCCTGTAGGTTGTACAGCAACAATTTTAAACAAGCTATATAAAGAAAACGGTGTAGACGTTCCGAAAAACATTGCTGGTCTAATGTTATCAGCACTTGTGTCAGATTCACTGTTATTCAAATCACCAACATTTACAGAAGAAGATCGTAAGGCGGTTGAAGAGCTTGCGAAAATTGCAGAAGTAGATGCAGAAGTGTACGGTTTAGAGATGTTAAAGGCTGGCGCGGATTTAAGTGGCAAATCAATTGAAGAATTAATCGCACTAGATGCAAAGGAATTTACATTTGATGATGGCTTGAAAATTGAAATTGCACAAGTGAACGCAGTCGATATTGATGAAGTGATGACACAACAAGCTGAATTTGAAGTAGCAATTGATAAAACAATTGAAGAAAAAGGATTAGGCTTATTCTTATTTGTTGTAACAGATATCATTAACAATGATTCGATTGTACTTGCACTTGGTGAACATGCAGATCGCGCAGCAGCAGCGTTTGATGTTTCATTAACAAACCGTACGGCAACATTAAAAGGTGTTGTTTCACGTAAGAAACAAATCGTTCCTGTATTAACAGAAGCTTTACAATAAAATCATTCACAGGCGAATGAATTATTCGCCCTTTGAATATGGAAAAACGCACAGCATAGATTGCTGTGCGTTTTTAATATACTGTTATTGAGAGATTATGCGCCATCTTGTTTAAACGACTACAAGTAGCGCTCAATATCTTTATAATCTTTAAGAAGAATAATTTTGTCAGTGTACGCTGTTTTTTCATGAATTCAGGCAGAAATATTTCATTATATTTTTTATTCCATTCTAATAGATTGTGAATACTTTGTAAGGTTTCCTTTTTAGCTAAGTGTGGCACTTTTGATTTTCTTTTGTAATATCTATTCCAAATTCTATCTTCTTGTACTTGGAGCGGCGTATCTAAAATGAAGATTCTATCAGCACGTTCAAAGCTTGGTGTAACCCATTTTAAATAAACGCCTTCAACTACCCATGACGGTTGATTCAAAAACTTTTCTAACATATAATCTCTAGCGTCTTCATTTGCTTTGATACCATATTGAGTAGCCTGATTTTCCCAGAAAATATCATCTAAATCTAAATGTGGAATCGTCATTTTTTTATGTATTTGTGATGCTAAATAGCTCTTTCCGCTTCCAGCACCACCTATAATGTGAATTTTAACAGCCATTCTCCTCCTAGCATTCTAAATGGGAGGTCTAGTATTCCTTACATTATGAAGTAAGTGACCAATATACATTGTTTTTGAAGTGTGAGTGTTACTAACATGCCGAACAAGATTCTTACGTTGAATGGTAGTCTTTATCTACCGTTTTATTTCAATCATGTGATGGATTCATTTAATAATAGTATATTTTATCACAATGATTTCTTTCTGTAGAATTATACATCATAATTAGCATTTGATAGATATAAACAACTTCATGTATTTAGTATATAACAAGGACACCCATAGATGAATGTCCTTGCTGTTTCAAATTTAAAGTTTTAATTTACAAATCAAGTGGTTTTGTTGCGGGGCCTTCCAGTACAGAGCCATCTTTTCGAAATCTTGAGCCGTGGCACGGGCAGTCCCATGTTTCGTCTGCGACATTCCATCGCGTACGACAGCCTAAATGGGTGCAAATTGGCGCACTCGTTCTTGTCACGTGACCAATTGTAAATTCCTTTGCTGCACGTCCTGCGAGCTTGAAGCTTTGTAACAGGAGTGCACCGAATTTTGTTCTTGATGGCGAATAAAGGGCGATCGCTTCATTGTGACGGCCGACAATTTGATCGGTTATGACACGTGCACCTGCTAAAGCAGTAGAGAGTCCCCATTTACCATTGCCTGTACTTATATATACATGGGGTAATTGCTTGGTAATTTGCCCTGCGTAAGGAATGATATCAGGTGTTTCGGGGTCTTGAGCTGACCATCCAGTGACAAGAGAAGTTAAGAGAAAGTCTTTTTTTAAGGCTTCATAAAGTTGTTCATAATATACTTCTGTATGTTCAATAAATCCTGCGGGATGATCGTCTCCGCCTAATAAAAAGTAGTGTTTCCCATCAATTTGGACGGTACGCATCGTTTGTTTTGGTTGATCGACAGCAATGTATTGATTCATCAGTGGCATATCCGTTTCAGCAGCTACGAGATATGAGCGATTAACGGCTAATTTTAAAATTTGAGCTCCTGTTAATGATTCGATCGGGTAATGAGAGCTAAAAATAATATCTTGAAATTGAACGGAAGCGCCGTTCGTCAGTTGTAGCTGTTGATCTTTCAGACGAATGGTTTCAATAGTAGATTGCTCATAAATTTGGGCTCCGGCTTGCACGGCGAGTTCGGCAATCGTTTGTCCAAAACGGACGGGATGAATTTGACATTCGTTTTCAATTGTTAACGTAGAGCGAATTTTTAACGGAACTTCTGAGTTATAACCATATAGACCTGGAATTTTTAATGTGTCATATGCGTTATATTCGTCTTTTAGTATATTTACACCTTCATCTGTTTGTGCATATAATACGGAGTTTGCAGTCGCTAGGATTTCGTCTGTGGCGATAGAGCGCCCAAATTGAACGGCTTCTGCATTTGCTTCGTAGTATGTTTTGGCAGCTTCAACGCCAAATTTTTGAATGAGTGATGTATAAATGGGACCATGTTGGACCGTTAATTTGCCCGTAGAATTTCCTGTAGCGCCTTGTAAAATAGCGTCTTTTTCAATGACGACGACGTGTTTTCCTTCTTGTGCTAAGAAGTAAGCATTGGCAATACCGCTTAATCCACCCCCAATAATACAAACATCGCATTGAATAGATTGTTCCAATGTCGGAAATGGTTTATATGGGAAGGCTGTTTGAATCCATAAAGACATTAATTTTACCAACTCCTATCAATTGATTCATCATAAGCATATACATTGTTTGGAACATTTAATCGTCCTATCATAAAAGAAAGAAGGAGTGTAGATGCACATGAAAATTGAAGTATGGTCAGATTACGTTTGTCCTTTTTGTTATATTGGGAAAAGGAGATTAGAAGAAGCGATTGCGCAAACGAATTTACAGGACCAAGTGGAAGTCGTTTATAAAGCATATGAGTTAGACCCTAATGCCGTTGCTGACTCTGATGAATCAATGGTTGACGTATTGGCGAAAAAATACAATACATCGGTAGAAGAAGCGAAAGCGATGACAGATAATGTTGCGTTACAAGCTGAAACAGTGGGACTTGCTTATGACTTCAAACAGATGAATCCAGCGAACACATTTCAAGCACATCGCTTAGCAAAATTTGCTGAAGCAAAAAATGTAGGAGAAGAAATGACTGAGCGTTTATTAAAGGCGTACTTTATTGAAGGGCAAAAAATCGGAACCTTTGAAACGTTATTAGCGCTTGCTGAAGAGGTTGGATTGGACAAAGAGCAAGTACAAAATATGTTTGATTCAGAACAATATATCGATGAAGTGAAAGAGGATGTTGTAGAAGCAGGTCAAATCGGTGTACAAGGTGTGCCGTTTTTCGTTATCGACCGTAAATATGCAATTTCAGGTGCACAGACAACAGATACATTTGTTGGCGCGCTACAAAAAGCGCTAGCTGAAAAGGCGTAATATACCTATGGTTGTGATTGTTTATTTGACTGTTTTTCGGTATTAAAAAAACCGCTAGAAGGTATGATTACCTTTAAGCGGTTTGTTTTATTTATGATTCTTGAGCAGGATTTAATTGAACATCTAATGAAATGTTAATATCGCTGCCGACTAAGACGCCTCCAGCTTCTAATACTTGGTTCCATGTTAGACCGAAGTCTTCACGTTTAATCTTTCCTTGTACTTCATAAGCAATCACATCAACACCCCAAGGATTTTTACCCCTGCCTTCATATTCAGCCTTGAAAGTAGCCGGCTTCGTTACGCCTTTAATGGTCATGTCTCCTGTGATTTCATATTCATCATCATCTTTTTGTGTAATGGATGTTGATGTAAACGTCATTTTTGGAAATTCATCTACGCTAAAGAAATCATCTGAACGTAAATGATTGTCACGATCTTCATTATTTGTGTTGATAGAAGCTACATCAATTGAAAAGGTGATATTTGCCTCCGGTAAATGTTCTGGTGAGCCTGTTAAAGTTCCTTCGACGTCTGAAAAGCTCCCTTTGACTTTTGAAAACATCATGTGCTTTACTGTAAAGGCAACAGAAGTATGTGCGCCATCTACAATCCATTTGTTTGTCATACTTTAAAACTTCCTTTCTTTTTTATGATTGTTCGTATAAAGTATATTTGTCTTGAATTCAAATTAAAATAATGTAGATTCAAGGCAAATACGATCGTGCTAAAAAATGTTTACCCTGAATTAGGTATATTCAATCAAAAAAGTAAAAAAGTACATATAATTCCTTGTCAAAATTTGAATTTCAAAGCATACTATAAAAGATAGTGTTATATTACCGTCATTAGTATTCAACAGGAGTACAGAATGATATTGAAAGGATAGGATCTTGATGTCAAAACATCAATGGTTTACAGATTTACAAACGATACTTCAAGAAGGCATATTAAAATTAGATGAACCTCTTTGCAAATATACAGCAACAAAATTAGGTGGCGCAGCAGACTTACTTGTTATGCCGAATACGATTGAAGAAACTGTGGCGACAGTTCGTTACGCATATGAACACCATATCCCATTATTATTGTTAGGGAATGGCTCAAATATGGTTGTTCGCGACGGTGGCGTGCGCGGTATCGTTCTTCATTTAAAAAATCTCAATACAATTACAGTCGATGGGACATCTATTCACGCTGAAAGTGGTGCGAATATTATCGACGTTTCACGTGCAGCAGCGGCAAATGGCTTGACTGGATTCGAATTCGCATGCGGAATTCCTGGCTCTGTCGGCGGAGCGATGGCGATGAATGCAGGTGCCTACGGTGGTGAAATTAAAGACATCATCGTTCAATCAACAGTCGTGACAAAGACAGGCGAAGTGCTTGTGTTATCAAAAGAGGAATTAGCATTAGGTTACCGTCAAAGTATTATTGCAGACGAAGGATACTTTGTATTATCCTCTGATTTTGAACTCGTACCGGGTGTCCAAGAAGAAATTGACGCAAAAGTTGCGGATCTAACATTTCAACGTGAATCAAAGCAACCTTTAGAGTATCCTTCAGCAGGAAGTGTCTTTAAACGTCCACCTGGATATTTTGCTGGTAAGCTGATTCAAGATTGTGGCATGCAAGGAAAAGGTCATGGCGGCGCAGAAGTATCAACCAAACATGCAGGGTTTATTATTAATAAAGACAATGCAACAGCAACTGACTATGTAAATACGATTAACATGGTAAAAGCAGAGGTTAAGAAAACATTCGGCGTAGAGCTTGAATTAGAAGTGAAAATTGTCGGAGAAGAAAAAGACGCATCGATTATTAAATAATTGACGATATTGAAAAAGCATCTTTCAGATAATTGGAAGATGCTTTTTTACGCGGTAAAAAAAGGTGTTTAATCATTGTCGATTAAGCACCTTCGTTTTTACGTTGAATTTTATTTTTTAAACGTTCTGGTTCTGTTACAATATCGTCTGCGATATGCACTTGGCACATTTTACTATTACAAAGAAATTTGAAAATCCCATTATTGAAATCTGTACCAATTTCTTTGAAGAAAATGCCTTCATATTTGGCATCTTTCGTTAATGTAAACTTCAAATGGTATTCATCTTGTTCTTTCACTAAATAAGCGCGAACACCTTTTTCGAATAAATCATCTTCTTCATCTTTTACAGCGCGATCGACAGAAACTACGTGAAAGTCAACGAATGAAATTTCTCTCAAGAGAACATTCATAAAAGAACCTTTCGTAATTTCTTCCCAACGGCTTTGTGCTGTTTGACCAATAATGATTTGTGTAATATTGTACTCATGTGCCACTTCTTTAATGACTTTTGCAGATGGTCTTTTTTCATTGTCACGGATAATAAATTGTTCCACATCAAATTCTTCAGCAAGTTCTTGCCATCTTTCTACATATGCAGATTTTTCGGCGTCGAACTGATCAAATGGTAAAGGATCAACCGTTAAAATATATAATGGACAGTCCATGATTTTTGCCATTTTATGTCCTCGTCTAATGAGACGTTCACCATTTGGACCGTAGTAGACACAAACGAGAATGCTCTCGTCCATACGACTTTTTTTGATGCCCATATTGGTAGTCACCTCTTAAAAGTTATAGTAGTATATGTTGAAACTTTGTAAGTATATCGGATATTCGCATAAAATACAAATGAGAGATCGCTAACCCCTTTACCGATTGATTGAAATGGCGATGTGGTCAAGCCGTACCCGCGGCAAGCACCGTAATCGAAACGAAAATCAATATGGTAATTGGCTGCTATATTCTTCCTCCACAAATATTTTACTTAAAAAAATATTTACGGTAGTGTATGTTAAAATTCATTGTAAAAAAGGGTTAAAAGATGCGATTAGCTTGAATTTAGTGTATAATTTCCAATGTAATTAACACATATCCTCATACATTCCAATTTTATTTATTACAATTCCAAACAAAGCCCATATCATTATTGATTCATCATGTATTCATATATCGCAACGCGTACTTTTAGTATAGCGATAGAGGCGAATGAAAGTCTATACATATCCACATGATTGGGCATAAAGTATTCAGCGTATACCTGTTTTAGTCATATTTGCATGATATACGTTGAGCAATCATACTTTTTGATTTAACACGAACGATAAACGCTCTATATAACCATCTATTATGCACCTCCTTTTCTAACTCGTCAAGGTGGTAAAAGAAGTCAGTATGGTAAAAGCTTAGTTCATAAGGGTGTTTGTTGACGTTGATAGGAGGTTTCTTTTTGTTCACGATTACACTTGCAATTTTTATTCCATTTTTAGTTGCATTGTTTGTCCCGCTAATTTATAAATGGCAACCGAAGCGAGTTGGGTGGTTTGTTCTACTTGTACCGGTAACATTATTCGCAATACTCGTCCGCTTTATTCCTGCGATTGCAAAAGGGGAGACAGGGCGCTATACATTCGAATGGATTCCCTCTGCGAATATTTATTTTACCACCTATTTAGATGGTCTTAGTTTAATTTTCGGGCTGCTCATTACAGGTGTTGGAAGTTTAGTCATTTTATATTCTATTTATTATTTAACGAGCCGTGAGGCGTTAGGCCATTTTTATGTGTATTTACTCATGTTCATGGGTGCCATGCTTGGTGTTGTTTTCTCAGATAATATGATGGTTTTATATGTGTTTTGGGAATTAACGAGTATTTCTTCGTTTTTACTCATTGCATTTTGGTATTACCGAAAGCAATCGCGATATGGTGCACAAAAGTCGATGCTCATCACCGTCTCAGGTGGCGTCGCGATGTTAGCTGGTTTTTTAATGATATATGCGATGACAGGGTCATTTAGTATTCGAGAAAACATTGCGTTAATTGGGGATGTGTCGGATCATTCATTGTTTATTCCGGCGATGATTTTAGTATTGCTTGGTGCATTTACAAAATCCGCACAGTTTCCGTTTCATATTTGGCTGCCAGATGCGATGGAAGCACCGACCCCTGTTAGTGCTTATTTACATTCGGCAACGATGGTGAAAGCGGGGATTTATTTAGTCGCACGCTTTACAGGGATATTTGGCGGAGATGCGATTTGGTTTTATGTCGTCACATCTGTCGGGATTTTTACGTTATTTTGGGGTTCCTTTAATGCTGTTCGTCAAACGGATTTAAAAGCATTGCTTGCCTATTCGACGATTAGTCAGCTTGGTTTAGTGATGAGTTTATTTGGTTTCGGCTCCGCCGCTTTACATGAAGGGTATAGTGGCAGTTCTGTTTTATACGCACAAGCAACCTTTGCGGCACTGTTTCATTTGATGAACCATTCTACGTTTAAAGGTGCATTGTTTATGGTCGTTGGAATTGTCGACTTAAATGCGGGAACACGTGATGTACGACGTTTAGGTGGACTAATGGCGATTATGCCTGTTACGTTTACGATTGCTGTCATAGGAAGCTTTTCGATGGCAGGACTACCACCGTTTAATGGTTTTTTAAGTAAAGAGATGTTTTTTGAAGCGGTATTGGCAGTTCGTCATTTGTCGTTTTTCTCGTTAGGTAGCTGGGGGATTTTATTCCCAGTAGTCGCTTGGATCGCGAGTGTTTTTACATTTGTTTACAGTATGATTATTGTGTTTCAAACCTTTTTTGGAGAACATCAGCCAGATCGTTTGGACCGTGAAGCGCATGAAGCCCCTATCGGGATGCTCATTTCGCCATCTATTTTAGCGTTCCTCGTCGTCTTTATGTTTTTCTTCCCAAACATTGTCGGGAATTATTTATTACGCCCGGCGATGAATGCTGTTTATCCTACGCTAACGAATATCGGCGATGCTATGGAGCCAATTAAAATTTGGCATGGGTTTGAGTTGCCATTATGGATGACAATTGGTGTCATTCTGATTGGTGTCTTACTCTATTTAACCTTTAATTATTGGCGTCCAATGTATAAATTAGGCCCATTACGCTGGGGGTTAGATCATGTTTATAACGGTGCGCTTACATTTACAGAAAGAGGCGCAACTTTAATAACAAATCGTTATATGACGGGATATTTAAAGCATTATTTTATCTACATTTTTGTGTTTTTCTTATTGGCGATTTCAGGAACGATTTTCATGACTGGCGGTTTGACATTTGATTTTTCAAATGATTCACCAATTGCTGTAAATGAATATATTTTAATCGTTGCGATGTTCATGGCAGGCGTATTTATGCTGTTCGCCAAGTCACGTATTACAGCCACTTTGTTGAACGGTGTGTTAGGCTATTCAATCGCATTATTTTTTGTGATTTTTCGTGCACCTGACTTAGCGTTAACGCAAATTGTTGTTGAAACAGTAACGACAGCATTATTTCTACTTTGTTTTTATTTCTTACCTGAAATGAAGAAAGAAAAGATGGCACGCGCTACGAAAGTGACGAATGGTTTGATTGCGGTTCTTGTTGGAACGCTTGTGACAGTCATTGCGTTAGCAGTTCAAGGTAATACAATGTTCGATTCTATTTCTTCTTATTTTGAAGATGCCTATGCCTTAACAGGCGGGAAGAATATTGTCAACACGATATTAGGTGATTTCCGTGCATTTGATACGATGTTGGAAGTTGTCGTTCTCTTTATCGCAGGGCTTGGCGTGTACACGTTAGTGAAGTTAAAAGGAAAGAAGGGAGGAAGAGACTATGAAAATTAATGACGTCATATTGCATACGATTACGAAAGTGGTTGTATTTATCATTTTAACGTTCGGAATCGAACTGTTTTTCGCGGGGCATAATGATCCCGGTGGCGGATTTATAGGCGGTCTCGTTCTTTCTTCAGCATTAGTTTTACTATTTCTCGTGTACGATATTGAAACCGTACAAAAAGGAATTCCTGTTGACTTTAAAAAGGTTTCGGCAGTGGGTGTTTTATTCGCTGTTGGAACAGGTGTCGGCGCGCTATTCTTTGGTGCTCCATTTTTAACACAAAGTTTTGCAACGCTTCACTTACCAGTTTTTGGTGAAACAGAATTTGCGACGGTGACGTTATTCGAACTCGGTGTTGCCCTAACAGTTGTAGGGACGGTTGTCACAATTATTTTAAGCATAAGTGAGGATGTGTAGCGATGGAAACTTATATTACGATATTAGCTGGCGTTCTAATCACTGTTGCGATTTATTTATTATTATCAAGAAGTATGATTCGAATTATTTTAGGCTCGGCGGTTTTATCTCATGCTGTCCATTTATTGTTAATGGTCATGGGAGGCTTGAAAAAAGGAAGTGTCCCATTAATTGGGGAGGGTAATGGTGAATATACCGATGCATTGCCACAAGCACTTATTTTAACTGCAATCGTGATTAGCTTTGCAGTAACAGCTTTTCTACTCGTGCTAGCATACCGTGCTTATGAGGAAGCAGGTTCGGATGATCTTCGAGAGTTACGGGGGGTTAAAGATGAATAATATAATCGCTTTGCCGATGATCATTCCGTTACTGACCGCGATTATACTCGTGTTTTTCCGTTATAAAGTGAAAATACAACGTCTATTAACGGTTACTGCATTACTTGGAACGGCAAGTATTTCGATTCATTTATTAAATCGTGTACAAACAGAAGGCATATTACGATTAGATTTTGGTGGCTGGAAACCTCCTTTTGGGATTTTATTCGTTGCAGATTCCTTTTCTTTATTGCTCGTTCTATCGACAGCGCTCGTTTCGACCGTTATTTTATTGTACGCATTTTCAACGATTGGTCGAAAGCGAGAGGAAATGTTTTTCTATTCATTTGCGCTTCTATTAGTCGCAGGGGTGAACGGTTCTTTTTTAACTGGAGATTTGTTTAACTTATTCGTCTGTTTCGAAGTCATGTTGCTTGCTTCTTATGTTTTGATTACGTTAGGCGGTAAAAAGCGACAGCTCGTGGAATCTTTGAAATATGTCACGATCAATGTGCTATCCTCTTGGTTTTTCTTACTAGGCATTGCTTATTTATATGGTACAGTCGGGACATTAAATATGGCGCATTTATCTGTCCGTGTGGCGGAAGTTGGACAAGGACCATTATTGACAGTGATTAGTATCGTGTTTTTAATTGTCTTTAGTTTGAAATCAGGTTTACTTTTATACTTTTGGCTTCCAGGGTCATATAGTGCACCTCCAACCGCAATTGCAGCATTATTCGGTGCGTTGCTAACAAAAGTAGGGATTTATGCGCTCTTCCGCGTCTTTACGTTAATCTTTTACCATGAGCCATCGATTACGCATACACTCATAGGAATCATGGCGGCATTGACATTAGTCGGTGGTAGTTTAGGAGCGATTGCATATCAAGATCTACGACAAATCGTTTCATATAATGTCGTAATTACGATTGGTTTTATATTAGTTGGATTAGCAGTATCAACGGAAGTTGGAATTCAAGGTTCTGTTTTTTATCTCGTTCACGATATTTTTATTAAAGCATTATTGTTTTTATTAGCTGGAACGATGATTTATTTAACAGGGAAAACAAGAATTGAAGAAATGAGCGGACTTATTCGTAATTATCCTGCACTCGGTTGGTTGTTTTTTGTGACGACATTATCATTAGCAGGTATTCCGCCGTTAAGCGGCTTTCTTGGGAAATTATATGTAGGACAAGGTGCGATTGAGGCAGGTTCTTATATATTGCTTGGATTGGCATTTTTATCTGGAATGTTTGTTTTATACTCGATGTTACGAATTTTTATGAATACATTTTGGGGAGAAACCATTATTAGTGAAGATGAAGAAAAGCCATTAACGTTTGGGTTATTAATGCCTTGTATTATGCTAGGTATCGTGACAATTGTGTTGGGATTAGGTGCAGAATATATACTCGTCTATGTTGAGGATGCGGCGTATACATTGATGAATCCATCTGTATATGTAGAAGCAATCTTAGGGACAGGAAACTAATCGTTAAAGACAAGAAAGTTGAGGTGAACGGTTCGTGCGTGCCCAAATATTATTAAATGTGATGATTGCATTTTTATGGATGTTACTAATCGATGCAGATGCACCGCGTTTATCGACATTTTTCGCAGGATATATTGTCGGGATGATGATCATTTTTATGCTCCACCGATTTTTCGGAAGTGCATTTTATTTAAAACGACTCATCTCTTGTATTAAATTATTGTTTACATTTATTTCAGAACTGGTGAAATCAAGTATCCTCGTATTAAAGCAAATTTTGAGTCCGAAGTTAAAAATTCAACCAGGAATTTTTCGGTATGAAACAATTTTAGAAAGTGATATTGAGATTACGATGATTTCTTTATTGCTGACATTAACGCCCGGATCTGTCGTTATGGAAGTGATGCCAGAAGGAAATGTATTATATGTCCATGCGATGGACGTTGAAAAAGAACGTGGTGCGATTATTAGTCAATTAAAAAACTATGAAAAAGCAATTACGGAGGTGACCCGCTCATGATTCAAATGATTTTAATGACAGGAATTATTTTAACGGCTATTTCAATTGTGATTGCAGTGATTCGAATTGTGCTTGGACCGTCACTGCCAGATCGTGTTTTAGCATTAGACGTGATCGGTGTAAATTTGATCGCTTCGATTGCGATTATTTCTGTGATGATGAAAACGACAGCGTTTTTTGAAGTCATTTTAATTTTAGGGATTTTATCCTTTATTGGAACAATTGCTTATTCGAAGTTTATATTGAGGGGGGTTGTCGTTGAACGTAAGCGCGATTGGTGAGCTTGTTAGTGCGTTATTTATTTTGACAGGAGGCATTATGAGTGTCATTAGTGTATTTGGATTAATTCGTTTGCCAGATGTTTATACACGTTCGCATGCGGCAACGAAGAGCTCCACATTAGCCGTACTCCTAACATTACTTGGTGCATTTATTTACTTTTGGACAGTGGAACAGTTTATTAGTGTAAGGTTATTACTAGGGATTGTGTTTGTGTTTTTAACAGCCCCTGTAGCTGGACATTTACTCGTTCGTTCAGCTTATCGCTCAAAAGTAGAATTAGCTGACATTTCTGGTACAGATGATTTATACGAAGTAATTCATGGAAAAAAAGAACAAGAACCAAGAAATGATCAAGACGTAAGCGATTAATTCGCTTACGTTTTTCTTTTGAGTGAACTGCCTCGTTATGTTAGATGACAATATTCGATAAAAATTTTGCTGCAATTAAAGGATATTCTCTCGCTTTCTTGAATAAGAAGTGTAAAGGGGGAATTGGATGAAACGATGGTTAAAATGGCTACTTTGGATTGGTGGTATCGTCATTGCAATCGGCGGAATCGCTTTGATTGCCTTGACGATGTATTTGAATAAGTCGAAGCCTAAAATTGAAGGGGAGACAATTGTTCAAGTGTTAGATGAAGAAGTGATTGTAACACGAGATCAAGAAGGGGTACCGCATATTGAAGCGCAGTCAGACGCAGATTTATATCGCGCACAAGGATATGTGCAGGCGCAAGATCGATTGTTTCAAATGGATTTATCGCGTCGACAAGCAAGTGGAAGGCTTGCAGAAGTCGTCGGTGAAGCGGCAGTAGATACTGATAAGCATTTTCGGACATTTAGTTTACGGGCGGCTGCAGAGGCTTCTTATGATGGATATGATGACGATGCTAAAGAGGTATTACGCTATTTTACTGAAGGTGTAAATGCATTTATTGAAGAGGCAATCGAAGAAAAGACCTTATCATATGAATTTGCTTTGCTAGGTTATACACCAGAATTATGGTCTGAAATTGATACATTAACAATTGGAAAGTTCATGGCTTATGATTTAGGTGGAAATTGGGATGCGCTCGCTGTTCGTCATTGGGCGTTAAATACGTATGACCAGGATAGAGCAAAGGAATTAATGATTACATATCCTGATGATGCTAGGTCAATTATCGAGGCAGACAAAGCGCGTCCGGTAGAAGTTGCTGGACAGTTTCAAGTTGACTTATTACCACATGAATTTAATGGGAGTAATAACTGGGTTGTTTCAGGAGAAAAGACGAAAAGTGGTGCGCCTTTATTAGCAGATGATCCTCATTTGGGGCTTAGTTCGCCGGCGATTTGGTATCAAATGCATTTAACGTCTCCGTCACAAAACGTCGGCGGGGTAATCTTTGCAGGCGTACCTGGTATTATTTTAGGACATAATGAAGAGATTGCATGGGGCGTTACAAATGTCGGACCAGACGTACAAGATTTATATATTGAAGAACCAAATCCAGATGATCCGACACAGTTTTTATATGAAGGGAAATGGGAACAAGCAGAAGTGCGTGATGAAACGATTAAAGTAAAAGATGGAGACGATATTCCTTTTGAAGTGATTGTAACAAGACATGGGCCGATTATTTCGGATTTGTTATATGAAAAAGAGGATCCAGGGGCGTTGTTCTCCATGCAATGGACTGCATTAGAACCGACAAAAGAGTTACAAGCAGTTATGAACATGAACAAGGCAACGGACTGGGAAACATTTGAAAAAGCACTTGAAGATTTCCATGCACCAGCTCAAAATTTCGTATTTGCCTCAACGGATGGGACGATTGCTTATAAAGCAAATGGACGTATTCCGATTCGTAAAAAAGGTAACGGTGAGTTGCCAGTTCCAGGAGATTCTGCGGAATATGGATGGGAGGACTATGTCCCATATGATGAACTTCCACGAGTTGTAAATCCGAAAGAAGGGTTTATTGCGACTGCAAATAATGAAGTCGTAGGTGAGGAATATCCATATCATTTAACGCGTTTTTGGGCCCAACCTTATCGTTATGAACGGATTGCTGAAGCATTAGAAGTAAATGATGAATTAACAGCTGAAGATATGATGGCGTTGCAATTGGATTGGGAGAATTTATATGCCCGTGAATTTTTAGCATCGCTCGTTCAGGCGATTGAAACGGAAGATTCAACAAATAAATATCAAGATGTGTTGACATTGTTGAAAGAATGGGACCAAATCGATGATCCAGAGCAAGCAGCACCATTAGTATTTCATAAACTAATGAAACAGTTACCGAAGACGATGTTCGAAGGAGAAATGCCTGAAGATGTTTATGAGATGTTACCTGGAAAGGGGCAGTTAACGGATCAATGGTTACGTGCTGGCTTCTCGGGAGAAAAGCGTGCTTGGTTAGAGCAATATGGTGGTGTCGATAAATGGGTGTTTGACGCATTTGAAACATCCATCCAAGAAATTGAAGAAGAATTTGGAACGAATATGAAAAAGTGGCGATGGGGCGATTATCATCAAGTTGCATTCCCTCATCCACTTGCAAGTGCTTCTCCAATCCTTGAGAAGGTATTGAATCCAGCGAAACGGCCTTTAGGTGGCTCGAATGTTACCGTACAAGCAGCAGCCTTTACAGAAGATGGTACAGTAAATCACGGAGCACCTTGGCGCTTTGTTGCTGATTTAGAAGATCTATCTTCTAGTTACCAAATTGTCGGTCCAGGCGTTAGCGGACATATTCGATCGAAATGGTTTGATCATCATGTAGACGATTGGGTAGAAGGGAATTTTCATGAAACAGTTTTAATCGGTGATGTTGAAGATGGTTTTGAATTGATTTTAAAGCCGTGATGATAGGAAATGAATAGACTGTAGAACAACAGAGGATATCATATCGCAGCGCAAGCAATCGTTGTTAGTGGATTTGATGTAATCCTAGCGTTATGAGTGACAATAAACGGAAATTGAACGATTCGCTACACACAACAAGTGATTGAAAGAGATTTAGCGCAATACTTGAAAGGTTAAAATGCCTCCTTACCATAAGTGAAGGAGGCATTTTATTTATGCTTTAGGCGGCGTGAGCTTTATTTGTTCAATTATCCGTCCATTACGCCCAGTTGTTGATTCTGCATGGAGTAAAGATTGGTAGACGGCCTCTTCGGTTGCTTCTACAACAGCTTGAAATAGTGTATTCATGATCGGATGTTGATCTTGTAAGAGTGAATACGCTTGTATGTGCGTATTTGCATCGTGCGGAACGGTATAGCCATTTGAAAAGGCGATAATGATGTCGCCACTGCCATTATGCACGGCTGTGCCTGTTCGGCCAAGACCAATTGCAGCTCGTTTGGCGAACCGTTGTAATTGACGTTCATTCACAGGTGCATCCGTTGCAACGATGATCATCACTGAGCCATCTGGTTTCTCGGGTGCTTTTTTTGTTGGAAAGGTAGCAAATCGCCCTTCATAGCCATTTAGTTGTAGCCAGTCATTGATTTTACATTCACTTGCTTTTCCGAAATTCGTTAATGTGAGCACGCCAACTGTATAGTGTGTGTCATCATAGGTGACGATACGAGACGATGTGCCAATACCGCCTTTCGCTTCGTAACAAATCATGCCTTTACCTGCGCCAATTGCCCCTTGTTCAAGTGGTCCTGTCTTAGCAGTAGTTAGCGCTTCAATTGCATGTTGCGGTGTGATACGCATTTCTCGCATGGAATTTAAATAGCTGTCATTGCATTCTCCTACAACAATATTTAAAGAGCTTGTTGAATCGCCTATTTTAGGATTTTGTTCTAACATATAGGTTAACGTTCCTTGTAAAACTTGTGGCACGCTAAACGTATTCGTTAGCATAATGGGTGACTCCAATATACCAAGTTCATTCACTTGAATGAGTCCAACGGTTTTTCCAAAACCATTTAATACAAAACTTGCAGCGGGTACTTTTCGTTCGAATAGATTTCCTTCATGTGGAACAATCGCAGTGACGCCTGTCTTAATAGACGTTACATCATTTACTTGTTCATCGACGGTCACCTGTCCCACTTTTACAGCGGGAACATCTGTAATCGCATTCCAACGTCCTTTTGTCAACATTATTCATGCATCCCTTTCTTTTACAAGTGCTTTATCAAATTATACGAGATTAAAAATAAAATGAAAATGAATCATTTAAAATCATTGTGATTTTTTTGTATATTCTCTATACTTTATTAAAAAGCGTTACATAGCTGTGGAATCAGGGGGATCTTTATGCAATTACAAGAATGGACGATGGAAGAGCAAGAACAGCTCATTCATTTTTTAACAACAAATACATGGCCGTATCATGGCCAAACCAATCCGGCGCGTAATTTAATAGAAAAAACGATTGAAGAAGGTGGTTATCAATCGGATGATGTGAAAACGTTTTGGGTTGTGAATGAGCAGAAAGATAAAGTTGGTATTGTGAAGTTGTATGATTTACGTGATGATATACCAATGTTTGATTTGCGCATAGCAGATGCTTATCGTGGGAGTGGTTATGGACCTCAAGCGTTGAAGCTCGTTGCCCATTATGTATTTCATTTGCCTGAACAAAAAATTCGATTAGAGGGGCATACACGACAAGATAATTTGGCGATGCGAAAAACATTCGAACGTTCGGGATTTGTGAAAGAAGCTCATTTACGGAAAGCATGGTTTTCTCCGAAGGAACAAGCTTATTATGATGCAGTTACATATGGAATTACACGAGAAGATTTTATTGAAGGGACAACAACGCCGGTCGTTTGGGAAGATGAGCAAAAAGAACAAGTGAAAAAAGAAAAACTTGTAATACCAGAGCAAATTGAAACGGAAAGGCTCATCATTCGTGCACCACGCACAACAGACGCATTAGATGTATGGACGGCAATTCATGAATCTCATCATGCGTTAAAGAAGTGGATGCCTTGGGCGCAGCAATTGCCACAATTGGAAGATACAGAGGATAATATTCGCCAATCTGTAGCAGATTATATTACTCGTAAAGATTTACGGTTGTTATTGTTTTCGAAAGAGACGGGAGAATTTATTGGCTCTTCTGGATTACACCGCATCAATTGGTCCATTCCAAAATTTGAAATTGGCTACTGGTTAACGAGTAAAATGGAAGGCAAAGGCTATATGACAGAAGCGGTCGAAGCCATTACTGAAATGGCTTTTGAACAATTAGGTGCGAGACGGGTTGAAATTCGTTGTGATGAAGAAAATGTGAAAAGTCGACTCATTCCAGAACGTTTAAATTATCAGTTAGAGGCTGTTTTACATCACGATCAATTGTCAAGCGATGGAAAAGATTTGCGGAATACATGTATATACGCGAAAATTAAATAAGAAGATGTATAATAGAAAGGGATGTACGACAATTTATATGTCGACATCCCTTTCGTCATAATGATCGTTTTCCGGAAATTAATTGGATAATGAAAATGATACCTGCAACGATCAAAATAAGGTGGATGAGGCCACCGCCAATTTTAAAGATCAAGCCTAGTAACCAGAATACAATTAATGCTACAATGATAAACCATAATACTTTACCCATCGTCTCACCCCTACTTATGTTTGTATTATAAATTTACCCAATACTGTACGTTCATAAACAAAGGAAAATACGACGATGCTTTTTGGAGGTGTGAATCATGGCAACACCAGGCATGGAAGATTATTTAGAACAAATTTATTTACATATCGAACGAAACGGTCTAGCACGAGCGTCTGATATTGCAGATTCTCTCGAAGTGTTACCATCTTCAGTTACAAAAATGGTTCAACGACTAGATCGCGAAGGATATGTTTATTATGAGCGATATAAAGGGATAGAGTTAACAGAAAAAGGACTTGCTTTCGGGAGAAAATTAGTAAAAAGACATGACATCTTGGAAGACTTTTTACGTATTATTGGTGTCAAAGAAGAGAAGATTTATGAAGACGTTGAAGGAATCGAACATCATTTAAGTTGGGATGCGATTGATCGTATTACAGATTTAGTGGAAATGATGCAAGAAGATGAAACATTTCTAGTGAAAATGAAAGAGAAGAGAATAGAGGAAGAAGGATGAGCAATATGGAACAATTACAATCAGGAAATATTGTCACATTAACAGTGAAGGGCGAAGAAGGCTCAAGATGGGTACTTGACGCTCATGATGAAGAAATCTTTATCAATAAATCAGAAGCGGATGATTCCATCCAAATTGGTGATGAGATCGAAGTCTTTTTATATGTCAACCGTCGCAAGCAATTAACGGCAACGATGCGCATTCCAAATATGACGATTGGTACATTCGGTTGGGCAAAAGTCATTCGTGTTGAACGACGTGAAGGTGTGTATGTTGACATTGGCTCTTCATTTGAAGTACTTGTGAATGGCGCAGATTTACCAAGACTCCCTAAACTATGGCCAATTGTTGGAGATGAGCTGTACATGACGTTACGTACAGATTTAGGCGGTAATATTTTTGGACGCTTAGCTACAGAAGAACGTGTATTAGAAGTAATTAACGACGCAGAATCGACATTATTTAATGCGAATTTAAAAGCACGTCCGTATCGTTTATTGCCGGTAGGCTCATTTTTGTTAACCATTCCAGACAATTATCGTATTTTTGTACACAGTTCTGAACAGCAAGCAGAACCACGTTTAGGACAAGAAGTTGATGTACGAGTGATTGATGTACACCGTGATGGAACTTTAAACGGATCGATGCTCCCACGTGTAGAAGAGCGTTTATCAGGAGATTCGGAAGTCATTTATACGTATTTAGTGGAAATTGGTGGAAAAATGCCGTTTACGGATAAATCTTCACCGGAAGAGATTAAAGAAATGTTTAATCTTAGTAAAGGTGCTTTCAAACGAGCATTAGGTCGCTTAATGCGTGAAAAAAGAGTTGTCCAAGAAGACGGCTGGACAAAAATTGTAGAATAAAAAAAGGCATTCATCTGTAATCGCGGGAACCAAAATCTACTCCGAAACGTATTATTAACGAGAAAAGGAGGGAATATGATGAAAAGAATTTTAATCGCATGTACAACATTCTTATTGTTATTCAGTTTCATCATTCCAAACACGACAAAGGCTGATTCTTTTGTCGATGAAAAATTAGGTGTGCCGATTGTTGTGTATGGCGCAAATTTATCAGACACAGAAAAGGCAGACGTAAAAAGAGCATTAAAAGTTGATGAAGAGGCCGAAGTCGAAGAAATTACTGTCGATGGATCGGACTTGGTGAAATATATCCCTGGAGGAGACGGTAATGCACGTATGTACTCTTCCGCTAAAATTAAGCGTCAAGAAGAAGGGAAAGGCCTTGTCGTTAAAATTGTTACAGAAAGCAATATTACACAAGTCACTGCAGATATGTATGCAACAGCGATGCTTACAGCAGGGGTAGAAGATGCGATTGTGGAAGTAGCAGCACCGAAAAAAGTATCGGGGCACTCTGCTTTAACAGGAATTTATAAAGCGTATGAAGTATCTGGAGAAACACTGGATACAGAACGTACAGAAGTAGCAAATGATGAATTAAGTTTGGCAACGAAGTTTTCAGAAGAAGCTGGTGTTGACCAACAAAAAGTATCTGAATTGTTAACAGATATTAAAAAGGAAATTGCCGATAAAAAACCGGCAACGAAAGAAGATGTCGAGAAAATTGTGACGGAACAGCTCGACAAATTAGAAATTCAATTAAGCGAGACAGATCGACAATTGTTAATTGATTTAATGGATCGTATTAAAGATTTAAACATTGATTTTGGTAAATTATCCGATCAATTATCGGATTTCAGCCAAAAAGTGAAAGATAAAATCGGAGAAATTGATCCAAGCTTTTGGGAAAAAGTAAAAACTTTTTTTGCTGACCTATTAGACGCGATTAAATCATTATTTAATTAATTGAACTGTATTTCTAAAAAGCGGCGTTTAATAGGATGGAATTTCATTCATCCTTTAAACGCTTTTTTTACAATAAATATTAACAAAAAATATCGTGTAAATTTGCTAAATGGATCGAATCTTACGTATAATATTGACAAGAAAGGAATGGGGTAAATGAAATTTAATTTTACAAAATTAGAAGAAGAAGAGTTTGCGTTTCAATATGAACGCGACGGTGAAGTGCTTGCTGAAATTTCTTGGACGGTGCTAGGAAATGTCATGGCAGTTGAACATACATTTGTTTCGCCGGAGTTACGTGGACAAGGCGTGGCAAAAAAATTATTAGATCGTGCAGCACAATATGCACGCGAACATGACTATAAAATTGAACCGATTTGCTCATATGTTGTGACAGCATTCGAACGATATGACGAATACAATGACGTAAAAATTGAAGCGTAAAAAAGGAAACTTTTCTTGGAGCGCTTCGTACAATTATTAAAGAAGAGAGGAGGCGTGTTCATGAAAAGAACTGCAGAGAAAGTGTTAGGGATTATTAGTGCAGTGTTAACATTATTAGGGATTTTCTTAAGTTTTGCATTTTCTGCAATTATGAAGCTTATGACCAATGATGAAGACATAATTGGTGAATTCGAAGCAGAATTATATGCTGATCCACAAATCAATCCTGAAGATGTTGAAATTATTTTATCAGTTGTAAACACGATAGAGAAGTTTGGAACAGTAGCTGGTGTATTATTCATTCTTAGCTTAGTGTTGACGATTATTGCACTTGTAGCTGTTTGGAATAATAAAAATGTTACATTAGCAGGAGTGATGTTTATCGTTTCGGGACTATTAGCATTTGTTTTAACACCGATGTCTATTATGTTATACATCGCTGGAATTTTATGCTTTACAAGAAAAGCACCACCAGCAGATATGATCGATACGAATCAAGATTCAGAATATGAGGCAATGCGCCCATTATAAACGAAATGGAGAGAGTGTAGGATGACTATACTCTCTTTTATATTATATTTGCATGCGTTAAACGATTATAAAAGCACATTGTCACAATGTTACAAAAGAAAGTTTTAAAAAAGGATAAATGGGTATACTCATGATGTATTCGTTTTACAGAAAGGAAGGATTAATTATATAATGGGAAAGAAGACAAGAAATACGTTATTGTTAACAACACTTGCCGCTGGTGCCTATGCATATTTTAGCAAACAAGAAAATCGTGAAAAAGCTCAAGTAGCCTTTCAGAATATGAAAACAAAAGTTGATTCATTTTTAGCATCACAAAAGTACAAAAATGATGATGATACAAATATTGGACATCCAGATCCATATGATGTCGATGATAATGAAATGGTCAGTGAAGGCGCACAAACAAGTGTGCAATATTATGAAGAGCAAGAAGATTAATATCTTCTTGCTTGAAAATTTTGAAAATTTCTTTAATTAATGTGGAGGTGGGAGCGTTGAAGCAAAAAACAATCGAAAAGGATCCAATGGTTAGTATGGAGTTTGCTTATGAAGGGCCAATTAATGAAGGGCATATCAAATATTTCTATAAAAAAGAACAACAATTTATTGAACGCTTATTTGATCAGGAAAAAGAGAAAGCATATGCTGCAAGTAGCGATTTATTAGATGTCGTAGAGGAGCTTGTTTCGCTTGGGCGGTATCCATCACTGAAGTATTATATGATTGCATTAACTTCCATCATTACCCAAAAAATTCAGCGAATACATAGTAAAACGACACAAGGATTTCTGTATAGCACAACGATTTATGCTTTGATAGAAGAGAAGTTTGAAGAGGAAACAGCACATCTTTTCGTTACAGAAATGATTGAGTTTTTCTACTATGTTGTGGGTGAAAAAGCACATCCAAAACTGCTTCATCAAACGGTTAACGAAGTCATTCAATATATCGATGACCATATTCAAGAACCGATTTCAGTTGAAGGGCTAGCAAAAACATTTGATGTGAGTACGAGTCATTTGTCAAGGATTTTCAGGGAGCATGCCAATGTAACACTTGTTGAATATATTAATATTAAAAAAGTAGAAGAAGCGCAGTACTACTTGAAATTTTCTAAAGAGAAGATTTCCGATATTTCGGATCAGTTCAATTTCTGTAATCAAAGTTACTTTACAAGGATTTTCAAGAAACATACAGGGTTTACGCCGAGGAAATTTAAAAGCAGTTTAGAAGGTCCATATTTTTCATACGAACTTCAGCCAGAATCATGATCTATGTATGATTCATTCTAAAACAGAATATTTCTGTTGTAATCGTATGGTATGAGTAAAATGTTTGTGGGTGATGAATTGGGAAGGATTTTGGAGAGTGTGGATTTTTAGGCATGAAAAAAGGGCTCTCTTCTTGTATAGTGAAGTTTGCGAACAAACACTAAAAGGAGAGAAC
>ERZ808040.143-NODE-143-length-69349-cov-9.328343_pt1 | contig 69349 bp, 62 predicted proteins | sample MGYA00380191_ERZ808040 | MGnify/ENA primary metagenome ERZ808040 (study PRJEB31490, sample SAMN06133395) | mouse gut metagenome | isolation source: J6 | host: mice | place: China: Chengdu | collected 2015-05 ...
ACTATGAATCTCTGGATGCTGCCGCTTAGGCATTGATATCCTTGTAAAAAAAGTGTCAACCAATATTGACAATATCAGTCTTACAGCGCGTTCAACCCTGTCCCATGAATGGAAAAGGGGGGAGGGGGACGGCAGCTTTGGTACATTTTGTCTCGAAGTCACTACGCGATAATTTTAACTTTGCGGGTGAAATGGCCGGGGTCCATTGGGGGCCGCCTTGATAACCTAAACAGGGCGGCCCCCAATGGACCCCGGCTATATCGCGCAAAAAAGCCGCCCCATTTTCAAGGATGACTTTCTGCGTAATATGATAGTTTCAATCTATTTTCCTGTATTTTCGTTAAAAACATTATGTTTTGAGTTCCTAATAAGAGTTATCATATGTATAAAATACTCTGTATTAAAATTTTCTGTATTAAAATTCTCCGAATAAAATTTTTTCATTCTGAAATTTTTTCACCGCCGCTTTCCGCTTGCAAAACCCGAGAAATAAAACCCGGGAAATAAAACCCGGGAAATCCGGTTTTTCCGGCATGTCTCCGGACTCTCTCTCTGAACTTCTGCCTCTCAGATTCTCACTTTTCCGTTTTTCCGGAAAAACTTACTCTTTCTTCGACCGCCCGAGCACTCTCTTGCAACGGCAGCCTGCTTCTGTCCCTGCTGATACTCCCGCAGCACTCTGTCCAGCTGCTTAAAATGCTCCTCCGCCAGCTGCTCCTTCCTTTTCATCTGATACGCGAATTCGTGCGATACGGATTCGGTTATACTCCCGGTCAGCTGTTTGTTGTTCTCCTGCATCGCCTCCATAATGATTTCATTCATTATGCTGCGAAAACGCTGCATTTTATCCTCCTGCTGCAGCACACCTTCTGCCGCCGGTCTGGAAAGCTCCGCCCTTTCTGCCGGCTCCTCGCCGGACGAACGATTCTCCGCCGCTAAAGCGCTTTCTGCGGAAAACGGCTTCTTCCTGGCGCCGGAAACCGCGGAACCGGCCTGCAATTCCGTTCCCGCCTGCTCCTCCGAAGGCTCCTCAGCGGCCGCCGCACCGCACTCTCTCAGCTCCTGTTCCCGCTGCAGACGCAGCTCCTCCTGGCTGACCGCCAGATCCAGCCGATCGCGCAGCTCCAGCAGTCTTCTCGTCTCCAGCTTTTTCACCCTGGTGATCTCCGGGAGAAGAATCCGGATGGATTTCAGCTGAAATCCCTTTTCCTTAAGGTATTTCACCCCGCTCATCATCTCGATATCCTCCTCGCGGTAATATCTGTGTCCCATCTCGTTTCTCGGGATATCGACCGCAAGCTCCTCCTCCCAGTAGCGGAGCACATGCGGCTCCACATCAATTTTTTTCGCAGCATCCGAAATCATATAACGCAGCACTTCCATGGACAACCTCCAGAATAATATTCATGGCTCAGTTATGTAAAATTTTACCATTTCATATTTATTCTAGCATTGCTTGTCCATTTTTCAAGCATTTCCCCGCTCTTTGCACTAAAAACGGTCGACAGGAGCCTGTATATTGCGGGATATTTCCGCAGTCTCCCCCTTATCCCTGACTTCTTTCGAGGTTTACAAACTTCATGCACTGATCCTGCCATGCCAGCTCGACGGTTCCGGTCGGACCGTTTCTCTGTTTTCCGATGATAATTTCCGTGATGCCCGCCCGCTCGGATTCCTTGTTGTAATACTCGTCGCGGTATATAAACATAACCACATCCGCATCCTGCTCGATCGCTCCGGACTCGCGCAGGTCGGAGAGCATCGGGCGCTTGTCCGGCCGCTGTTCCACCGCGCGGCTGAGCTGCGACAGCGCGATAACCGGGCAGTTAATCTCCCGTGCCAGCGCCTTGAGCGACCGCGAAATATCGGAAATTTCCTGCTGGCGCGACTCGGTTCGGCCAGAACCCGTCATCAGCTGCAGATAGTCGATGATCACCAGCCCCAGCCGGTGTTCCAGCTTGAATTTCCTGCATTTGGAACGCAGTTCCATCACGGAAATTCCCGGCGTATCGTCGATAATCAGCCCGGACTCTCCGATAATGCGCGCACTCTCCATCAGATTTGCCCAGTCCGAATCGTTCAGATCACCGGTGCGGATCTGCTGCGCATTCACGCGGGATTCCATGGCAAGCATACGGTTGACCAGCTGATTTTTCGACATCTCCAGGCTGAAAATGGCGGTAGTAATTTTATTTCTCACTGCCACATGCTCGGCAATGTTGAGTACAAACGCGGTTTTTCCCATGGAAGGACGCGCTGCAATCAGAATCAGATCCGACGGCTGCAGGCCCGCCGTTTTATAATCCAGATCGTAAAAACCTGTCGCAATACCGGTCACACTGCCCTTGTTGCGCGATGCTGCCTCAATATTGTCCAGCGACTGTATCACAATATCTCTTATGCTGACAAAATCGCCCGTCCCCCGCTTCTGCACGATCTCAAAGACCTTTTTCTCCGACTGCTCCAGAATAATGTCCAGCTTTTCCTTGTCGAGATAGCATTCGTTGGCAATGGATTCCGTCACCCGGATCAGAGAGCGCAGCACCGACTTCTCCCGGACAATGCCGGCATAATAACGGATATTGGCGGAGGTCGGAACCGCCTTGACCAGATCGCCCAAAAACTCAATGCTGTAGAGCTCCTGAGGCACATCCTTTTCCTTGAGCTTATCGCGCAGCGTTACCAGATCCACCGGCTTTGCCTCCGCGGACAGCTCGTTGATGGCCTCAAACAGAATACCGTACTGCTTCCCGTAAAAATCCTCCGCAACAAGCAGCTCGGAGGCGGCCAGCACCGCCTCGCTGTCCATAATCATGGACCCGATCACGGACTGTTCCGCCTCCTGACTGTGCGGCAGTACCTTTTTAATCAATGCCTCATCCATCGAAGCGCCTCCTCCTGCGCCTTAAACGGCATTTCAAGCCGGCATGCGCCCTTTTGCCGCAGCCTACAGTTCATCCACCTTCACCTTCAGCTCCGCTGTAACCTTCGGATGAAGCTTCACCGGCACGGTGAAGGTACCAAGATTTTTCAGCGGCTCCGCCAGAACAAGCTTCTTTTTGTCAATCTCCAGCGAAAGCTGATCCCTGAGCGCCTGCGCAATCTCCTTTGTTGAAACGGAACCGAAGGTTCTTCCGCCCTCGCCCGTCTTAACCCGCAGCGTAATGCTCTTCTCGGCAATCGAAGCCGCAAGCGCCTGCGCCTCCTCCAGCAGCTCCTGCGCCCGCTTTGCCTCGGCCGCTTTCTGAAGCTTCAGATCGTTCAGATTTTTCGGAGTGGCCTCCAGCCCGAGCTTTTTCGGCAAAATGAAATTCCGCGCGTAGCCGTCGCTGACCTTTACAATATCTCCCTTTTTTCCGTGTCCCTTCACGTCCGCTGTTAAAATAACTTCCATAGTTTAAATTTCTCCTTTCTCTGTCATCTCCGTAATCTTGTCCTTTACCCGCTGCACCGCCTCCTCGACCGTGCAGTCTTTAAACTGTGCGCCCGCTATATTCAGATGCCCTCCGCCGCCGCACCGGTTCATAATCAGCTCAACATTCGCCTCGTCCATTGCGCGGGCGCTGACATAGATCATGCCGTCAAACGGCGTAAAGACGAAGGATGCCTTGACGTCCGCGATATCAAGCAGGTCGTTGGCCACCTGCGCACCGATCTCGGTCGGCGACTCGTCCGGCGTATCGCAGTCGTTTACGGCAAAGCTGTATATGCCCATGAAAATCTCGGCGGAATTGATGATCCTTGCCTTCTCGTAAACGCTGCTTTTGTCCTGCCGGAAGCACTTGCGCACGCGGGTCATGTCCGCGCCCCTGCGCTTCAGCCAGGCCGCCGCCTCGAAGGTGCGCACGCCGGTTTTCGTGATAAAGCTGTTTGTATCGAGCAGAATACCCGCATAGATTACATCGGCATCGGACTCTCTGATCTGGATAATCTTCTCTGCCTGCTCCCGCTTTCCGGTTTCCTCCAGATGCTGAAGCATTTCCGTGACTAGCTCGCAGGTCGAGGATGCATAGGACTCCGCGTAGGTCACTTTTGCATTGATCGGATTTTTCTCACGGTGATGATCAACCACCACAATATTTCCCGCCTCCGGCAGAATATCCGGACATTCGGTGCGGTTGTCCGCGTTGACGTCCACCACGATGACAAGCGTCCCCTTGTCCACCCGTCTGACCGCCTCGGCGTTATTGATAAACATGCCCTCCTCGTAGCTTTTCCCCGCCCTGTACTGCTCAAACAGCATCGCGACGGTTTTCATCGCCTCATCGAGCACGATATTGACCCGATCCGTAAAAAACCTGGCTATCCGGTACATTCCTATCGTTGCGCCGAAGGAATCGGCGTCGCCCTTGGTATGCCCCATGATCAGCACACTGTCCGCCGCGCGGATCTGCTCGCAGATCGCCTCCGTCTTGACGCGCGAGCGAACCTTGCTGCTCTTTGCCACGGAATCGCTCTTGCCGCCGTAATAGCTGCAGCCCTCCGCGTCATTGTTTTTTGCAGCGCTGTCGCCGCGCACGACCACCTGATCCCCTCCTCGCTCAAGCGCCCGGTTAATCGCGGACTTCGCAGCCTCAAACGCCGCCAGGAAGGAATAGTTGTTTTCGTCGCAGATCCCGATGCCGATGCTGATGGTAATATTGACCGTATTTCCGATATGCAGCGAGCGCACATCGTCCATAATGCGGAAGTTATCCGCCTTCATCGCATTCAGATAGCGGTTCTGGAACAGGATCATGAATTTGTCCTTCTCCGTTTTTTTCACAACGGCATCGTTGCTGCGCATGTACTGGTTGATTTTTCTTTCAACCAGAGCCGGAAGCAGGGAGCCGTTCACCTCGTTGATGCCCTCGAGCGCTTCCTCGTAATTATCAATATAGATCATGCCGACTGCCAGCCGGCGCTCCTCGCTTTCCCGGTAGAGCCGGCGTATTTCCGTCTCATCATACAGATAGAGCGCGATCACTTCGCCCTTGCCGTCCTGGTCGCCCTCCTCCTGCTCCTCCAGCGGCACATTTTTCAGCTGAAGCCGGAGCTGCATCCCCCCGGTGTCAAAAAAAAGCTCTTTTTCGTCAACGCAGTCCCGAAGCTCCTGCTTTGTAATATTGGGAAAAAACTGTCCGATGTCGTAATAATGATTCAGATACATGCCGGTAATATTCCGGAATTCGTCGTTGGCCCACAGCACACAGCCGTCCCTGTCAAGCATCGCGTAGGGCACCTTCAGATCAAGCAGCATCTTGCGCTGCACCTGATTGAAACGGAAGCCGAACTCCGCCAGCTGCTTGTTCAGCCTTCTGTTTTTGCGGAAATACAGGCAGATCAGTATGACGATATACGCTCCGGTATAAATCAGCCCGATATAAAGAACCTTCGGCTGCGCGGCGTAAAGACAGATATCCATCGCAAACGTGAGCAGAAGAAGATACAGGGGCCATCTTATATATGCGTTGACAAACCGGACCAGTCTTGAATTTCGATTCATCGATATACCCTCCTGACCGATACTATACCATAATTGTTCCGACAGGTTCCCTCCTGCGGATGCGCGTGATCTGCAGATGCTTTTGTCCCCTCTTTGGGCGGACGCAAATCAGCGCAGGTATAATGTCTGTCGCCATTATACCATAATAATCCCTTCCGGAAAAGCCTTTCTTTTCTCCCGCCGGGCTTTGGGGAACCGCTCTTTCCCGCAGAAAATCGGGAAACCCGGCAAAAAGACCTGCTGAAGTTTCTTTCATCGCTGCTTGCAATCCCGGGGAGAAGCGCATATAATGTAGGTCGCGGGCCGTCGGACTGACGTCCTTAAGGCACAAAATAACGCATAGAAACGGAGAAACCATGGACTCGATTCATATCAGGGCCTACGCCAAAATAAATCTCGGGCTGGATGTACTCTCCCGCCGGGCAGACGGGTATCACGAGGTACGAATGATTATGCAGACCGTACGTCTGTTCGACAAGCTCACCGTAAGAAGAATCCGAACAAACAGCATTTCTATTAAGACTAATCTGAACTATCTGCCAACCGACGAAAACAATCTGATCTACCGTGCGGCCAATCTGTTTTTTCAATCCGCAGGATTGAAGCCCCAGGTTCATATAACGCTGCAGAAGCATATTCCGGTCGCCGCCGGCATGGCGGGCGGAAGCAGCGATGCTGCGGCTGTGCTGACTGCGCTTAACGAGCTGTTCTGCACCGGGATGGATCTCGCAGCTCTTCAGGAAATCGGCCTGCACATCGGAGCGGACGTCCCGTACTGTCTGCTGCAGGGCACCGCGCTCTCGGAAGGCATCGGCGAGATTCTGACCCCTCTTCCGCCTGCTCCGCAGTGCTACTGCCTGATTGTAAAGCCGCCCGCTTCCGTCTCGACAAAATACGTGTATGAAAACCTCTGCCTCGACGAAATCACCCATCCCGACATTGACGCTCAGCTCGGGGCGATCCGCACCGGCAGCCTGAAGGAGCTGTGCGGCGCTCTCGGCAATGTTCTGGAATCCGTCACGCTCAAAAAGCATCCGGAAATTTCCGCAATCAAGGCGCAGATGCTTTCGCTCGGAGCTCTGGGCGCGCTGATGAGCGGCAGCGGCCCGACGGTCTTCGGACTGTTTGAAGACAGGACGGCCGCGGAGCAGGCTTACTACCGGTTTAAAATCGGGGAATACGGCCGTCAGACTTATCTTACCCGGTTTCAGCAGCGTTAGTGCGGCTTTTTCCATATTCCCGTTCTGTTTTCGCTCCCCTCATCATATATATTATCGTACAGCTTTCTCTGCGCCGGAGCCCCGATCCGTCCCGCGGCTTTCTGCAGAAAAAATATTTATGATACGAGGAGGGGTAATTTCATGGAACTTGTCAGAAAAAATATTCATACGAATAAATTAAAATGTAAAAGCAGTCTCCAGATCAATCTGAACGACGACATCAATGTGCCGGATTCCAAACCGGATATTGCTTCCGTCATGAAGGTGAGCGGCGAGGTTTCCCTGGAGGAGCAGAAAATACTGTCCGGAAAGCTTTATCTCAAGGGCTTTCTTTTCTTTCAGCTGCTCTACCTCAGCGCGGAGACGGACCACCAGATACATAGCATGACCGGCAGGCTTCCATTTGATGAAGCAATTTACCTGGACGGCGAATGCAGCGTCGAAAATGCAGCGATCCGCTGGGAGCTTGAAGATCTGTCCGCCAACGTCATCAACTCCCGGAAAATCAGCATGAAGTCCCTCCTGCAGATCACCGTGACGGCGGAGGAGCTTTTCGACGAGAGCGTCTGCGTCTCCGCCTCTGCGGATTTTCCTGTCTGCACGCGCACCAACACGCTGCACCTGACGAGCCTCGGCGCCTGCAAAAAAGACTCATACCGATTCCGGGACGAAATTGTCCTGCCCTCGTCAAAGAACAGCGTTCGCGAGCTGCTCTACCGGAGCCTGTCGCTTAAAAATGTCGATATCCGCCTGCTGAAGGATCAGTTCAGCATCAAGGGCGATCTGGTTGTTTTCCTGCTCTACGCCGCCGAGGAGGGCGAAGCGGCGGCGGAATACTTTGAGACGGAACTGCCGTTTCACGCCGCGATCGACTGCAACGGCTGCGACGAAACCATGACGCCGGATATCGGTCTGACCATCGCGGATAAAACGGTGGAGGTACGCCAGGACAACGACGGCGAGCCCCGGATCATCAGTCTGGATGTACTGATGGAGCTTCAGATTAAAATCTATGAGGACACCTCCGTCGAGATTATCCGCGACATCTACTCTCCTTCCATGACGCTGACACCGGTATTCCGTCCGGTTGTCTACGAAAACCTGCTGCTGCACAACACAAGCCGGACGCGCGTCAGCGATCGCGTGAAGATCACGGACACGGCTCCGAAAATCCTGCAGATCTGCCACGGAAGCGGTACGGCGCGCATCGACGACGTATATCCGACCGAGGACGGCCTGATGGCGGAGGGAATTATCGACGCCGATATTTTCTATATCACACCGGAGGATGCCCGGCCGATGTATGCGATTAAGGCCATGGTGCCGTTCCAGCAGCTGATTGAAGCGCGGGATATCGGCCCGGATACCGTTTACTCGGTAGCTCCGGAACTGGAGCAGCTCACGGTTCTTTCCAGCGATTCGGATGAGCTGGAAATCAAAGCGTCCCTGCTACTCAACAGCCTTGTATTCGACCGGATCAGCGACAGCTTCCTGAGCGATATCACCGAGCAGCCGCCGGACTACGATGCTCTGCTTAAAATGCCGGGCATGACCGGCTATATTGTAAAGGAAAACGACGATCTCTGGACGATCGCAAAGGAGCATCATACAACAATGGAATCCATAATGGAGCTGAACGAGCTGGCGGACGAAGCACCTGCCGCAGGTACTCATCTGCTGCTGCTCAAGGAGATTATGCCGTAACACACTGCTTTAAGCCGCGTTTTTTCAGAGGCGCAGGTCGGCGGCAGTGCTCCATTGGCCGGAACAGGCGTCATAAAAGGTTTCTCTTTTATGACGCCTGTATTTTTTATTGCAGCCGGCGCCTTGATCCATAAAAAATATTGACCGCTTGGTCTGTTTGTGATTTAAATTCCGGTTCCGAACAGGACATGCCTTCCGGGCCGGAGCAAAGTCCTTCGCCGATTCCCGGAACAGATACCGGGCAGGAGCCGTCCCTGTCTTCAGCGCTGTCTTCTTCCTCGCCCGCGGCATCCGCCCCTGTCACCGACGAAGAAATCGCCCGCCGTTTTTATGTAATTCTGGACGGCACCGGCTATTACTGCGATCCCACCGCCGACCGCGGCGGCATGAACGGCCATTTCCTCCTGACAGCGGATGAATTGGAAAATATGGGAGGATATGAATGGGATGCGGATTTCTATCGAAAACTGTGCCGGACCTCTCTTGATTCATCCGGTTCCCCGAACCCCCGCTGAACCGCTTTCAGCCCGGCACCGTGGTCTGCCTCTCCCTCCGCTGCCCTTAAGGAAACGCCGAAAGACAAACCGGCAGACAAAAGAGCACGGCATGATCCTGCAGGATCATGCCGTGCCCGAAACATCAGCCGCATTGTTTCTTCCATACGAAATGGCTTCTTATGTAGCTGAACCGCTGCTTACTCTTCCACGGAATTCGTCTTGATGCTGTCCTTCCAAGCATTCATCTTCTCGCGCGTTGCCTCCAGCGTTTTGCCGCAGATCTCCGGGAGCTCATCGCCCCACGCCTTCGTAGCCTGCTTGAAGCCCTTCTCGATTGCAGCCATAAGCTCATCTGCCTTCGACGGATCATCGCCTGCCAGCGCCTTTGCAAAGGATACCAGACGATCCGAAGTCTGCTCTACACCCCAGTAGCCGTTCTCGGAGATATCCTCCTGCGCCTGCTTTCTGGTAGCATCATCAACCTGAAGCGTGCCGTTTCTCAGTGCGGTCAGGTAATCCGTCGCGCTCGTTACCTTCTGGCCCTGCTTCATCATCATCTTCTCGACAAGGGAGCGCAGCTGTGCGGTTCTTGCCTCGGCATCCGCTTTCATCTTCTCGATTGTTACTGTGTCAGCCTTTCCGGTCGTCTTACCGGTGCTGCTGCCCTTCTCATAAACAGCTGCCTGCGACTCCTTCACCGGGGTCTTCTCGTTTGCCGCACTGTTCTCCGCAGCCTTCGTCGTTGTCGTCTTCGCTGCTGTGGTCGGATAGCTGTTCACATCATAACCTACGCCGTTCACACTCATTTTACGATAACCTCCTTTTTTTCGTATAAATGTCTTTCGCAGGATGCCCTCCGTGGCATCCTCAAAGCCTTTCGCAGGAAATTTCTGCGAAATCAAGGAACTTTTCCTTATTGATTATATCGGACATATTTTCCATATCAATAACCCCTTCCTTAAAAAAATGCGAGTTTATATAATTTTTCTTTTTTGGACACAATTTTGTCACAGTTACCCTTTAGAATAAGATTCAGATAGTGAATAAACACTTTCTACTCCCACCCTATTATACTTCGGTAATTTGATTACCAGAGAAAGCCGTCTCCCCCAGGAGGCGGTTTTCTCGTATTTACAGAAAGGCCGCCGTGCCGGGCCCTTCCCCGCCCTGTGCAGCATGCGCCCGCCATGGCCTTATTCCGGCCGGCACTTTTTTATATGCCGCAGCAAACAGCCCGGCAAGGAGAAGCAACCTGCCCGCGATAATCCCGGGTATTTTCCGGGTCCGGCTGCCGTTCCGCTGCCTGGAGCCTGTGATGCCGTTTCCCCGGCATAAGCTGCCGCTTCCCGGCATATACTTTACCAAAAACGGAGCATCGCCATGCGTTCTAAAGTCAAATGCTTTCTCAGCTTTTTTCTGCTTCTTATGCTGACTCTTTCCGGCTGCGGAAAAAAAGAGGGAGAAATCACAAAAGTCAAGGATCTGGACTATACCGTTGTCGAGGAGGCGGATCTTCCCGACCCGCTGCTTGAGCTGATCAACAAGAAAAAAAACAACCCGTTCTGCTTCACCTACAAAAGCGATTCCGCCTGCTATATCTGTCAGGGCTTCGGCACGCAGGAAACAAGCGGCTACAGCATTACCGTGGAGGAACTGTTTCTCGGAACGAACGCGGTCTACATAAAAAATACCCTGCTCGGCCCGGGCAAGGATGAGCTTGTGATCCAGACTGCTACGCATCCTTTTATTGTAGTAAAGGTGGAAATGACAGATTATAATGTCGTATTTCAGTAGAAAAAGAAGAAAATTCTCAATATATGGGAAAACTTGCTGTTATATTTTGAACTGTACACAAGATATTGTTGACTTTTTCACTTTTCCGTGCTATAGTGTTAAAAAACAAAATGAGTCAGGAAAGGTACAGGTGAGATAACATGAAGCAACCCGCTAATCTTTGTGCCGCATATAACTCTGTCGTCCAGAACATCGGCCGCAGGGTTAAAATCAAGACGAATCTCGGCCGGAACAAGGTCGATATCACAGAGGGTGTTATCCGCGAGACCTATCCCTGTGTCTTTCTGATCGAACTGTCTCATAACGGGCCTGCGGAACCCGCAGAACCGGTTAAAACACTGTCCTTCAGCTATACCGATGTTCTGACAAGGGATGTGGAGCTCGTATTCTGTTAGAGCAGCAGAAATACCCGCAGATACAAAAACGCAAAACCGGGCAGGAGAACTTTCTCTCCTGCCCGGTTTTTATCCGGTCTGCAGCGCCTTTCACAGTCAGGCCTCTAGGCACTGCTCTCCGGCAAAGACCTGGTTGGAATCATCGCGAAAGTGCCTTCCGCGGTCAGGCTTGCGCGCCGCCCTCTTCCGGAAACAGCGCCGGCACAGAAAAACCTGCTTATGATTCCCGTGCCGGCGGCTGCGCCGATGATTTAGTGGAAATAACGGTTCAGCAGTCCTTCGAATGCTCTTCCGTGTCTTGCCTCATCCTTTGCCATCTCATGAACGGTATCATGGATTGCATCCAGATTAGCCGCCTTGGCACGCTTTGCAAGATCCATCTTGCCTGCGGTAGCGCCGTTCTCCGCCTCAACTCTGAGCTCGAGATTTTTCTTCGTGCTGTCCGTTACAACCTCACCGAGCAGCTCGGCAAACTTCGCTGCATGCTCCGCCTCCTCGAAAGCCGCCTTCTCATAGTACATGCCTACCTCAGGATAGCCCTCTCTGTGAGCGACTCTTGCCATAGCAAGATACATGCCCACCTCGGTGCACTCGCCGGTAAAGTTTGCGCGGAGATCAGCGATGATATCCTCGCTCACGCCCTGCGCAACACCAACTACATGCTCCGTAACCCAGGTTCTCTGACCTGCCATCTCCGTAAACTTCGAAGCCGGGGCATTGCACTGAGGACATTTCTCCGGAGCCGCCTCTCCCTCATAAACATAACCGCACACCTGACATACAAACTTTGCCATACTGCTTTTCTCCTTTCAATATTTAAAATCAGCTTTAAAAGCTGTTTCAGAATCAGTAATGATTACTGTTATTATACTACATGATTTGTCCCTGTTTGTCAATAGCATTTTAAAAATTTTTTTTAAGCAGCCGTCAACAATATTTTCGATTATTTTTGCCGTACAGACAGCTTTTTATTCGTCTGCGTAATGGATTTATTTTTTTTGCGCGGACAAAATCCCGCATTCCCGGCCCGTTTCCTCTGTACCGCCGAACGCTCCGCCTCCATGGACAGCCCCCTCTTTGCACACGCATCCCGGGCATTTTCCGTAAAAGAGCACAGAATGTCCCTCAATCACTCCTGCAAAGTGCGCCGCAGCCAGTGTGTTGATATGCTCCAGGGAATCCATGGACAGATCGAAAACCCCGCCGCATTCCCTGCAGCGCAGATGATAATGGGGCGCCGTATCGCCGTCATAGCGCTCGCTGCCGTCCCCGCAGGTCAGCCGCACCGCCTCCCCCTGTTCCACCAGGAGATTCAGATTCCGGTACACCGTGCCGAGGCTGATATTCGGATACCGTTTCCGTACATTGGCATAAACCATATCGGCGGTCGGATGCTCCTTTGTGTCCGCCAGATATTCCTTGATGGACTGCCTCTGTCTGCTGTACTTTACCGCTGACATAATTACCTCATTTCCATAGACTGCCGCTGTGGCAGTAATATAATCAATATCAGTAACTGTTACTGATTATATCAAAACAGGACTTTCCTGTCAAGGAAAATCCTGTTTCCAATGTTATCCTGCGGTTCTTTCCGGCATGCTTCTATCTGCGTCTGTCCGCAGAGGCGTGGATGTCTGCCGGGGAAGCGTCAGCTGTATGTCCTGGTTCAGCTTCTCCGGTTCGCCGGCTCGATATTCACCGATTTTCCGCGGATTCTCACATCCTTCATGCGCTCAAGCACCTCAGCCGCATATTCGCGCGGCACTTCAACAAAGGTATATTTGTCATACAGATCAATGCTGCCGATCAGCCGCCCCGGCATCCTGGTTTCCCCGGCAATCGCACCGAGAATATCGCCCGGACGGATGTTATTCTTTTTCCCGAGATTGATAAACAGGCGCACCATGCCCTCCTCCTCGGCTCCGGTATCCCCGAAGGCATCATACTCATCCTTCAGTTCCTCCGCATTCACACCGTCGCCCATGGCCAGCTTAAGAAACGCGGCGGCCATCTCAATGGAGGTGTATTCCTCGTCGTTGACACGGCTCTCGATCAGCTCTGTCATGCGCGCAAGATCACCGCGTTCAATAACCGCATGTACCTGATCCAGTATTTTCTCCGCCTTTACCGACATCACATCGTCCAGCGACGGGAGCGGCTGCAGGCGGATCTTCGTCTTGCAGTAGCGCATAATGTCACGCAGTTTGTAAACCTCGCGTCCCACAACAAGCGTGAAGGCTCTTCCGTCCCGGCCGGCCCGCCCGGTACGCCCGATGCGGTGCACGTAATACTCGTCGTCCTGCGGCACATCGTAATTAAATACCGCCTCGACGTCATCCACATCGATCCCGCGGGCCGCCACATCCGTAGCGACAAGAATATCCGTTTTGCCGCTGCGGAACGACGCCATCACACGATCGCGCTGCTGCTGCTTCAGGTCGCCGTGCAGCCCCTCCGCAAAATAGCCGCGCGCCTGCAGCGACGACACCAGCTCGTCCACCTGGCGCTTGGTATTGCAGAAAATAAGCGAAAGTTTCGGCGCATACATATCAAGCAGTCTTGTGAGAGCCTCCAGCTTTGCCTTCGGGCGCACTTCATAATAATACTGCTCGATTTTCGGTACCGTCAGCTCCTTTTTCACCACGCGGATATGTACGGCATCCTTCTGGTAGGTTCTTGCGATTTCCATAATCGGTTGCGGCATCGTTGCCGAAAACAGAAGCGTCTGGCGCTCCTGCGGCACATCTTTCAGGATCGTCTCGATATCGTCCCGGAAGCCCATATTGAGCATTTCGTCCGCCTCGTCGAGCGCCACGATTTTCACATCGTCAAAATTTACGGTTCTGCGGCGCATGTGATCCATCACGCGCCCCGGCGTCCCGATCACAATCTGAGTGCCGGCCTTCAGCGCCTTGATCTGGCGGACAATCTCCTGGCCTCCGTAGATCGGAACAATCTTGATGCCGTGCAGAAACTTCGCAAATTTATGCATCTCCTCCGACACCTGGATCGCAAGCTCCCTCGTCGGGCAGAGAATTACGGCCTGCAGAGTCTTTTTCTTCGGATCAATCTTCTGAAGAATCGGCAGCCCGAACGCCGCCGTTTTTCCGGTGCCGGTCTGCGCCTGCCCGATCATGTCGCCGCCCGACAGTACGACCGGGATCGCCTGCGCCTGGATCGGCGTCATCTCCTCAAATCCCATTTCCGTTACGGCGCGCAGAAGCGGCGCCTGTAATTCCAAATCCTCAAATCTCATATTTTCCTCTCATTCCGCCGCACAAGCAGCATTTTATTCTGAGCACCCTGCTGCGGAGCAGCTGACGCCGCCCGCTTTGCATTTATTTCCGTCCAATATTCCGGATAAAAATCTGCATTTTCAAAACGATCCATTTTTCATAGAGTGGAAATCAATGCCGCAACCCTATCCAAAGCGGCGAAAAAATTTTGATATTTCTCTGTAAGAAATTTCCTGCCGATCAATCAGACTGTTATGCTATGGTAACATAGTTGTATGGAAAAAGCAAGAAAAACCGCTTGTCAATTTCCGCCAGCTCCGCTATACTGGATTACAAATCCGGCCGGTCAATCCTCCGCACCGGAAAGATCTGTATCACAGCCGCACGGCGGAGCATACCGGACGGAACCTAGCGAAAAGGAATGGTATCTTCATTGCGAAAGCTGGAGAAATAACCGAAAAAAGGAGATTATCACATGAATTTCTATATGCCTACCAGAATTTTCAATGAAACCGGCTGCGTGAAAAAACACGCGGCTCTGCTCGCAGCCGGCGGCCGGAAGGCTCTGATTGTCACCGGACGCGGCAGCGCGGTGAAAACCGGCGCCCTCTCGGACGTGTCTGAAGCGCTCACCGGCGGCGGAACCCCTTTCTGCCTCTTTGACCGCATTGAGGAAAATCCTTCCGTAGAAACCGTTCTGGAGGCGGCGGCCTTCGGGCTGGCGGAGAACGCCGATTTTGTTGTGGGCATCGGCGGAGGTTCGCCGCTGGACGCCGCCAAGGCGATCGCTTTGCTTATGGCAAATCCCGGGCGCGGCAGGGATATCCTTTATGACAGCACCCCTCTTGCGGCCCTGCCTGTTTTCGCGGTGCCGACCACGGCCGGCACGGGTTCGGAAGCAACCCCCTACGCCATTCTGACCGTACATGAATCCAGAACCAAACAGAGCATTTCCCACCGCATTTTTCCGGAGGCGGCGCTCGTCGATCCCGCCTATCTTGCCTTTGCGCCGAAAAGCGTCCTGCACAATACGGCAGTGGATGCATTCGGACATCTCGCCGAGAGCTGTTTCAACCGCAATTCCTCGCATTACAGCAGAATGCTCTGCGAATACGCGCTGGGGCTGTGGGGATCTGCGGCAGCCGCGCTGGCCGCCGGTGCCAAAAACGTTTCTGCTCCGCCGTCCTCAGGGCCGTCTGCGGATATGGACTCCCTGCAGGCTTCCGGACCGGCCCCGCGTACACAGACATGCTCTTTCCGTCCGGATGCCTCCGGGGGCACCGCACCGGAAATCCTTGCTTCCCTGAGCCATGCCGCCACCCTTGCCGGGATGGCGATTTCGCATACGGGCACTTCGATTCCGCACGGGCTGAGTTATTTTCTGACCTATGAGCACGGAATTGCGCACGGCAAGGCTGTCGGCATCTTTCTTGCGCCGTATCTGCGCCATGTTCCGGATCAGCGGGAAACGGCACGGTTTCTGGAGAAGGCGGGACTTTCCTCCATCGACGAACTCGAAGCGCTTCTGCTCGCTCTGACCGGCACGGCAGAGATTTCCCGCGGGGAGGAAGCCCGCTATATTACTGCGATGCTTTCCAACCAGGCTAAGCTGGCAAATTGTCCGTACACGGCGGACAGCAGGCTTCTAGCCGGCTTCTTTGAAAACAACCGCCTGCTCCGCATTTATTAAAGAAGGAGGAACCCCGGCCGCCTTCTTCAAATCCCGCCGGAACTTTAATAACGCCGAACTGCGCACTGCCCGGGCTATCCTTTCAGTTCACTCAGATAGCGGGACAGCGCATCCTTCCAGTCCGGAAGCCTTGAAAAGCCCGCCCGGTCAAGACAGCTTTTCGAGAGGCGTGAATTCAGCGGGCGCTGCGCCGCACAGGGATATTCCGAGCTTGGAATCGGCACAACCCGCGCGGCCAGCCCCGCCTGCCGGAATATCTCGCCGGCAAATTCCGCCCAGCTGCAGACACCCTCATTGGTTGCATGGTAAACGCCGAATTTTTCGGTTGCCGCCATGTCGGCAAGCAGCGGCGCCAGATCTTTGGTGTAGGTGGGTGAGCCGACCTGGTCGCAGACCACGCGCACTTCCTCCCGCTCCGCACCGAGCCGCAGCATTGTTTTCACGAAATTCTTCCCAACCCTGCCGTATGTCCATGATACACGGACAATAAAATACCCGCTCATCGCGGCCTGCACCGCAAGCTCTCCCTCGTACTTTGTCCGCCCGTAGACGCAGACAGCCCCGGCGGGATCGTCCGTCTCGTAATACTGTTCCCCGCCGCCCGGAAATACATAATCCGTGCTGATGTGGATCAGCCGGCATCCGCTCCGGGCGCAGGCCGCTGCCACATTGGCCGCACCCTCCGCATTAACAGCGCGGCAGCGCGGCTCATCCTTCTCCGCCCCGTCCACATTAGTATAAGCGGCACAGTTGATTACGACATCCGGCCGGTAATCCGCGACAATCCGCCGCACCGCCTCCCCGTCCGTGATATCCAATTCCGCCGATCCTGTTCCAAAACATTCCGAGCCGCGCCGCCGGAGACATTCCGTCACATCAAAGCCGAGCTGCCCGGCGGCTCCCGTCACCAGAACTCTCATATGGAAGACAGCCCTCCCCATTTCTGATCCCGCTCGGACAAGATAACCTCCATTCCCTCCTCAAGCGGCCATTTTATGCCGATTTCCGGATCGTTCCAGGCAATTCCTCCCTCATCCCCCGGATGATAGAAGTCCGTGCATTTGTAACAGAATTCCGCCTCGTCCGAAAGCACAAGAAAGCCGTGCGCAAAGCCCGTCGGCACATAGAACTGTTTTTTGTTCTCCTCCGAAAGCTCCACGCCGTGCCATTTTCCGTAAGTGGCTGAACCGGGGCGCAGATCCACCGCCACATCAAACACGCGGCCCCGGATAACACGCACAAGTTTGCCCTGCGGGTGCTCGATCTGAAAATGAAGCCCGCGCAGCACGCCTCTGCGGGATTTCGACTGGTTGTCCTGCACAAACACCATATCCAGCCCCTGCTCTTTCATATCGTTGTAATTGTAGGTTTCCATAAAATAGCCGCGCTCGTCCCCGCGGACTTCCGGCTCAATCACATAGAGCCCTTCTATCTCACAGCCTGTCACTTTGATCTTTCCCATTTTTTCCTCCTCTTTTAGCCGATATTCTCTTTTACCGCAGTTCTCTTTCAACGATGTTTTCTTTCAACGATGTTTTCTTTCACCAATGTACGCGCCTTTCCCGCGGCGTTCGGCACATTGTGTTTCTATTTTTCCTGCTGCCGGTTCACCTGATAAAAAGGTCCGCCGTACCCGCCCGTTTCCGCCGGTGAGCTGTCCCGTCGCCTGTATCCTCCGGAATTTCCGCCGGTCAGCTGTCCCGTTATCTACATTTTATACATCTTCCGGAAATACTCGCTGTACTCCCCGTCAAGGATGTGCTGCCACCACTCCTGATGCCCGAGATACCAGTCAATGGTCTGGCGGATGCCCGTCTCAAACGTATAGCGGGGCTTCCAGCCAAGCTCCGTCTCCAGCTTCGCCGGGTCGATGGCATAGCGCAGGTCATGCCCCTTTCGATCCTCTACAAAACGGATCAGGCTCTCCGGCTTGCCGAGCGCCTTTAATATTGTACGGACAACCTCAAGATTGGTTTTTTCGTTGTGCCCTCCGATATTGTACACCTCGCCGGCCCTGCCGTCCCGCATAATCCGATCAATCGCCGCGCAGTGATCTTCCACATGGAGCCAGTCGCGCACATTCTCGCCCGTGCCGTAGACCGGCAGCGGCTCGTCCTTCAGCGCCCTCGTAAGCATTAACGGAATCATTTTCTCCGGAAACTGATAGGCTCCGTAATTGTTCGAGCAGCGCGAGATCGTCACCGGCAGACCGAAGGTCCGGTGGTAGGCCAGGACGAGCAGATCGGCGCCCGCCTTGCTCGCCGAATACGGGCTGGAAGTATGGAGCGGCGTCTGCTCCGTGAAAAACAGATCCCTGCGGTCGAGCGGCAGATCGCCGTAAACTTCATCCGTCGAAACCTGATGGCAGCGCTTAATGCCGAACTCTCTGGACGCGTCCAGCAGCACCTGTGTCCCCATAATATTGGTCCGCACAAAAACGCCCGGATCAACAATCGAGCGATCCACATGGCTTTCCGCCGCAAAATTAATGACCCAGTCAAATTTTTCCTGTTCGAACAGCTTCATAACAAACGGCCGGTCGGCAATATCCCCCTGCACAAAGCGGTAATTCCGCCTGTCCTCCAGCCCCTTAAGCGATTCGAGATTCCCGGCGTAGGTCAGCAGATCCAGATTGACAATACTGTCCTCCGGATGGTTTTTCATCATATAATGTATAAAATTGCTCCCGATAAAGCCGGCTCCGCCGGTCACCAATATTTTCATCTTTCCTCTCATTCCGCCGCATAAGCGGCCCTTTCCTCCCGCAGGCCGGACTATCCGCTCTTATGTTTTCGTACATCACACAACTGCGTCTCTTTCTTCCCCCGGGCCGGACACCGTACCGCAGCCCGGCAGTGCGCCGGCCCCGCCTTCAGCGGCTTCTCAATACATAATCTTTCCCTCTGCGGCCCGGCGCAGATGCCCGCCGTACGAGGAACTGCCGCAGCGCTCTGCCGCCTCTAGAAGCTGCCCCTGCGTTATCCAGCCGTTAATGTATGCGATTTCCTCCGGAGCGGAAATTTCGATGCCCTGGCGCTTCTGAATTGTCTGAACAAAATTCGAAGCGTCCGCAAGGCTGTCCATTGTTCCGGTGTCCAGCCAGGCAAAGCCCCGCCCGAGAAGCTTGACATCCAGCGAACCGTCCTCAAGATACCTGCGGTTCAGATCCGTAATCTCAAGCTCTCCGCGCGCCGACGGCTTCAGCGCTTTCGCATATTCCACGACGCGGCTGTCGTAAAAATAAATGCCGGTGACGCAGTAATTTGATTTTGGATGCTCGGGTTTCTCCTCCAGGGAAACCACCCGCCCGTTCCCGTCAAACTCCACAATGCCGAAGCGCTCCGGATCGTTGACATAATAGCCGAAGACGGTCGCGCGCCCCTGCCTGGCATTTTCGGCCGCGCCGCGCAGCAGTGTGCCCAGCCCGTTCCCGTAAAAAATATTGTCCCCGAGCACCAGCGCACAGGAATCCCCCGCGATAAAATCCTCCCCGATCAGAAATGCCTGGGCAAGCCCGTCCGGGCTCGGCTGTTCCCGGTAAGACAGCGATATTCCGAACCTGCTCCCGTCCCCCAGAAGCCGCTCAAAACTCGGCAGATCCTGCGGGGTCGAAATAATGAGAATCTCGCGGATTCCGGCCAGCATCAGCGAGGACAGCGGATAGTAAATCATCGGCTTGTCATATACCGGAAGCAGCTGCTTCGAGGCGACCAGCGTCAGCGGATACAGTCTTGTCCCCGCGCCCCCGGCAAGTATTATTCCCTTCATACCCTCGGATTCCTTTCCTTTTGATACCATATATCATAACACAATTTCACAGAAAATAACAATACAAATCTTAAGTCCAGGTGCAAGCCGTCATATCGGGTGCTTACACCTTAAAACATTCCGCTTTTGCCCCGGCGGTAAAATGCCGGGAAGAAGGCGGAATTCACCAAAAATAATTAACATTATTGTGAGAATTAAGAATATTCTGCTTGACGATACAAATAATTTTAATTATAATATTATTATATTTATTGAAATTTCTATTATAGTTGACAGAAAGTGATTTTATATGCTTTCGTGAATATCTGATTGAGATCTCGCCGCAGCTGCTGCTTGTGAAACTGCGTTTGACCACCGGACGGATATATGGTTTTCCGTCCATTATCCGACACAATGATGATTCCTATCAGGGAGGTTTCCTTATGCTTGCTCTCCTCATCGGCTTCTGGATGCTTCAGGATTTTCACCGGATCGGCTATACTTCCCGGCGGCGCTATGCCTATCTTATATTGTGCATGCTTGTTCAGCCCCTGCTTTTTGTCTACCTGCTGCGGACGAGGGAGCTGCGCAGAGCTGCCGGAAAGCCGGTGCTTTTTACGCAGAGGACTGTTCCGATCGTTGTTTTGTGCCTTCTGCTATGGCATCAGTATCTTTCCTCCTTCCCGATTGCGGAACTGAGAAAAGCCGGTTACAAGCCGGCCCCGACCGCGTCGGAGGCGGAGGAAAGGGCCGCGCAGGCAAGGGATTTTCTGAGGGCTGCGGGAATGGAAGCAGCGGATTTCGAATGGATGGACGGAAATACCGTACTGTATCTGCAGGAAAATCTGGAGCCGACGGCCAGGCTTCTTTCCAAAGGGCATACAAGAGAATATGGCGCCGGTTCTTCTCTGACCTGGGAAACAGGAGAAGATTCCGGCCCGGAACTCCTGATAAATACATACTTATTCTATATCGGAAAAACAAAGCAGGATAAAAATCTTTACGCCGCCGTCACCTGCTTTTCATGGAAGGGAAAATCCGCCCTGCAAAAGGGAAAATTTACAATACAGCTGGCGGACGGGTTCGAGATGGAGGGCAGGAACGGATTTTTCCGGCTCTGGGCGGACAGCGGAAAAAAGAGCTGGTACCGGGACAGCAGCTTCTGTGATATCGGCATTGACAGCAATTCCTTTCCGTTCCTCGGGAAAAGCCTGCTGAGAAAATATGCCTGGCACGGCTGCTCCGTCACCTATTTCCGCGGACAGGAGTTCCCGGAGTATGTGACGCTCACCTTCCGGCAGACCAGCTCCAGCCCCTCCGGCCGGGATCTGTTTGAATTCTCGGGAGACATCCGTTTCAAAGAGCGCTGACAAAGAAGATTCCTGCTTTCTTCGGCTGTCCCGTTTCCCTCTTTCACAGTTCGCTCCTCCTGCTGCCAGGAGGAGCTGTCCTGTTTTACAGCTCACCCCGCATGATTTCCTCCCGGTTCCGAAACTCTGTCTTCATGCCCGTCCTCCCTGGCCCAGAATTCCCGCAGCATGCCTCCGACTGTGTCCACCCGTACCCGCTCAAACGGAAACCATTCCCGCGGAAAAAGCTCCTGGTACTGGCGCTGAAGAAAACGGTCGTCGAGCAGCAGAATAACGCCTCTGTCGTCCACAGTGCGTATGACGCGCCCCGCCGACTGCTGCACCTTGTTCATCCCGCTGTAGAGATAGGCGTAATCAAAGCCTTGCCCGTTCCTGCTGTCAAAAAAGCCTCTTGCCAGCTCCCGCTCGTTGCAGACCATGGGAAGCCCCGTCCCAACGATAACGGCCCCGATCAGCCGGTCGTTCTTCAGATCAATTCCCTCGCTGAAAATCCCGCCCATCACACAGAAGCCGACCACGCCCTCCTCGGGAGCCGGCCGGAACGCTTCCAGAAACTCCTCCCGCTCCTGCTCGGTCATCGAACTTTTCTGCGGCAGGATATTGGCAATGCGCCCCTGTGCGCGCTCATACAGCAGCTCCAGCAGCTGGTATGACGGGAAAAATATCATATAATTTCCTTTTCTTGCTCCGACAACCTCCTCGATATAGCGCAGTATCCGCTCATACTCCTCGTCGCCCCGCCGGGTATATTTTGTGCTGACATCGGTGCCGACCATAAGCAGCCGCTTTTCCTTGGCAAACGGCGTCGGTGCATAGACAGCGTAATCCTCGCTTCCGCCGCCCAGCTGCTCACGGTAATAATTCACCGGAAGAAGCGTCGCTGAAAAAAACACGGCGCTCCGCCCTTTTTTCAGGCATTCCGCCAGGTTCCCGGACGGGTCCATGCATTTTAAAACCATCCGGAAATTCCCGTTTTCAGCATAGTCTGTATAAATAAGATATTTTTCATCCAGCCGTTCATGTATGTTTATAAAATGGCGCAATTCGAAATACAGCTGCAGCGCCCGTTCCCTGCCGTCAAAGTTTTTATGCTCCTTCAGAAACTCTTCGTATTCGGCCATCAGCCGCATCACCATCACAGGAAACTCCCCGGCATTTTCCCACACCTCCAGCTCATCGCACTCGCGCTTGTAGCGCAGCAGAGCCGCATTGCAGGCATCCAGCCGCCTTGCCATACGGGGCGATTTGTCTTTCAGCAGCTTTTTTACCTCCAGAAAATCTTCCTTATACAGGGCGGCACTGTACATCTCCCGGGCGCGCTCAACAAGATTATGCGCCTCGTCAATCAGAAACACATAATTCTGCTTCCGGTCGCCCGAAAGAAACCGTTTCAGATAAACATTCGGATCAAAAACATAATTATAGTCGCAGATTACTCCGTCCGACCAGGTGGCGACATCGAGACACATCTCAAACGGACAGACGCAGTGCTTTTCCGCGTACTGCAGAATCAGCTCGCGCGTAATTCCCTCCTCGTGCGTGAGCATATCGTAGACTGCATCGTTGATGCGGTCAAAATGCCCCCTGGCACGGTCGCATCGGACCGGATTGCATTCCGGCTTTTCCAGAATGCAGCTCTTCTCCTTGGAAATCAGCGAAATCAGCTTCATCTTCAGGCCGTGCTCCGAAAGAATGCGGAAGGTTTCCTCCGCCACCGTGCGCGTAATGGTTTTCGCCGTCAGATAAAATATTTTCTCAACCAGCCCCTCCCCGAATGCCTTGATCGACGGAAACAGGGTCGAAATCGTTTTTCCCACACCGGTCGGCGCCTCGATAAAAATATTTTTTCCGCGCAGGATCGTCCGGTAAATACCGGCTGCCAGTTCTTTCTGCCCGGGGCGGTACGCAAACGGAAACGCAAGCTGCTTCATGGAGGCGTCCCGCACCTTTGCCCACCGCCGCTGCCAGGCGATCCATTTGGCGTACTCCAAAAGCAGCTGATTATACCAGCCGATCAGCTCGGTGCGCGGCAGCGTTTCCTGAAAACGCTTTATCTTTTCCGTCTCGATATGGCAGTAGGTCAGCTGAACCCCGATATATTCATGCTCGTAGCGGATCGCATACTGGCTCGCGTAGCACAGCGCCTGCGCCCGGTGCAGCGGCCGCATATCCTTCAGTGCGGAGAGTTCCTGATACACGCATTTGATTTCGTCAATTGCGACGGAAACCGGACGGCTGCCGTCCCCCTCCCATTCCTCCGGCCCGTTCAGGGAGATCACTCCGTCCGCGCGCCCTTCCACGGTAATCTCAATCGGCTCGCCGTCGTAATCCACCTCTGAGGTCAGCGACATACTGACCTCAGAGGCATACCCCGGGCCCATGGATTTCTGAATCTTGCGGTGCAGCCGCGTCCCCTCCTGCATGGAATCCGGATCGCTCAGATTCTGCGAGTTGTCCAGATCACCGTGGCGGAGAATAAATTCCACCAGATTCCGCACCGAAATTTTAACTGCCGCCATCGCACCGCTCTCCTTTTTAAAACCGAAATCTCCGAGGTTCTTTCCTATTTCTTCTGCCATCGCGCGGGAAGCTGCCTTTTCTGCCGGCAGTGCTTCCTCTAAGCCGCAAGTCTGCCGACATGGCGTGAAACAGCGTCCCGCATCACCTGCAAAACGATCTTTTTCCTTCGCTGCACGGCCTTCGCGTAAGAACCCGACGCTGCCTGATTTCCGCAGAACGACCTTCCCCCGGAAGTCCTTACAAAAAAACCGGCACATCCGCTCTGGACATGCCGGAACCGCAACTCTATTATAGAATATACGTTCGCTTTTTTCAATTTAATTTTCCTGCATCCGGCATTTCCCCCGACGCACCGGTCAGCTCTCCATCTGTCTGCCAAGGAAGGATGCTGCCGTCATTGCCAGCTTCTTTTCCGTGTCGCCCACCTTTTCCCTGTTGTCGCGCGACATAATAAGCACGGCGCCGATCGCATCTCCCTCGCTCAGCACCGGCACAACCACCTGGCTCGCCACATCGTCAAGCTCCTCCGCCACGGAAATAAATGCGCCGTCATCCTTCGATGTAAGCAGCGTTTCCCGATCCTCAATCGCCTGCTCCAGCTCCTTGCTGATCGTCTTCGCCAGCAGCTCTTTTTTCGCGCCGCCGGCAACAGCGATAAACTGATCCTTGTCCGTAATCGCCACAATATGCCCCGTCACCTGTCCAAGCGCATCCGCATATTCCCGCGCAAACTGGGAAAGCTCTCCGATAGGAGAATATTTTTTTAATATAATTTCGCCCTCACGGTCGGTAAAAATTTCCAGCGGGTCCCCTTCTCTTATCCTGAGTGTCCTGCGAATTTCCTTCGGCACCACCACCCTGCCCAGATCATCGATTCGCCTTACTATACCTGTTGCTTTCATAAATAATATTCCTCCATCTCTGTAATCTAAGGCTTCAAATATGAACGTGAATCTATTATCTGTAAATGAAGGAATTTTATACTTCCATCCGGATTTCAAAATATATTGCCGGAAGCAGGCCCCCGCACTTATTCCGTCCTCTCCTTTCCCCAGAAAAACACCGCAACGGTGCCCGGACCTGTATGGCTTCCGATCGTCGTGCCGACGGAATATATTTCTACTCTTCCGTTCAGTTTCGGAAACCTCGCCTCAATCAGATCTGCCACTGCTCTTGCATCCTCCGGGCATGCCGACTGCGAAATATAGCATTTTCCGGAATAGTCCTTCCCGCCCTCCGCATGCTGCTCCATCCGGTTTACAATCTCCGTGATTACTTTTTTCTTTGTGCGGATTTTACTGCGCGGGATCAATCTCCCGAAGCTGTCCATATTCAGCAGCGGACAAATACTGAGCATCCCGCCCACAAAGCCCGCCGTCTTCGATATTCTGCCGCCCCGGATATAAAAGGTCAGGTCGGTGGAAAAAAACCAGTGATGCAGCCGCAGACGGTTGGCTGACGCCCACTCATACACCTCCTGCAGCGATTTTCCCTCATCGCGCAGGTCGGCCAGTCTGTCCATAAACAGCCCGTATCCGGAGGATGCACCCAGCGAATCCACCAGCAGGATTTTCCGGCCGGGATAGCGCTCCTCCAGCGTCCTCTTGGCAATCGCCGCCGAATTCACCACGCCCGAAATACCGGAAGACAGACTTACATGAAGGACGTCCCTGCCTTCCTTTAAAAACGTCTCGAAATAGCGCTCAAACTCCTCCGAATTCACCTGCGAGGTTCTGGTTGCCGCGCCCTGCTCCATTGCTTTATAAAACTCGTCAAAATGTATTGTTTTTCCGAGATCGTCTAAATATCCCTTTCCGTTCAGTTCAAAGTGAAAACAAACATAATGGAGGTCCCGCTCCCGAAAATGTTCCTCGGTCAGGTCGGCTGTAGAACAGCAGCTGAGTACATATTCCCCCATATTCCACCTACTTCCTGTATATTTTTATATTTTATTGCTTTTGTCTATTAAAAACAACATAATCTTCAGTATCAGGAGTGAATTTAGAGGCGGGAGCGGGAGCAGAAAAGGCCGGATACTGTCCGTGCCTCACGCAGCTGCGGGCAGGATCTGACCTTCCGGATACCGCAGCGGGCAGAAACGCCCGCCGCCTTCTACAGCCCGCAGCAGATCTGCCTGCTGCCCTCCGCTGTGATAATTGTGCAGTTGTCCCGGTATTCCATGGAAATCCTGCCGTCTTCCGTCGTCACCGAAGAAGCCTTCACATTGACCAGCTCAATGCGGTATGCCTTCTCCGATTCCACGCGGATATCAAGCTTTCCGTCCTTTTTCCCGATGCGGATGGAAGCCGTTCTCTCTGCCGCCCCGTCGTATACCTCGGTTGCAGCCGTGCCGCCTTCTGCAAGCTCATAAGCCCGGAACGTCACTCCGTCCGCGTAATCGTATACAGGACCGCAGTCCCTGCCGAGTGCGATTATGCTGTTTTCCCGAACCATAAGCGGAATGCTCAGATAGCCGTGCTCCTCCCTGTACCATTTGCCGCCCTCTTTTTGCTCACCGGTAAGGAAATTGGTCCAGCGGCCCTCCGGAAGATAATAGCAGGCCATGCTCTTGTCGTTGAAAATCGGCGCGACAAGCAGAGAATCGCCGTACATATACTGCTTGTCAAGGTAGGCACAGTTCAGATCTTCTGTAAACTCCAGCACCATGCTGCGCATCATCGGCACGCCGGTTCTCGAAGTCTCAACTGCATTGCGGTACAGATACGGCATCAGCTTTGCCTTCAGCTTCGTAAAGAAGCGCACAACATCCACCGCCTCGTCGTCGTATGCCCACGGCACGCGGTAGGATGTGCTGCCGTGCAGTCTCGAGTGCGAGGAAAGAAGCCCGAACGCACACCATCTCTTGTATACATCCGCAGTTGAAGTATTCTCAAAGCCTCCGATATCATGGCTCCAGTAGCCGAACCCGGACATCGTCAGGGAAAGGCCTCCGCGCAGGCTCTCCTCCATCGACTCATAATCCGACCAGCAGTCGCCGCCCCAGTGAACCGGGAATTTCTGGCCACCCGCCGTTGCAGAGCGTGCAAAAAGTATAGCCTCTTCTTTGCCCTTTTTACGCACAAGAAGATCATAAACCACTTTATTATACAGGTAAGTATAGTAATTGTGCATCTTTTCCGGGTCGCTGCCGTCGTAGTAAACAGCTTCCGTCGGAATTCTTTCGCCGAAATCGGTCTTGAAGCAGTCCACGCCCATGTCAAGCAGCTTTTCCAGCTTGTCCGCGTACCATTTGCACGCCGCCGGATTGGTAAAATCCACGATCGCCATGCCCGGCTGCCACATATCCCACTGCCATACATCGCCGTTTTTGCGTTTGAGGAAATATCCCTTTTCCATGCCCTCCTCAAACAGCGCGGACTCCTGCCCGATGTAGCTGTTGATCCAGACACAGATTTTCAGTCCCTTTGCCTTCAGGCGCTTCAGCATTCCCTCCGGATCCGGGAATACTCTGGAGTCCCAGATAAAATCCGACCAGGAAAATTCCTTCATCCAGAAACAGTCGAAATGGAAGACGGCAAGCGGAATATCACGGTCAAACATGCCGTCCACAAAGCTGTTCACGGTCTCCTCATCATAATTCGTTGTGAATGAGGTGGACAGCCACAGGCCGAACGTCCACGGTGCAGGGAGCGACGGCTTGCCGGTCAGATCGGTATAGCGGGAAAGAACCTCCTTCATCGTCGGGCCGTTGAAAAAGAAATAGTCAATCGACTCGCCCGGTACGGAGAATTCCACCTTCGTGACCATCTCCGTGCCGACCTCAAAGCTCACCCGACCCGGATTGTTGACGAATACGCCGTAGCCGCGGTTCGATACATAGAACGGGATGTTTTTGTAGGACTGTTCTGTTGATGTGCCGCCGTCCGCATTCCAGATATCAATGGACTGGCCGTTTTTGATAAACGGAGTAAAGCGCTCGCCCATGCCGTAAATGTATTCGCCTACGCCCAGGGAAAGCTGCTCCCTCATATAGGTATCATGCTCCAGGCCGTCGTCGTAGGCCAGGCCCTTCCAGTCGGTCTTCATATAGGCAAGATCCCGCCAGCCGCTGCCGGTCAGCTTCTCGCCGCCGCGAAAAAATGCAAAGCCCCCGTTGCCCTTGTTGATTTCCATGCGCAGCGAGCCGCTCCGGATATTGATGACCCACTCGTTTTCTTCAACCTCTACCTTCGCGTTTTCGTCGAGCTCCAGTTCAAAGGACGGAGCTTTCTTCTGCACGCCCGCGTAGTGATATGCCTGCACGCGCAGCACTTCCGGCGCAGGAGCGCTCACCTTCAGTGTGAGATTTACCCCGCCGAGCGTATCTCCCCGGTGATGGATATAATGCGTTGGAGCGCACATTGTCACCATATTGTCCTCGATCTTCGTAAAATAGATCTGCGCCGGTGAAAAGCACTCGGTTCCTTCCTTCTGCAGCCAGCAGCCGTTACTGAATTTCATGTCCCTTCTCCCTTCTTGAATCTGTATTTGCGCAGAGAACGAAACATTTTCGTTCCCCGCGATTACTTCCGTGTAGTTTTCCCGCATTTTATCCAAGATTTCCTTGTAATATAAGCAATCCATGGTGCGTGAATCCCCACGAAACAGTTTCGCACTTTTCCCGAAAATACTCCATAGAAAATCCTGTATTGCTCATGTTTTTTCTTATACGCGGTGCTTCCGGCGCTTCTGCTTCCACCTCAGCCGTCCGGGCGGCTTTTTCCTTACTGAGGCGCACGGCCGTTGAGCAGGGATTCCATCACACCCGAAAAATCGCCTTCCGAAATCATCTGCATCATGGACGGGAACATTGTAAACATAAGAATAAGACCAATCGCCATCATAAGCAGATTGGCCCGCGCCCAGTTTTTCCTCGTTGTGCTCGCGGTCCGCCCGAATGCCCACACCAGCTGAAGCACTGCGTAGACAAAGCTCCCGATCAGCGGAATATAGGGCAGCAGCAATATCACAATCCAGTGTACAAAGGACATGGACGGCTCCGACTCGGCAAGCCCCGCCGTTCCGCTCAGCACGCCGGTCAGCCCTCCGCTGTCCGGATATGCCTGCTGCCGCTGTCCGCCGTTATAACTGCTGCCGCCCGTACCTTCTCTGCCGTACGGCCCGGCGGAACCGAACCGGTAATCGTGCTGTGCATCGACGCCCCCTGAAGCCTGGCTCCCGTCCCGCCCGTCCACCGACGTTCCGCAATATTCACAGAAATTTGCGCTTTCATTTGAAATGATCCGCCCGCAGGCTCTGCAAATCATAATTCACCTCATCCGTACATGTATTTGGCGGCCGCGGTGTTCCGACCTGCAGGAGCCTTCCTCCGGACTCTGCCGGCAGCTCTGTTCCCCGCCATTGTTTTGATTGTATATCATTCCGCATCGGAAAGGCAAATTATTTTTTTATAAACTATCGATCCGTCCTGCGCTTTCTTTTCGAATCATACATTTTCTTCGTCGCCATTCCTCCGCGGATATGCCGCTCCGATTTATTCTGATTCAAAACCTGGCGCGTCTGCTCTGCCAGCACCGGGTTGACCGGGAGCAGACGATCCGTGATGTCCTTATGTACCGTACTTTTGCTGATTCCGAACTGCTTCGCCGCCTGGCGCACTGTCGCGTTGTTTTCCACAATGTACTGCGCCACCATGGCTGCACGCTCCTCGATCTGGCGGTGCTTCGCGGATGTTAAATAGCCGGCCGCAATCGTATGCTGCTGCCTCGAACTGGTTTTCATGAAAAAGCCACCCTGTATACTTGTTTATACACTTTATGCAGAGGGTGCGCGGTACATACCTGAAAAAAGCGAGCAATTACCGGGTCTGTCTCGGTCCGGAGGCGGGACAGTGAGACGCTGCTGTTTTTCTGAGCAAAGCGGCCGCACTGCCTCCAGGCCTCCCGTTTTTAATTCTGTCTGAAAATCCGCTCTCCCGTGACGAGAGGGTATCTAGCCAGCCGCACGCCGTCTAGATCTTCCTTCTGCATATCCACAGCCGTGATCTGACGGTTTCCGTAGGTTGTGTAATAGTAGAGCCCCTTCTGCGCATTGCAGCACGAGGTATAGATGGTCGTCTCGTATTTTCCGTCGCCCAGATCGCAGCAGCCTCTCTGCTGCTCTACAGAACCCAGAATATGGAAAAACTGACTGATGCTTTCCTCCTCGGAATCCCCGGAAACGGAATTCATCCGGACAAACACTGCCCGGACAAAGCGGGATTCGGAGGAAAGATCGCCCGGCAGCCCGAGCGCGCCCATTCCCCGGCAGTAGGTGTGCAGCGGAAGCTTATCCGAAAAATTATTGCACGGCTCCTTCGGTGACAGCATCATAAAATTGTTCAGATGGAACATCTGTTCCTGAAACGGCGGATTATTTGTCAGCACTCCTGTCGGGTTATCAAAAATCTGAAGCCCCGCCTTTGTGGACTCCACTACAACAGCCCCGCTGCAGTCAGCGATCATCCAGTGCAGCTGCGCTGCCGGCAGCTCGCTGCTGAATGCGGTGCTGGTGAGGTTGACCCTCGCCAGCAGACGCCGGGCGTCCTCCAGCGTCGCGCACTGCCCGAGTATCCACGGTATAAACTCAAACTGCGCCACATTATCCATTCCGTCCACCGGCTCATGGTACACCGCATTGCCGACAAAATTCAGGCCCGCCATCCCAAGCCCCTTCTCGTTCACCGCGTCGTAAAACAGCGGACAGTTTTCCATTATGCAGGCCGTCCCGATCATTGCGTGATGACATTCCATGCTCCCCGCCTCGCGAAAATGAAACGGGTAATTGCGGGGCATGACCGTTACCTCCTCGCCGTAGGAAAATTCATAGTCCAGCGTGCGCCCGAAGTAAAAATCCTTCGTCCTGTAAGTTGCTGCCGTACACATGGCGTTCCCTCCTTCATTCGAATTCTGTTATGGTACTATTATATCCGGTTCCTCCGAAAAAGAAAAACATGTTCGGCGTTCCGCACATGCTTTTCATGACTTTTTTCGGGAAAAAACACGGCGGATTCTGCCCGAAAAGTCAGGTATTTCCGAGTTTTCCTTCCAGCCAGAGCAGCATAACACGGGCAATATTTCGGGATTCCTCCCGCCCCAGGCAGCATTCCGTGTCCTCTGTCACAGCTTCACGGCCCAGCGCTCCTCCGCTGCAAGATAGATCAGTCTTGCCCTCCGCTGTCCTTCCGGCAGAAACAGCGTGCAGTCAAACTCAACCGACGGCACCCCTGCATAGTTTTTCTTCTCCTGCGAGTGGACGGCGATATGATCGACCCGCCGGATCTGTCCGTCCTCATCCCGAAGCTTCAGCATCAGCGGCATCATCCTGCCGGTGCTGGTAAACCAGCACTGACAGGCCGCCTCCCTCCAGGTGCCCCGCAGGCTTCCCGCATCTGCCCGGATTCCGGTATCTCTCATCCCGAACATCATAACAGCCCGCCTCCTTTCAAAAGCGCTGCGCGCATAACCGCTCTCTGCCCGAAACGTCTCCGGATCGCGTCGGCCGCCCGCTCCGCACAGGCCAGCTTCTCATAATCCGCCGCATCGAACAGGGAGAGCTGGCGTTCCGCTGAGCCGCACACACGGCCTGTATGGATTCCGAGATGCCTGAGAGGCCGCCCGTCCCACAGCTCCGCAAACAGCCCGCACGCTGCCTCGTAAATTTCCCGCGTCAGGTTCGTTGCGTTTTGCAGGACTCTCTGATGCGACCGAAAGGAAAAATCACTGTACCGGATACCGAGCGAAACGAGTCCGGCAGATACGCCGTCGGCCCGCAGCCTTGCCGCGACCGTTTCCGCCAGAGCCAGCAGCACGGTTTCTGCCGCCTGCGGCTCTGACAGATCGGACGGCGTCGTTGTGCTGTTTCCGTAGCCCTTGTTGGCCGGCGGAACAGTCTGTACCCCCGAGCAGTCGATCCCGTTCGCAAAGCCCCAGATCACCTCCCCGTGCTTTTTCAGAAGCGACCGGAGAAAAGCCGGCTCCGCCGCTGCCAGCTCTTTGACCGTGCGGATTCCCACAGAAAACAGCTTTTTCGCCGTCGCTCTGCCGACAAAAAACAGCTCGGACACCGGCAGCGGCCAGAGCTTTTCCGGTATTTCATCGCGGAACAGCGTATGCACACGATCCGGTTTTAAAAAATCCGACGCCATCTTGGCCAGCAGCTTGTTTTCCGACACTCCGATATTAACGGTAAAGCCGAGTTCCTCCCGAATGCGCTCCTTTATCTGCTGCGCTGCCTGTACGGGCGTACCGAACAGATGGCAGGTATCGGTCATATCAACAAATGCCTCGTCGACGCTGTACTGCTCCACAAGCTCGGAATATCCCCGGAGAATCCGGATAAACGCCTCGGAGCACCGCTCATACAAATGGTAATCCGGCGGCACAAGAAGAAGCCCGGGACATTTCTGCTTCGCCTGGAAAATCGCTTCCCCGGTCTGTATCCCGCACCGTTTTGCGGGGATGGATTTTGCCAGAATAATGCCGCGGCGCAGCGCCCTGTCCCCGCCCACCGCCGACGGTACCTCCCTCAGATCCGGCTCGAACCCGCGGTGGTGCAGAAGATGAACGGCCTCCCAGGAAAGGAAGGCCGAATTCACGTCAATATGAAAAATAATACGTTCCATGGTATGTCTGCCTCCTCGCAGAGCCATTGTAGCAAACATACGTTCGATTATCAAGCGGTACATACTGGAAACCGGAAAAGGACATCGACAAAACCGGAAAAGCATCAACAAAATCCGCATTTTCCTGGAAACCCCATGCCTGTCTGAGCGCTGCCGCAAAAGAAAAAAGGCTTCCGCAAATCCACCGCAGCACGGAACTTTCATACCTGAAACAGGCTCAGCTGCTCATAATCTATCTGCCGCTCCAGCGGCAGAGGCTTTTTTTGCAGCAGCTGCAGCGCCCGCGTCTCCTCCCGGAGCCAGTCCGCCGCCTCCTCCCGCTCCAGCACCAGCGGCATGCGGTCATGTACCGGGCGCATGGACTCGTTCGCCTCCGTCGTAAGTATGACAAAGCGCTCTCCGTCCGGGTACCGCCGCGAGCAGCCTGCCAGAAACAGCACTCCTTCCTTTTTCCGGAATATATTCTTTTCCTTTGCCGGATTCCACTCATAAAACCACGCTGCCGGAATTACAACCCGGCTGTTTCGGATGCCGTCCCGGAACAGAGGGCGCTCCCCGGCCGTTTCGCTGCGCGCGTTGAAAATCAGTGTTCTTTCCGGAAATCCCCAGCGCCGGCACTCCACTGCTATCTCCCTGGAATACTCCGCAAGCGCAAGCACGGGCGCCGCATCCCCGGGGTGAACATCGCGCGCCCGGAATTCCTCTCTCCTCACCGCAAAACACTGCGCGCACTGTCCGTTCCCCGCCTGCTGCCCCTGCCCGGTCTGCCGTTTTCTGTCAAGCTCCCGCACAAGTCCTTCCATCTCTTTCGCCGTATCATCGTCGATGTAATAACGCCCGCACATATCCCGGCCGCCTCCTTCCCCGAAGCGGCCTTTTCCCGCTTCTCTTTTTCTTTTCATACTGTCTGCGCGCAGCGGAACACACCCTTTTTTGTCCGCACACACCAGAGCATGCCCTCGCCGCCCGCCGCACCATACATTGTTCCTGCTGCGGCACAGAATTATGCCTTTATCTTATTCTGCCAGTATACCGAAATCCCGTTCCTTTTACAAGCCCGAACCTTCCTGGCATTCCGCAAGCTTCATCTGCCGGCACGCCTGCGGCATTTTTCAGGAAAAAAATCAGCTCCTATCCGCTGCATCCGAACCATTTCTTCCTGTTTACCCGTTTTAAAAATTCTTAATGCAATTTCTCCGGCTTTGTGATATCATATCATCGACATCGCCGGGCAACCGGGCTTATGCTCCGACACACGGGCGGAGCGGACAACCTGTCCCGACAGGGTACGGAGGAAATTACTGTGAAAAGCAAAAAATCCGCGAAAAGCGGGCTGAATATCATTATCGTCGGCTGCGGCAAAGTCGGCTCCACACTGACGGAGCAGCTGTGCCGCGAGGGGCACGATATCACTGTCATCGACAGAAATTACGACAAAATTCAGGCACTTTCCAATCTTTACGACATTATGGGCGTTGTCGGAAACGGCGCAAGCTACAGCACGCAGATGGAGGCCGGCATCAAGGAGGCCGATCTTATCATCGCCGTGACGAATTCCGACGAGCTCAATCTGCTGTGCTGCACCATGGCAAAGCAGGTCGGCCGCTGCGCCGCCATTGCCCGCGTGCGCACGCCGGACTACAGCAACGAGGTCAGCTACCTGCGCAAGCGGCTCGGCCTCGCCATGATTATCAACCCGGAGCTTGAGACCGCAAATGTGGCCGCCCGCATCCTCTCCATGCCGACTGCGCTCGAGGTCAATTCCTTTGCGCACGGACAGGCTGAAATCACAAAATTCAAGATTCCGGAGGGCAACGTCCTCAACGGCATGACCGTCGCTGCTCTCGGGAAAAATATTGTCGCAAAGAGCGTCGCCGCAAACATCCTGATCTGTGCGGTCGAGCGAGGCGGCGAGGTTTTTATTCCTTCCGGAAATTTCCAGTTCTCGCAGGGCGACATTGTCTCCTTTGTGTCCTCCCGGAAAAATGCGAAAACCTTTTTCGAGAGCATCGGCTTCAAAACCAACCAGGTGCGCGACACCATGATTATCGGGGGCGGAAGGGCCGCGTTCTATCTTGCAAAGCAGCTGCTCGCCATGGGCATCCAGGTAAAAATTATCGAAAATGACCGCACGCGCTGCGAGACCTTGAGCGTCCTGCTGCCCCAGGCCATCATTATCAACGGCGACGGCACGGACGAGGAACTGCTCCGGGAGGAGGGCATCCAGTACACGGAAGCTTTCGTCCCGCTGACCGGCATTGATGAGGAAAACATCCTGCTCACGCTGCACGCGCGGCAGGTTTCCGGCGCAAAAGTCATCACCAAAATCAACCGGATCACCTTCAAGGATGTTATCAGCCAGCTTGAGCTCGGCAGCGTTGTCTATCCGCGCTACATTACGTCGGAAGCTATTATCGCTTACGTCCGGGCAAAAAAGAATTCCATGGACAGCAATATCGAGACGCTCTATCACCTGTTTGATTCCCGCGTGGAAGCGATCGAATTCCGCGTGGACGAGGAATCCGGCGTCACGAATATCCCGCTGATGGAGCTCTCTCTCAAAAAGAACCTGCTGATCTCCTTTATCAACCGGGACGGCCGGATCATTATCCCGACCGGCCAGGACTGCATCCGCGTCGGCGATACGGTCATGATCGTCACGACGCATACCGGCTTCCACGATATTCTGGATATCCTGGAGAAATGAGGGCAGTATGAACAGTTCAATTATCCGTTATATTCTGGGGCATGTTTTAAAAATCGAGGGGATTCTGATGCTGTCTCCATGCGCTGTCGCGCTGCTGTACGGCGAGACGGCGGGATTTTACTACCTCGGCGTCGCTGTGCTCTGCTTCGTTCTCGGCCTTCTGATGACGCTGCGGCGGCCGGCAAGCCAGGTCTTTTATATGAAAGAGGGGTGCGCCGCCACGGCCCTGAGCTGGATTTTCCTGAGTGTTTTCGGCTGCCTGCCGTTCTGGCTCTCCCGCGAAATCCCGTCCTTTACGGACGCACTTTTTGAAACCGTATCCGGCTTTACCACCACGGGTGCAAGCATCTTAAGCGATGTTGAAGCGCTGTCGCACTGCGCGCTGTTCTGGAGAAGCTTCACGCACTGGATCGGCGGCATGGGCGTGCTTGTTTTCCTGCTCGCGATCATTCCGATGAGCGGCGGTTCCCACATCAACCTGATGCGTGCGGAAAGCCCGGGACCGTCCGTGGGAAAGCTTGTTCCGAAAATCAAGTCCACGGCGCGCATCCTGTATCTGATCTACCTCGGCATGACCGTGCTGGAGATTATATTTCTCCTGGCCGGGCGCATGCCTCTGTTTGACGCTGTCTGCACCAGCTTCGGCACGGCCGGCACGGGCGGCTTCGGCATTAAAAATGACAGCATGATGAGCTATTCCCCTTATCTTCAGTGGGTGGTAACGATTTTCATGATCCTGTTCGGCATCAATTTCAACGCCTATTATTTCATGCTGTTCCGGAATTTCAAAAAGGCGCTGCGCATTGAGGAGGTGCGCCACTATCTGCTGATTATCCTGGCCTCGACCGCCGTGATCTTTGTCGGTCTTGTCCGCTCCTCGCTGCATACGGCCGACTCGCTGCGGCATGCTGCATTCCAGGTGGCGTCCATTATCACGACGACCGGCTTTTCCACGGCAGATTTCGACACCTGGTCGCAGACGGCAAAAACAATCCTTGTCCTGCTGATGTTTATCGGGGCATGCGCCGGCAGTACGGGCGGCGGCATCAAGGTTTCGCGCGTAGTCGTACTTTTTAAGACGATCGGCAAGGAGCTGAATTCCTATATCCACCCGAAGAGCATCCGCAAAGTCAAAATGGAGGGGAAGCCTGTGGAGCATGAAGTTGTGCGGGCCATCAACGTGTATTTTGTCACGTTCACGCTTCTTTTCTGCGTCTCCGTTTTCCTTATTTCCTTTGAAGGCCGGGATCTGGTTACGAATTTTACGGCCGTTGCTGCCACAATAAACAATATCGGCCCGGGGCTTTCGCTTGTCGGACCGACACAGAATTTCGGATTATTCCATATTTTTACAAAATATGTACTTATTTTTGACATGCTGGCCGGAAGGCTCGAGCTGTTTCCGCTGCTCACTCTCTTCCACCCGACGCTCTGGAAGGATCTTTTTACAAAGCGGGCAAAATGATTTCCCGCAGGCCCGCCTACGAAATCAACTCCGCCACTGCGCTCCACGCCGCACACAGCGCCTGCAGACTGCAGGCGGCGTTGGCCGGGCTGGTGGACGGCAGACGCACCGCATCCCGTCCGGTTGCCGGAGCAAGATATTTTCTGTACAGCTCATACGCCTTGGCTCCGTTCGCAAAAATACCGCGGATCGGGGCCGCCGCAAGCACCCGCCCCACATCGTTCGGCACCGCATCCCGGATGGAGGCGTCGGAGGAGCCCGTAATTGTACAGCCCGCAATCACATCCCACAGAGCGATATGCCTCCGGTGCAGCAGCGCCTTCTTTTCCTCGATGCCGGCAGGCACAGGCTCGCCGGTCAGCGCCGCAATCACGCGCCAGAAGCGGTTCTGCGGATGCCCGTAATAAAAATTCTGTTCCCGCGATTTCACTGACGGGAACGTTCCCAGAATCAGCACGCGCGATTGCCCGTCAAAAACCGGCTCAAAGGTGTGCGTCAGATACTCCTTTTCTGCCATAGAGCAGCCTCCTGATTACATTTTCTTTCACCCATGTAATAACCGGCCCGAGCGCGAACGCAATGGCTACCGTCACCACTCCGGGCACAGAGCCGAAGAGAAAGCCGATCAGACAGGCAAGGCAGTCCCAGATCATGCGCACCGCCCGGAACGACAGTTTTCTGCATCTCGAGGCGATAATGCTCGGCACGGCGTCGTACGGCGCGGTTCCGAGATCGGATGCGATGTAGACCGACACGGCAAGCACAAAGAGAAACAGCGCCAGCAGCGCAATGATCACGCGCGCCGCCATGCTCTCAAAGATTCCCTCCGGCAGCCACTTCGCGTTCAGCCAGGTAAAAAAATTAAAGCTGTATCCGACCAGGAACATATTTGCCAGAGTCCCCCAGCCGATCTGATTCCTTCCGAACAGCAGCACAATTACAAACAGACAGCAGTTCAGCAGCGCCTGCCAGTTTCCGAACAGCATACCGAGCTTTCTCGAAATACCAAGATTCATGCAGGTGCATGGATCGGTGCCGAAGCCGCACGGCTCCAGGAACGACAGGCAGAATCCCATCATAAGTACGGCAGCTACCATCAGCACAAGACGCTTTTTTTCGATATGTAAGAATTTCATTTTCCCCTCCTCGTGTATACTGCAGGCCGGCGATACTGCATCATCTATAGAAAATATGAATGCGCTTTTCTTCAAGCTTCCCCTTCTGGCGCTGCAGGAGGCATTCCTCTATATTTCCTCCTCTATCCGGCCGGTTTCATACTTCAGGCGCCTGCCCCACCGCAGCCGAAATTTCTTGAAGGAAGCTGTCTCAATCTCCTGCGTTTTGCATTTGCTGGCAACGATCCGGTAATGCACCGAATATCCGGACAGCTGCTCAGACAGCGCTTCCTCTGTCCCAGCCAGCTGCCTGGCCGCTTCCGAAAGATCTGCTCCCTTGATCTCAATCAGGTAAGCCGTTTTCTTATCCTCATTGATCAGCAGAAAATCGCATTTTTTTCCTTTCACAATCACCACCCCGTCAATCCGGTAATGGGTAACATAAGCGCCGTACTTATTTATTCCGCAGTGATGCCTCTGCGAATTTCTGTCCCTCGATATTATCCTAGCATCATTCCTTCCGCAATCAGAAGTATAACCCTTCAGCGGCATAGAATCATCCCCCTTCTGCCTGATCCGTCCGCAGCTTTTGCCCGGCGTCTTCCTCTTCCTCGATCTGCAGATCCATCAGAAGATCAAAATCCTGATTGATCGTCTTTGAGATCTCGTCAATTTTCTCGTTTTGAATCAAATGGCATTCGTCATCCATGCATTCCTCAATCCTGCCCCCGCGCACAAACCATGCGCAGAAGGATGTATGATCCAGCCAGAGAGAGTGCGGAATCACAGAACCGGCTTTCTGCCGTGCCCGGCCCGTAAGCCCAGCGGCGTACAGCAAGTTATTCAGAGTCCCGAGAACATAAGGGCTGTGCGTTGTAACCACCATGGAATGACCGCTGTTATTCACCAGCGAAATCAGCTCCGTAATGTATTTCTGCGATTCGGGAAACAGATGGGATTCCGGTTCTTCAATAATAAACAGCACCGGCTCATTCTGCGCCAGATAATAAAACAGAAGATTCAGAATCCACACGGATTCCTGCTGCCCTGATGATGAAAAATTGATTTTCACATAATGGTTCCTGTCGATCGTAATGCGTTCCTCTCCATTGCAGAAACGGTAAGAGCCGCGCAGAACCTTATCAATCAGCTTCAGTCCCAGATTCAGAGAATTCTGAAGAGCATTTTCCCTGCCTCTGGGATAAAAGGCCAGCCCCTGCAGTCCCTCCGAGAATTCCGGCTTCAGGCTCAGAATCCTCTCGATATAGTCCTGTGTACAGTAATCAAGCGTCCTTTTCTGGGAATCCTTCATGGTCGTGTAAATATAGCTGAGCTGCTGGGACAAAAGTGTAATCATGCTGCGGCCCGCTGGAACAAAAACAACCGAATACGGGTCCGCAAACAGAGCCTCCAGCTCGCTCTTCAGCCTCTGCTTCTGCATGTCCGACACGCCCAGCTCCGTCGCCGTAAAGACATAATTTTTTCGGTCCAGAAAACCTTTCAGCTCTTCACTGAAATCAAACCAGACATAATTTGGCGTGGTGTACCGTTCATCCGCCTTTAAGGACACCTTTACAAAACAGGAATCCGTAAAACAGTATTCCAGGCGCATTCCGTTATCCATCCCGTAAGAGGAGCCGAACACCCTTAAAAATTTTTCGCGGAGAAAATTTTCAAGGGCTCTCCGCAAGCAGCCAAAAGAATTGTCCGGCTGCTGGATCGGGCTGAGCGCCTGCTGTTCCGCAAGCCGCAGGATATCCTCCTTGATCGTCCTGAAATAATAGACTACCTTGGAAACCGTACTCTTTCCGGATGCCTGCATGCCGGTAAAGATCATGAATTTTGAACACTCCATCTCACATTCTTCAATCGGCCCCAATTTAATGATTTTGATCCTATGGCTCATAAGCTGCTGCCTCCACTCCTAATCTGCCCAATACCCGGTGCGTTTCCCCCTCATTCGTCTGAGATTCCTTCCGGCTTTTATCTCCGCTCATCTCCCGCGGCGATTCCGCTGCCCCCGCAATTGCTGATTCCACTGCATCCGCAGCCTCCGCCGGACGCCTGCGCCCCTCGGATAATCCCGCCTCTGCCGCGCTTTTACGCCTTTTCGGATTATAGCATATCCGCAGAGCATTTGCTATACCTTTCTCAATAAAATCCCCGTCCTGGGCCCACGCTGCCCCGCGGAAAAACAAGTACGGCCCCGGCACGTTTCCTTGCTTTTCCCGGTACATAATTTCAAAAACAGAAATTATTGTCAGATCTGTGCTTACAAAACAAAAGAAAGGGCCTCCGCACTCTCGCGAAAGCTCCTTCTTTTTTCCGTTTTATAATACAGCACATCCATCGGTTCTGATCGGTTCTGCAGCACCCGGCACAAACCCAGGCGATCCACTACAGCGTCAGATCAATATGCTGGATTGTCCCGGCCTGCCCGTTCTCCTTCAGGTAAATTCCGGTGCTGCGGATAATGCCGTTTGTATGGTTTGTCTCCGCCTCGTTCAGCGAAAACTCCGTCCCTGCATAGCCGAGATAAATCGCGCCCACGCCCGCCTCGGCAATGCTGATCAGCTTATTGTTTCCCTGCTCATCCTTCGTCCAGACCTTCAGCTTCTCAAAAACCGAATCGTTCTCGTCGATCCAGCCGTTTCCGTCCTCGTCGTACTCGGCCAGATCGGCAAATCCGTTGCCTGAACTTGTGCCGAACAGCTCGCTGCCGTCATTAATCACGCCGTCGCCGTTTTTGTCCAGCGCCAGGAAACCGCTTCCTCTGCCGGCGAACGAGATCAGCTCCTCCTCGCCGTCCGAATCCAGATCAAACAGGAACTTCTGGTCGCTCACGCTTCCGACATTTCCATCCAGATTGATGACAAGCGGATCGGTGCAGATATACTCCTCCTGCGTGATGCTTTCGTATTTCGCACAGAAAGCCCGCGACATCTCAAGGCTTACGCCGAAGTTCAGTTCCCTGCCATCCGCGGTTTTCACAGTACCCTGCGCCTGATAGCAGGTGTTTTCCATCTCCGCGAAAAATTCTGACTTCACCGTTGTCCGCGTCCAGCCCGTAGGTGCACGTTTGATCGGAGTGCTTATCTGGTAAACAGCAGCCTGTCTTGCAGCCGTGCCCTTATACCGGGTCTGAAGCTGATCCAGCTCCCCCTGAACGCTCATGGTATCCCCGCCTCTAAGCCTTCTGAGCACCTCCATCATGCGCTTGAGAATCTCCAGCTGAACCTCGTCCTCACTCATGACCCGAGGCTCCCCCTGCCCCGAAACGCCCTCCGTGCGGCGTCCCGTGGCCTGCTGTAAGCGGTCAAGCAGGTTCTTCTCGTTCCGTTCCTCGCGCTCCTTCAAAATTTTTTCCTTGTTTTCCTCCAGCTGGTCGAGCATACTCTTCGACTTGTCCGAAAGCTCGATCGTCGCCGCCTCATCATCCCTCGTAATGATTTCCGCGCTCTTCTTCTCGTGGATCGCGGCATAACTCCGGTTTGAGGACATTGCAATACTGCTTGAATCAATTTTCATCGTACCGACCTCCGTTTCTTCACTGCAGCGTCATCCGTGACGCACCCCCGCACCGGTATAGCTCTGGCGGGCTCTGCTGTAATTATATATCGGACAATCGGAGGAATTTCTTTAATGTTCTTCCATATTGCGGAAGAGAATCCTGCACTTGCAGACATCCGGCACCGGCGAACCAACGTCTCAAGACAGGCGGTGCTGCGCTCCTGTGCCGCCGGTTTCTCCAAAACCGGCAGGAAACCGCTGCGCCCCTGCGCTGCTGTGACCTTCTCAGTGGTACAGCCGGTTGTTCTCATAACGGGCCTCACAGGTATGCATTACTCCAAGCCTCATAAACGAGTTGGTATCCACGGACGAGAGAATCACCGTCGTATGCACCTGGCAGCCCCGCAGTTCCGGCAGCCGGCCGAGTGCTTTTCTGGCATTCTCATCGTCCTTTGCGCTGATCGACAGCGCAATCAGTACCTCATCCGTGTGCAGGCGCGGATTTTTGCCGCCGAGATACTCTGTCTTCAGCCGCTGGATCGGCTCAAGCGCCTCCGGCGAGATCAGATCAATCTCGTCCGGAATCCCGGCCTGCACCTTCAGCGCGTTCAGCAGCACTGCCGCCGAAGCCCCGAGCAGCTTGCTGGTCTTTCCGGTCACAATCGTACCGTCCGGCAGTTCCAGCGCTGCGGCCGGCGAACCCGTCCGGATCGCAACTTCATTTGCCGCTCCCACAACCCCGCGGTCGGCGGTGGACACGCCGGCCTGGTTCATCAGCAGCTCCAGCTTGTAAACCTCCTCGTTCGCCGCCCTGCCCTGGCGCATATCCAGCAGCCCCTGATAGTAGCGGCGGATAATCTCCTGCCGGGAAGCTTCCTGACATACAGCATCGTCACTGATGCATCGGCCCGCCATATTCACACCCATATCGGTCGGTGATTTGTACGGGCTCTCCCCGAAAATGCTGTTGAAAATGGTCTGCAGAACCGGGAAAATCTCGACATCGCGGTTGTAATTCACCGTTGTTTCTCCGTAGGCCTCCAGATGGTACGGGTCGATCATATTCACATCGTTCAGATCCGCCGTAGCCGCCTCGTAAGCAAGGTTAACCGGATGACGGAGCGGAAGATTCCAGACAGGAAACGTCTCAAACTTGGCATAACCCGCGTGGATACCCCGCCGATGCTCATGGTAAAGCTGCGACAGGCAGGTTGCCATTTTGCCGCTGCCCGGTCCCGGCGCGGTAATTACCACCAGCGGCCGCGTCGTCTCGATATAATCGTTTCTGCCGTAGCCTTCGCTGCTGAGGATCAGCGGAATATTGTTCGGATAGCCCGGGATCAGATAATGCCGGTACACCCGGACGCCGAGCTTCTGCAGCCTGCTCTGAAACTCGTCCGCGCTGCCCTGCCCCGCGTACTGCGTCACAACCACGCTCCCCACATACAGCCCGAGCCCGCGGAATACGTCAATCAGACGCAAAACGTCGCGGTCATAGGTGATCCCGAGATCGGAGCGGACCTTATTTTTTTCGATATCCGACGCACTGATTACAATGACAAGCTCCGCCTGATCCTTCAGTTCCAGCAGAAGCTTCACTTTGCTGTCCGGCTCGAAGCCCGGCAGCACGCGCGACGCATGATAATCGTCAAAAAGCTTTCCGCCGAATTCCAGGTACAGCTTGTTATCAAATTTTCCGACGCGCTCTCTGATATGCTCGGACTGCATCTTTAAGTATTTTTTATTATCAAAACCGGTTTTCATAACGTTCTCCATTTCCTGTCCAATTTTAATTCCGGGCTGCACCCGTCCTCTCCCTTAAGCTGTTTTCTCATTCCCGGGCACAGCTTTCCACACAGCTGTGCGGCTTGCCCTTCTCATTTCCCCGCACGGCTTTCCACGCAGCTGTGCGGCTTGCCCTTCTCATTTCCGGCACAGCTTTCCACACAGCTTCGCGGCTTGCCCTTCTCATTTCCCCGCACAGCTTTCCACACAGCTGTGCCGTCTGCCGCTCTCACTCCTCCGGCGCATTTTTCAGCAGCAAATTTGCCAGAATCCCCAGAATCAGCGCGAAGGCCACCGAAGTGATCGTAACCCTGCCGAAATTCAGCGTCAGGCCGCCGATGCCCGATATCAGAATTACGGAAACTACAAAAAGATTTTTGTTTTTTCCGAGATCCACCTGCTGCACCATCTTGAGCCCGGATACCGCAATAAAGCCGTACAGCGCCATACAGACGCCGCCCATCACGCACGGCGGAATGGAATTGACAAAAGCGATGAACGGAGAAATAAAGGAAACGAGCACCGCGCCGACCGCGGCCGCGATAATCGTGTAGATCGAAGCGTTTCTTGTGATCGCCACGCAGCCCACGGACTCGCCGTAGGTAGTGTTCGGACAGCCGCCGAAAAACGCACCCGCCATGGAGCCGATGCCGTCTCCAAGCAGCGTCCGGTGAAGACCGGGTTCCTCAAGCAGATCACGCTCGATAATGGAAGAAATATTTTTATGATCAGCAATATGCTCGGCAAAGACAACGAACGCCACCGGAATGTAAGCCACGGCAATCGTCGCAAGATAGGAGCCGTTCAGCTCCGCAAGGCCGTCCTTCGCCGTAAGAAATGTAAAATCCGGGAACTGCAGAAGAGTTTTCAGTCCGAATCCGTCCGCCGTCAGCGCCCGGAACGGTTCCAGATTAAGCACTCTGAGCTCGTCCGCCGAAACCGCATCCCCGAGCAGCGTAAGAATAAAAGAAACCGCATAGCCCGCCAAGATACCGTAAATAAACGGGATCAGCCTAGCCGACTTTTTTCCGTAAGTGGAGCAGAGCATCGTCACGCCGAGCGTCACAAGACCGCAGAGCACGGCGGCAATCGGGCTGGCAACCGGCTGTCCGTCCAGCTTTATGCCGCCGCTCTTCAGATCCCCTACTGCATTCCCGGCCAGGGAAAGGCCGATAATCGCCACCGTAGGCCCGATCACCACCACGGGCATCAGCCGGTTCAGCCAGGCTACACCCACCCTTTTGACAACCAGAGCAATCACCACATACACCAGTCCCGCAAACACTGCACCGATAATCATCCCGAGATACCCCAGGCTCATGGATACTCCGCCGGCAAATGCCGCAGTCATGGAATTGATAAATGCGAAGGAAGAACCTAAAAATACCGGACTCTTTTTCCTCGTAATCAACACATAAACAAGCGTGCCGACACCCGCCCCGAACAGCGCTGCCGCCGAGCTCATGCCGTTTCCGACAATCATCGGAACAACCAGCGTCGCCGCCATAATCGCGAGCAGCTGCTGGACTGCAAAAACAACCAGCGCGCCGAACCCCGGCCTGTCCTCGACATCATAAATCAGCTTCATACTTTAACCCCTTTCTTTGGGTCCGCCGCACAGAAAAAGCGCGGTAGAATACTGCGGGAGCATTTTGATGCACGCGCTGCTCCGCTATTCCTCCGCTGCCCGGCTCCGCGCGGCAGCCTGTCCGGCAGCCGCGCTGCGAAAGCTCATTTCCGTCCCGTCCCCTTCGTCAACCCGTATTTTCTCATAGAAAAAGTAGTTTCAGTCATCGTTGACCGAACTACTTTCCTTCGTTGGTATAGTAACACAGGGTTCTGTTTTTGTAAACCTTTTTCTCTGCGTTTCCGGCAGACAGAACAGCGCCTGCCCGAATGCTTTACGGCTCCCTCTCTCCGCCGCGGACTTCCCGGTACAGCCGTGCGATTTCCTCCGCATGCTCCGCGAACTCCTTCACAAGCTCCGGCGGTCCGAGCAGCCTCGCCCGCGTTCCGAAGCCGAGCAGATAGCCGAAGAGTGACGGTCTGTCCGACCAGGAAAAGCTCACGAGAAGGCTGCCGTCGGGCTGCTCGCTGATCTGCTCCGGGTCAAATTCCTCGATCAGCCGCCAGCGAACCTCCGGACGAAATACCGCCGTCAGGGAAAGCCGGTCCGGATTGTAAACTTCCCTTGGGATATCCCCGGGTTCCGGCGCCTCCTCCGGCTCAAACCGCTCCGGAAGCAGGCCTGCGCCAGTCATCCGGGCGAGCTTGAACAGCCGGAATTCCCCCCGCAGCCTGCACTTTCCCCAAACATACCAGGCCTGCCAGCGGTACACGAGCAGATACGGTTCAATGACCCGCTCGCTCTCCTGCCCCGGCGCAAAATAGCGGAAAACGGCCGGCGTGTGCGTTTCGATCGCCTCCTGAAACAGCCGGATGCGCGGCGCAAGCCGCCGTGTATCATGCGAGACCGGATCGATCCGCATATACCGGCCGGCCGCCGGGAGCTCGGAATGTTTCGCCGACAGCTTTTCCATCAGCAGCTCATACCGGCTGCTTCCCGTCAACCGGTCCAGATTCCGCAGCCCCTCCAGAATCGCCTGAAGCTCCGACGAAGTAAGCAGCGCTCTGTCCAGCCGGCAGGCGTTCATAACAGAGATGCCCCCGCCCGCTCCCTGCTCCGTCACAACCGGGATACCCGCACGGCACAGCGCTTCGATATCCCGGCTGATTGTTCTCCGGGACACCTCAAATTTTTCCGCGAGATAGGGCGCAGTCACCTTTTCCTGCTGCAGCAGAATGGATAGAATGCCGATAAGCCGGTCGATTTTCATGGCAGCTCCTTTCCCAGCAGTTCCTGCCGCCCGCCTGTGCAAAGCTCTGTGATTCCCCTATGCCGTGCGCGCCGCATTTTACTGTTGACTTTTCCATTATCTCATATTATGATGTAGCGTATCATTTCTACCGGCCCGGGCGCACAGACTGCTGTGCGGATTATACCGCCGGCAGAGAATCGGACGAAAAGGAGAAAAGTTTATGAAGGACAGAACAACCGAAATTTTCCGCGATGCCCCGGTGCCGAAGGCGGTCATCAGCAATGTGATCCCTTCTATTATCAGCATGATTATGGTGCTGGTATACAATCTGGCCGACACCTTTTTTATCGGCCAGACCAAAAACCCTTATATGGTAGCGGCGGTTTCCGTGGCCACTCCCGCCTTTCTGCTGTTTATGGCGGTCGGCATGCTCTTCGGTATCGGCGGCACCTCGCTGATCTCGCGCATGCTTGGCGAGGGCAAAACGCAGAAAGCCAGAAACGCTTCCGCATTCTGCTTCTGGACGGGCCTGAGCATCGGCGTTACGGCCATGATTATTATCTGGATATTTGCCGAGCCGATCAGCAGAGCCATCGGAGCAAGCAGCGAGACGCTCGGCTACACCTCGCAGTATCTGAGCATCGTCGCAGCCGCCATCCCGTTCCTGATTATCAGCAACAGCTTCAGCAATATTATCCGCGCGGAGGGCTGCGCAAATATCGCCATGTTCGGCATGATTATCGGCAATCTGGCCAACATTGTGCTGGACCCGCTGATGATTCTTGTCTTCGGCTGGGATGTGGCCGGAGCGGCCATAGCGACGGTGATCGGCAATGTGCTCGCGTCCCTGTTCTACCTCCGTCACCTGCTTTCCGGCAAAACACTGCTGTCCATCCATCCGAAGCATTATCAGGCCGGGAACGGCATCGCCGCAGGTATTCTTGCCATCGGAATTCCGGCATCGCTGAACAGCGTTCTGATGAGCACCTCCCATATCGTCGTCAACAAAATCATGCTGCAGTACGGGGACATGGCCGTGGCAGGGCTCGGCGTCGCGATGAAGGTCAATATGATTGTCGTAATGCTGCTGATCGGGCTGGGCAGCGGCATACAGCCCCTGCTCGGCTACTGCTTCGGGGCAAGGAACCGGGCGCGCTACGCGGCGATTCTGAAGTTCTCCGTATGCCTGGCGTTCGGGCTGAGCATGATTATGACGATAATCTGCTATTGCGGCGCCGGTCCGCTCGTCCGCGCCTTTCTGGACAACGACGCGGCTTTTGATTTCGGGATGTCCTTCGCCCGCATCTATATCTACTCGGGACCGGTTATGGGAATTCTTTTCGTGTTCATCAATGCCATTCAGTCCACCGGCGCAGCAGTACCGGCGCTTATCCTGTCCGCCAGCCGTCAGGGACTGATCTACCTGCCGGTGCTCCTTCTGTTCAACCGGCTTTTCGATTCTGCGCGCATGCTTGCGGCAGCGCAGCCGATTGCAGACTACCTCTCGTCGCTGCTCGCGGTGATTCTGTTCCTGATTACCTGGCGGAAATTTTTCCGGAAGGCGCCCGGCAACACGGCCGATTAAACACGGAAAACAGCTGCCGGGCAGGAACCGTACACTTCTTTCTTTGCTCTAGGCCAGCTCCCAGACCGTTCCCTCGCGGGTGTCGCGGATCACGACACCCCGCGCGGCAAGCTCTTCGCGGATAGCGTCCGCTGCCGTAAAATCCTTATTCTTTTTTGCAGCTTTGCGCTCCTCTATTTTCTGCTCCACCCACGCGGCAAATTCCCCGTCGGCATCCGCCGCCGCATCCGCACTCTTCGCCTCGCGGCTCTTTTTTACGTTCTCCGCCGCCTCCAAAAGTCCCAGGGACAGAACTTCGTCAAATTCCCGGATGGCAGCAAGCTTCGTGGCGCTGTCTGCGTCCGTTTTCAGCACATCGTAAAGTACGGTCAGGGCGGACGAGGTGTTCAGATCCCCGTTCATCGCGTCCAGAAAAGCTTTCCGCAGAGCAGCAAGTTTCTCCTCCTCGATCTTTCCGGAAGCCTGCCCCCCTGCAGTCAGTCCCGGCATATCCTGCTCTTTCCCGGTCTTCTGCTCCGGCGTATTCTGCTGCGCTTTAAGGCTCTGTCCGGCATTTCCGGCATCCTGCTCCGCCGTTTTCGGCAGCCCCGCGCCCCCGTCCGGCAGAAGCGCCGCAATCCGCACAGCAAGCTTTTCGTACGCCGCCGCCACATTATCGAGCGCCGCAAAGCTGAACACAAGCGGCTTGCGGTAATGGGACTGCAGGCAGAACATCCGGTAAACCAGCGGATTGTAGCCTTGGTTCTCAAGCAGCGAAACCGTGAGGAAATCGCCGCGGGATTTGCTCATCTTGCCCTCTGCATCATTCAGATGCAGGATGTGAAACCAATAATTGCACCATTTATGCCCTAAATAGGACTCGCTCTGCGCGATCTCATTTGTATGGTGCGGAAATACATTGTCGATGCCGCCGCAGTGAATATCAAGCCGCTCCCCAAGATGCCGGATGCTGATGGCGGAACACTCAATATGCCAGCCCGGATAGCCGACGCCCCAGGGGCTCTCCCATTTCAGCTCCTGATCGTCAAATTTGGATTTGGTAAACCAGAGCACGAAATCGGTCTTATTCCTCTTGTTTTCATCCTCCTCCACGCTCTCCCGCACACCGACGGCAAGCTCCTCCGCATTCTGATTGCTCAGCACATAATATTCGTCAAGCTTTGCGGTATCGAAATAGATGTTGCCCCCCGCCTGGTACGCATAGCCTTTCTCCATCAGTGCCTCGATCATCCGGATAAAATCCGCGATGCAGTTTGTCGCCGGTTCCACAACATCCGGCCTGCGGATGTGAAGCCTGGCACAGTCGCTAAAAAACGCATCCGTGTAAAATTTTGCGATCTCCATCACGGTCTTGTGCTCCCGCTTTGCGCCTTTCAGCATTTTATCCTCGCCGGTATCCGCGTCGCTCGAAAGATGCCCCACATCCGTAATATTCATTACGCGCTCGACCTCGTAGCCGGAATAGCGCAGGAACTTTTCCAGCACATCCTCCATAATATAGCTGCGCAGATTTCCGATATGAGCAAAATGGTAAACCGTCGGGCCGCAGGTATACATTTTTACCCTGCCCGGCTCGTTCGGCACAAAACGCTCCACCCGTTTCGTCAATGTATTGTACAGATTCAGATTATTTTCCATGGCTCCCGCTCCTTTTCGAATTCCTTCCCGGGCATATCCGAAAACCGCCGCCGGACATGGCAGGCTATTTACACAAAAAAGGGTTTCGGATTCGCCCGGACGCCGCCCTTATATAACGCAGAAAACTGCTACATGTAGTTTACCACGGATTCCGGGAGCCGACAACCGCATAATTCAAATTTTTACCGGCCGAAGGCAGCTGTGCCGGCGCAGACCAGCCGGCCGCTCTCCCTTTTCCCGGGCAAGTACCATTCCCATATACGAACAACAAGGGAACCCCGCAGGCCGGACTGCTATCTTCTGCTCCGGTATTCCTTCGGCGTCATCCCCTTGTGCTCTTTGAATTTTCTGATAAAATAGCTGACATTCTCAAAGCCGTTTTCATAACAGATTTCCACAATCTTTGCGCCGCTGGTCAGAAGCGCCTCCGCCGCGTGCTCCAGGCGGTAATCGTTCAGGTACGAGATCGGTGTTTTCCCTGTCATTTTACGGAAAAAGCGGCAGAAATACTGCTCATTCATTCCTGCCGCTCCGGCCATCCCTGCAAGTGTCACTCTCTCCCGGTAGTGCTCCTCAATATACTTCAGCACACGTTTCATGCTCTGCACCTGATCGCTGCTCTCGGCCAGCGCTCCCCGGCCGCTCCGCAGAAACAACCCTTTTTCCTCCAGCACTGCAAGCATAAGGAGCAGCTCCGCCTTAACGGTCAGATACCAGCCCGGACGCTTTCCCCCGCAGGCGGCCAGAACCGCACGGTACGCCGTCAGCAGCTCCCCGTAGCCGTCCTCCCCCGGGCGGATGCTGCAGGGAAAACGGCATTCACCGTTCCACAAGGGAGCAAGCACCGACGCCTGCGCCATATCATACCGCTCAAATTTAAGAATTTCCAGATCAAAAACAACGGCATGATGAATGCTGGGGAGCGACCGGCCGGTCAGCTGATGCAGCTCCGACCGGTTGAGAAAGACAAGCGTTCCTTCCCCGAGCTCCTCCGGCTCCATGTTCCGCTCCAGCAGAAAATCTCCCCGCTCCAGATAGAGCAGCTCAACTTCCTCGTGCCAGTGATGAGAAACGAAAAAACGGTCATAATTTTCTTGGAAGCTGTAGGTCTGGACCGGCAGAAATGCCGTTCCGTGCTCCGTCAGCTCCCGGTAACTTTCCTTTTGCATAACTCCCTCCGCCTCGCCCCAACCGGTTGTCAAAATCCTGTTATTTTTTCTCAGGATAGCGCAAGTATTTTTCCAGACAGGGCAATATAATGTCATTATAACACGGGACGCCCGTTTTGCAAGCCCTGCTTCAAAAAGCAGTTCCGCCGCTGCCGCACGCAAAACCCCGGCCGCAGCAATACCATTTCAGATAGGAGATGATTTTATGATTCAGAAATACCGTTTCGGCACGCCGATCGAAACCGAGGCTGCCGTGCTCGACCTTCCGTCCATCCCTGTAAAATGCAGCTCTGACGGCACTCCTGCCGCCGCACGTCCGGATACCCCTGCAAACGCCGCCTCCGGCCCGGTTTCCACGGTTCCGGTTGGCGAAACCGCCGACCTGTTCTCCCTCGCGGACATAGCTCTCGGCACGGGCTTTTCCCTGACGCTCACGCTCGGCAGCAGGGACGCCGTATACGGCCTCGGCGAGGCAAACCGCGGCATCAACAAGCGCGGGTATCTCTATGTCAGCCACTGCAGCGACGACCCAAACCATACGGAGGAGAAGGTCTCCCTGTACGGCGCGCACAATTTTATCATCGTTGACGGCGAAGCATGCTTCGGCCTGTTTTTCGATTATCCATCGGATCTTAGCTTTGACATCGGCTATACAAAGCAGGATACGCTGACCGTATCCGCAGAGGAAGCTGATCTCTATGTTTTCCTGATTACCGGGGAGAATGCGCTTGATATCACGCGTCAGTTCCGCCGGCTGATCGGCCAGAGCTATATTCCGCCGCTCTGGGCATTCGGCTATATCCAGAGCCGCTGGGGCTACCAGAACGAAGCCGATATCCGCCGCGTGGCTGCCGGCTACCGCGAAAACCATCTTCCGCTGGATTCCATCAGTATGGATATCGACTACATGAAGGATTACAAAGACTTTACCGTTGATCCGGAGCGCTTCCCGGATCTGTCCGCCCTGTCGGCGGAAATGCAGGAGCAGGGTCTTCATTTTATCCCGATCATCGACGCCGGCGTGAAAATCGAACCCGGCTACGATGTATATGAGCAGGGCGTGAAAAACAACTATTTCTGCAAGCGCGCCGACGGTACGGACTTTGTGGCGGGAGTATGGCCGGGAAAAACGCATTTTCCTGATATGCTCAACGCCGGTGCGCGCCGGTGGTTCGGCAGCTGGTACAAACAGCTGATCGACCAGGGTATCGAGGGCTTCTGGAACGATATGAACGAGCCCGCTATCTTCTACTCGGAAGAAGGGCTTGCCGAGGCGTTTTGCCGCATGGACGAGCTGAAGGAGCAGAAGGAAAATCCGGATCTGAATGCGTTCTGGGCCATGCGCGACGCGTTCAACATCAGCAATCTTACAAAGGATTACGAGCGCTTCTACCACAATATGGACGGAAAAAAAATCCGCCACGACAAAGTGCATAACCTGTACGGCTACAATATGACCCGCGCAGCCGCCGAAAGCTTTGACGAAATCTGCCCGGATAAGCGGCTGCTGCTCTTCTCCCGCTCGTCCTACATCGGCATGCACCGCTACGGCGGTATCTGGACCGGCGATAACCAGTCCTGGTGGAGCCATCTGCTTCTGAACATTAAAATGATGCCTTCGCTCGGAATGTGCGGCTTCCTCTACAGCGGCGCGGATCTCGGCGGCTTCGGCAGCCATACGACGCGCGATCTTCTGCTGCGCTGGCTGGCGTTCGGCATCTTCACGCCGCTGATGCGCAATCACGCTGCGCTCGGCACGCGGGAGCAGGAATGCTACCAGTTTGAAGGTCTGGAGGATTTCCGAAATATCCTTCGTCTGCGCTACCGGCTGATCCCGTACCTCTACAGCGAATATATGAAGGCTGCGCTGAACAGCGAACTGCTGTTCACCCCGCTTGCCTTTGTCTGGCCTCAGGATACGGTTGCGCGCGAAACGGAGGATCAGCTGCTGCTCGGCGAAAGCCTGATGCTGGCTCCGGTCTATCAGCAGAACACCACCGGCCGCCATGTCTATCTGCCGGAGGATATGCTTTTTATCCTGTTTACCTCCTCCGAGAAGTATACAATCACCCCGATGTCCGCAGGACATCACTATATTTCCTGCGGCCTCTCAGAGGTTCCGGTCTTCCTCCGTCCGGGACATCTGCTCCCGCTCGCTCCGTCCTGTGAATGCACGGCGCAGCTTGACTATTCCTCCTTTGAGGTGCTCGGTGAGGCCGGAAAAGGGCTGACCTACACCATGTACGCGGATGACGGCTATACAAAGCATCCGGAGCGCGACGGCCGCTGGATCACAATTACAAAATAACGTAAGAAATTTGTAAGAAACTCTTACAAATTTTCAGAAAATGTGGTATACTCTCAGGTATGCCACATTTTCTTTTTCCGCGCATGCCGCAGGCAGAACCGCAATGCGGCCCCGGAAATCAAAAAAGTGCGGCTGCGTATTTTATGCTGCTCGGCAGCAGAATGAGAGGTTTTTTATGCGTATCGTACTTGTAGCGCTTACCATCGTACTTTTTCTGATTCTTTTTCTGCCCGCTTATTTTGTTCTCTGGATTGTCGGAAAATTCAATGTCCGGGCAAAAACGGCCGCCTCCCAGGCTCTCGTGCGCAATGCGTTCCGCGCCTGCCTGTTCTGCGCCGGCACAAAAATCACCGTGCTGGGCCGGGACGGCGTCCCGAGGAACGAGGCTGTGCTCTATGCCGCCAATCATCGCGGTCTTGCGGATATCCCGGTCGGCTACATTACGCTGCCGACGCTTACCGGTTTTGTGTCCAAAAAGGAAATACGGAAAATTCCGGTTTTTTCCTGGTGGATGAAGAATCTGCACTGCCTTTTTCTGGATCGCGACAACATGAAAGAAGGACTGAAAACGATTATGCAGGGAATCGAGTATATGAAGAGCGGCTACTCGATGTTCATCATGCCGGAGGGCACGCGGAACCGCGGCGAGGAAACAGAACTCCTGCCGTTCAAGGAGGGCAGCCTGAAAATGGCAGAAAAAACCGGCTGTGCGATTATCCCGGTCGCAATCTCAAACACCGCCGCCGTTTTCGAGCAGCATATACCGTGGGTAAAGCGGGCTCATGTCATTATACACTACGGCGAACCTGTCTATCCGGATTCCCTTTCCAAGGAAGATAAGAAACGTCTCGGTGCCTCCGTCCGGGAGACAATTATTCAGATGCTGAAAGAAGACAGGGCTCTGCTGTAACAGAGTCCTGTCTTCTTTATTTTTGCGCAGTCTGCTTTTGCTTAATACCCGCTGCAGGCTTGAGCTTTGCTTTATGCAGCCGGCTTCTTTCTGCTATGCCAGCTTCTGACCGCAGTTCGGGCAGAAATTGCTGTCGCCCGCCTTCTGACCGCAGTTCGGGCAGAAGTTCGGCCTGGCGCCCGCCGCGCCCTGGGCCGGAGCATTATTAGCCCCCCGGTTCGCCGAAGCATTCTGATTCATATTCTGCATCATCTGATTGGCCATGGTCATCCCCATCGCCATTTTGGCCATATCCGCGGCAGCACCGCCCGCTCCGCTGCTTCCCGCCATGCCGTCCACCACGGCAACCTGCTGATAGCGGTTCATATCTCCAATCATGCTCTGCGAAGCATTCTTGTTGATCATGCGCTGGATTTCCTCCGGATAGGTAAAGCTCATAATATTGAAGCCGGTGATTGTCAATCCGGTGTCAAAAAGCTCCATATCGAGATCCGTGCTGATGCCCTGTGCAATATCGAAGGAATTTGCCTGAAGGTTGAACATGTCCTTGCCCTCCTTCACGATCCACTTCATCAGAAGCTGGTCGAGCACCGCCGTAACACGGAGCCGCACATCCTCCACAAAATACTCGTTTTTAATCCCGACAATCTTGTCAATCATCTTGATATAATCGTTTACCTTGAAATTCAGGGTGCCGTGAGCGCGAATCGGCATACCGCCCGGCATGCCGGCCGCGGGAATATTGATCGCGTTCGACGTCCCCCACTTCACCGTAAATTCTTTTGTGTTGATAAAAAGCACCTCGGCGCGTAGATTTGTATTAAACCCGAACTTAAAGCCTTTTAATGTAGAGAGAAACGGAATAATCTGCGACTCGATATCGTAATCGCCGTCATCCTTAAAAATTCCCTCGATGCGCCCGGTATTCAGGAAGATGGCATCCTGCCCCGGACGGATAATCAGACGGCTGCCCTTCTTCAGCTCCGCGTTCGGCCACTTCCAGAAAATCATGTCGTCGCGGAACTCCTTCCATTCCACCACATTTGCCAGCTGATTCGAAAAGAAACCCATGTTCTTTTCCTCCTTTCCCTGTAGCGCCGCCGGGCCTTACCGCCCTGCGGTCCGCTTTTCCCGCATTATGTCCTGCCCTTTTACACTGTTCAAAAATGTCTTCCGGAGCTCGAGTGAGAATGTCCGCCGCTGCTGACATGTCCCCCGCCGCTTCCTTTGCTGCTTTCAACCTTCGGTTTTTTCCGCTTTGTCACCGAAGTTCGGATATACTCGTCGCGGCGGGCTCTTATCCCGGAACGCGCTCCGTCCATATAAGTGCCGGCATTTGCCGTCATCCTGCCGCCGCTTCCGCCCACCATCACTCCGACCGAGATCCCGCCGACCGCCAGCGCGGCAACCAGATGCACCCAGGCGCGCAGATATACCGGCACATAATTCATATAATAGTCTGTTTTGTCCGCAAATGTAACGGAGGCACCGTAATAATTTCCCTGGCGCAGATCGTCAAAGCAGGCGTCAATAATCCTGTCTCCGGTGCTGTCCGTTATTTTCTCCTGCGCCTTGCCGTAAGCCTGGATATTGACGTAGCGCTCCTGCATGTCAATGTGCATCAGCACCGCGTCCTTTTCGATCTCCCCGCTTTCATAGCCAGCGTCGTAAAAATCCTCCAGGTATCTGTCGGTCGCACCGCTGTCCGAATCGTCCGACGTCAGCACGTAGATCCCGACGCCGGCCTTCTGCCCGCACTTTTTCAGATACTCTGCCAGTCTCTGTCTCTCCCCTGCGGAAAACAGCTCCGCATCGTCATAGACATAAACTCCGCTGCTTGCCTCCGCTGCCTCTGCCCGCCCGGGGACAAAAATCACCGACAGCATGACAAGCAGCAGCAAAACTGCCGTGTTACGAATTCGCTTCATTCCCATTCCATCTCCCTATCGCAAAAACAGTGCCACAACCCGCAGCAGTGCAAAGACCCCCGTGCTGATTCCCGCAAACCAGGCGGCGATTTTTCCTTTGGAAAGCGGCGGCTTTCCCACAATTTTTCCGGTCCGGCCGTTCATCGCAAACATCCGCTCCGTGTCGTGGTAGTCGTAGCATACCATCCACACGGGCATCAGGGTATAATACGCGTTGACCTTTCTCAGATCAATATTTTTGCGGTGCCAGGTGACTGTGGAATAGCCCTGGATCGTTGACCGGAGATAGTTTTCCGCATAGGAATTGACCCGCTGCAGCACTCTCGGAAGAAGCTGGTTTTCATCGTAATTGTATTTCTCCGCCAGATAGCCTGCCAGATACGGCATGTCGAAATCCTTCAGTTCCCCGGATGGAAACGGTTCAAGACGGTCCATCAGCGTATCGTTCATTTTTTCCGAGGCATCCGCCGGAACCATGCGGTATGCCAGGCTGACCCTGCGGTACACATGATAATATTTCGTCTCGGTGTATATGTAATCCCCGCGCGAGTAGGTGCGCACGCGGGTCGCCGTGCAGTCCGCCTCGCCCGTCCCGCCCATATCGTACAGCCAGAACGGGACATACATCCCCGTTATGCTTTTGATGCGATCCGCCGTCATGAAATCCCGCGGCGTCAGCCTGCCGCCGCCGCACCATTTCCGGAATGCCGCCTGCGCCTGCTCCTTCCCGATGGAAAACGGCAGGATCTTCGCCGGCGCCAGCTCCCCGCTCAGCCGATCCCCGAGCACAACCGGCGCGCCGCAGAAGCTGCATTTTGTGGCTGTTGTGTCATCGGTCGTAATCACGACTGCACCGCAGTTCCTGCAGGCGTACTGCCGGCCTGCCGTGCCGTCAAAGGTGCGGAAGCCCTGCTCCCTCTGAAGCTCCTCGAATTCCGCCTCGTCGTCGATCGCATCCGCCGAAAAGGGAGCCGTCTCCGGCGCGTCGGCCTTTCCGCCGCCCTCCTCCGGAACCGTTCCCGCATAGGACGCCTTCTCGATATCCATCTCTCTGCCGCAGCTGCCGCACTTCAGCTTTCCCGAGCGGCTGTCAAACTGCATATCCGCGCCGCAGCCCGGACATTTATACTGAACGACCATAATACCCATACCCCATAATCTGTAATCTGCCGCGCTCCCACCGGAAACGGACAGATAAAACTTCCGGAACTGCCCTGCACGGCTCTGCGGCATAATCTCTCCTGCATGAATCCGCACATAATGAAACTGCCGCAGTCGGCAGTCACGTCCCGCGGCAGTTTCCGGTCAGCCGGACAGCCGGCGCTTCCCATGGTTATCCCCGTGTCCACCGCAGGCCTGCCAGTGATACGGCATCCATGAAGTACCTGATAAAAGAAGCTTCAAAAATACTTTTCTTTCAGGCCTTTCCAAGACTTGCCTTCAGTGCAGCCAGCTCGTCGTCCACATCCGAACCCTGGGAATATTTGGCTGTCAGATCCTTTATGCTGTCCTTCTTCTCGGCTCTGTTGAGCTCCGCCATCGCATTTGCCTCGTCCAGTCTCTTGTTGGCCAGATTCTCATACTTCTCAAAGCTTGCGATCGAGCTGTTCGCACTGCTTACAGAGTCGTTGAGCTTGTTGATCCTCTCCTGCGTCTTCGCCACCGCAAGTTTGCCCTTGATCATCTGCTTGCGGGACTCCAGCTCATTGATATCGGAAACAAGCTTGCTGTGCATTTCCTTCATGTGCTCCGCATTCGTATGCGCAAGCTCCCAGGTCTCCTGCAGCCCGGCCTGCTTTGCGGAAAGTGCCGCCTTCTGCTCGAGAAATTTTCTCGCATCGTCCTCGTTATTTTTCTCAAGCGCCTTGATGGCGAATTTCTGCATCTTATCCATTTCCTCGGTGCAGTCGTCAAGCTCTCTTTTTGCTCTTGCTTCCTCCGCCATAATGCTTGCGGTCTCCGACTTTACCTTACCCAGATCCTCGTTGAGATTTCTCAGGCACTGGTCAATCATCTTTTCCGGATTTTCCGCCTTGTCCAGCAGCGCGTTGATGTTCGCCGACATAATATCCTTAAATCTAGATAAAATCCCCATCTTTCTGATACCTCCGCTTTCTTGCCCGATTTTTTCGGAATATTTTACACAATAAGTTTACCTTTAAATCACTGTTTCGTCAAGTAAAACCGCATTAAAATCCGATGAGAAGCGCCAGTGCCCCTAGGCCTGCGCCGAACGCCAGTCCTGCGGCCGCATCGCGCACAAAATGCACGCCTGCAAGCACTCTGGTTGCCGCAACCCCCGCCGCCACGGCGAGAAATAAAATCCCTGCAGGAGCACTGAGCCTCCACCATGCCATGGCGATCACACCCGCACTGGCCGCGTGACGGCTCGGGAAGGAATGTCCCTTTTTATCCTTCGAAACCAGAGGGGGAAGCCCCCACACCTCATAAGGCCTCGGAAAGTCAAGAAAAGCGCGGAAGACCGTGACCAGTGCAAATACGGCTGCCGGAACAGCAAGCCCTGCCGGCAGCAACCGCGGTTCTGCCAGCGCCATAACCGCCAGACAGGCCGCGTAGCCCGCCGCCACTGCCATGGGCAGAATACGGTAAAGCAGCCGCAGGCAGAAAAGCCGCCCCGGCCGCGCTTTCAGCCAGTCCCGAATTTTTACATAGCGCTCCCGGCTCATGATTCTTCTTCATCATACTTCGCCATCAGTTCCTCCAGCGTCCGGTAAACATATTCTACGCTTTTCTGCCGGACAGCATTCCTCCCAATCTCTCCGAACCGCATGGTTCTCACCGTGATTTCTCCGTCGATGCAGAAGCCGAAGCAGACCGTTCCGACCGGCTTTTCCTCCGTTCCGCCGGACGGCCCCGCTATGCCTGAGATCCCGGCGCCGACCTGCGCTGCTGCCGCGCGCGCAATCCCCTCCGCCATCTGGCCTGCGACCTCCTCGCTCACAACGCCGCATCTTTGGATTGTTTCGGGCTTCACCCTGAGATATTTTACTTTCGCCTGATCCGCATACGTCACTATACTCTCATTCAGCACCTTCGACGCATCCGGCACATCCACCAGCGCAGCGGCAGCCAGCCCGCCCGTGCAGGATTCCGCAAACGCGATATGCCAGCCCTTCTTTATCAGACGGCGAACCGTCTTCCCCGCAAGATAATTTTCATCGTTCATACAGCTGCCTCCATCTTCCTGTCTGATCTGCCGCACACCCCCGCCCTGCCCGGCGGCATGCATCCGAAATTACCGTTCCACCATGCATTATAAAGCCGTCCGATGCCGATTACAAGCGGTTTTGCCGCAAGCCCCGGCAAAAATATCAGAACAGCTGCTTCCGCCGCAGAAAATAATACCCTGCTCCGACCGCATCCGCCAAAAACCACCCGATCGGAATCGACCACCAGATCCCGGCCACGCCCAGCGCCGGAACCGCCGAGAGCCGATAAGCCAGAACCACCCGGGTACCGAGCGAAATAATCGTAAGCACAACGGACATGCCCGGCCTTTCCATCGCCCGGTACAGCCCGTACAGCAGGAAAAGGCAGCCGATTCCGCCGTAGAACGCCCCCTCAATACGCAGGTAGCGAACGCCCTGCGCAATCACCCCGCTCTCTTCTGCCTCCACAAAAAGCTTCATCAGCGGCCCAGCAAATATCCAGACAGCCAGGGAGATCACCGCGCTGAACACCAGCGCCGTGACCACCGCTCCTTTCAGGCCTCTGCGGATGCGCTCCGCCTTCCCTGCGCCGTAATTCTGTGCGATAAAGGTAGAAAACGCGTTTCCGAAATCCTGCACGGGCATATAGGCGAACGCATCAATTTTAACCGCGGCCGCAAACGCCGCCATCACGGTCGGTCCGAAGCTGTTGACCAGCCCCTGCACCATAAGGATTCCCAGGTTCATCACGGACTGCTGAACACAGGTCAATACAGAAAATCCGGCGATCTCCCGGATACAGCACCAGCGAATCCGCCGGTATTTCCACAGCCCGCGAAGCTCCGGACAGCGCACCAGGGCATAAGCCGCAAGTCCGATTCCGGAAACATACTGGGCAATCACCGTAGCTGCTGCCGCTCCGGCTGCACCGCTTCCGAGCACAAGCACAAAATACAGATCCAGCGCGATATTCAGAGCCGCGGACACCGCCAGAAAAATCAGCGGCACAACGGAATTTCCCACCGCGCGGAGAAAGGAGGCAAAATAATTGTAAAGAAAGGTTGCCGCGATCCCGCAGAAAATCACAGCAAGATATTCCCGCATCAGCGTCCAGACATTCTCGTCCGAAACCTTCAGAAAAATCCGGATTGCGTCCAGGCAAGCAAACGCGGCGATGTTGAGCACAACCGTCAGACCCGCTATCAGCGCAAACGACGCGCACACTCCCTCCTTAAGTCCCTCTTCGTCCCTCCTGCCGTACCGGATGGAAAATACCGCCCCGCTGCCCATGCACAGTCCCAGCAGGATGGAGGTCAAAAAGGTCATCAGTGTAAAAGCCGAACCGACGGCCGCAAGAGCATCGCTTCCCAGCACACGCCCGACAATCAGCGTATCCGCAATATTGTAGCATTGCTGCAGCAGATTTCCCAGAATCATGGGGGCGGCAAAGCGCAGCATGGAGCGGACGACCGGCCCGCTCGTCAGATCCCTGTTCATTTTTTCTTTTCCCTCTTTTGATATCAAATGATAATATTATGTACGCCACATACAAGCGGGACTGCCGCAAGTCCTGCGGCAGTCCCGCTCAGTCCTGAACTCAGCCTTTCTTGTCGAAGGCCGGATTGAACGCGTAGAAATTTTTAGAATCCAGCTCCTCCTGCACCATCCGCAGGCTTTCCCCGAATCGGGCAGATGAAAGCAGGTCAGCTGAGATGAACCAGCTTCTGCAGATCGGCAATCAGCTCGCGGGAATACCGCTCCGCATCCAGATATACCTGCTCCGCCTTGGCGTAATCGGAACGTTTGATCGCCTCCACTACCTCAGCCCCGAATTTGTGGAATCTTTCGTGCTTCGGGCCAAGCCCGTCCCAGACAGGAAGCATCTCCGGAGTCTTCGGCGTCATCGCACAGTAAAAATGTCCGAACCCGCATTTAGTGGAATCGAGCTGCAGCGGAACAATCGTATGGGACTCTGTCATCTTTTTCAGGTTGCTCAGCCAGGTGCGGTGTGCAGTAATTGCATTCTTTACATACTGGGCAAACTCCTGACTTTCCAGGTGGAAAAAGGCGTCGTCCGCCATAGAACCCATCTGCCTTACGGTTTCGTCCAGCGCTTTTTCTATCCCCACAACAGGCTCAGTTGCCTTTCTCAGGTCATAGCCGACGCTCTGCATGAAATCCGTGCTGCTTCTCAGCTGATCCTCCATCTGCGCCATGGAGCTGCTGATCTCCTCGCTGACCGCGGAAATTGAGCTCATCGACTCATTGATTTTGGCTACATGCCTCTGGTTTTCGTCGTTCAGTTCCCACACATTCCCGATTTTCTTTGTCATGGTTCCGAGTGCTTCAATGGTGCCCGCCGCACTGGAAACACTTTTTCTGGATGCACTTTTAATGCCCTCGACAAAATCTCCCATATTGTCTGTCAGCTTCTGCGTCTCCTCTGCCAGACTGCGGATCTCATGCGCGACAACCGCAAAGCCCTTGCCGGCCGCGCCCGCCTTCGCCGCCTCGATGGAGGCGTTCAGTGCCAGAAGATTGGTCTGCATGGAAATGGAGCTGATGCCTTCAATCACATCGTTCATGCGGTTGATGATCTGAAAAAGATAGTCCAGATCGCTCTGCATTTCTCTGGAAACCTCGATCGCCTGAGCCGACAGCTCCTTGATATTGGTCAGCTCGTTCTGACTGATCTCAATCTTTTTGTAGACCTCTGCCGTTTCCTCCGAAGCCCGGATAATCGTATGGGTCAGTTCCTCGTGCTGGTTGTTTGTTGAACCTCCGGCGGTACCGAATATGGTTTCCGTCGCCTTGGCCACACGGTTGGAAATATCCATGATCCTTTCTGTCTGATGCTGCATCGTCAAATCAAGGGAGCTGATCTGCATCACGGCCTTGATATTTTTTTCGAGAATCTCTGCGAACTGCTTTCTGCCGTCTGCAAGCCGCCGGTAAATCGCTTCCAGATCCGGCTCCCTGGAATAATCTGCATCCTTCAGCTCGGAAACAGCCTTCACCAGCACCGCTTTTCTTGTTTTATACGCCATATTGCAATCTCCTCTTTTTGCTTGATGTATATATGCCTATCATAAGAAATTTTCGGCGGTTTTGCAACTGGTTTTTGCAGTTTGGCTTATTTTTCAGAGCGGCGCCCGGCAAAGCCGCGCCGGTGCCGCTGATTTGTATTTCCGCTATATGTTCCAGATAATCTCAAGTCTTCCGTCCGCAATCCGGATAACGCGGATCAATACCTCTGCCACTGCCCTCCTGTCGGGGAATTCCGGAGCTTCCCATACTCTGACATGGTCTGTGATTTGTTTTCCTTTGCTGCCTGCAGCCTCTCTGTCCCCGGAGGCAATCTCCCCCTGCAGAGCCTTCCGTTCTTTATCCAGCTGCCGTATCCTCTCATTCATATACCTCAGCAGGACGCTGTCCGCCCCGGAAACGCGGTCAAGCAGTCCGCCGATTTCCTCCTCCAGCTGAGTGAGCCGGATTTTTGCGGCAAGCCGCTCCGGTTCCACTTCCTGATCCGGTTTGCCGCATAACCGGTTTTCCTGAAGAACCGGAAATTCAGACAGACGCTTCCCGATGGCACCAAGCATATACTCCTCCAGCACATCCGCATAAACGGTGCAGCCTGCCCCGGTGCAGCTGCCCTGCTTTCCGGCCCTGCTGCATACGAAATACCGTCCCCACTTCGTTTTTGCCCTGCGGATAACCATGGCGCAGCCGCAGCGTCCGCATTTTATTTTTCCCGAAAGCCAGGAATTTTTCGGCCTGCAGCCTCCTGCTGCCTGCCTGCTGTTGATGCTCCTTTTCCGGCAGGCCAGCCACACGCCAGAGGGGATAAAGCCCCGGTGCGGTGCGAGAACAACTTCCTTCCCTGCCAGGCAGGAGCGGCTGGCTGTGCGGGAGATTCCCTCCGGAATGTCCGTTCCGTTTGCAGAGCTTTTATAAAGATAACATGCATTGCCACCCGTAAAGTCGCCGGCGGAATTGTAAATATGGGCCCCCTGGCTTTTAAAGAAACGGTATATTTCAATATCCGCCTGTACATAGACAGGATTGCGGAGAAGCTCGCTGAGACGTGCGGTATTCCATTCGGCGCCGCGGAGATGCTTTATGCCGTGCATGTTCAGATAACGGACAATATCCCCCAGGGAATTGTCCGTATCCGCATAAAGGGAATAAATCAGCTTCAGCTGTCCGCTTTCCTCCGGAACCTCCTCATACATGGACGTGCGGATCTGGTCGATCACCGTCCCCGTCAGGCGATACCCGTAGGGAATCCGGCCTCCCATGTAAAAGCCCCGCCTGCATCTTGCATAGTAAGCGTCCGTTACGCGCTTCTGTATGGTTTCACGCTCCAGCTGGGCAAAAACAATGCAGATATTCAGCATGGCCCGGCCGATCGGCGCAGAGGTGTCAAATTTTTCTGTGGATGATACGAATTCTACATGATATTGCTGAAAGAGTTCCATCATATTGGCAAAATCAAGGATGGAGCGGCTGATGCGGTCAAGCTTATATACAATCACCCGCTTTATTTTTCCTGCACGGATATCTCTCATCATCCTTTCGAAGCCCGGCCGGTTGATATTTCCGCCCGAAAAACCCCGGTCCGTATATTCCAGGCAGGCCTCCCCCCTCGCCTCGTACCGGCAGTATTCCAGCTGGCTTTCCACGGATATGCTGTCTTTCTTTTCTACGGACTGCCGCGCATACAGCGCATCAAACAGCTGATCTTGCATTTACGGCTTTCCCCCGGAGGCATCCGGCCCGGCGCATTTCCCAAATATCCGGCAGAGCGCCGCACAGACTTCTTTTCGGTTCTCCTGCTGCGACAGCTCCAAAGGGTCGGGCCGGATGTCGGTTACTGTCAGATTCATACGTTCCTTTTGTATCCGGGCAGCAAAATCGCGATCCCCGCTGACCATAAGCGCCTCCCTGTGCATTTTCCCTTTATACTTATGAAAAGGGTGCGCATGCTATAACCGCAGCATAGCGCCTTTTATGTTTCGGGTGCGCCCCGGACTGCTTCAGTTCTCCCGCTTCGCTTCGCCGAACCTCTGATAGTGAACGATCTCGCGCTCCCTCAGGAAACGGATCGGATCGCAGATATCATGGTCGTGTACAAGCCGGAGAATATTTTCGTAGGTGCTGCGCGCCTTCTGCTCCGCTGCCATATCCTCATGCAGATCGGTGATCGGATCGCCCTTGGACTGAAAATAGGCTGACGTCCACGGCGCGCCCGAAGCCGCCTGCGGCCAGATACCGAGCGTGTGATCCACATAATAATTTGCAAACGGCGTGCCCTCGATCTGCTCCGCAGTCAGGTTGCAGGTCAGCTGATGAACAATCGCCGAGACAATCTCCATGTGCGCCAGTTCCTCGGTTCCCACTGAAGCATCGGAAATGTTCCATTTACCAAAATCACCCGAACAGCCGCTATTTATGGGCTTTTGGATGGGTAAATTTACGACAGCGGACAAGCCTGTGCGGTACAGAGAAAACACAAAGACGCAGAGCTGATGAATTTGTGAGATACCTTACAACTCATCGGCTCTGTATTTTATAAGCCGAATGAACTGCTCAATGTTTGGATACTGCCCCTTATTTTCAATTTTAAACACTTGATATAGCTCTTTCAATCGGCAATACTATATACAATACACAGCGGGAGGTCAGTTATGTTTGAATATATGACGGCACAGGAAGCCGCAGAAAAATGGAATGTGTCGCTCTACCATATTTGGTTCATACCGCTAAGTGCTGAGAAGCCCATTGATAAAAGAAAGAAGAAATCCTAATCAAAAACTAATAAACACCTGCTATAATTTATACTGCGTACCGTTTAAAATTTGCAGTGCGACCCGACTGCGGACCGCCAGCCAAGTAATCTCCCGTGGGACACCACTGTAAATCCTGGCGGTCTGCAGTATAGCATGGAGGTCTGTATATGGATAAGAAAATATTGATAATTGAGGATGAAGCAGCAATACAGAAAATACTCTCTGAGCCGCTTACCTATGCGGGATACAAGGTTACTACCGCTTCAGATGGATTACAAGGCATTAACACTTTTCATGAACAGGATTTTGACCTTATTCTATTGGATATCATGCTGCCTAAGATTGACGGATATACCGTATGTGAAATGATACGGCAGGAGTCGCAAATACCGATTATTCTTTTAACTGCACTTGATACGGAAGATGACCAGATGAAAGGCTTTGACAAATTGGCTGATGATTATATCACAAAGCCTTTTTCCATAAAGCTCGTATTAAAGCGTGTGGAAGCTCTTTTGCGGCGGGCATCATCAGATATGGTGTCAGGCTGTATTCGTTACAAAGAAATATCTTTAAGCGAAACAGAACGAAAAGTTACTGTTTCGGGAAACATGGCAGCACTTACTCATTTGGAATTTGAAATCCTTTTACTATTTCTTAAAAACAAGGGGCGTGTTTTTACAAGAGATGATTTGCTAAATTTTGTTTGGGGCTATGATTTTGCAGGAGATGAAAAGGGTGTGAATTTCCACATTATGAATTTACGCAAAAAGTTGAATGTTGATTATATTGAAACAGTCAGAGGGGTGGGATACAGAATTGCGAAAGAGAATTAAAAACAGTTTAAGCATAAAAGTGTTTTTGTGGGTGTTTTCCGCTCTTACTATATGCAGTATACTGATTTATGGAATTGTATTGACAGTCTTGCCCAAGCAATATCAGATTACATCGGATAAACAACTGGATACAAATACAGAAATTCTTGTTTCAAAATTGCAGAGTATGCGTTATGAGGAAGCGGTTAATGAAATTTATAATTTTTGTATTCAAAACAATTCAACGGCAATGCTCAATGACGATAATGAAACATTGACTTTTGGTGAAATAAAATCAGAATCTTTTACAGTTTCAACATCAAGCATAGCAACAACAGTTACTTTTTCAGACAGCAAGACAGAGTATACACTGGTAGTATCTTCTCTATCGCAAACGGCTGATATCATACTAAGCCTTATGCTTCGCTTTTTACCTGTCGTTTTTGCAATTATTTTATTGTTATCGTCGTTAAGCGCCTTTATTTGCAGCAAAGTTATTGTCAGTCCAATTGCCAAAATCAGTCAGATTTCTAAGCGAATGACATCGCTTGATATGACTTGGAAGTGTGATATTGAAAGTAACGATGAGATTGGCGTACTTGCTTCCAGTCTGAATACAATGGCAAGCCGATTACAGAAAACGATGGAAGAATTGACAATTGCGAATGAACAACTAACTGACGATGTAGAAAAATTCAAATCGTTGGAAGAGGGGCGCAGAAACTTTTTTGCAGCAGTATCTCATGAATTAAAAACGCCGCTTACTATCTTAAAAGGGCAAATCGAAAATATGATTTTAGGATACGGGGATTATCAAAACCACGAAAAATATCTGCCCGAAGCACTAAAAGCCACGGAAGATATAGAGCATCTTGTAAAAGAGATTATTGCCATATCCAAAATGGAAAGTATGGACTTGGAGGACACCTTGCAGGAGGTTTCGCTAAAGCAAACGGTGAATGATACGATACAGGCTATTCTGCCGCTTGCACAGGATAAGGATATTCAGATACATCAAAATATCAATACCGATATGGTTTTGTCCGTCAATCCTAATCTTTGGAATAAAGCCCTTTCTAATATTATCGGGAACGCCGTTCGGCATTCTCCTTGCGGTAACGATGTTTTTGTCACCTTTCAATCCAATAAAAACGGAATTACCCTTGTTATTGAAAATACCGGAGCGTCCATTCCAGAAGTTGACCTTCCACATATGTTTTCACCATTTTATCGGGCAGATAAATCAAGGAACAAGGCAGCTGGAGGAAGCGGTCTGGGGTTATACATTGTCAAAACAATTCTTGACCTGCATGGTATGACATACCTCATAAAAAATACGGAGCAGGGCGTAGCCTTTTTCCTTTATCTGAACGCAGATAAGCCGCAAAGCGGTCTGCGTTCATGAGCATGTAGCAAAGCGAAATGCGAATGTCCGCTTTATTTGATCGTAGCTTCGTTCTACAAAAAGCTGTCAGCAACTCGCTGGCAGCTTTTTTGCAATCAAATCAAAGCCTTACGAAAATCAAATCAAAAACGAATCAAAGGTCTGTATGATAGATTGCAGAAAGGAGCTGAGAAACTTAGATGAATTTTACACAAAGAGCTTTTGCTTACATATCACGCAAAAAAGGAAAAACCGTGAGCCTGTTTTTGGTGGTATTCGTAGTTGCGGTTTTTCTGATTTCATGTTTTGGTGTTTTGAAAGCCTCAAAAAAATTGTCAAGGGATATTCGCACTTCTCTCGGTGCGGCTTTCTATATAAGGGCAAACACCGAAGTATCAATGAACGAAAAAGGCGAAACAGAAGTAAAGGAAAACCATGTCCATATTACCCAAAAGGAAATAGATGAGATTATGCAGACAGGAGAAATCAAATACTATAATCCCATCAATTACGGTTTCGCAAAAAGTGATGCCATTCAGTTTGTTCAAGGCGATAAACACACTGCCGAAAACAATATGGGAAAGGTGACAGCGCTCCGTTTTTCCGTACTTGCCCCTGATTTTACGGACGAAACAGTCGTACTGGTAGAAGGAAAGCATATCACCGAAGCGGATAACGGAAAAATCCTTATCAGCGAACAGTTGGCAAATACAAACCATTTATCGGTTGGGGATACGCTGACGCTGACCCACGCCAGGCTCGGTGAAGTTGACGGAGCGTATATTGATGAAATACCAGTTAAAACAGCCTATGCCCAAGTAGAGGTGTTGGGAATATATAGGCTGAATATCGAGGACACATCTATTAAGCCAACTGCGGGCGTTGCTGATAACGAGATATATGCGAGCCTTGATGTCTTGAACGAGTTAAACGAGAGTGAAGCGGGTATTTACACAGGCGAAGTTGATTTCTATATTACTGACCCTGCCAAACTCGAAAGCATTACCCGTAATGTGAGAGTTTGGCAGTCTATTGACTGGAAAATACATTTTATCCGTACCAATGATTTTCAATATTCGAAGATAGCAGACCAGTTGTCTTCCCTCGGAGATTTAGTAAAGATGCTGCTTGTCCTTGTGTCAGTTGTCAGTACGGCGTTTTTGACCTTGCTATTAACCATGCGTATGCGTGGCAGAATGCAGGAAGCAGGCATTTTGCTTGCAGCAGGCGTTTCAAAAGGGCAGATTATGGCGGGATTTTTGTTGGAGGTATTGTCAGTTACAATAATGGCACTGATTTTATCCTATATTGCTTCTTTATGTGTTACCGGCTTTTTAGGACACAGTTTGTTTGGCGAACTGCAGCCCAACCTGTTAAACGAAGAAACGATAACGGCAGGAGTACAAAACAACCTTGAAATTGAAAACTATCTAAAGCTGAGTGCCGTAGAAACATCGCTTATTTATTTTTGCCAATTCATCGTAATTGTAGCTTCAACATTGGTATCGTCCATTATGATAATGCGGCTGAAACCAAAAGAAATTTTATCAAAACATGAGTAATGCCATAAATGGCATGGGAGGATTTTGAAATGAGCTTTATAAAAAGAGCAGGTCTGTATTGCTTCAGACAACGGTTTAAGACGGTCATATTATTTCTGGTGTTGACGCTTATAGCGACTTTTATGCTTACAGGTATTGCCGTTCGTGACGCAGCGAAGGGTGCGACAGCAGATGTTCAGACAGCTATTGGCGGAAAAATAGAGCTTTCCCTTGACACGGACGGACATATGGGAGGAGGTCAGCAAAACCAATGGGGAACGGTTTACGGGTATAACGGAGATTTGATTACGCAGGAAATTGTAGACGCAATCGGAAAGGTTGACGGTGTTGTGGATTACAATTCCGAGGACACAGCGAGTTATTATGGTGCAGGCGTTGATTTCAAATATCTGCCCGCTGCCTTTGGTCTGAGCTATACACAGTATGGGGAAGCATCAAGTTATACTGCAACATTATCATCTGAAAAATGCTCCAAGTTCCAAAGCGGCAAGTACAAATTAATAGACGGCAGACATATTACGCCAGACGATAAGCACGCTTGTTTAATTTCAAAGGAGCTTGCCGACTATAACAAGCTGTCTGTTGGCGATAAGATTAAAATGTACTCTCTGGATTCGGATGCTATATCGGAATTTGACATCGTGGGAATTTTTGACGGCACAGAGGGTACTTCGGGGAACGCTTTGACCGTAGATGAAATTCCCGCCAACTGCGGCTATATAGATTATACGACGATGTTTGAACTATTCAAAGAGGAATTGAATGGGTATCAGCAGTTGACTATCTATGTGGAAGACCCTGTCAGTGTCCAAAATGTTTACGACAAAATCTCTGCTTTGCCAGAGCTAAAGGGCAAAACTTTGAAGCTTAGCATTGATACCGATGAGTACGATGTTGTTTCTACACCTTTAGAATCCCTGCAACAACTGGTAAATATAACAATTATTATTATTTCAGTTGTCAGCGTTGTGATACTTACCCTGCTACTTACAATCTGGATTAGAGGACGCAAAAAGGAAATCGGGATTTTACTTTCTATTGGCAAGAGCAAGGCAAATATTATTTTGCAAATCTTTATGGAGACTTTTGTTGTGGCTGTTGTTGCGTTCGTAGCGTCTATCCCGTTCAGCAATTTGATAGCAGAAAAAGCAGGAGCGTTTTTAGTATCCAGAGTTACTACGGGAACAGCAAATCTCGATGTGCAGATTAACGCAGCTTACCTGCTCCCGCTATATTTAATTGGAATTTTGCTGATTACAGTAGCGGTTATTGCTTCATCGTGGACTGTTGTCCGTTCAAAGCCGAAAGATATTCTTACGAAAATGAGTTAAGCATTCCTATAGAGAATGAAAATTGAACTTTGACAAAATAAAATCTCCCCGTATGATGTATATGAGTTTCGCGAC
>ERZ808040.144-NODE-144-length-69014-cov-5.588827_pt1 | contig 69014 bp, 61 predicted proteins | sample MGYA00380191_ERZ808040 | MGnify/ENA primary metagenome ERZ808040 (study PRJEB31490, sample SAMN06133395) | mouse gut metagenome | isolation source: J6 | host: mice | place: China: Chengdu | collected 2015-05 ...
CTCAATGCTTCTGCTTTCATTCCCTGGGTTCCCAGCTTCGCCGTCGGCAACCCTAAAGCCTTGGTAGGATATGCCGTCCTTACCGGCAGAAAAAATACTGGGAACCCCTCCCACATCCGCGCTGATGCAAGGCATGCCCAACAGCATAGCCTCCCCCAAAGAGTTGGGTGAATTTTCCATGGAGGAAGGGCAGACAAATAAACTGCTTTTCAAATACTGGTCGCGCATCTGGCGGGAATCCAGCTTCCCTAAAAATATCACCTGCTTTTCAATCCCATTCTCCTTGATCAGCCTGCGAAGGTATCTCCCGTAACCGGATATTTTCAGCTTCTGCTTCAAGGTATCAAATCTTGTCAGATCCTGTCCCGCCACATATACTTTTACGTCAGGATACATTTCCCGTATTCGGGGCAGGGCGGTGAGCATATAATGCAGTCCTTTTAAAGGATAATCTCCCTGGCTTAAGAAAATAGAGTGCTCCTGACAGTCGTTCCGGCTCCAGCGATACCCGTAGAATTCCGGGCGCAGTGTTTCATTCATGCTGTAATAACTCGCGTTATTATTCCATTTTCCCGTGTAGTAGCGGTCCCACTGGGTACGGCCCGTCACATTTCCCGCAAGCTTTACCGCCTCTATTTCCATTGCACCACGGTTTACAAATTTTTTCTGCTGCTCCCGCAGGCTGTCCTTTTTCAGCCAATCTCGCAAAGTTACCGTATTCACTGCCTTTTCCGGCATATCGGCAAAATATGCGCCTGCACAGACTGCACATAACCCCTGGATCCCCAACAGAATTTTGTCCTTTTGTGGAAATACGCGGCACATGGCAAGTGTATGGGGATATTCCGTTCCAAAACAGTGTACAATATCCGGCCGGAATAACCCCACGATCTTCCCCAGGCGGCCCTCCAGCTCCGTCTCATATCTGTCAGGGTTTACCGTATCCTCATAAAAGCCGTAGCATAAGAGCTCACTGCCTTTCACGGTAACCGTGTTCACACAGATATCATCCCCTTCGGAAAGCATCTCCCGGGGCGCCGGGAAAGCAACCGCAAGTTCAATATTATTTTCATGCCTCTTCTCCAGCGTCACGCCGGCAAGGCCGCTGATCCATCCCTCTTTGTTCGTAGAGGGCATATCCAGCTGCTCTGCCACCGCCGGGAGCACTACATTACAAAGCCATAGAATTTTCACACCAATCTCCATTCCGCCGACTGCAATCAAGGCAATCCCCGGCGCTGACTCAAATTGCCGAGCGAAAAATCAATTCATCAGCATAATTTTTCAATCTAACTACATTTTACCCGCTTTAGCGGGCGTACAAATCAGGACCGTGCAATCCATATGTGACCCTGGCCGTCAGTTAAAGATCCAGTTGAGATAGGGAAGCAGGCGCACATCCACAGAATACATCCCTCTCAGAAGAAACAGGAAATATAACGTGAATCCCACAATCACACCGATACAGCAAAGTATTCTCAACACCCCGTCCTTCATATCATCCAAAAGCCTGGGGAGCAGGAACACCTGGGATATGATCATATAATACCCCACCCTGGAAACCTCCGGGATAAATGAACCGCAGCAATAGACCACCAGGCCTGCCAGATTCAGAAAAAAATAAAATCTGTTATTCAAATCCTCCCGAAGGCTCCTCTTATAGCATATCCCACACAAGACCAATACACAGACACATTTCGCTATATTTACATAAGAAAGCTGCCCTCTGTCAAATGCGGAATCCCTGTAATACGGATAAAAATAAAATATAATCTCCTGATAAAAAGCTTGCCCTACAATAAGGCTGGCAATTAAAATACCGCCCGCAATATAATGCCACTTTTTCAGCCTTGCCGCCGCCAGGAATCTGGCCAGCAGATAGACAGGAATTACCAACAGTATGGATTTATGAAACAGGGAGCCTGCCAATATCCACAGTACAAATTTGCTGTATTCCCCTCGCAGGACATATTTCATGGCATAGAGGGCAACGGCAAGAGCCAAATAATAACGCACGGTATTCAAACTATTAAAGTAATATCCGCCAGTCATCAGCAGAAACAGGGAAATTGCAAAGCTGCTTCCCTGATCCTCCAACGCTTTTACAAAAAAGAAAACCGTCACCAGGGAAAAAAAACCGAACACTGGCAAATAATTGTCATAGCCGAAAAGAGATTGTATTCCCCTCACCACCAGGTTAAACCCCGGTTCATAGGATACATGCCTACCCTGTGCAATGAGCTTAAAATTGTCCCGGTAAACCCAATAGTCATTCCCCACCGCAATACGGCAGGCGGACACTCCCGCCATAAGGCAGTACACGGCAAATACAGCGATATGGTTCCTGGCCTGCCTGCGTTCCGTATATATACTTGCACCTGCTTTCCGCTTTCCGCTGATATAGGCAGGCACATATTTCCTGTTATCCACACAAAGTCCCAATAAAACTGTCACTGCAGTCAACAGCACATATACAAGCGCACTACGTTCCATTCCTGCCCTCCCGTATTCCCTGCTTCATCCAGGCATAGGCCTGCCCCACGCCTACCTCACCGCAGAAAATCTTCCTGTGTGCCAGCAGAAAACGAAGCCCCATGGCCCATGCCAGTCTTCCATATAAATAATGGTACAGAACTCCTCTGTCCTTAAAAAATTTCTCGCCATACCCCGTAAACCAGGTAGACTGCCTGGGCGTCTCCCTGCCAATGGTGACCGGCGCCGTATAGACCCGATTGCCCTTACTCATAAATTCTTTTAAAAACAGGCTGTCCTCGCCGTTACTGTATTTTGCGCCTCCTCCAAAAAGCAGTGAAAAAGTAACGCCTGACCGCAAAAGGCTGTGCCTCCGCACCGCAAAGCTGACCGCCCCATATCTGCCGCAGTTATACCAATGTACCCTTTTCCTCTCCTGAATATGATAGGTCCTTCTGGATTCATCCACAGTAATATTAAACAAAATCAAATCTGCCCGTGGATTTCTTTCAAACTCCGCGGCAACCGCCTCCGCATAACCCGGCTCATATACGATATCTTCATCCGAAAAAAGGCAGATATCCCCATCCGCCCTCATAATGGCCTCATTACGGCTCCTCCCCACCCCTCTGTCCGGGAAAGAAAAAAAGCGTATCATATGGCCTTTGTGCTCCATTTCCTGAAAATGCAGGCAGTCACACTGGTTGATGACCACAGCGTCGGAGTCCAGCCGCATACGTTCCACAATGCTTTCCATGGTCTCGTCCATAACAGACGCCAATACCTGAACCTTCATATTTCCTCTCATTCTGCCTTTTTGACAACAGCCGACACAATTCCGATTCTGCCAGCCAATCAAAACGCTTGCCGTCAATCGGCCGGACTATTTCCGCCGGCTGCCCTGCTGCCAAAATAGTATGCCTTAATAAGCCGCTCGTCCGCGTTCCACAAAATTACAGCCGTCACATGGCAATCCTGCTGCCCCAGGTATTCCAGGCAATATTCCAGTTGCTTCCCCCCATGTGCCCCGGCCTGTACCGCCAGCAGGATTCCCTCCGCCTCACGCAGTACCCGGCAGCTCTCCGGGCAGAGGATCGGGGACGGAACCGCAAACCATTCTTCCAGGCCGTCCCCGCACTTTTCGCGCAGGGACGCCAGTATTCCTGCCGGATCCGTCTCGGACTGCACGCCGCATACCGCTACCCTTTTTTTCCCTTCATAGAGATAACGTAAATTCTCCACCAATCCGGGGTTCTCCAGAGAACCTGCCACCTTCACCCCGTAACGCATCCTGATGGTTGAGGGAAGCCAGATATTATCATCACCCGTTTCCTTCAGCAGCAGGATTATAACCGTAAAAAAGAAGCTGAGAACCGCGCTTAACGCAAATGCCCTTCCAGGACGTACATCCGCGGTCACTTCTTCCGCTGTTTCAGGGGCATCAATGACACGTATGTCACACACTTCTTTTACCCACCCCGGAAACTCCTCCGTCATCGTCTGCTCCACCGCCCTGGCAATAAAAAGGCTCATTGCTTCAAAATCCGTTATGACAGTAGTGGAAGGAACCCTCAGATCCGACGCCAGATACGCCGTCAACGATTCCGAAACCTGCTCCGCCGTAATCTGATCCATCCAGTTACTGTCCATATAGCTGCCGTTTATCTCCATATGCTTCATCACCGCATCCAGGAATTCCTGGGAATGGACATAGGTATTCCAGCTCATCTCATTGATATAGACCACCCCTATATCCTTCTGTTCCTCCACCAGGTATTCCACACGGTAGACAGAGGTCACCCCATACTGCTTTGCAGGCCGCATCAGCACATTTTTCATATAATACCCGCCGCCCAGCAGCAAGGTACCCACCAATGTGAACACCAACACTTTATCCATGCTGGCTAACAGCCGAAGCGCCGTCAGCCTCAGGTCAAATGGTTCCTTCCCGTAACTGCCTTCCCACATTTGTCTTCTCCGTTCTTTGGGCCATCTGCCAAAGTCAATCTTCTCTATCGCTTAATTCCATCTTTTTCTGCTGCCTCTGCCACTCCTTTTCCTCCCTGAGGGCAGTGATCTGCTCTGTCTCCACGCCTTCTGCACTGTCCGGCCAGAAAAGTACTTTCAATGTCAGCAACATCAGTTTTATATCCATCCAAAGGGAATAATTTTCAATGTAAGTCAGATCCAGCTTAAGCTTGTCATAGGGCGAAGTATTATACTTGCCATACACCTGTGCAAAACCCGCAAGCCCTGCTTTCACTTTCATGCGATATGCAAATTCGGGCATTACCTCCATATATTGGTCAATGATCTCCGGCCGCTCCGGCCTGGGCCCGATAAAGGACATATCTCCCCTCAATATATTAAAGAGCTGGGGGAGTTCATCTATTCTGCACTTTCGGATAAATTTCCCGATAGGCGTAATGCGGTTATCATTTTTCTGCGCCAGCCTTGCCACGCCGTCCTTCTCTGCATCCGTGCGCATACTCCGAAATTTCATGATCTTAAACTTTCTGCGGTTCACGGTACAGCGTACCTGCTTGTACAGCACGGGGCCGCCGTCATACAGCTTGATGGCAATGGCTGTCACCAGCATAAAAGGGGACGCAATCACCAGAAAGACCATGGCGCACACCACATCAATCATGCGCTTTATGAAACGCTGCTCCATCGTCAGGCTGTACTCCCTGGTAAGCAGGATGGGGGTGTCAAAAATATGGAGTTCCTCTGCGCCCATCAAAATAACATCTGTAATTTTAGGGAGCAGGTATACCCGTATCCCTTTTCCGTAGCAGAATTTCAGCAACAGGTTCCTGTCCTCTACCGACATATCCCCAATCACTACCGCATTGCATTCTTCATTTTCATATGATTCCGCGATCATCCTGCAGATTCTTTTATATCCCTCTCTGATATGGACGGTCTTTGTAATCACATATTTATCCCTTCTGCTGTCAAATTTATTGCAGATGTCCTCCATGGGCCTGTACCCATGGACAAAAAACAGCTTTCTGGGGGGGAAAATAGACTTATAGATTCGGTTTGCTATATTAATATATATGATCACAATTATAGTCTGCTCTGTCATCATCATTATAAACACTTTGGGCACAAAAGCCTGATGCGCCATGATGGAAAGCTCAAAGTAGATAATGATATTGGCCAGCACCGTTGAAAAGACCTGGGAAAAAATAATCTCTACATTTTTCAGATAACCGAGCCGCATTCCCCCATACATATTGGAAAGGAACAGGAGCACAATGGCATAAAATCCGATCTCTGCCCAATGCCCCATCCTCCAGAAATCCTGCAGCTGTTCCACAACGCTGTACTGGAAATGAACCAGCCAGTGGTAGGCAAAGTCTGCCACTTCCAGGGTCAGGCAGAGCATTACCAGCATAAGATTTATCAGTCGTTTATAGGTTTCCAGTTTTTTTAACTTTTCTTCGTTGGTAACTGCTTTCAAAATCTATTTCCTCCGATTGCCTCCGGTCTGAATATACATTTGAATAGTATACCACAATTTCCCTCATTCGTACAGAAAAGCTGTAAATTTGTTGCCGTCACGCATGACAGTCCGGCCGCGCCTCTCATATCCTTCTGCTCACCGCCCTGAACGCCCAGAAACAAAAGTGGTACGCGCTTCTGATGACGCCCAGCTTCTCCTCCCTGCGATACAGATACCATATTCTGCGCAGCGCCTCCAGCTTGTTGGAAGACAGCGATTTTCCGGGCCTGCGGTACTTTACCAGGTTTTCATCCAAGCCATACGCCGCCACGCCGCTACGGAGCACCCTGAACCATAAGGCCGTGTCCTCGCTTTTCACCGCCGGCATCTCCAATTGCTCCTTGGCCAGCTTCTCCAAATCAAACATTACGGTGGTTGTAAAAATAGTAGTGTTGCTGAGCGCCTGCTTATATGTCAGCTTTTCCGGGACATGCACCACCTTGCCCGTCCCCTTGCCGCTTTCGTCCGCAAATTCATACCCGGTAAACGCAAACGCCGCGTCCTTCTCCTTCATAAAGGCAAGCTCTTTCTCCAGCTTTTCGGGCGCCCAGAGGTCGTCCGCATCCAAATACGAAACGTAACGTCCGCTTGCTTCTTTCAATCCCCTGTTCCTGGCCCTTGCCGCTCCCATATTGGAAGGCTGTCTGATAAGGCGGATCCTGGGGTCCTGGGTCTTCTCCATATATTGCCGTATCAAAATAACGCTATTGTCACTGCCGCAGTCTTCCACCAGCAAAAGCTCCCAATGGGAATAAGTCTGCGCCAATACACAGTCCATCGTTTCCTCTATATACTTTTCCGCATTGTACACCGGCACAATAATGCTTACCAGATCATCCATAATAATCCTCCATACCGGAGCTTCACCGTTGTTCCTTACTATAGCGAAAAGAAATAATACCCCGAATTCTGCCGGGGTTGTACACCGGTACATTTTATCACTTCATTTAATAATGCTTCATTCGTATTGGCCGGCAGAATCAGAACATCCACTCCTGCCTGCCTTGCGGTGTCCAGGCATTCCCCGGTGGTCAGCTGCTGCTCTGCCATCTTCTCGGCCATTTCGTCCGTCCTGTCATAATCCTCTTCCGTAAGGGTTTCTTCCACAATGCACATCCACTGATACATATTTTCAATCCCTTTGGAATATACATCAAAAGAATATGCCCCCAATGCCTCTTCCCACATATTTCTACCGTAGGGGAGCAGTATGCTGCCATCCAGCCGCCGGGCATACTCCATCACCTTGCGCGGCGCCCAGATACACACATCCGTATTATCTCTCTTCAGGGCCTCCAAGACGTTTTCCGCTTCCGCCCTCCGGGCCCTTTCCGCCTCCCTGCCCACATCCGTTCCGCCCAACCCGCCACATACATATACGATAGCAAGCAATCCCAATGTCACAGGCAAACCCTTCCGCCATGCTTCCCTGCGGAATCCCTGCCAACACCCTGCCAGTACCTTTGTCCCCGCATAGGCCGTCACCACCGTCACCGGTACAATGCTCCAAATCCACTCATAATCGTAAAATCTGGTCTGGTACAACATAAGCGCTACCGCCGTCACCGGCAAAATACAGCACACCGCCGACACAATGCCGTACCGCAGGAGGTTCTTTTGCTTCTCCTGTTTACGTCCAATCCAGAGAAACAGCAGCGCCACAAGAAAAAGCGCCACCAGCTTCCCCCCATCCGCTATTCTTAACCAGCCTGTCCAGGCATTTTCAAGAAGCTCCACCACCACGCCGCCTCCTTTCTGCCAGAAACAAGCCTGCCCCTACCAGCAGACAGGCCCCCAGTCCGTAAAATGTCCACAGGATACACGCTTCCGCCAGAATGCACAAAACTGCCGTCAGCCATCTTTTCCTGAGACAAAGTGATATCAGATAGGGTATGAGGACCAGGTTCCTTATGGCCGTTCCGCGGTAACCACAGTAAAGCAGGTTAAACCCATCCATGCTGTATAAACCGCTCCCTGTCCACATAATAATCACTATGATTATCAAAAAACAGGTTCTATTTTTCCTATTTTCCGGAAACAGGCACTTCCCGATACAGAAAAAGGCTGCATAACTGCTCACAAAAACCCATATCGGAGCCACCATTGTCACTACGCTTTCAGGGGACATCCCCCACAGCCTGCACAAGATTCCGTACAGGGTAGGCAGACAAAGGATCTTCAACCTGGATGGGATACCCGTGGCATATGCATACCCTGTCATGGGATCCACTTGGTAAATGCCGTCCGTCTGCAGGAAGCTGCCCACTGTCTCTACCGTCATATCTCCCTTTGTATATACACCCCCGTTGAACAGAAGCCATGCCATCTGTGCCGCCACAAGGGCCCAAAAAATCACCAGCAAAATCCTGTCAGCAAAATCAGCCCTTTTCGCCTTTTTTGTCCCTGTGGCCTTCTCCCTGCATTTACCCTTCCTGTGTGTAAATCCGTAAAAAAGGAACAGCACTGCCGCAAAAAGCAACGCCGCCCCCATGATACTTATGAAAAAAACCGTACAACGGGAAAAAGACTGCCCGGTAAATACGGTTGCTACATGAACCGTTACCGCCAGTCCTATCAAAACCAAATTACCTATAAGCAGCGCATCTGCGCCGTATAGCCTGCGTTCCCCGCCCTTCTTTCCCGGAAGTGTTTCCCTAAGTCTCTTTCTGGCGGCATATTTTTCTCCAAAAGAAAAAAGAATCAGCATGCCGCTTCCCAAGAAACCGCAAATGCACAAAATAGCCAGTGCCAGCATTAATACCGGTATAAAATTCATAATTACTCCAATCGCAGTAAAAGAGCGAACTGATACTTTTTATAGTTGGTTTCCGTTACATAGCCTTGAAATCCAGACGAACTTTATCAGCGATACGTGCTATATACTCGCTGTTAGTAGGTCTTGTCCTGCCTGAGCAAACTGAATAACCGAACATTCTCTCAAAAGTATCAGTATTACCTCTTGTCCAAGATACTTCAATGGCATTACGTATTGCACGCTCTACCTTCTGATCCGTAGTACGAAAGCGTCTGGCAATGGTAGGGTAGAGAAGCTTTGTAACTCTGCTTACCACTTCCATGTCTCTTCCGGACAGCATGATTGCATCCCTCAGATATTGATACCCTTTTAAATGTGCAGGTACTCCAATGTCCAACATAATATCGGTAATATATCTCTCTAAATCACAATCTTTAACGGTATTAATCTCCAAATGAATTCCCCTTTCTATGTCGATCACCGCTCTTTACTGCGATTGCATGACTAATTTTACCATATATGTCGAGATCTGGAAAGTTTTCTACCCGCTAAGATTCTGTTAAGATACGATATGTTGTAGTTATATTTTTTCTTTTACTAGATATATGGGGCGACGCTTTACCTCCATATAAGTTTTGGCAAGGTATTGTCCCAAAATCCCAGTGCAAAAAAACTGTACTCCACCGATCAACAGCATAATACATACCTGGGATGCCCAACCGGACACCGGATCCCCAAAGATCAGCTTCCGCACTATCACAAAAATAATCATGGCAAACGCCAGGAAACAGAATAATACACCCATTACAGAAGCCAGCATCAGCGGCACCGTGGAAAATGCCGTAATACCGTCTACGGAATAGACCAGCAGCTTCCAGAAATTCCACTTGGTCTCCCCTTTTGCCCTCTCCACATTTTCGTACTCCAGCCATTTTGTACGAAAACCTACCCAGCCGAATATCCCTTTGGTAAACCGGTTATATTCATGCATGGCCAAGATTGCATCCACCATCTGCCTGGTCATCAGACGGTAGTCCCTGGCACCGTCCATGATTTCCGTCCTTGATATCTTTTTCATCAAACGGTAAAACATCCTGGCAAAGAAACTCCTCACCGGCGGTTCACCCTTACGGCTGACCCTTCTGGTAGCGACAGAATCATAACCCTGCTTTATATAGGAAAACATCTCTGGCAACAGGGATGGCGGATCCTGCAGGTCCACATCCATCAGTACCACATAATCCCCCCCTGCATTTTCCAATCCTGCGTACATGGCAGCTTCCTTGCCGAAGTTCCTGGAAAAAGACAACAGATGCACACGTTCGTCCCGTTGGATCAGCTTTTTCACCTCTGCCACGGTACCGTCCCTGGAGCCGTCATCCACAAATAGCAACTCCAGTTCCACGTTTTCCTCTGCAAAAAATGGATCGTTCTTGATAAGCTCCGTGTAAAACAGCTCCACATTTTCCTCTTCATTATAGCAGGGGACAATCACGCTCAATAACCCCATATCTCACTCATCACTTTCTTTTGATTTATTAACAGTATACTATTCTCCCCTTCAATTCGCAAGCTAAAACCAAATTAGACAGAAATTCCTTCTGCAACAGACCATCTATAGAAATGCAAAAACCCAACCACGCCGTTCATTACCGGAATCTCAATTTCACTGGCTGCCGGATCATACCGCCGGCAGTTTCTTTCCATAAGCCGGAACCATATTGCAAAAATACCAATTCCCCATGTCGTTTCGGTTTTGTCACACAAAAACAACGTGAAAGCACCTCGCGGCAACAGCGAGTGAACAGTAACGAATTGTTGTCACAAAATTCTTAATTTTCCTGTCAATTAATGACCTTTTCTCCCACATGTGTTATAATGTTCGAAAAGGGCAGAGCCAGGCCATCGCAAAAGGGGATGCGGAGCTCGCTCCGACAGCCATTTTTGCGATGGTATGGCGAGCGAAGCGACCCCGAAAAACCATTGGTTTTTCGGGGTTCTGCCCGGCAATAGTGCGGAGCAGCCGCAATAATGCGGAGCAATGGCAATAACGCGGGAGCAGCCGCAATAGTGCCGGAGCAATGGCAATAGCGCGGAGCAGCCGCAATAGTGCCGGAGCAGCCGCAATAGTGCGGAGCAGCTGCAACATGCGGAAGCAACGCAATAGCGCGGAGCAGCCGCAATAATGCGGAAGCAACGCAATAGTGCGGAACAGCCGCAATAGTGCGGAGCAATGGCAATAGCGCGGGAGCAATGGCAATAGCGCGGGAGCAATGGCAATAGCGCAGAGCAATGGCAATAGTGCCGGAGCAATGGTAATGGCGCCAGGCCAACGGACAAAGCGCCGGAGCAGCCGCAAAATAGCCGGGTTTCTGCCAAGAGACATAGGAGAATTACCATGAGAAGAACAAAAATATGGCTGGCGGCAGCGGCAGCAGTTATTATGTTGTGCGCCTGCGGCCAGGATTTGGAAAGTCCCGTTATTACGGATGACGACCCGTCGCCTACACCGATCCAGTCCATCCAGCCTACTACCACAGTACCGGAATCCATACCTGCAAACATCGTTACAGAGGATGATTCACAGCCGCCCCGTGCCGGCATGGTACGCAGCCGCCTTACCAATGAATGGGTGGATCAAAGTGTGGCAAATACACGGCCAGTAGCCGTTATGATCCCTAATGAGAACTCTGCCATACCCCACTACAGCCTTTCCGATGCGTCCATCATCTATGAAGCAAACGTGGAAGGGCGTATGTCAAGAATGATGGCCATTTACGAAGACTGGCAGAACTTGAATAAAATTGGCAATATCCGCAGCCTTCGAACTTATTACGCATATTGGGCGTTTGAATGGGATGCGTTTATTGTCCATTACGGCGGTCCCTATTTCATAAACGATTTGATGGCAGAATCCACTACCCAGCACATAGACGGCAATCTGGACAGTGACAGCGCTGCTTTTTACCGGGATCCAAGCCGTGTTATGCCCCATAACGGGTATGCCACCGGCGCCGGACTGGCGAAAGTCATCCAACAGAAAGGTTATTCCCTTTCTTACAGAGGTTTGACTGACAGCTATCATTACAATTTTACTACAAAATCCAGTCCCAATGCCTTGACCCAATATGGCAGTGAAGCTAAAAATGCAACCTATATTGATATGTCAGGCTGCTATCCCCTGACTCGCTGTTATTTTGAATATAATGAAAATGATGGCCTGTATTACCGCTCCCAGCATCTTTCAGGCAGCACCGACGGCCCCCATATCGACGGCTCGAACAACGAACAGCTCACCTTTAAAAATATTTTGGTGCAATATGTAAAATACGAAGAACTGGCTGGCGGATACCTGGTTTTCCAATGCCATGACACTACCAGGGATGGTTGGTATTTTACTAACGGCCGGGGGATACACATTAACTGGGAAAAAACATCTGATTACGGCGCCACAAGGTATTATGACGATTATGGAAATGAAGTCCTGATGAATACGGGAAAAACCATGATCTGTATTGTGGAAGAGGGAGATTCTTTTACCGCCCGATGAGTGCCGTGCGCCGCCAGGCGCACCCTAAAAAGAAAACGGCATGAAAATTCATGCCGTTTTTTTGTATAAAAATATTTGACAAATGAAAGCCGCCTTATGATTTAACTACGTCCAATCGGTTTACAGCAGAGAAAATAGCTCTCACGGATGCCCTGGTAATATTGGAGCTGACGCCTACACCATAAGTAACCCTTCCGGATTCTCCGTCCAACAGATGGATATAGGCCGCTGCCTGGGAGTTTGCACCGCTTTGCAGCGCATGCTCTTCGTAATCCAGAACTTTGACCATCAACCCCAATTCATGGTTCAACCCCCTCTGCACTGCGTCGATAGGGCCGTTCCCCACTGCCTCAAACTTCTTCGGCACACCGTGATCCGTATACTCAACAATCACCTTTGTATCGAACTGCGTCTTTATCTCTCCGCTGATATCATGGATCTGCAGCTTGCGGAAGTGAACGGGTTCCTTTTTATCAAGATAGGTTTCCCTGAATGCATCCATAATCTGGTCAGGAGACACCTCACCCTGCTTCTCGGATATTTCCTGAATCACATTTGCAAATTCCTTGTGCATGGCCTTAGGCAGCTTAAATCCAAAATACGTATCCATAATAAAGGCAACGCCGCCCTTCCCGGACTGTGAATTAATACGCACAATGGGTTCATACTCACGGCCAATATCAGCCGGGTCTATCGGCAGATAAGGCACCCGCCAGACCTCGCTGTTCCGCTCTCTCATGGCCTGCACACCTTTATTGATAGCATCCTGGTGGGAACCGGAAAAAGCGGTAAACACCAGTTTGCCTGCATAGGGATGCCTGGGATGGACAGGCAGCTTACAGCAGCGTTCGTAAATTTCTATAATATCATTGACCCGATCCAGATTCAGTTCGGGATCAATACCCTGCGAAAACATATTGTACGCAATGTTAATGATATCCACATTGCCGGTGCGCTCCCCGTTGCCAAACAACGTGCCTTCCACGCGGTCCGCCCCGGCAAGCATAGCCATCTCTGCGCTGGCCACACCAGTTCCCCGGTCATTATGGGGGTGCACACTGACAATAATACTTTCCCGGTTATCCAAGTGCTTGATCATCCACTCAATCTGATCCGCATACACATTCGGAGTGTTCATCTCTACCGTGGATGGCAGATTAATGATCATTGGCTCGTGAGGCGTGGGCTGCCATGCCTGGGACACTGCATTGCAAATCTCCAACGCGTAGTCAAGTTCCGTCCCTGTAAAGCTTTCCGGGGAATATTCCAAAATAATCTTCCCCGGAAACTTGGCCGCCCTCTCCTTCACCATCTTTGTCCCTTTAACCGCAATGTCCGTTATATGTTCTTTGTCCATATGGAATACCACATCGCGCTGTAAGGTAGATGTGGAATTATAAATATGGACAATGGCCTGCTTACAGCCTTCAATCGCCTCAAATGTCCTGTCGATCAACTCTTCACGGCACTGCGTCAGCACCTGTACCACTACATCATCCGGTATCAGCTTTCTCTCCACTAATTGACGAAGAAAGTCATATTCGATCTGGCTGGCCGCCGGAAATCCGATCTCAATCTCCTTGAACCCCAGTTCAATCAGGAATTGGAACATTTCAATTTTCTCGTTCACCAGCATAGGGTCGATCAGCGCCTGGTTTCCGTCTCGCAGATCTACGCTACACCATACGGGAGCTTTTGTGATTTCCCTGTTAGGCCACTCTCTCTCCGGATAATCAACGACAGGATTCTTTTGATACTTTTTGTAATTCAACATACCGACCATTATTCTCCTAATCCGCTCTCGACTGCCTGGACAAGAGTCTTGAGCGCCTCTGCTTCGTCCTCCCCCTCACAGACGAATTCGATTTCATCCCCACACTTGACACATGCTCCCAACACACTTAATACGCTTTTTGCATTTGCCGTACTGTCCTTAAACGAAAAGGTGATCAATGACTTGAACTGCATTGCCTCTTTGCAAAGGATCCCCGCTGGTCTCAGATGCAAGCCGGTAGGATTTTTAATCACTACTTTCTGACTTACCATAACCTTCCCTCCAATTTCCATTACTGCTTTTTTAACTATAGCATGATTGCCAGGCAATCACAAGAGATTTTTGCCCAACTCTTTCCCGCTTACCGCTGCCATTTTGCATAATTGTAACACAGCAAAACGCATTTGGGACTGACTTAAAACATCACATCCTGAATCAGGTTGGCCAGCTTCTGCGCTTCCTCCTGTATAGCCTGCTGATCCTTGCCCTCGATCATAACGCGGACCAACGGCTCCGTTCCGGATGGACGGATCAATACCCTGCCTTCTCCTGCAAATTTTGTCTCCAGAACTTTTATGGCATCCGCAACCTCTGGATATTCCATATACTTATCCTTCTTATGGTTTGCCACCTTAGCATTTACCAACGCCTGGGGTAATACTTCCATGACCTGTGCCAGCTCGGACAGGTTCTTTCCTGTGTCCGACATAACCTGCAGCAAATGCAGCGCACTGAGAAGGCCGTCCCCCGTGGTGTTTTCATCCAGGAAAATGATATGCCCCGACTGCTCTCCTCCTAGGCTTGCCCCCATTTCCTTCATGCGCTCCAGCACATATCGGTCGCCCACTTTCGTCTGTTCCAAGGTGATCCCGTTTTCCTTACACATAAGGAAAAACCCGAGATTGCTCATAACAGTTGTTACAATTGCATCCTTTTTCAGCTTGCCCTGAGACTTCATATGGTTTCCCACAATAGCCATAATCTGATCTCCGTCCACGATTTTACCGTTTTCATCCACCGCCAGCATTCTGTCCGCATCGCCGTCAAATGCAAGGCCAACCCTGGCCTTCTCATAAACGACCCTGGCCTGCAGCTCCTCCATATGAGTGGAGCCACAATTGGCGTTAATGTTTGTGCCATCGGGATTATTATGGATTGCAACCACATTGGCGCCCAACTCTTTCAGCGCTTCTACCGAAGTATAATAAGATGCCCCTTCCGCGCAATCCACTACAATCTTCATCCCGTCCAGATTGACCGGCACGGCATGGACCGCGTTATTTATGTATTCTTCCCTGGCATCCGTACGGTATTTTATTTTTCCTACACCGGGACCGATAGGGAATTTAATGCCCGACATATTGTCCCGAATCAGCATTTCTATCTCGTCTTCCATCTCATCCGGCAGTTTATAACCATTTTCATCGAAAAACTTGATGCCGTTAAATTCCACAGGATTGTGGGACGCCGAAATCACTACCCCAGCATCCACTCTGTACTTCTGTGTCAAGTATGCCACTGCCGGGGTAGGGATAACTCCTACATAAATGCAGTTGGCTCCCACCGAACATGCCCCTGCCATCAGTGCGTTGGCCAGCATATCACCGGAAATACGTGTGTCACATCCCACCATGATTGTGGGTTTGTGTTCTTTCTCCTTCGTCAGTACATAGGCGCCTGCCTGCCCCAGCTGCATTGCCAGCGTGGGGGTCAATTCCTCATTTGCAATCCCTCTCACACCATCTGTTCCAAATAATCTTGCCATGTCTTTTACTCCTCTACTCTGGTAAAAATAACCCTGGCGGTTACTTTACCCTCTATTTTAATATCATTTGATATTTCAAAGTCAATGGGGATCTGGTAAGTTCCCGGAGCCAGAGTTTCCATATCCTCATCCGCCATCCAGGCGCCCACATCCACAGTACCTGAGATTGTGCTTTGATCCACCTGGGACACCACCGCGTTCAGGCCCGATATCTGCATCTCGTAGTACTCGTCTTCCCGGAACAGTTCCGCATTCAATGACTCCGGTATATTAATAACGGATATGTTCCCCACCGGAATCTGTAAAGTGCGCTCCGCTTCCGGCTCTACACGGGCAACCACGGTTACCCTTCCGTTAAAGTCGCGGTTGTCGGCAATCCTGATATTATCGGGCAGGAATTCGCGTATGTTGATCACATTGACCACATCACCTTCCGCCCCGTCCAGATTCATCTGTTCCTCAGGAATTACGATCTTACTGATATTGTTCAAGGCAAGCGTTGAGCCTGCTATGCTCACCGTGGCAGGGTCGCACTCTACAACACCGGTAGCCAGGAAGCCTGCCGCAGGCGTACCGGAAACATTGACTTCCACAGGCACAGGTTTGGCGGCCAGCACCTCTACCTCTATATGGACATACTTCTCGTCCATCACAATGTTAGAGGAATCCACGGGCACATCTTCCTCGTCGTAAAAAAGCACCTCTACGTTGGCGGATAAACTGCTGGTAGCTCCCGTCACATCAATTTCAACCCCTGCGTGGTCAATCCGGTCCACCGACGACTTAGGCCCGCTGATTTTGATCAAAGTCTGGTCCGCCGAGGCACTGGCAACAATATAGCCTTCCGCCACTTCGCCTGCGGTAGTATACTGTACCTTTACCCACCGGCTGGCATTCTGTTCAATATTCAGCCGGACCATATCATGATCCCCCTTGACAGAACCGGAATCTATGCCTACGTTTAAAACAGAATATGTGATAGGAATCGTATTGATGTCCGTCAGACGGCTCACATCCGCCTCCGCCACTATATCCGTGGCGCGGAGCTGGCTGATGATGCTGGTAGGCGCCGTGACCGTCACCCGGACAGAATCCGTATTATCAAGAACCTCATAAAACTTATCTTCCTGTTCCAAAAGCTCTGTATTGACCAACGTAACCGGAATATTATAAAAAGACTGGGATCTCTTAGGGTCATCCAGCTGGATGACCAGAAACCACAAAATTGCGGCAAGCAGCAGAGAAGCAAGCTTCAGGCCCCAGTTATGCAATATCTTTTTTCTCATTCTTGCGCCTGCTCCTTCCCATCCATTTCCGCTTACCCCTGTTTTCCCCGTCGTCGTCATTTAAGAGCTGTTTCAGCCTGTTTTTCAAGGCAACCCCGTCCAGGCTGCGTTCCAATCCGCCCTCATAGGCGACGCTGATCTTACCCGTCTCCTCCGATACAATGACAGTCAGGGAATCTGTCACTTCGGAGATACCTACCCCTGCCCTGTGCCTGGTGCCCAACTCCTTGCTCAGGCCCAGGTTATCGGACAGCGGCAGATAACAGGTGGCGGAAGTCACACGGTTGCCCCTTATAATGGCCGCACCGTCATGAAGGGGGGTATTATGTTCAAAAATATTGATCAAAAGCTGGCTTGTCACCAGTCCGTCCACTTCTATGCCAGTGCGCTCATAATCCTTCAATGTCTCATTTTGCTCTATGACAATAAGGGCGCCGGTCTTCACCTTGCCCATTTCCACACATGCCTTTGTTATTTCGTTGATAGTCTTCTCAGAGAATCTCCCCTGGTCCCTGGAACCGGGAGTAGGCAAAAAAGCCTTCTTCCCCAGTTCTTCCAGCGCATGGCGCAGCTCAGGCTGCATGACAACAATGATAGCCGTTACTGCAAACCCCAGGACATTCCGCGCCATCCACATAATGGTGCTCATATCCAGCAGATATGCCACCACCAGAAAGACGCATATCATAATAAGGCCTCTCAACAACAGCCATGCTCTGGTATTTTTCATCCACACTAAGACATAGTACAACAAGAATGCCACGATCAATATCTCAAGAATATCGCCCAAACTCATTGTCGTACCATAAATCCCAACGCTCTTAAAGTAGCCAACAACTCTTTCTAACCATTCCATGCTGTATAAATGAGTCCCTTCGCTCTACATTCTTTACAATAATTCTTCAAAGTCATCCGCATCAACTCCCTGGCCGTTGATCGTGACGCTCCTGCCTCCCCGGTAATTGCCGTGGTTTCCCGGCACTCTGGAAGCATTGGATGCCCTTACTCCGGTACGTTCCGTGACAACGCTCCTGCCGGAGGCATTGCGTGTCTGCTGGGATGACCGGGTCTGTGAGTTGATTTTCTTCACGGTTTTAGTGGGGACGGACACTGTCATCTTAGGCACGGCTTTCACATAATAATAATATTCATCATCTTCAAACTGCACCTTCTCTGTCCGGCTGTAGTCCACGCAAAACCGGAAAAATTCTATCACCTTCCCCACTGCCAGCGCAAGGAGCGAACCGATCAGCACACTGACGACGGAGATATTGGTATCATACAAAAGGTCGCCAATCAAAAGGATCACAATATTTGTTATCACGCCTGCTACCATGGCAATTGTCCAGGAATGGTCTACAGACATTCTGCGGATCAGGTACACTACCAGCACCGTAATCCCAAAAGCCGCAATCATCACTATCATGGATTTGTTGTCCAGGATCGCGTCAATGACCAGCCTCAGCTTCGCCGTAGTCTCTTCTTCCCCCATCGCATTGATAGTAGGTGCACTGCCGATCACAGTATCCAGCAGATAGTAGACACAGATACCGCAGGCTACGGATACGATGGATGCCGGCCCACAAATCAACCCTACCGCTATGGGAATAACAAAGGGTATCTTCATCACGCAGAGCAAAGGCGTCATTACCACCACAAGTGAATCCTTCGGCGTGAAACGGAAAAACAGAAGGAACATCAAAAGATACATACAAAGGCCCACCAGCGCTGCTTCCATGGACAAAGCATAGACATGCAGCAGGCTGAACAGCGCCGCAAACAGAATAATGCAGCTGTTAGGCAGGAAAGAGCACATCAGCGCTACGATCAGCACGATGGCCATATTGTCGAGCTTTGTCATATATCCCAATTTTCTGTTTAAAGTCAGCAGCGTAACAAAAGCCAGCAGAAATTTCATAAAAGGCATCAGCAGAAATTCTGCCTTGCTGTAAAGCTGCTTTATTTTTTCTCTAAATTCAAGTAAACCAGTCATGATGTCCTCCAGCCGGTCCCCCGGTTAATTTCGTTCTGTGGGGATCCCGAAATCCAGGTTCTTCCTCCCACAGACTTCATAATCCTGCGCTATTCACGATACAGGGAATTCAGCTTTTTCAAATTATGATAGTAGCATTTCAGGCTCCTCTTGACCCTGGAATACCGGTAGGTACAGACAATGTAAGTAACCACTCCATACGCCACTACCGATACCCCATACCGAATCAACACGTCACGGGCAAATGCTATCAAATCCATTTTATACAGGTCCTGCATAAAATTTTCAAAATCATAAAAGACATACAAAGCAAACACAAGTGCAAAAGCAATGGATGAACTCACAATAGACTTCAGGACCTGGACAGCGATATAGTCGCTGCGGAAATAATGGTCGATCTTAACATTCCTTTTGCCTTCGTTCACCTCATATGCCGCCAATTGTGTCATTAAAATAATGCGTTCTTCGTTTAACATGAAATTCCTCCGTAAGCCGGAAGTATGCAGCGCATCCTTCTAAACGCACCCGAGATGCACTTTTTATAAAAATCTCATCTTGGGATTTTCCTTATCCGGCTTTTTCTTAAGTGTAGGCTTGGGCGCGTTGGCATTCAGCACACTCTGGAATCCCTGCGTCACGTTGTTAGTGCATTTATCGCAGAATCTTCCGCTTCTGATAAATGCGCCGCAGTTTTCACAGGCAAGCTGGATAGGAGAATCCTCTGTCACTTCCAGGCGCTCATCACGCAGCCATTGATGGATCTGCCCCACTTCCACGCCACAAGCGTCCGCAACCTCATTGATTCCGGCTCCCTTATGGTCGCGTATGTACTGTTTAACCTCCTGGAACTTCTCTTCCAGCTTCTCGCGGCAGCTGGGACAGGTATGAGGCCCTGAGATATAGTTAAAAATCCGGCCACAGGTTCTACAATTCCTTACGTTCATAGCATCCTCCTTTTCCTCTAAAGACCCGCTCCGCAGGCCAGAGTAATAAAATAGATTTTCTGCACACCGGCAGCCTTTAATGTTCTCGCAGCCTCATCTATGGTGCTCCCGGTAGTATAGATGTCATCAATAATTACAGTTGTATTTAATTTTACATCATTTTCAGCTATATTAAAAGCTTTTTTCAAATTATTTTGCCGTTGAGACGGATTTTGTAGTTTTAACGGAGTGGTATTCTTGATTCTCACCAGCATTTTCTCATTTACCGGCACCCCTGAATATCTCCCCACGGCCCTTGCCAGCAGCGCCGCCTGGTTATAACCCCTTTTCGCCATTCGTTTTCCGTGCAGTGGTATGGGGATCAGCGCGTCTGGATGCACCTCCCGGATGAAATCCCCCAGATACCTGACGATCTCCTCGCCAAAAAAGTCGGCATACTCCTGGCGCTTCCCATATTTAAAACGGTATATGGACGCCGCGGCGCTTCCGTATTCATAGAGTGCCCTTCCCCGCACAAATTCATGCTTCTTATTACTGCAATCCATGCAGAATTCTTCGTCCTCCGCCAGCTTTTTCCCACATTGCATACACCAAGGGGGCGTCAGGAGTTTTAATTTATCCATGCATTCCGTGCAGATTTTCTCTCCTCCGGGATGGACAATCCCGTCACATACCGGGCACCGCAGCGGGAAAAGCAGCTGGATGATCTGTTTGATTGGACGTATCTTCCTGTTATTATCCATTTCTTCAACCTTCCCGCCAGGCCAACGCACCGGCACATGCCGTATCTGTCATATGAGTTTACGGAACGGTACTCCTGGCTTCCTACTGGATCATTTCGCGAATCCTGTCCCGCAATGCAGTATAACGGCTGTTATCATTAACATTGTCCACCATCTCGCGGACGGTATTCCCGCTTCCCAAAATCGTGACACAGCTTCTTGCCCTGGTGATCCCCGTGTAAAGCAGATTTCTGTTAAACAACATCCTGGGGCCGGACAGCAGCGGCAGGATTACTGCCGGATATTCGCTCCCCTGGGATTTGTGGATCGTAATGGCATAGGAAAGCTCCAGCTCCTCCAGCAGGGAAAAGGGATAGGTCACCCGCCTCTGTTCGTCATACTCCACCACCAGCGACGATGCATTTTCATTGATTTCCAATATGCGGCCCATGTCGCCGTTGAAAATGCCCACCCCGCTGTCAATAGGGATATTATATCTGCTGACGGTCTCCCATTCAAGCTGATAATTATTTTTAACCTGCATTACCTTGTCGCCTTCCCGGTAGACAGTGTCGCCGCTGATGTGTTCCTTTTTCTTAGGATCCGGCGGATTCAGATACTGCTGTAATATCCCGTTTAAGGTCTCACACCCCAGGCTGCCTTTCCGCATAGGGGTTAGCACCTGAATGTCATAGGGCGATGCGTTCACGTACTTGGGCAGTTTATCACGGATCAGCTGAATCATATGTTTATATATGACATTAACGTCATTTCTTTCCAAAACAAAGAAATCACTGGATTTATTATCCATAGATATCTGCTGTCCATTGTTGATGCGATGGGCATTGACAACAATGTCACTTTTTTCCGCCTGACGAAATATCTTTTTCAATTCCATCATCGGAAATGCATTGCTCCTTATTAAGTCCCTCAACACTTGCCCCGGCCCGACACTGGGCAGCTGGTTTACATCCCCCACCAGTACCAGCCTGGTTCCCGGCGCTATGGCGCGAAGCAGGGATTGAAACAGTTGGATGTCTACCATGGACATCTCATCTATGATGACCACATCAGCCTCCAGAGGGTTTTCTTCATTCCTCTCAAACTTCACCTTCCTGGCATTGTCATCGGAAAGAGCGCTGTTCAGCTCTAACATACGGTGTATGGTCCTGGCTTCGAACCCGGTAGCTTCCGTCATACGCTTTGCGGCACGCCCGGTAGGGGCAGCCAAAAAGATATCCAGGCCCTCCGTCTCAAAATAGCGGATGATCATGTTGATAGTGGTCGTTTTGCCGGTTCCTGGCCCTCCGGACAGAATAAAGAGACCGTTTTGGATACTTTTCAATACCGCACGTAACTGCAATTCGTCCAGCTCCATCTGCAGCTCCCCTGCCAGTCGCTCCAGCTGCTTTTCTACCGCCGCCTCCTGGGATGGCAGGTTTTCCGCTTCCGCCATGGGGATATCCAACAGCGTCAACATTCTGGCGCAGTTCAGCTCCGCATAGTAATAGGAAGCAGCAAACACGGAATTGCCTTTAATGACCAGTTTCTTATCCATCATCATATTGTCCAGCTGAGGTCGGATGTATTCCTCCGGCACATCCAAAAGTATATGCGCCCTCCCCAGAAGCTTATCCACAGGCAGGTAGCAATGCCCTTCCCCCACAGCTTGCATAAGCGTGTAAAGCACACCGCTGCGGATACGGAAATCCGAATCCGTATGAATACCGATCCTCGCCGCCAGCTCGTCTGCCAGCTTAAAGCCGATCCCCGATATATCCTCTGCCAGCCGGTAGGGATTTTCCTTCATCACACTGTAAAGCTGCATGCCATATGTGTCATATATCTTCACAGCCAGCGTATTGGAAATCCCAAATTGCTGCAGATAGACCAGCGCTTCACGCAAATCCCTTTTCTCCTCCATCTGCACGGCAATCTCCTGTGCCTTTCTCTGGCTGATTCCCTTGACCTCTGTCAGACGTTCCGGCTCCTCCTCAATAATGCGAAAAGTGTCGTCGCCAAATTTCTTTACGATCCTTGCCGCCAGCGCAGGCCCCACCCCTTTGATCGCCCCGGAAGCGAGATAACGCTCCATGCTGAGGCTGTCCTGGGGAGCCACCACCTGAAAAGCTGACAGTTTAAACTGTTTTCCGTAGACCGGATGTTCAATATAGTCTCCCTGTGCCGCAATATTTTCCCCCTGGGTCAATCCCCGGCACATGCCCACACAGGTGACTTCTTCCTCGCCGGCAACCAGATTCATTACAGTATAACCGTTTTCGCTGTTTTGAAAAATTATATGCTCCACATATCCGTTTATTGTTTCCATAAAGTCTTTTATCCGCCCGATTTCCTGTAGCACAGGGCACTTGGCGCCCTTCCGAAAAGTTCTTCTCACATTTAAATCACCGCGCCATACGGCACAGTTTCTGTTATGAAAAGAAAGGCTGCCTGATACCGGCAGCCCAAAAATCATACTCTTATGTCTACAGCTGCCCTGCAGCTGCCTCTGCATTAATACCGTCCAAACCGTAATTGCGGCGCATCTGTTCATACAACATCTGGGCAAGTCCAAGTCCGCCGTTTTGATTTGAGGTTTCTTCGGCAATGCCCTTTATCATCTCATCTTTATAGTAATCCATCATGGAATCCATAGCGCCGGAACCTGTAGACTCCGAAGGAATGGTCTTCATCATCTCTTTGAACATCTGCTCCACAAAATATGCCTCAAATTGTTTGCAGGCATCCATCAGTTCATCGTCTGTGGCCTTGGAATAATCTGTTCCGTTCCATTTATTCTGAAGCCTGTCTGCCGCCTGATTGGACGCATTTGCATATGTATCCGTGTACATGGACGCTACATTGCTGAAATCCATAATTATACCCATGCCTTTCCCGCATAAGCCTTTCCCATGGAGGGACAGGCCCAATACGTACCATATATATTTTAATCCTTAAGCTTTGCCTTCCCGTTAACGTCTCAGGTTATTGGCCTGCTGTAACATTTCATCTGATGCAGTTATAGCCTTGGAATTCAGCTCATATGCGCGCTGCGCTACAATCATATTTACCATTTCATCCACAACCTGGACATTGGAGCCTTCCAAATACCCCTGAAGCACACTGCTTCGCTGTAAATTAGCAGTAGTAGCTTCATTCAATGCCTGGCCGCTGGCTGCCGTCTGTGCATAAAGGCTGTCCCCTTCCTTAGAAAGGCCGTTGGGATTGTTGAACTGGAACACTCCAATCGTAATACCGATAGGCTGAGGGTTATTCTTTGCATCAGGATAGCAGAGTTGTCCGTCCTTTGACACCGTAACACTGCTCAAAACATACTGATTGTTCAGTATGATCGGCTGTCCCGTAGCACTCAAAACAGGCCTGCCGTCGGAATCCGCCAGCATATTGCCGTTGCTCCCAAGCACAAATTTCAAATCACCGTTCCTGGTATAGTAAGTATTTCCGTCTGCTGCCCTCACCGCGAAAAAGCCTTTTCCGTCAATTGCAAATGCCGTATCGCTTTCGGATGCGTACAGATTGCCTTCTTTAAATATGGATGTGATGGCTGAATTCCGCACACCCAGGCCAACCTGGGCGCCGGTAGGTTTCGGGTTCCCGTTTGCCGAAGTAGTCTCTGTCTGAAGCGTCTGGTACAGGAGGCTCTTGAATTCGTTTACCTGTGTTTTATACCCCTGCGTATTGACATTTGCCAGATTGTTGGCAATAGTGTCAATATTCGTCTGCTGGCCGATCATACCTGTTGCTGCTGTCCATAAACTACGTACCATTATGTATCTCCCTTCCTATGTCTTACCCCTTATACTTTTATATTATTGCAATCTTCCCAACTGTGTTACCGCAATTTCCAGAGAATCGTCATATGTCTGGATTACTTTCTGGTTGCTCTCATACTGACGGGTCACCGCAATCATATTCACCATTTCAGAGACAATGTTTACATTAGACATCTCCAGGTAACCCGACTTGATCTCCGCATTTGCATTGGTAGGCCTTGCCCCTTCCACGGGACGGTAAAAGTTCTCACCATACTTTTCCAGATAGTTATAGTCGTCAAAATCAGCCACCTGGATCCTGGCCACTGCAGTCTCGTTCTGGTAGATCGTACCGTCACTGGTAATCCTGGATTCCAACAATGTGTTTAACCGAATCCTTCTGTTCTGGGTGTCCAGCACATAATCGCCGTCCTCCGTCACCAGGTACCCTTCCCTGTTCAGGGTGAACTGGCCATCCCTAGTGTACATGGTGCTGCTCTCCCCTGCCCTGTTGAGATACTCAATGGCAAAAAATCCCTCCCCCGCCAAAGCAAGGTCGTACGTATTGTCCGTAATACGGAAGGACCCCTGGGTATAGTCCGTGTAGTTCTCCCCGATCTTAACGCCCGGGTTGTCGTATCCCAAAGGCTGCGCAATACGGGTGCTGCCCATAGAAGCGTCCTTAATCTTAACTGTGAGGATATCCTCAAACGCCTGGCTGGTAGCGCCTTCCTTTTTAAACCCGGTGGTGGTGACATTCGCCAGATTATTCGTCATTGTGTCCATTCTGTGCTGCTCATTGATCATGCCTGTATAAGCAGTATATAAACCTTTCAGCATGGAAACTTCTCCTTTCTATCTTCCAGATCCTGTTCCTGCTTTTATTCCTCACGGTAACCGGAAAGGAATTCCACATATCTTCCCGTTCCGATGGCAACGGCTGTCATAGGGTCTTCGGCCGTCATGGTATTGATTCCGGTCTTGGCCGAAATCAAGTCCTCCAATCCCCGAAGCAGGCTTCCGCCGCCGGTCAATACGATTCCCCTGTCCGCAATATCCGCAGCCAGTTCGGGTGGAGTCTTCTCCAATACGCTGTGGATGGTCTCCACAATTTGGGAAGTCGTCTCCCGAAGCGCCTCCTCTGTTTCCTCGGAGGAAACTTTTACCGTCTTAGGCAGTCCTGTCACCAGGTTTCGGCCTCTTACATCCATATAATCAACCTCGGGCCTCTTATATGCGGACCCGATCTTAATCTTCAAATCTTCCGCAGTCCTCTCACCAATCAGCAAATTATGCTTTTTCCTCATGTAGCGGACTATGGCCTCGTCGAAATCGTCACCTGCTATTTTAATCGATGCGCTGACTACCGTGCCTCCCAGGGAAATCACGGCAATGTCGGAAGTACCTCCCCCGATATCCACGATCATATTCCCGCAGGGTTTGGAAATGTCGATGCCTGCGCCGATGGCCGCAGCAATGGGTTCTTCAATAATGGAAACCTCCCTGGCTCCCGCCTGGTAGGTAGCATCCTCCACCGCTTTCTTTTCGACTTCCGTGACGCCGCTGGGAACACAGACCGCAATCCGGGGTTTCCGAAATGTCCTCTTGCCCAACGCCTTCTGAATGAAATACTTCATCATCTTTTCCGTCACGGTATAGTCGGAAATCACGCCCTGTCTCAACGGACGGACCGCCACGATATTGCCGGGGGTCCTTCCCAGCATCAGCCGCGCATCCTCACCGATTGCTTTAATTTTATTCGTATCCCTGTCAAATGCCACAACAGAGGGTTCTTTCAGCACAACGCCCTTGCCTCTGATGTATACCAAAATGCTGGCTGTACCCAAATCGATACCGATATCCGTACACTGCATGTCTATATACCCCTTTCAATCGTCTCAAATTATCTTTATCTTATCCGATTATTTTCGGTCTGTAAACGCAACCATACAGTATTTATTATAACCGAATTTTTTTCAAATTGATAGAGGTATTATAATTTTTTAAGAGTTTTTTTCAAAACCCCTAAAAAGGAAACTTTTTAATAACAGTATATCGTCCGTTTTCCCCGGTTACTTTATGCTTTTTTCAAATTTCCTGAAATAGGCATATATTACAACATTTTCCTGATATACATGCCTGTATAAGATTTTGCATTGCCTGCCACCTGCTCCGGAGTGCCTTTGGAGATGACGGTTCCGCCGCGGTCGCCTCCCTCAGGCCCGATATCCAGGATATAGTCCGCTGTCTTGATCACATCCAGGTTATGCTCAATCACCACCACCGTATTTCCGCCGTCAGCCAGCCGGTGCAGAATTTCCACCAGTTTATGCACATCGGCAAAATGAAGGCCTGTGGTAGGTTCGTCCAGGATATAGATGGTACGTCCCGTACTCCGCTTCGACAATTCCGTAGCAAGCTTGATCCGCTGCGCTTCTCCGCCGGAAAGGGCGGTGGAAGGATGACCCAGCTTCAGGTAAGAGAGCCCCACGTCATACAGCGTCTGGATCTTGTTACGGATGGAAGGCAGGTTCTCGAAGAAAGGCAGCGCTTCCTCCACCGTCATATCCAATACGTCAAATATATTTTTGCCCTTGTATTTCACATCCAAGGTCTCACGGTTGTACCTCTTACCCCCGCATACCTCACAGGGAACATACACATCCGGCAGGAAATGCATTTCTATCTTAATAATGCCGTCCCCCCCGCAGGCTTCACACCGGCCGCCCTTTACGTTAAAGCTGAAACGCCCTTTGGTGTAGCCTTTGGCTTTGGCATCCGCGGTGGAGGCAAACAGGTCGCGGATCTGGTCGAATACTCCCGTATACGTGGCCGGGTTGGAACGAGGAGTACGGCCGATAGGTGACTGGTCGATATTAATGACCTTATCCAGCTGCTCCATACCCTCTATCGCTTTATGCCTGCCCGGGATACACCTGGCCCGGTTCAGGTCTCTTGCCAGGCGCTTGTACAGGATTTCGTTCACAAGGGAGCTTTTACCGGAACCGGATACGCCGGTGACGCAGGTCAAGACACCCAGCGGGAACTCCACGTTTATATTCTTCAGGTTATTCTCCTGAGCCCCTGCTACCTTCAGCCAGCCGGCCGGTTTTCTACGCTTTTCCGGTACGGGGATCTTTAATTCACCGCTCAGGTATTTCCCCGTTATGGATTCCGGGATCCCCATAATTTCTTCCGCCGTGCCGCATGCTACCACCTCACCGCCGTGGGATCCTGCCCCCGGGCCAATATCCACCACGTAATCCGCCGCCCGCATGGTATCTTCGTCATGTTCCACCACGATCAGCGTGTTCCCCAGGTCACGGAGATTCTTCAGCGTGTTAAGCAGCTTGTCATTGTCCCTCTGATGGAGGCCGATACTGGGTTCGTCCAAAATATAACAGACTCCCACCAGGCCGGAACCGATCTGGGTTGCCAGACGGATTCTCTGGCTCTCCCCCCCCGACAGCGTACCGGTGGCCCTCGACAGGGACAGGTAGTCCAAACCTACATCCACCAAAAAACCTACCCTGGCACGGATCTCTTTCAGAATCTGTCTGCCAATGAGCTGCTGCTGGCTGGTCAATTCCATATTGCCCAGGAAGTCGTAAAGATCCCGTATGGAAGAGGCCGTGACTTCATAAATATTCTTATCGCACACGGTAACCGCCAGGGATTCTCTTTTCAGACGCATTCCCTTACACTGCTTACAGGGGATAATGCGCATAAAGCTCTCATATTCCTGCTTCATGGTTTCGGAAAAGGTCTCCTTGTATTTCCGCTCCACATTTTTAACCAATCCCTCAAATGCTACCGGGTAAACTCCCCGCCCCCGCTGTCCCTGGTAATGAACCTCAACTTCTTTTCCCCCAGTACCGTAGAGAAGGATCTTTTTCACATTTTCCGGATATTCCCCGAAAGGCGTGTCCAGGTCAAAATGATACTCTTTACCCAATGCCTGCAAAATAGCATTGGTAAAACTGGCCTTATCCGTACAGGACTGCCAGCCGGTAACGGCGATGGCGCCCTGGCGGATGCTCAGGCCCTTATCCGGGATCATCAGTTCCTCGTCAAATTCCATTTTATACCCCAACCCCACACACTCCGGGCATGCGCCGAAGGGATTGTTAAAGGAGAAGCTCCTGGGTTCTATCTCGCTGATACCGATGCCGCAGTCAGGGCAGGAAAAGCTCTGGCTGAATGTGAGCGCCTCCCCGTCGATCACATCCACCAGCAGCAATCCCTCCGCCAGCGCCAACACATTTTCGATGGAATCAGCAAGGCGGCGTTCAATCCCATCCTTCACTACTAGACGGTCCACCACGATTTCAATATTATGCTTGATATTTTTGTCCAGGGAGATTTCCTCTGTCAGTTCGTACAGGCTCCCGTCAATCCGCACTCGGACGTAGCCGCTCTTTTTGGCCCGGTCCAGCACTTTTTCATGCTGTCCTTTTCGCCCCCTGACCACCGGGGCCAACAGCTGTATCCTGGTTCCCTGGCCCAAAGCCATGATCTGGTCCACCATCTGATCCACCGTCTGCTTTGCAATCTCCCTCCCGCAGTTAGGGCAGTGCGGGGTGCCGATGCGGGCGTACAGCAGGCGGAAGTAGTCATAAATTTCCGTTACCGTGCCCACAGTGGACCTGGGATTCCGGTTGGTAGATTTCTGGTCGATGGAAATGGCCGGGGATAGTCCGTCAATCCGTTCCACATCGGGTTTTTCCATCTGGCCCAGGAACATTCTGGCATAGGAGGACAGCGACTCCATGTACCGCCGCTGCCCCTCCGCATAGATCGTGTCAAAAGCCAGGGAGGACTTTCCCGAGCCGGACATTCCCGTGAGGACCACAAGTTCATTCCTGGGGATATCCACATCAATATTCTTTAAATTGTTCTCACAAGCTCCACGAACCTTGATATAGCCTCCTGCGCTATGGCTCCGGGGGCGCATCTTCTTTGTTTCATCCATTGTATCGTAACTTCCTTTTCCTGTTATTTTCCTGTTTGCTCTATGATTAATTGATATACTAATTTATATTATGTTAAATTAAGATTTTAATCCTCATCCAACTTCTGAAGGTTCTTCTTCAGTTCTATCATTTTATCCCGCAGCTCTGCAGCCGCCTCAAAATTGAGATCCGCGGCCGCCCTCTGCATCTTCTTCTGAACCTCCGCTATAAGTTTCTCCAGTTCTTTCCTGTCCATGGACTCGGGATCCTTCTCAAACCGCAGTTCTTCCTTTGCCACTGCTTTGGAGATGCTGATCAGGTCACGGACGGCCTTCTTGATTGTCTGGGGGGTGATCCCGTGATCCTCATTATATTTCTTCTGGATCTCCCGGCGCCGGTTCGTCTCATCCAAAGCGATCCGCATGGAATCGGTTATGGTATCCGCATACATGATCACGCGCCCTTCCGCGTTTCTCGCCGCACGCCCCACGGTCTGGATCAGGGAAGTGCTGCTGCGCAGAAATCCTTCCTTGTCCGCATCCAGGATGGCCACCAGGGCAATCTCAGGGATATCCAAACCCTCCCGCAGCAGATTAATGCCCACCAGCACGTCAAACACATCCAAACGCATATCACGTATGATCTCCGCCCTCTCCAGCGTGTCGATATCGGAGTGCAGATATTTCACACGGATGCCCACCTCATTCATATATCCGGTAAGGTCTTCTGCCATTCGCTTGGTGAGGGTCGTAATCAACACTTTATTGTGCTCTGCTACCGTCTTGTTAATTTCCCCGATGAGATCATCTATCTGGCCTTCTACGGGCCGCACGTCCACCTCCGGGTCAAGAAGGCCTGTAGGGCGGATGATCTGTTCCGTGCGGAGCAGTTCGTGGGCCGCCTCATAGTCGGAGGGCGTAGCCGACACAAACATCATCTGGTCAATATGGGATTCAAACTCCCCGAAATTCAAGGGGCGGTTGTCCAAAGCCGAAGGCAGGCGGAACCCATACTCCACCAATGTATTTTTGCGGGAACGGTCACCTGCATACATTCCCCTGATCTGGGGGATGGTCATATGGGATTCGTCGATAATGATCAAATAGTCGTCCCGAAAGAAATCCATCAACGTCATCGGCGGCTCGCCGGGCAGTGACCCGTTCAAATGCCTGGAATAGTTCTCGATCCCTGAGCAGAAACCCGTCTCCCGCAGCATCTCCACGTCAAAGTTGGTTCTCTCCGCGATGCGCTGGGCTTCGATCAGCTTGTCCTCCCCTTTGAAGTAGCGCACCCGCTCCTCCATCTCTTTCTCAATATTATCACAGGCTATTTTAATCTTATCCTGGGATACAACGTAATGGGAGGCCGGAAAAATAGCAATATGCTTCAGCTCCGCATGTACTTTTCCGGAAAGCGGTTCCACCTCTGTGATACGGTCGATCTCGTCCCCAAAAAATTCTATGCGGATAAAATAGTCTCCCCCCTGCGCAGGATAGACCTCCACCACATCCCCATGAACCCTGAAGCAGCCTCTCTGCATATCCATTTCATTTCTGTTATATTGGATATCCACCAATTCACGCAGAACCTGGTCCCTGTCCTTCACCATTCCCGGACGCAGGGAAACCACCATATCCTGGTATTCGTCAGGACTTCCCAGGCCGTAAATGCAGGACACGCTGGCCACCACAATGACATCCCGCCTCTCTGTCAACGAGACCGTGGCCGAAAGACGCAGCTTGTCGATTTCGTCATTGATAGCAGAATCTTTCGCAATATAGGTATCAGAGGAAGGCACATATGCTTCCGGCTGATAGTAATCATAGTAGGAGACAAAATACTCCACTGCATTATTGGGGAAAAATTCCTTGAACTCGCCGTACAGCTGTCCGGCCAGGGTCTTATTATGCGCTATAACAAGAGTTGGTTTATTTAATTGCTGGATGACGTTTGCCATCGTAAAGGTTTTACCGGAACCGGTGACACCGAGAAGGGTCTGGAACTGGTTGCCTTCCCGAAATCCTTTTACTAATTCCTCAATTGCCTGTGGCTGGTCGCCGGTTGGCTGATATTGCGATACTAATTCAAAATGATCCATGCTAATATTCTCCCTGTGAAGTATTTCCAAAATACTCTTTCCATCCATACTAACCAGCTATCTATTCTTTTTCATTCATTAACTGCTGCAACTCCTCCTTGCTTGGAAGCACCGTTTGATATTTACTCGCAAATATCTGATTATTATCCTTTGGCAAAGTCATTTCTACCACTGCATCTTTCTTATCCTTACAAACAATGATGCCAATTGTTGAATTTTCATCCTCAAGTTTTACTTTCCTGTCATAATAGTTTACATACATCTGCATTTGCCCAATATCCTGATGTTTCAGCTGTCCAACCTTTAAATCAAATAGAACAAAACATCTTAACAGACGATTAAAAAATACCAGATCTACTCTATAATGCTCCTCCTCAAATGTAAACCGCACTTGGCGCCCCACAAACGTAAAACCTCTCCCCAACTCCAGCAAAAACATTTGTAGATTGTCTATCAAACGCTTTTCCAGTTCAGTTTCTGAATAAACAGCTTCTTCTGGCAATCCAGTAAATTCCAAAATGTAGGGGTCTTTAAAAATGTCATCCGGTTTTTCAACTTGCTGCCCTTCTAAAGCAAGGCGCATTACATCATCTTTCTCTCTGCTTAATGCAAGCCTTTCATATAGAGAACTGCCATATTGCCGTCCAAGTTCATCCTTGCTCCATCCATTTTTATACGCTTCTATTTCATAGAAATGTCGTTCTTCTAAATTGTTTATCCGCATCAGAATAAGGTAATGCGACCAACTTAAGTAAAACCGCCTGCCTTCATCATTCATGGGAAGTTGCTCTGAATGTGGAAAAGCCGTATCGGAAATCACATCTTTTGAATATACCACATAAAAACGACGCATAAGTTTTAAGTTCTCATAGGAAAATCCCCTGCCAAATTCTTCTGTCAGCTGTCTGGACAACTCCTGAAGTATATATTTTCCATAGGTTGCGCGCTCAATGCCATTTTGCTCTTCATCTATAATCATCCGACCAGCCTCATAATAGGAATAAACCATAGCAATGTTCACTGCCATACTCATTTTGCGTTTTGCATCCCGAAACAATTGCACAACTTGGCCAAAAAATTTATTACCGCCTTTCATATCTTTCATTTGAAATATCTCCTTTTCCAATTCGGTAATTGATAATTACCGAATTTACAAAACTTTCTGCACAACAGATTAATTCCCAGCCGAAATGATAAAACTTCCTGTTCCACATCCTCTTTTATAAAGTCACATATAGTATCCACAACAGATTCTGTATCTATATCCTCATAATAACCATTATATCTCATGTTTTGCTTTAAAAGGACTTTGGCCTGCTGAAAATAGTCACACGAAAGTTCATAATCAATTTCTTATTCTTATGGCAAGCAACATATTTTACCAAACTTATAAGTTCATTCCCCTGAGTTTCTTTCATCCTAAAATAATGCTACCTGAGACAATCGTCCAGCAATATGTTTTCCAGCAAATCCCTTTGTATCGAAATCGCATTTTTGATATCACTTATATCCCTATTCGTTGTGTAACGGATTCTATACCCTTTTGAAGCATAATATATGGCAAGCATCTTGGTAGCCACAGTCTTTCCAGCGCCGGGCATTCCTAGCAGAAGCAACATCCTTTTCTTTTCAAGAATATCTATACATTCATTATAGCAACTGGTTTCCACAAACCTTCGACTATCTTCCTCAATGTCACATAAGAGCGATTCACAGTCAATAAAAACACTCTGGTTAAATATCATACTCAAAACATTTGTTGATTCAAGCCATAATTTATAATGTTTCCTTACAATATCCATATTTTCAGGACATTCCAAAAAAATCATCAATGTCTATAAGAGACGTCCGCCTAGTACAGCATTGCGTTAATCTTGAAGTAAATCAGTGCTTGATGTTTGCGTCAGCGTAAGGCGGAGGAAGGAGGCGATGCGGTGGCATCGTTGACTGACGACAACGCAGCGATGGCGTGAACAGCGAGTTCTGATTACTCAAGAATTAATGCAACGATGTACTAGTGTTATTTCGTCCGTAATCCCCCATCTTGTCCACAAAATACGGTATAATCAGCACCATACAACACTAAATAATGCGGTTTTCAGCCTGTCCCCAAATTAGGACACAAAATACTCTACTGCATTTTCAGGGAAAAATTCCTTGAACCCGCCGTACGGCTGTCCGGCAAGAGTCTTATTGTGCACTATGGTCAAAGTAGGCTTGTTCAGCGCCTGTATGACATTGGCCATGGTAAAGGTCTTGCCGGAACCCGTAACACCCAGTAAAGCCTGGAATTGATTGCCCTCTTTAAAGCCTTTCACTAATGCTTCAATCGCCTGGGGTTGGTCGCGGAACATTTTATTTTCGTCGTGGTATTTACTCAAGTTGGAAAAAAACAGGCCCACGACGAATCCCGTTCACAATTTGCTGTTTTTGCAACTCAGCACACCTCTTCCATTCCATATGGACAGAACAGCACTGAAGAAACTATTTTATCTTACCACAAATCATTATATTTGTATAGATAGAAAATCGAACTTTTGTTCTTTTTTATCCTGCATCCAGAAGAGATTCTGTTACATCTACTACAATCTCCAACAATTCCTTTTTAAAGCTTTCTGTTTCTTCCCGGTTAGGTAATACTTCTTTCATATACCCTTTTGTTTCTGGTACGCCATCCGCTATGATACCTCTATTATCAGCATAAACATCCATTCCTTTCGGTCTTTTTCGCCAGGCCGTGGTAGTATCGCATAAATCGGCATACTTCCTCATATGTCTCCCGGATTGCGTCTTGACGTTTTTGTACATCCGAAATCTCCTTTGTTTCCAGAAAGAGCTGCGCATTACGGTACATCACCGCTATGAGGTCTCTGGGGTCATTGCAGGCATTCGGAAATTCCTTCAGATGGTTTTCCATAAAATCGGAATTATGTCTCACGCATTCTTCAAGGTGCGCATATCCTTCCGCTTCCTTTCCGTTCAGCAGATCCCATACGCCAAACAGGTAGCTGTCCGCTCTCCAGGGATCCGGTTTTCCCTCCGCATCCAGATTCCACATAGGCCGGCCGGTTCTCGGATCATTTGGGCCTTTCTCTGTGGCTTTCAGGTAATCCTGGCGCTCTTTTGCAAAGTAGGTCTCCAGACTGTCAATCTTTTGCCACTCCGGCAGCACGCCGTCGGCCAGGAAAGTCAGGATATCATCAAATTTTCCGTTGATGCTCTCCACCAAGGCAGCATCCACGGCTTCCCCACCATACTCAATCACGCCCCACCCATTACGCACTTTTTGAAAATATTCCCCCTGGCTGACATCGCCCGGCAAGCCTAATATTCCGTACTGTATGGCATATATAGGGCAGAGATAACAGATTATGGCCTCATATCCGCCGCCCCTGAAATAACCGATAAACTGAATCCGGGATACCAGACCGTTCTTTTCCCGCACAAAGGTTTTGGGGCCTGCTTTTTTCATACCGTATGCCTTTGTGACAGGGGCGATCTTTGCCTGCAGGTTCTCTTTTAGGCGCCGTTTCAGTTCTTCCCCGCATTCTTTCCACTGTTCGATTGTCCTTGCATTTTTATAGCTGAACGCTTTCGCCGGTTTCTGGCCGGGCGGCGTTCCCAGCAGGCTCTTCCAGTCAAAAGAAATGGATTCTGTCGGATGTTTCTCCAGATATTCCTCCCAGGAACGCCTGACAGACGCCGTTTTCCTGTGATAGGCTTCCATGGCTTTCTGCCTGTCACGGATCTCCTCTTCCCGTGCTTTTTCCTCATAATAACCGGACGTCTTCACCGGGCGCCCCTGGGCATGGAAATAATAGGCAACACCGCCCTGAGTCTTTGTCATCCAATAATAGTTTGCACTCCATAAAGCGGGCATAATCCGACCCCGGTCTCCCCGGGTCAGAGTCTCTTCCAGCTTAAGCCTATTGCTGTTCCACCATTGTTCCCACTCCTCCGGTTCTACATCCCCCGCCGCAATGCGAAGAAACATCTGTTTCATCACGTCCTGAAATCCCATCTTTATTCTTCCTCCTCTTTTCTTTCCGCCACCACATACTAAAAACCTGCGCTTTCACGGCTTTTACAGACTGCCTTCGCACAATTTTTTCAGTCCGTAAACAGCTCTTTTGCTGCTTCGTTGTCATAATGCACCGTTGCAATCTCCATGGAAGAGATTGCCTCTTCCCGGTGCACGCCGTTTAAGTTTATATCCTCCCGTTCCATAAAACAAATTATAAATTTGTTTATACAACATATTCTATAGTAATGTCAGCAAGCTTTTTCAGCACATGCCCTGCTGTGGCTTTAGAGATGCCCCAACGGACAGCCATTTCACTGCAGGCTGCCGGCGGGGAGCCGGTGTCATTGCGGAAGGGATTTGTATAGATGTGAATCAAACTTTTGTTCTCATTTCCCTTTTCGGCTAAACCCCACAACCTCTTTATACAAATAAATATATAATTTATGAAATATTAAAACAGGATACCCTTTCGCTGACTAGGATATCCTGCTTTTGTACACTGCATTATTCTTTTAAGATGGGGCACACAATGAGGGATTCTGCTTTAGCAGGTAGTTCTTTTTCCATCTATTTCCCCATCAGTTCCAACAGGACTTCCTTGGCCTTCTCCAATTGGTTATCCGGGCGCTCCTCGCTGCCGTAATACGCTTTACCGTCGAATTCCACTTCCACGTCTGGATTAATGCCGATGTTATGGATATTATGCCCGTTTGGCGTATAATAAGCGCTAATGGTAATCTTAACCGCAGACCCGTCACGGAATGGCATAATCTGCTGTACGATACCCTTTCCGAAAGTTTTGGTACCCACCAGAACACCGATCCCATGGTCTTTGATGGCTCCTGCCATAATCTCCGAAGCGCTGGCGGAATTCATATCCACCAACACTACCATGGGCAGGTCAAACTCCCTTTTCCCGTCACATGTATATTCCGAACGCTGCCCGTTTTTATCTTCCGTATAGACAATCATGCCTTCCGGAAGCAGCATCCTTGCCATTTCCACCACAGCGTTCAGGCTGCCGCCCGGATTGGCGCGCAGATCCAGGATCATCCCTTTCATTCCTGACCCTCTTGCCGTGGCAAGGGCATCTGCAAACTGGTCTACGGTGACCTCGTCAAATTCGGTGACCTGGATATACGCCATCCCGTCCTCCAGCATCTCCAGAGTGACAGTGGGCGTCTCCACCTTCTTCCGCGCTACGGTGACATCCAGATAATCCGCCTCGCCTTCCCTCATAATGGTCAGAACCACATCTGTCTCCTCCGGGCCTTTGATCATAGCCACCACCTCTGTCAAGGTGAGGCCGTAAGTAGACTCCCCGTTTACCTCATATATCAGATCGTTTGCCCGCAGATTTGCAGCTTCCGCAGGGGCGCCCTCAATAACCCCGCTGATCTTGGGTAAAGTGGTCTCCGTGTCCAGGCTGATATATGCGCCTATCCCATAGTATACGCCCTGTGTCTGTTCCATCAGGGCCGACAATTCCTCGGCAGAATAATATTCCGAATAGGGATCTCCCAGGGACTCCATGATGCCTCTGTAAATCCCTGTTTGAAGCTCCTCATTTGTGACTTCACCCAAATAGTAATATTTGTCGATGGTTTCTTCCAAGGCCTGCAGCTTTGCCACCAGATCCGAAGTAATGGCGGAGCCTTCCTTCCTATTTATCTGGACAGCCTGCCCTGTCATCTGCTGTATGGAATTTTGCATACCAAATCCGACATAAGCAATGGCAACGACCAGGAGCGAACACAGCAATCCCACAGCCATGCCTCCGAAAAACAATGCCTTAGTGCTGCCCTGCGTCCCCTTTGCCGGATTGTCACGGCCGGCGCTGTAATTGGGCGCAGCGGAACCGGATTGATCTGGCACATCGGCCGAAATACGGTCAAAGTAACTTGTATTGTCGTCCATAAATACCCCATTTCTGCGCTGCTCTTTGCTCATAAACGACTTTGTGGCAAGCAGCGCGCAGGCACAAAGTCCAGTATGAAAAATAATTTTTCACACAAAATTCCTCTCATATTCTCATTCGCTCAAATAATTCCATGGCGAAGTATAAGCTCCGTTCAGCCTCACGCTGAAATGCAGATGATTGCCGGTAGAGCGTCCCGTACTGCCAACTGCCGCAATGGTTTCTCCCCTTACCACAATGTCACCCTTCTCCACATAAAGCTCCGATGCATGCATATAAATCGTATACAATCCGTCCCCATGGTCAATCATTACATAATTTCCCATAGTGCCGCTGTAAGCCGCTGCCGCCACAGCGCCGTCATATGCCGCATAGATGGCCGTCCCTTTAGGCGCCGCAAAATCCACGCCGTTATGAAACTGTTCCACGCCAAGGGTGGGATGTATCCTCATCCCATATTGGTCCGAAATCCTGGTATAGGTGGCCAGCGGAAACTTGAACACGCCGCCGTCATAGGTCAGCACCGTGCCGCTGCTGGCAAGGATTTTTTTCTTCTCCTCTGCGATCGCAGCCTCGAATGCCGCGATTTCAGCATCCTGAGCCTTTATTTCCGCCTCGTACTCCTTGATTGCATTGGCCTTATTATTGATATCCGTCTCGTAACTGATGATGTCCCTGGATTTCTGGTCGATCAGTTCCTCCAGGTTCCGCTGCTCCAGCTCCACATTATACTTTGCCTGATCCAGTATCTGTTTTTCCAACTCCAGCTCATCCCGGCAAAGTTCCACATACTCCCTTATGGTCTTATAATCCTCCAGCATCCGCTGGTCGTATGCCACCACTCTTTCCACATAGTCCGCCTTGTTCAGGAAATCGCCGAAGTTAGCAGCCTTTAACAGCATATCCGTGAATTGGGGCGTTCCTGCCTCATATGCAAATCTTATGCGGGCCACCATGAATTCTTTCTGATTTTCTTCTTGTTGAAGAGCTTCTTCCAAGGCTGCCTCATTCAGCTTAATTTCCTCTTCTTTAGCACTGATCTGCTGATTCAGCTCCTCAATATTCTGCTCCATTTCCATCAGGCTGCTGTCCAGCCGCGCCACGTATTCCTTCAGGTTCGCTTTTTGGGCTTCCAGCTCTTTCTTAATCGTCTGCAGGTTGGTAAGGCCGTTCTGAAGCGCTTCCCTTTCCTGTTCCGCCTGCTTGATCTGTTCCTCCTTCTGGCGGATACTCTCCGAAGTAATGGAAGACATGTTGGTGCCGGCTGCCGATGCCGTTATATTTATATTAATGACAAGTCCGATGCACAGTGCAATGCATATGCAAATAAATCGTTTCTTCATAAGCAGCCGTCCTTACACTCGAAGATGTTTGCGTACGGTTGAAAAACTTCCCAGGAAGCCGATTCCTATGCCTACCGAAAGCGACACAGGCGTCAGAATCCCAAACAATTCCTCCACGGACAGGAAATTCAGAAAGCTGCTGAGGATGGAAAATCTCTCCAGCACATACTTCAACGCGTAATTATAAATACTATAGATAATCCCCAACGGGATAGCCGCCCCCATCAAGCCAATGAGCATTCCTTCCAGCACAAAAGGCGCTCTGACAAAAAAGTCCGTTGCACCGATATATTTCATAATATTTATTTCCGTTGAACGGACGGAAATACCGATAGCAACCGTATTGCTGATCAGGAAAATGCTTACTGCCAGCAAGATAATGATAATCCCCATGGAAACGTATGCAATCAACAGGTTGACACCGCTCAAAGTATTGGCGGTAAGCTCCGAATAATTCACCCTGCGCACTTCAGGTATGGACTCCAGCCATGTCACCAGCGCGCTCTGCATTGAAACATCGCTGAGAAAAACCTCATAGCTGTTCTCCCCCGACAGAGGATTTTCCGGAAAACCCACTGAAAAATACTCTCCGTAACTTTGCGTTGCCCATTTTTCCCATGCCTCTTCATCCGAGATGAATTTCACTTCCGACACTTCTGCGCGGTTGGCAATCATCTGCCCGATTTCCTCAATCCTCTGGTCGGAAGCAATCACATGGTCCGGACTGCAGTCAGCCTTTTCAAGGCTGTCCAAGGCATCTCCCTCATAATGAAAGAACACTGTCACGGACACGCCTTCTTCCGCTGTTTTCACGATGCTCTCAAAGTTTGCCACAATGGCATAAAACAACCCAAACAAAAACAGACAGGCGGAAATCGTTGCTATGGAAGCAAGGGAATACCATTTATTGCGGAAGATATTGGCAAATCCCTGCCTGATGGTGTAGAATAAGCTGCTAATCTTCATCAATATATGCCCCTCCTTCTTCGTCACTTACAATTATCCCCTTTTTCATGGTGATAACACGCTTGCGCATGGCATTGACGATTTCTCTGTTGTGGGTAACCACTACGATGGTAGTACCGCTCTCATTAATCTCTTCCAATAATTTCATGATCTCCCATGAATTTTTGGGGTCCAGATTACCTGTAGGCTCATCCGCAAGCAGTATGGAAGGATTGTTGATCAGCGCCCTTGCCAGCGCCACACGCTGCTGCTCCCCGCCGGAAAGCTGCGTAGTCTTAGCCTTGTATTTTCCTGCAAGTCCTACCGTAGCCAGAATGGCGGGCACATTTCTCCTGATCTCCCTGCCCGGCGTCTCCACAATGCGCTGCGCAAATGCTACATTTTCATACACATTTCTGTCATTCAATAAACGGAAGTCCTGGAACACCACTCCAAGGTTCCTGCGGAATTTGGGGATCTGCCTGTGGCGCAGCCTGCCAAGGTCATGCCCCAATACGTAAACATTGCCGCTGGTAGCCGTCAACTCCCGCAGCAGCAGCTTGATCAATGTGGATTTTCCGGAGCCGCTGTCTCCTACTATAAATACGAATTCTCCCTTCCCAATGCTCAGTGATATTCCGTTTAAGGCAGGAGATCCTGTGGAGTAAGATTTACTTACATTGTTCAGGTAGATGACGCCATGCTCTTCGATCATCTGTTCCCGCCGTCTTCTCTGCATTACTTTATTTGCCATATGTTTTCCTTCCGGTCCTCTAAATCACTACAGTTCCTGCGGTCTGCCGCCTATGCCTGATGTGGGGGCATTCCGCGCGCATCCCGCAACCCTGAACCGTATCCTAAAAATCTGCGTTTTCCATGTACTTCATATATTTCACAACCATCAGTGCGATCTTAAACGTGATGGCATCTTCAAAGACACGAAGATCCAACCCGGTGCTCTTCTGGAGTTTATCCAGGCGATATACCAGCGTATTCCTGTGAATGAACAGTTGTCTGGAAGTCTCTGAGACATTCAGGCTGTTCTCAAAAAATTTATGGATGGTAGTCAAGGTCTCCTCATCAAATTCGTCGGGACTCTTGCCGCCAAAAATTTCCCTGATAAACATTTTGCACAGCGGTATGGGCAGCTGATAGATCAGACGGCCGATGCCCAGCTCGCTATAGGCAATAATCTCTCTCTCGTCAAAGAAAATCTTGCCTACGTCCAGCGCCATCTTGGCTTCCTTATAAGAACGGCTGACTTCCTTGATCTCCTGGATCACAGTGCCATAGGCGATCCGTATATCCCGTATGCCTTCCTTCTCCAGGAAATTCCCCAGCATCTTTGCCGTCTTGTCAATTTCTCTGGCAGGATCATTGTCCGATAACTCCTTGACAACGATCACATCATTTTCATCTACGGCAGTGACAAAATCCTTGCTGTTACTGCCAAGGTGCGCCCTGGCCAGCTCCAACACGTTATTGTCCTTGCCATTGCCGGACTCTATGACCAGGACCGCCCTGGGCACATCCGTCTGGATATGTAGCTTCTTGGAACGGCTATAGATGTCCACCAGCAGCAAATTGTCCAAAAGCAGGTTCTTGATAAAATTGTCCTTGTCAAAACGCTCCTTATAAGCCACCAGGAGGTTCTGCAGCTGAAATGCCGCCATCTTGCCTATCATATAGACATCTTCCCCTACCCCTCCGGCCACCAGGACATACTCCAGCTGCTGCTCGTCAAAAATCTTAAAATATTGATATCCCTGTATTTCCTGGGAATCCGCAGGGGAAGCCGCAAATTCCACCGCCGCCTTGGAACAGTTCTTCATGTCTGTGGTAGCGGCAACGCTCTTGCCGTCGATATCCATGACGCAAAATTCAACTCGCGCTATCCCTTTCAGTCCTTCTATGGTATTTTGCAAAATCTGATTTGAAATCATGGCCTTCCTACTTTCTCGAATTCTGTGCTCCAAAAAAAGCTTTCATATAAAGAGTACAAAAAACGACATAAAAAAGCAATAGCTTTTTATGAATTTTCACAAAAAAACTGCCTAAAGAGTTATCTTCAGGCAGTCACACGTCCAATATTCGGCTCAGACACGCATATCAAAGTTAGCGCCAACTGCCGGATTAACACTTCTCTCCATGGCAGCCGCATCCAGCATCTGCACCAGGCCTTGCCCTAACGCTTCATTGGTATCCAGCGCCTGGCTGAGTACTGCCGTGCTGACTTTCGACATTGTGGAAACCGCTTTCAAATCCATCGCCAAACCTGCTATGTCCATAGGAAACGCCCCCTTTCACCGTGATGGTATCTCAAGTATATACAGCATAACACATCTGCCGCCTTTTTGCCACCCATTCCTCCATTATTTTTCTATTTTGTTCCGCTATTTCAAATCCTCCTTATGGACTTTTCACCAATCTCGATCTTACCCTCCTTCAGGAGCCGCCCCACTGCCCGCTTAAATTCATTTTTGCTCATGCCTGTCTCATGGGTAATGACTTCCGGGGCTGACTTGTCCGTAAAAGGCAGAACTCCGTCATAGCTGTCAATCAGCGCTAAAATCTCCTGGGCATCCACATCCATCTGCAGATACGCCTTGTCACGGATGCTCAGAGTCAGTTTCCCGTCCTCCCTGACCTGGACTACCCTGGCTCTCACCTCATCGCCCAACCCTACCCTGCCATATAACTCCCTTTTCGGGATCAGGCCGGAATATAGGTTGTCTACCGCCACAAAAGCTCCGAAATTGTCGCTTATTTCATACACTCTGCCCGTAACTGTATCCTCTACCCCGTAAGGACTGTCTGTACGCAGGTTTTCATACACATTCATCGTAGCGCAGAGCCGGCTGCTCTTGTCGATATAGAGAGACACCAGAACCTGGTCGCCTTCCTTCACACTTCCTCTCTGCTGCTTAAAGGGAAGAAACAGGTCTTTCTCCAACCCCCAGTCCAAAAATGCACCGATTTTCCCCAACTGTACCACTGTCAGCTCCGCCACTTGCCCCATCACCAGCTTCGGTTCTCTGACCGTCGCTATCAGCCTGTCCTCCGAATCCCTATAAACAAAAACTTCAAGGGCATCCCCTGGATTACTGTCCTGAGGAGCCTGCTTTATGGGAAGAAGCACTTTTTCCTCCTGATTTCCCTTCTCCGGTGAAAGGTATACACCGAACTCCACTTTTTTCACGACATACAATGTCTGCTTTTCTCCTAAACGAATCATACCAATCCTCATATCTTTCCGCAATCTGTAATTTTTTCCAAAAACTCTACCACCGCATAGGGCGCTCCTTTCCCGTCCCTCAGCGACACCACTGTCCTGTCTCCGCACACCGCCACATAGGGCAGCAAAATGTCATCCAGAAATGCCTGCTTCTTATATTCCGCCCGAAGCTGCCCTACTACAAAACCCTCCGGCAGGAAGTCCATGGCCATATCCACGAACTGCCCGTTGTTCACATGGCGGTTTGTATCCAGATGGTGCTTTTTCACCACAATGGCTTCCCCCGAAGTCCCTCCCTCGGGAACGGTAATCTTCCTGGGCGCATACTCCATTTCAAGCTTCCCGCCAAGGCCGTACCTATGCGCCATCTCCTGGCTGACCGGGACAGGTTTGCCCGTATCCAGGTCCAGCAGGCTCCAGATAGAGTTTGCCTTTGCCAGATATTCTCCGCCCTCCGTCATCATGGCAAAATTCCGGAACCCAAGGAACCCTTTCATTTCATATGGCTGTGTGCCGACAATAACACGCTCATAAAGCACAGGGTACCTCTCCACCACAATCTGCCATGATGAAAGCACCCAGACCTGATGTATCTCCCTGAAATAATCCACCCCCATATCCAGATCCTGGGAGTGGAACGTGGAGCAATCCTGAAAATAATTGAGAAGAGAAGCCATGGTAAGCTTCCCCTCACTGTCTGTCTCACTATATCTTATCCTGCTGTCAAATGAATACATAAATGAAACCATCCTTTTCCGACGGCATCGCTTTGCCGTTTCTCACACCCGCACCCTGCTCTACACAAACAGTTGGATTACGATCATCACGATCCAGAAAATGGAATACAGGAGCATCCCTATGTTCAGGATCACCGTACGGAAGCGTTTCCCCCGGGGGATCACCACCTGCCCCCGGGCAAAAGTGATTTTTTTGGTAGCCAGGCTCACAATGAACAGAACCAGGGTTGTCAATATTGAAGCAATGATGAAAAAAACGAAAAACATATAGAGTGTCCAACCCAGTGCATTCTCGGTCATGAAATCCGCTAACGCGTTCATATCCATACCGTTCTCCACAATCTCCATATAACCGTTCAGGTCAATCAGATCCAGCAGCTTCAGGCTGACCACACTCCCCATGAAATTAACGATCATATGAATCATAATCGTGATCTTCAGTTTCCCCGTCTTCACATACAGGTAGGCCAGAAAGCAACCCAGTGTAAAGGCATAGGCAAACTGGTTCAGGTTGCCGTGGAACAGGCCGAACATGAAGCCGGACAGCAAAACGGCCACGCCCTGCCCATACTTTACCGTCCGCTCCACAATCAGCTTACGAAACACATATTCTTCCATAATGGGAGCGCAGATCACCATATATAAGACCACAAAAAGCGGGCTGATGGATGTGGTAATGTCCAGAAGGGCATTCTGTACCGCGCTGCCCTTCAGCAGGCCGATAACGGTAGAAATAAAAGTCCCTATAAAATTGGAGGCATACATTACTCCGAAGCACATGATCAATGCCAGCAGGAACTGCCACCACTTCATCTCCTTCTTTTCCACCGTCACTGCCGGGACCCTCTTTACCAATGCGATCAGGGCAGGCATACCTATCAAATACATAGGCAGCATGGACAGCGAAAGGCTGACATTTGCATCCCGCAGCCACTCCGGACGGAATATCTGGACCAAGGCTGCCGGAATCAGCTGTACCGCGTAAATAATGACAGTCCCTAAAACAAACATACCGCCCAGTTTGGAAAAATGTTTCCTTGTGACTTTCAATGGTTCTTCCATAGTGTACAACTCCTTTGTTTTTGTAATTTAGCAACCCTGATTCATCATACTGTAAAAACTGCTTGCCCTATGACAGAATAAGCTGCCTTATTGAGACTTTTGTATCCGTAAATTTCTTACAGGGTAGCTTCCATCATATCCTTTACCAGCGCCTTTACATCGTCCTGGGATGCTCTGCCTTTCACAAGGGGGTCGTTCATAAAGGCTTCTACCGCCAGATCCGCGTTCCTTTCCATAGCCGCCTTAAAGATCCGCTCATGGTTTTCTACATGGGGCATAATCAGCTCTTTCACATTCTCGGGAATTTCCCCGGCAAGGACGGGGCGTATGGCATCCCGCTCAAATACCGCATTGGTCTCCACTATGGCGTTCTCAGGCAAGTTTTCAATCTGCCTGCCACGGTTAGGGATATTCACATTGCTGACCCTCCTGCCTAAACCGCAAAGCGATTTGATCAGCAGGCATCCCTCCTCACCGGTAGATTTCAGTTCTATGCTCTCTTCACCCTCCACAAGCCTGCGGGAACGGGCAAGGCGCTCCTTCAACTCTTCCTTGCGCCATGCTACGCTGGTCAATCCGAAGTTCCACCCGGCCACTGTCTCCGGATCCTTCAGATATTCATCCCCCGGCATAAATTCGGCAAGATGCCGGTCCCCTGCTGCGGCAATCAGGCCAAATCGGTTAAAAAGATCCATTTTAACCCTGTGGGCACATGCAAAAGTTGAATTCATCCAATTGTTGTCGGGTTCCTCATACCCCTCTTCAAAATGCTTTTCGATATAGCCTCTGTAAACGGGGAAAAGATCGATGCCTTTATAGGATGCATAGTCAAACCATGTAAAATGGTTGATTCCCAATACATTTACGCAAATCTCTTCTCGCTCTATTTTCTCCACACCAAGCTCTTTTTCCGCAATCCCGGCAAGCACCTTCTGGGTGCCGAAGACCTCGTGGCAGCATCCGAACGCTTTGATCTGCGGGAATACCTCATATAATGTCTTCACACACAGGGACATGGGATTCGTATAATTGATCACCCATGCCTTGGGGCAGTACTCCTTTACCGCTTCTGCAATCTCCACAAACATGGGAACCGTCCTGAGTCCCCGGATGATACCGCCGGGTCCCGCCGTATCCCCCACAGACTGGTAAATGCCCAGCCTTTCCGGCATATGCACATCCACTTCCATTTCTTCAAAGGTTTTGGGCAAAATGGAAATCACCACAAAATCCGCGCCTGTCAGCGCTTCCTGTAAACTGTCCGCAACGGTATAATCCCATTTCCCCACGGCTTCTGCCCTGTCCTTCAGCTTATTGCCGATCTGCGCATTTGCCCTTGCCGCTTCCCCGTCAATATCATACAGACAGATAGTGCCGGAAAGCGAATCCTCCAGTGCCAGGTCTGTCATAAACGTCCATGCCCAGCCTCTGGAGCCGCCTCCGATATATGCTATCCGGATATCCCCTACATGATTGTTTCCATACCTCATAATGATACCTCCCTTTCAGCAGGCATCCCATATGCCCGCGCCTAACTGTCCATTGAATTGTAACACTATTATTTACTTATAACAAGGTCATAAGCGGAGTATTTTTCCCGGAAGTGAAATAATCCGTAGTTTTTAATAAAACACATAAATTAATAGTGTTTTCATTGCGGCGCTACATGGATTCATTGGACCTCAACCTTTCTATGACACCCTGGCGGGCCTGTGTTTTATAAACAAAAGCAGGAACCAGATTGCATATTATCGCCACAATAATCAGAGAAGTGGCTATTTGCAGAAACGGGTAATTGAACACCGCATAAGACGCCTGTGCTTTTACCATCCGGAAAAATCCATACAATGCTCCGCTACCCAATGTAAAAATTAATAGCGCAATTATGATGGCATAGACATTTCCCTCAATTTGCAGCATCCTGCAAATTTGTCTTTTCGTCATTCCGACGCTCTCAAGGACAGCCAGCTCCCTGCCCCTGCCGTTAACGCTCACATACATCATGTTTATAAAATTCATCAGGCCAATTCCCAGCAGGATCACACTGATGGCATTCCCCAAGAAAGTAATTCCGATAAAACTGGTTTTCAGTTCATTGATCTTTTCGACCTTTGATGTAACTGTAACTCCGCTGTAATTTTCAAATATGGCATTCACAGCATTATGCGCCTGCTCCGAACAGCCGGTCTGTAAAGCAATCCTGTTAATCTGCCCGGCAGCGCCAATCCGTTCCAGCCACTCCTGGCTGACATAAATATTAGGGGCAATGAGCGTTTTCCCGTCTTCTTTGAACGTGGCGGATAAATAACAGGGAGCAATTTCCAGCATATGGTTTTCACCGTTTATGGGCAGCTGAACCTGCCCGCCGATGGCCGTCCCCTCATAAGGCACAATAGTTGCAGACGCTAAAATAGCTGTCTTTCCATTGCGGAAATCTTCATAATCAAGGGGACTGTTTATCACGGAAACCGCTTCATTAAAATCCTGTTCCCCAATCCCATATACATAAGCCTGATACCTGTTCCCATCCGTATACTGACGAACCGCCTCCTCCGGGACTTTACCCGAGACGCAAAAATCGGTGATATACTTGCCAAGGACATTGCCGGTGTCAGTAAACCATTGTTCTGAAAGCTTCGTTGTATAAGATACTTCCCGCACATCGGGAACCGCCCGCAAAGCCTCCAGAATACTGTCGTCCAGGTTTGTCTGCCGGCTTATTTCAATCACAATGTCATCCTTCATATACTCATCCGCCAGATAAGAAGCGTCCAATCCGGCAAGTATGCCATTCACAATTACAAACAGGCTTATTCCCATAAACAAGGAAGCGATCACCAATACAGTCCCTTTTTTGTTTCGAAAAACATTGCCCACAGCCATTTTTAGCACTTTATCGCCACGAGAGGTTTTACCGCATTTTTGCCTGAAGGCATTCACCCCTGTGTAACGCAGAGCTTCTACAGGGGATACCCTGCCTGCCATTTGGGTCGGCTTCCTGCTGCTGACAAATACCGTGCCGAAGGAAAATACTCCTGCTGCCGCAAAGGCCAAAGGAGAATATGACAGGGATATTGCGCTATCCATGATCCGGTCCCCGGCTATTGACTGTATCCCAAAGGGGACAATTAAAAAAACGGTAGCCGCACTGAAAATCAAGCCTGAGAATATTCCCCAAAAACTTAAAACCCGGACTTGATGGGAAACAATCTTTTTCATTTGCCGTTCCGTAGTCCCCAGCGTTTTCAGTTGTCCATACATACGAATATCCTTTGCTACCGATACAAAAAGGACATTGTAGATCAGCAGATAGCCACAGACCATAATAGTTATTATCAACCCGATAACAGCTGCGGCTGATCCAAGACTGCTTTTGCCGCTTCCGGCTTTTGACAGGTCCGTATATTCCTGGAGCTCATTTAAGGGTTCGACTTCCGAGTAAATTTCTCCCCTGCCCTCACCGGAAACCGTAAGCGACAGCGCACTTTTGGTATTTGTTTCATTTGCAGCAGAATTTTCCCAAAAGTCCTTTGCAATATATGCAATAGCGTTGTCATACATTTTGTTGCCGCTATGGTCATCATACCAGCCACACAAAGTAAAAGAAAACTCTTCTGCTTCTGACAAAGGGGGCCAATGGATATCCGTATAACCATATCGGAACGAAAATATGATCTCCTGGCCAAGGAACGGATTCTCAATGCCCATTCGCCCCAAAACCCATGTGGGCAGCATGATCTCACTTCCGGATGAAGGATAATGTCCGTTGATACTCCCCACTGTCGGGACAATATGCCGTTCCCATTCCACCTCGTCACACCAACGGAGAAGAATACTGTTGATACGGGGATAGGCCGCCGTGTCAATAAAGCCGATCTGGCGGCTGACCCCCATATAGGTGATGGCCCTATCCTGCCGCAATGCCTGAAGCTGTTGTTCCGTCGGATTTGTGAGGATAATGTCCGCAGCTGTGCCATTCAGCATTTTCTGTTGTTTGTCTGCGCTTTTCAGATATCCGCTGCCAATGCAGAGAATGGTAGAAATCAGAAAAGTCGTCATTGCAATAGCAATGATAACAAAAACATTACGGCGGCGGTTACCGGACATGATTTCATCCGCAAGTTTTTTGATTTGTTTTCGGGTATCGTTATAAAACATAATCCTGCCTCCTACCTGTCATAGCCTATCGTCCAAACATTGTCAACCCACCGGACCGCAATCAGGATTGGCGTATCCTCAGTGAAATTATCGGTAAATTCCCGGGAGTGTTCCTCTCCGCTGCTGTCCACAAAAGAAACGGTATACACATAACCGACGGAAGGCTCAACCGTAAAGTAACAAATTTGAGTACTTTTAATCCCTTCCGGAGAAACAGAAACCGTCTCCCCTTCATGAATGACCGCTATATCTGTAATTACCTGATCGGAATAATTGGTAACGATCAGATTTCCGTCCTGATGTATGACATTGCCGTTCACATCACTGCAGCTGGCCAATGACATCATTAACAAAACTGTAAAAATCATGATGAATTTCCTCATAGCTGAACTCTCCTCCATTTATTATCTTTCCCATGGGCCCTTCCTTGCAGTAACGGCCCCATACACAGATGGGCATGTTTATTTTATGATTTTTCCGTCCTCGATACGGATAATGCGGTCGGCAAGCAGGGCTGCCTCTTCGTTATGCGTGATCATTACCACTGTCTGATGGAATTTCATGCCGGTGGCTTTGAAGAGGGACAGCACATCCTGACTTGTCTTACTGTCCAGATTACCGGTTGGTTCGTCCGCAAGAAGGATCTCCGGTTTGGTCAGCAGCGCACGGGCAATGGAAACACGCTGCTGCTGGCCGCCCGAAAGGTTGCCCGGCAGATTTTCAAGCTTATCCTCCAACCCCAGGGCCTCCACGATCTCCCCCAGCAGCTTTTCATCTACCCTCCTCCCGTCCAGTTGAACCGGCAACACGATATTTTCATAGGCGTTCAAGACAGGAACAAGGTTATAATTCTGAAATACGAAACCGATATGACGGCGTCGGAACACGGTAAGCTGTTCCGCGCTTTTTTCAGAAATATCGATTCCGTTGATGATGACCCTGCCGGATGTGGGACTATCCAGGCCGCCCATCATATGGAGCAGAGTTGACTTCCCGGATCCGGAAGTACCCACAACCGAGACAAATTCTCCGGCGTTGATCTCAAGGCTGACGCCGTCCAGCGCCTTTGTCACATTTTCTCCCTGCCGATAATATTTTTTCAAATCTACCGTCTGTAATATTGGCATAATGCATACCACCTTTCCCAATTCATATACCCCTGCTTGATTTTCAATCTCATGCCTGATAATAAAACAGAAATGTCACGAGAATGTCGCCGTTTCCATAATAATTTCTAAAGATCAGGTTTTGCAGAAAAAAGGACGCGAAAAAGGCGGCCCCCGCCGCCCTAATCATTTGGCAGGAAGATGGTAAATGTGGTACCAGCTCCCACTGCCGAAGTTACTTTGATGCGCCCTCCCTGCTTTAAAATAATCTCCCTTGTCAGGTACAGGCCGATGCCGATACCTTCTACATCGTGCACTTCCGGCTCCCGGTAAAACCGCTTAAAGATTGCCCCCTGTACGTTTTCTGCAATACCGCGCCCCGTATCGGCTATGTCGATTTTGGTGCAGGCTTCCCAAGGAACGACCGTTACGGAAATCCTTCCTCCCGGGGAAGTATATTTTACGGCATTTTCCAAAATATTAAACAACGCTTCCGACGTCCACTTTGTGTCATGGGAGACAAGCAAATCACCGGGACAGTCTACAGTCACCCGTAAACGCTTTTCTTCCGCCTTCAGAAAGATGCCACCCAATGCCTGGGCCAATGTTTCATATATAAGGCTGGGGTGCTTCTCCAGGGTAATCACCCCCATTTCCAAGCGGGAGGACTTTACCATTGCACTCATTAGGAAATCCAGCTTTCCAAGCTGCCCATTTATGGATTGCAAATATTCTATCTGCTGTTTGCGGGGAAGCTCCTGTTCCAAAAGAGTAGTGGCAGCTATTTTCAGATTCGTTACCGGTGTTTTAACTTGATGGGAAATGTCGGAGATCATCCCCTGCAGATCCGCCCGCTGTTCCTCTATGGCCCTATTGTTCGACTGTAACATCTGATACAGGCGGTTTAGTTGGTGACTGATTCGGTCTAACATTGTATCTTCATCAAAAATTGTTTTGCCCATCGCCTTACCCTGCATCATATCATCCATTTTCCGGCATAGCTCATCTGTAAAATATGCCATTCGATTCCGCAAAACCCTGACTAATACAAATGGCCATACAGATAATACTGCCGATGTAACCAGGCAGACAATCACTGCCGTCACGTTCCGGACAGCGAAAAAGATGCCAACACACAAGGCAAAAGAAGTTACGGCAATACCCGCCCCTATAAACCACAAAATACCCGTGAGAGATAAACCCTTCCCTTGGCCCATAATCTAATCCTCCATACCTTTCCCACGTATACCCGTAAACATATATCCCATGCCGTAGACGGTTTGGAGATATTTATTACCGTCCTTTTCTATTTTACCCCGGATACGGCTGATTGCTGCTGTCAATGTATGCTCGTCCACATAATTTTCCTGGCTGTCCCATAATTTTTCCAGAAGTTTTTGGCGGGTAAGCAAAATTCCTTTATTCTCCGTAAAGACTTCCAGCATCCGATACTCCAGCGGGGCAAAGGCGATCTCATCCCCGTCCAAAGCCGCTCGCATGGAAGAAAAATCAATCATAAGCCTTCCGTCGTCATATATTTTATGGGGCGGAACTTTTTCCGCATTTTCCAGCATGGAAAAAATTGCCTTCACCTTGTGCCGCAGCACGGTGTTAGGGAAAGGTTTCGTAATATAGTCGGCAGCTCCCAATTCATAGCCTTTTATCATGTCCTGTTCCAGATCGTTGGCCGTCAAAAAGATTACGGCCGTGTGCGCTTTCTCCCTGATGGTTTTGCAGATCTCATAACCGGAACCGTCCGGCAGGTTGACATCCAAAATTGCCAGGTCATAAACATCCGGCCGAAAGCGCTGTTTCGCTTCTGCAACAGTGTAGACGGCAGTAACTTTGTAACCCTCGGCAGCCAGTAAATCCGAGAGCATTTTATTCATGGTGATATCATCCTCGACAACCAGAATTTGCTTCATATGATCACTTCCTTATTTTTCTTTCTAACGCCCACAACATTTTTCCCGCAATCTATTCTACATAACTCATCGGCGCAAAAAACCTCAGAAGATTTCTCCTCTGAGGTTTCCAAAGCAGCTTTCTAACTGCTTTTCACCTACACTGCCGGATTTCTTTGTCAACTTAATCCATTGCCATAGTATTTGTCCGAACACCAGCTTTTTACTCCCGAGAAAGAACCATGGCCCCCGCTTCCCCGACATGCAATTTTGCTCTGTACATTTTCTTCTCGAACCCGCCCCCAGAAACAGCAAATCCCGTTACTGTAACATTAATGCTGTAATCCGCAAAAATCATTCTTCACAATATTCTCTCCTCGTTCCCTTAAATGCGCCAATCAATCCTTGTCTGACTACTCCGTCTCCTTGAAAAACCTCCATCCACACCGAAAAGAACCCTGTTGCCTTAGCCAGTTCAAGCATCAAGTTTAAATATTCCTCCTGCTCCACAGAATTCCTTATCTTCTCCCATGCAGTCCTGCACTGTTCTGCACAGCGCCTGGCATAGCTTCGTCTGGCATAGCGCCTATCCTTATCCTTTGGACTTGTTGGTATATTTCCCAGTTTAACCATTTGATACAGTCCCTCCGCTCTTTTGCGGACAACAGACTCTCTCGCCTCTAAATAATCTTCATTTAATTGAGGAATATCGTCACTATATGAAAAGCAATGAAAGGTATCTTCTTCATCCGGCCATATGTATCTGTTCTTGTCCCCCACCCAGACAACGTCATGTTTTCTTGCATTACAATATTTACAAGATAATAAGAGATTGCTCCAGGCTAGCTGGGAGCCTCCCCTTGCTTTTGCTTCTTTATGCTCCACCTCCGGCACATGCTGAATTGGAAATTCGCAGTATGAGCAATAAGCACCTATACGTTCTTCCAAATATGGCTCCGCATCTTGATAACAATGGAACGTGACATTTGGAGCCTCACCTTTATCTATTGGTCTCATATCATTCCTCTGCTTCTGCTTTCTTCTCTAGATACTTAAGTTTCATATACGCATTATATGCCGGATTATCACTGTATTCTGCGCTGAGTACATCCAACCTCTCTTTCAGTTCATCCATTCTCTCTTGCGTTGCATCACCGTTCAAAGCCTGAAAATACTCCTCCGCAGCATAGTACATGGCCTCTTTCTTTTCGCTATACTTTGCCGTCGAAACATCCATGATGTTCTCGGCAATATCTTCAATACTCTCTCCCGAATATGGTTCATCAATATCATTATCTAACGCAATTAATTCCCCCTCTTCCAAAGACTGGATTATGAAAGGAGAATGCGTTGCGCATACAAATTGAACCTGCGGAAATATTGTTTTCAATATTCGGACGATGCGCCTCTGCCATGTTGGATGAAGGCTCAAATCAAGTTCATCAATAATAACCACCCCTGGAGTCAAACGCAGTACGTCCGCGCCCAAATAGGGATTCAGAATACACATTCTAGTAGCAATGTCCGTGACTATTTTTATGACGTTCCGATATCCATCACTTAACGCCGAAAATTCAATGACTGTTCCATCCTTCTGCCGGATTCCTATCTCTCCTATTCTGGACGAATAAATAATCTGCTCTCCTTCTCTTAGTTCTCCTGCCATGCTTTCTTTTAATGCACTCATTATAATTTCGTAAGCGTCAAGAGGTTTTCCTCCATTCTCTTCCACTGCCAGGTTTGACAGAAGCCTGATATAGTCAAAACCCGTCTGGCTACTCCTCTTTCTGTCCAGGCAACGCTGGTAAGCATTTGTTCTATTCGGAATTTTGCTCATTTCCTCAACCCTGTTTTCATTCCATAACCGAGCTGAACTGAGATACAATACTAATGGCAACTCTAGTTTTTCATCAGAACCATCTGCCGACTTTATTAATGCTTCCCAATAATTCACTATTTGCTGCATGGGATTTTTTCCGGCAAATTTCGTTCTGCTTCCTTCCTTTTCAAGTATTCTTCGGAAAGAAATCTCCTTATCATCCCATTTCATCACACATTCAATTGAACACGGAAACTGCGGCACCCCCTGTGGAGTAGCAAGCTGCCTGAAAAATACATTATTTTTTCTATGGACATCTGTGTCTGAAATATTTTGGACGAAACGGCTTGGAACATATTCCTTAAAAGCCGCCAGGTACGCCCCCAGGATAACAGACACCGCTTCAAGCACAGATGTTTTGCCAGAGGCATTTTTCCCTATAAATACATTCATCCCTGGATTCAGGCAAAATGTATTATTTTCAAATTTCCTATAATTGGAAAGTGATATACTTTTTATAATAAAACTTTTCATTGCTATCTCCACTCTGCCGTTTTTTAAGATGCCTCGACTTTTCTTATTCAATCATACCTGTAACCTGATACATCAGCCATTACTTGGATGTTTGGTGCTTAGTTTCTTTTAGAAAATCTCTCTTCTTTGTTTTTGAGTATATCATTTTTCATTCTCCTTTGCCACCTGTCTATCAGTATTTTCATATGAATAATGGCTTCAGACAATACCGAACTCTAAAGACATTACATCTCCATCTATCTATTAACTTCGGGTGGATAGCTTTTTTACACTGCCAAAATCAAAGGCAAAATAAATTATCACCCCACCCTCCTTTATTCACTATCCATATCTATTTTTTCTTCTATCTGTTTTAATCCCTTCTCTATTTCCAAATAGCGCATCTCAATAGGCGCAAATACAGCTTTTATCTCTTTCGGAGAGTTAATTGATGAATATATTTGTACTCCTTTATCCAACAATCTTTCCATTTTTTCCATTGACTGCTCTGCCCTTCCTCTTTCATCGCCATCTCGTATTTGATATCCTGTGTCCTCTTCCAATTCTTTTATTGTTTTTTGGACATATACTTTATATAGTTTATCTACACTTTTAATAATTTCTTCTTTCTCTTTTTCATCCATTTCTGCATTTTTAACCATCTGTTTTTGCATTTCACATGTTAGTTTATGACTTCTGATAACAAAACATTTATCAATAAATGCAGCAATATTGTTTAAAAAGACACTTCCAACAGCTAAGGAAGCTGCGATGCCAAATAAAAGCAATATCGATCCATTTTCAACGGCCTTTAATTTTAAACTTGCCTCACTATTTTGAAAAAAAGGGCATTTCGAAAAAATAAATTCCAGACCATCAATATATTTTTTCAAATCCGTTAGATTATCTGTTTTGGGTATTTTAATATCTAAGCCTAACTCCTCATCCACTGGATATATCGTAGATTCATATAGCGAAAGAATGCATTGGACTCGTTGGTACAATATAAAAAAGGCTCCTGCTAAACTATCAATGTCTCGTCTTTCACATGCCATACACTCTTCAATATACTCTAAGCATGAAGATATAAAAGGGATTTCCCCCAGTTCTTCTTTAGCAAATTCATAGCATGAATCACATATCACATTGAACTCTTGCAGGGAAGCCTTTTTATTAAAGTCTGTATTCTTGCTACTTTGGACCAGGCTATTATAATAGAAATCAATTGTGCCATATGCCCTTTTACATTTATCATATGCTTCTCTTAATTTCATATCCCACACTCCCTTTTTGCTTGATTTTATCATAAATTATCAAAGTGTTAAACAGAAAAAACAGTGATTCAGAATCATTTCTTTTTTATCCTCTGAAAAAGCTCTTTTTGAGTTGCCCCGATATAAGTGTGGGATTATATGCATCCCTTCCCAAAGTCGCATATTATTTTATGAGCTTTCTGATTTTCTTGCGTTTCTGTGTGTACCATAGGATGTTACCGCCGTAACCTTTGCCGCAGCTGCTGCTTGGTGGTTTTTTCAATACTTTTCATTTGAGCAGTCTGTTTAGCTGCTTCTACTGCCGTTTTCCCAAAAGCCTCTTCTGTGTTCCGGTTTTTCTGTACAAAAAACCCCGGTGAATCTCTCCACCGGGGCATCTTCACAGCGCTACAAGGATTCGAACCTTGAAATGACGGAGTCAGAGTCCGTTGCCTTACCGTTTGGCGATAGCGCTATCTGTATTACTTGATGTATTATACACGAAGTATTTCCAATTTGCAATACTTTTTATACAAAAAATGCAATTTTTTTCAAATTTTCTCAATTGCTGTTTTTCTATTGATATCCGGGCCCTTCCCGCATGATTTTTTCCATGCGGGACAAACCCCAAAAGGTAGATGAAACGCTTTAACTCTGGCTCTTACCCTTCACAAAGACCCTGACCCCATATGGCTCCAGAATATGCGCCCCCTCACATACCTCCCCGGAAAGCAGTTCCGGCAGTCCTGTGTTCAATAAGATCTTCCCAGGCTCTTTCCCGTAATTCAATACAAAAAAGTACTGCACCCCATCCTTTTCCCTCACCGCCAGCTCACAGCCTGATGGAATTTCCATGGTCTCCTTGTAAGGCTCCCCGATCCCCAGTTTACGCACAAACGCTTCTGCCGTACCCGGCGCAAAGGCACCGCCGAAATAATAGGCCTCCCCTTTGCCGAAACGGTTGCGCACCAATGCAGGGGCGCCCGCATAATAGCTGCCTGTATAGACTGCCAGAACCTCCGCTCCTTCTCCCACAGGGGCAAGCAAATCGTTAAACACTGCTGCTTCTATCTCCTCACCGTCCCACTCTGCCATGACCCTGCCGTCATCCGGCGCCACGAAGGAATACTCTTCCACGTCAGTCCCAGTTAAATTTGCCGCCAGGCCTGGCAGGCGCTCCATGACACATTTCCCGCTCTCATCCTTATATCCGGTGCGGCAACCCATCACCAGCTTCCCGCCGCCGGACACATATTGCTCCAAAAGCCTTATCTTCCCCTCTGTCAATATGGACGCATGAGGATAAAAAAGCACTTCATATTTACAGATACTCTCCGGATCCGTTCCGTCTTCTATATAAATATAATCAAAGGGAACATGGGCTATCTGCAATGCCGTAAACAAGGCTTCCTGGCTGACGCCGTCCACCCTCCGGTGCCAATTGTCTACCTGGCAGTCCCAGATATTGTCATAATCCTTCAAAATACCGACTTTTGCGCTGTAGGCGGATCCAGCCGCCTCCTGTATGGCATTTACCTTATGTGACACATCTGTCACTTCTCTCAATCTACGGTTCTCCCGCCCGGAATAGTCCAGGATACCATGCCAGTACATCTCTGTGCCGAAAGTGCAGGTCCTCCACCGGAAATAGCTGATAAAGTCCGCCCCATGGGCGATACTCTGAAAGGTCCACAAGGTGAGCTGCCCTGGCCGGGGGGTGGGCGCTTCCATCCTCGTATTCCATCCGTTTGCGCCGCTTTGCTGCTCCATAATGCCAAAATTACGGGAAACCGCCCGGACTTCCGCCAGGTTACGGCTCCATCTCCTGTCTTTCATCAGATCTGCCTCCCGATAGCCGTCCAGGCAGTACGCAAAGTTAGGGTAGGAATCATACATCAGCATGTCCAGGCTTTCCCTCTGCAACCTCTGATAATCAATATTGCCAAATATACCATTTGTGGTGATAAAATCTCCCTCTTTGCAGTATTTCCGTATAATATCCGCCTGCTGCTTTGCAAAACGGCAGACACTGTGGGAAATGAAACGATAATAATCCAACTGTAGATGAGGATTTACAGATCCCGTATTGGTTTTTCTGGGTAGATGAACCTGATTCCAGTCCGTGTAAGCCTGGTTCCAGAACACAGTTCCCCAGGCCTTATTCAAGGCATCCAAAGTACCATATTTTTCCTGCAGGAATATGCGGAATGCCCTGGTGTCACTCTCGGAATAAAACTCGCTGTTCTCACAATTAAACTCATTGTCCAGCTGCCACCCCACAATAGCAGGATGCTGTCCATAATGTGCGGCCGACTTCTCCACAATACGCCTGCAGAAATCCTGGTAGACAGGGGAATTATAGTTATAATGCCTGCGGGAGCCGTGATGGATCAAATTGCCCTCCCTGTCCGCATTCAGTACTTCAGGATACCGGTCCGTCAGCCAGGCGGGCGGCGTTGCCGTAGGAGTACAGAAAATTACCTGCATCCCTTTTTCCTGTGCCAAATCTAAAAATGCATCAAAGAAACCGTATGAAAATTCCCCTTCCGTGGGTTCCACCAGATTCCATGCAAACTCCGCAATGCGGACGGTCTTAAGCCCTGCCGCCTGCATTCTGCCCAAATCCTCCGCCCACAGGCTTTTGTCCCAGTGCTCAGGGTAATAACAGACCCCCAGATCAATCCCGTTTCCGTTAATCAGCTTTCTCATTTTTACACCTCCGTATGCGCTTCAGCGCGTCCTTCCTGCTCTTTCCAACGGCTTTCAAAGGCTGTGTCCTCCTGTATTTTCGTTTTTACATACGAAGTTTTTATGCAATGTTTCTCCAAAAAGGCCCAACATAGAAAGATACTCTTTTATTCCAGGCTCCGTATCCTGTCACGCAGCGGTAATATACGTGCCGGAGAAACGGAGAATTCGTCCACGCCCATCCTGAGAAAACGCTCTGTCAGCTCCAAATCCGCCCCAAGCTCCCCGCAGATGCCCACCCAGATGTTTTCCGCATGTGCATTCCTGCACACCAGCTCGGCCATCCTGAGGACTGCCTCGTGATGGGGGTCAAAAAACGCGTCCAGTTTGGGGTTCTGACGGTCAACAGCCATGGTATACTGTGAAAGGTCATTTGTTCCAATGCTGAAGAAGTCCACCTCTTTCGCCAGAAGATCGCTTATAATGGCAGCGGCGGGAGTCTCAATCATAATGCCTTCCTCCACATCCTGGTATGGTATCCTTTCCCTGTCCAGCTCCGCCCGCACTTCCGCCGATATCTGCTTTATCTTCCTGATCTCCTCCAGAGAAGTGATCATGGGATACATAATGCCAAGCCTGCCGTACTCCGATGCCCTGTACACAGCGCGCAGCTGGGTCTTAAAAATCTCCGGCCTGGTAAGGCAGAGCCGTATTGCCCTCAGTCCCATGGCAGGGTTCTCCTCTTTGTCCAGTCTGAAATAATCCGCCTGTTTATCCGCGCCGATATCAAGCGTCCTGATAATTACACGTTTTCCCGCCATTGCCTGGGCAGTCTTTTTATAGATCCGAAACTGTTCCTCCTCTGTGGGGTATGTGTTGCTCTCCAGATAAATAAACTCGCTCCTGAACAGTCCAATTCCCCCCGCGTCATTTTGCAGCACAGCGTCCAAATCCCTGACATTCCCGATGTTGGCATGGACCAAAACCTGCCGGCCGCTTTTTGTAACATTTTCTTTTCCTCTAAGTCCCTGAAGGAGCCTCCGCTTTTCCGCTTCCTCTTGATTCCGTTCCTCCATCCTGGCAATGGTTCTTCTATCCGGCTCTATATACAGCATTCCGCCGGAACCGTCCACCACTGCCATCTTTCCCTCCAGTTCCTCCGAAATCTCAATATTGACCCCCACCAGGGAGGGGATATTCATTGTGCGGGCAAGGATGGCCGTATGGGAATCCACAGAGCCATGCACCGTCACGAAGGAAAGCACAAGTTCCTTGTCAATCTGGACCGTCTCGCTGGGCACCAGGTCATCGGCAAGCACAATCACAGGTTCGCCCGGCCACCCCGCTTCCCCAGACCATACATCCTCTCCAGTCCATGCTGTCCCCTTTGACTGTGCCGCCTGCTCTGACGCTTCTGCTGCCCTGGCACACACCATCTCCTCCGGCTGCCCTGCTTCCCTGGCACATACCGTTCCCTCCGGCTGCCCTGCTTCCCTGGCACACACCGTTCCCTCCGGCTGCCCTGCTTCCTCGGGGCCTTCTGACTCAATATCCAAACCTTTCAGGATCCTGACCACACGGTCTGAGATATCCCTGACATCCGCCGCCCGCTCTTTCATGTATGTGTTGTCCATAGACGCAAACAGCTCCGCAAAACGTTCCGACACGGATGCTACGGCATATTCCGCATTCACTTTCTGCCCTGAGATCACGTCCTTCACAGAGACCAGATAGTCGTCGTCCTCCAGCATCATCCGATGGGTCTCAAAAATTGCCGCATATGCCTCCCCCACCTCTTGGACAGCTTTTTCATACAATCCGGCAAGCTGGCTTTCGGCCTTTCTTCTGGCCTCATCAAAACGTCTGATTTCCCTCCGGATGTCCTCCACCTTATACCTTGCGACGGCTGCCCTCTTTTTGTCCATCAGATGAATTCTGCCGATGGCAATTCCCCCACAAGCGCTTTTCCCACTATATTCCTTCATTCTGCGGACTCCCTCCCGATACGGCAAACTTTATAAATGCCGACACTTTTTACGCGGTATTGATTGCACTTTCATCCCCATACGCAGGAGCCGGCTGTAAGATTGTTTCCCCCGCCGGCCTCTGTATACAGACTAACCGCTCATTGCGAAATTTCAAATGAGTCATACACCCGACAGATTTCTTCCTTTGTTGCCAGCAGGTCCGAAAAGGCGCTGGCGCTGCCGGCGGAAATCCCCATCTTAAACGCATGGGCATAGTCGCCTCTCTCACACCAGCCGGCAAGAAACCCGGCCACCATGGAATCCCCTGCCCCCACGGAATTTCTGACCTTTCCCCTGGGAACCCTGCTCATCAAAACTTCGCCTGACTCCGCCAAAAGTACGGCTCCTTCCCCTGCCATGGAAACCAGCACATTTACGGCCCCCATTTCCTGCAGCTTTCGCCCATACAAAGCCGCCTCTTCCCGGGTTCTGAGCTTTACATCAAATATTTCCTCCAACTCATGGCTGTTTGGCTTTACCAGAAACGGCCTGTGCGGCAGTACGTTTACAAGCAGCTCCTTTGCGGCATCTACCACGATCTTAATATTGCGGTGGGAAAGCATTTTCATGATATCGCGATATAACGTATCCGGCAGTGAGGCAGGAATACTCCCTGCAAGTACCAGCATATCCCCATCCTGCAGCAGATTCAGTTTTTCCATAAGCTGCCCCAGAGCCCGGCTGTCGATCACAGGCCCGGCGGCATTGATCTCCGTTTCCAAATCCGACTTGATCTTCACATTAATTCTGGAAAAACCTTCTTTCAGTTCTATAAAGTCGCTCCTTCCCCCCATCGCCTCAAACGTTCTTCTGATCTCTTCACCCGTAAACCCGGCAATGAATCCCAGGGCAATATTATCTACCCCAAGGTGTTGGAGGATGGTTGAAACGTTAAGTCCCTTTCCTCCGGGCAGAAGCTGCTCGGAAACAGCACGGTTCGTCGCTCCTGTTTCAAGCGATTTGACTCCTATGACATAATCCAAAGCCGGATTGCATGTAACAGTATATATCATAATGATAACCACGCCTTTCCCATATGGGCCTTTCCCTGCGAAACCAAAATATTCCCTGCCCTAATAGTCCAGGAAAAAAGTCCCCTGTATATAATTACCGTTGGAAACATAAGTGTAAAAGGTTTTTTCAACCCCTCCCCCAGAAGTCTTTTCCAACCCCAATATCCATCCGATAAAAGTATATCCATGCATCTGGTATACCGCAATCCCGTTCACCTGCCCGTCTGCCCTCTTCGTAACCACCAGATAGTCGTCATCCTCCCAGCTGATAAAGAAATAGTCCTCATTTTTTCCGTATGCTCTGAGCGCGCTTCCGTACCGCTCGTCCTGGCAGGAAAATTTGTAATAACAATAGGGATATTCCTCCTGATCCGTTTTCTGGCGGACGATTATGTCATTGTCCCTCCCAAAGAGAAACCATTCCCCGCCGCCTTCCATATACTCAATATAAAAACTTTCCAGTATACCGTTAGAATCCTTCCGCACATACCGCTTGATCTCGTCCTCCGAAAGCAGGGCATACTCAGCGGATATTTCTGCCAGATATTCCTCAAGGGTATTATTTTGCAGCGCCGTTGACAATGCCTGAATCATTTCTTCCGGGACACTGTTTTCAGGATTTGTATTCCCCCTCTCCAAAAAACCTGTGTTTTCCATTACGGGGCACTTATAAGGATATCTCCTCCCTGTTTTGGCATTGGCCGCGCTCACTCCTCTGCAGCTGTGCTTTCGTTCCATAACTGCCATAATTTTTTCATATTCCGGTTTCCATGTACCCTCGTTTCTATCGGAACAGCCTCCCAGCAGCAGTATCCCGGCGCACCAGACTGCTGTCAGGACATATTTGATCCGATTCCCCCTCTTACTCACCCTGTCTGATCCTTTCACATTGATTCTATCTACTACAATATTCTTTCTGAATGTTCCAGCCTGACATTCTACTTAAACTTTTTCAAATATTTTTTCGCTCCGATAAGTAATCCGCCGCATTGGTCTATTTCACGATTCGTACCTATTAACCCTGGGGCGTGTTTGCGGCATTCGCCTTCCATTCCGGCAGCATCATCGGATTTTCGCTTAGGTTCTTCTATATAATTATAGCCTTTCGGTATTTTTTGTCAATTATGGAGAAAAGGCCCTTCGACATCCATGAGATGATACCCGGGGGGGGCCTGCAAAGCCACAAATATAGTTCAGAGCAGTGTACAAAACAGACAGCGCAAAAATAAAAGCCATTGACTTTTGTCCGGCATCGGATTATAATGTATTTTGTCCGATTTCGGAATATATTATAAGGAGGCTTCCCCATGGACCACACGAATCAATACAGCAAGTATACCGCCATGCTGGATCAGTTTGATAAAGAACTCGATGACATCTATCATGATTATGCACTTCGCCATAATTTATCCGATGCCGCCCTCTGGATTCTCTATGCCGTATACGGCTCCGAGGAGGAAATCACCCAGGCGGATATCTGCAATGGCTGGTTTTTCAGCCGCCAGACCATCAATACAGCATTAAAAGGCTTAGAACAGCAATGCATCATAAAGCTGGAGCCTGTTCCGGGAAACCGCAAGAGCAAGCATGTAATTTTTACACCGGCGGGAAGGGCGCTTGCAGAGCAAACCGTCGTCCCCTTAAAGCAGGCAGAAAATCAGGTATTTGCCGCTTTCAGCGACGAGGAGAATCAATTGTTTGTGGAAATGGCGGGAAAGCGCTGCTCCCTGCTTCGGGAATTTCTGAAAGTAAAATCCTGACGCAAACCGCTGTCCCGTATGCTAATAACAGAAAACCCTCATGGGTATCATAGAAAACATCATAGAAAACAAAGAAAGGCCTGATCATTTTATGAACATTCAGTTATCCGATCATTTTACTTATAAAAAGCTTCTACGTTTTACCTTTCCATCCATTGCCATGATGATATTCACCTCCATATACGGCGTGGTGGACGGATTTTTCGTATCCAATTATGTGGGCAAGACTCCCTTTGCCGCCGTCAACTTTATTATGCCCTTCCTCATGATCCTGGGGGCTTTCGGTTTTATGTTCGGCACCGGAGGCAGCGCCCTGATCTCCCTGACCATGGGGGAAGGAAAGCTCCCCAGGGCAAACAGGCTGTTCTCCATGCTGGTGTGTGTATCCGCCGCCCTGGGTGTTATGGTGGCTGTCCTGGGCGTTATCCTCATCCGGCCTGTGGCTTCCCTTCTGGGCGCAGAGGGAGAACTGCTGGAGAACTGTGTCCTTTATGGACGGATCATACTGGCAGCCATCCCCGCCTTTATGCTCCAGCAGGAATTTCAAAGCTTCTTTATCACAGCGGAGAGGCCCCAGCTGGGACTGTACACCACGGTGGCCGCAGGTGTCGCTAACATGGTGCTGGATGCCCTGTTCATAGCCGTATTCCGTTGGGGCATTGCCGGCGCTGCCATTGCCACCGCCATAAGCCAGTGCATCGGCGGTGTGATTCCGGTACTCTATTTTTTGCGCCCTAACACAAGCCTCTTAAGGCTTACCAGGCCTGTTTTAGATCCCAGGGCCCTTCTGAAAACCTGTACAAACGGCTCCTCCGAGCTTATGAGCAATATCTCCATGTCCCTGGTGGGCATGCTTTATAACATGCAGCTGATGAAGCACGCAGGGGAAAACGGAGTTGCGGCATACGGCGTACTGATGTATGTGTGCCTGATCTTTATAGCCGCCTTCATCGGATATACCATCGGGACGGCTCCGGTCATCGGGTTTCATTACGGCGCCGGAAATCACAGCGAATTAAAAAGCCTCCTGGGAAAGAGCCTGGTCATTATCGGACTGTTCTCCGTGGGAATGCTGTTTCTAGGGGAAGTCCTGGCCAAGCCTCTGTCCCTTTTATTTGTGGGTTACGATGCCGGACTGCTGGCGCTGACCCTCAGAGGCTTTTCCATTTTCTCCTTTTCCTTCCTGTTTTCAGGCATCGCCATCTATGGATCGGGATTTTTCACCGCTCTGAACAACGGCCTGATCTCCGCAGTGATTTCCTTCCTGAGGACCATGGTGTTTCAGGTCGCCGCGATCCTGATTCTCCCTGTATTCTGGGGCATCGACGGCATCTGGGTCTCCATCGTTGCGGCGGAGGCATTGGCTGCGGCGGTGACGGCGCTGTTTCTGGCCGGAAACCGGAAAAGGTATCACTATTAAAGCGAAAACAGCCGCAAATGCCAGAACTGCCAGTCCGATACCGGCCAGTACCACCGTAAGGCCCATATGATCCGCCAGCGCCCCGGCCGCCGGGAACAGGAGGATCATGGCCACAGAGAAGAACAGGCTGTTGACGGAAATCAGGGTAGCTCTCTGCTCGGACGGGATCAGCTGATTCAGGGAGTCGGACTGCACCGGATAGAGAACGGAATTGAAAAATCCGGCGGTGCAAAACGCCCCAACCGATACCCCGATATTTTCGAATCCATAACTGATCAGAGAGCCGGCAATGAAAACAGTGGACAAGGCCACCACCTTTTTTCCCAAACGCCGGTATATTTTCTCACTCAATGCCGCCCCGGCACAGGAAGCCAGGCTCACTGCCAGCAGGATCAGGCTGATCTCTATTTTATTATATCCGTATTCGTGGTAATATTGCTGGCTGTAGAAAAACAGCAGCGTCTGGGCGGCAAAAACCACGGAATAATACAAAATATTCTTCAAGATGCGCGCATCCCACCGCAGGATGCGAAAGCATGCACTGAAATGGGCGGTCACAAGCTCCCTGACGGTTGTCCGCTCTTTCCCCTGACGGTCACAGGGCGCTTCCGTCAGAAGCAGTACCGGAATCAGGGACAGTACGGCGATTACCACACAGGCTCCGTAACACCAGAAATAAGAGTATTCTGCAAGGATGCCTCCGGCCACAGTGGCAATCCCCTGAGACACTTCTATTATAATATTGAGCCTCCCATAGACCCGCATATAATGCTCTTCCTGCCCGATGTATTTCATACTGTCATAGACAAGCGCCTCCTCCGAACCGGAATTAAAGTTGTTTCCCAGTGCCTGTATAATAAAGCTAAGTGAAAACAGGCCGAAGCTTTTGGAAAACAGCATGATCACGCAGGAAATCCCTATGCAGATCCTGCCAAGAAGCATGCTCTTCTTCCTGCCCAGCAGATCTGCCAGGGCGCCGGAAGGGATCTCAAACACTATGCTGGTGGCATGATAAATACCCTCCAGCAGTCCGATCTGAGCCAGGCTCAGTCCGCAATATGCCAGATACAACACCCATATGGAACTCTGCATATTCAGATTTGTGATGAAAGCGCTGATATAGTCAAGAGGTACGTTTCTCTTTAATTTAAATTGTAAAGTATTCTTTTTCGCATTCATAAATAATTCCTTTCCCCTTCAGCGGATAAATCCTTTTATTTCTGAACCGTTCCGTATCACGGCAACAAAAAAACAGCCTGACACCTTTTGTCAAACTGTTCTGGAATTACTGCGAAAAAGTCTGTTTTTAATCCCCATTCTCCGGAGGGCATCCGGCCAATGGCCTAAAAAAGGGCGCAGTAATCCCGTAAACATGAATTTCTGCATGTTTTCGATATTGAACTACTGCTGCAGATTGGTATATAACCCAGTCCGGACATTCTGCGCTCTCCCTTCCGTTTTTTCATCCATTCATTATTGAAAACTTAAAAATCTGTGGTCCGCGTAAATACCTGTAATGCTGCCGATCCACATTGAATTTCATTATAGCATTGACCGCCGATGGTGTCAAGCATCTCATGAGATTTTCATAAAAGCATCTCATGGGATTTACATCAAAAACAAATATGCTATATCTGTCTCTTATCAATGATGGCGTCAATCAGTCCATAGGACAGCGCCTCCTCCGCAGACATATAGTTGTCCCGCTCCGTGTCAGCCTCGGCGTGTTCTTTGTTGCGCTTAACTATATTTATTTAAGCTTTATGTAAATACACGCCCATTTTTACATCAATTACATCATTTATTATGGCTTGCTGATTTTCTGTTGCCAAAATGTTGCCACGCATCTATTATAGCAAATCCCCGCAAATTAGCAATCCATTTTTGAAAATCCTTTTTTGTACTTTTTCGTAAAAGTGTTCCCTATAAGATATTGGCATAATATTGTTTCAAATAGTTTCTAATATCCTGTGGTGTAACAGGAATTTCCGTATCCAAAAAAGGATACTCCAAATGCACTTTTTTATCATCTGATATAATATGTACTCTATGACCATGCTCATTAATTCTCACATACCAATAATAATTTGTTCCTTCATATACTATTTTTCGTTTGTTTTTCTTGGATACCATACTTTCCTCAACTATATAAGATTTTCAACAGAAACACAATCCCGACAAGGTAGTCGATTTTTGAAATGTTACGCAATAAAAGCTATTTTTGAGGATAGAGGTATAAAATATCCTCCCCGCCCTGTTCATATTCCAAATGCCTTGTAAAATAAGGTATTCCCAAAGCCTAAAGCGTAACAACGCCAACACACATTTTCTCCTTAAACGCCTTCATAACATGGTGCTAGCACCATGTTTGTACCATCAACAAGGAAAAACATTGATTCAATAACAAGAACGTTAGTCCCACCAGCAATAGTAAACGCGCTGCCCCTCATGGGATAGTTCTGTAATTGAAATCAATTCCCCATTATCCCCAATCATAAAAGTTGGTTGTGAAAAATCTGTTTCTTCTCCAATATCACTCGGAAATATATCTTTTGGTTCATTAAAAATCTGCTTTATTTCCACAAGCGATAGTTTACTGAAAATAATCAAAGTATCTGCGGTTATAACCTTGTCTTTATTGTCCAGCCCATAAACCTGCACAAAGATTTTTGCCGTTTTATCTTTATTGATTAAATTTTCAATCAAGGCAATATATTCATGCTTTCCCTCAAGACATTCACAGCAAAAATCCGTAAAATCATCTGCCGGGTCCAGATAGTCTTTATATGAGAACCAATAATTATTTGTATAGTTGCTGCTCATTTCATCCGTTTTCAGCAACGTTAAAATAGAACCTTTTTGTAGACTATTCATATTGACGCTCCTTAAATATAATAATATCTCATCTTTCCGCTTCTTTGAAAATAAAACTATTGATTTTTGAAACAGTCAAGGTTTAATCCCTCTCCAATACACGAAACAATATCGTGGTGATTGAAGCCGATAATCCATTGATATTTTTTTGAAACAACATAATAATCTAACCAGCCATTATCTAAAAAAGCTGTATGATTTAGTAAATCAAGGGCTTTCACTAATTCAGATACATAACTTTCAAATATCCAAAATTCTTCTCCACAATACCAATCGCTGCTCTTGTCGATTAGAAAATAAACCATTTTATTTTCTTCTTTTATAATTTGAGGCAAAAAATGAAACCATGTTGAATAATCAACCGCATAGCACCCAAGAAGTTTTTTCATGCTTTTAGGACTATAACCATTCGTATTAGCCCAATGCAGACCGTTTTTCCACGTTTTTGTTTTATCCGCATATTTTTCTGCAATCTTTTGATATATATTTTCCCACTGGTTTTCACTCACTTTACGAAAACGTTCTTTCGATATGCCACACTTTGTTATTATTTCGTGTTCTAATCTAAATATATCACTTGCAGACCTGTTCATACTCTATTCTCGCTTTCAATCCATAATTTCATTTATAAAATCATCGTCTTTCAAAACTCTTTATTATAACATCTGAACAATAAAATTCTATTTCATTTTCTTCATAATCACCGACCTCATACTTTGAATTATTTTCATATCCTCTCACGGTCATATCTTTAATATAAAATCCAGAAATTTTACCACTTCCATGAAAGCGCCAAGAATTTACATCTACAAATTCTATGAAAATCTTATAATTATCTGGACTGGTCATACCTAATATTAAATTTGTATGTTCTTCCCAAGAATTATTATCTAATGTTGTTTCCCATTTCAAAAATATAATCGTATCAAACATATTGAAGTGGCTCATTTGAAAATCCGGTAAAATAGATTTGATTTTATTCAAGTTCACCTATACCCCACCTTTGCAACTTTATGATTTACGAATTTGATTATATCACTTTCACGCTCCATTTACCATAAAAACATAGGGCATGACAACCGCCACGCCCTACATTTCTTATCGTTCCAACGACTTCTCAATCTTCCACTTCTGCCCTTTCAAATCATTCTGTTTCTCATACAGACTATTGCGCTCTTTGCAAAGTTCTTTCATACGCTCCAACTGCGCCCGCACTCCCTCCCGGCAATCCGGCTCTATCTTTTTATATTCCCCGGTCAGATTGCGGATTGTATTATTGTTTTCCTTTATCTGTTCCGAAAGACATACCCAGTCTATCAGATTTTGCACTTCCTTATCTGTTTCGTAAAGGTCTGTATCTGCTACAATTTTAGCACACAGCCGTATCATAACTTTCTTTTCCATATCGGTCATATCTATCAATCCCCCTTTCCTATCGGCTCAATTCAAAGGCACGTTTCGGACGTTTATTTGCCCTCTCCGCCTGTTCTAACGCCTTTGACCGTTCTACTATCAACCGTACCTGCTCTCTGCCTAAATTGCACTCCAAACGCCCCAAATCAGACGCTTTTTCCTGCAATCGGTCTATGGTGTCGCTCTGCTCCATGACCTTATCCGTCA
>ERZ808040.145-NODE-145-length-69011-cov-6.105811_pt1 | contig 69011 bp, 62 predicted proteins | sample MGYA00380191_ERZ808040 | MGnify/ENA primary metagenome ERZ808040 (study PRJEB31490, sample SAMN06133395) | mouse gut metagenome | isolation source: J6 | host: mice | place: China: Chengdu | collected 2015-05 ...
ATATCCGCCGTCCTCCTCAAGAGAACCATACACCTCATCGGTTGAGACATGCAGAAACTTTTTGCCCTCTTTGTAGCTGCCGTCTGGAAGCTCCCACGCTGCCTTGGCACAGTTGAGCATCACTGCGGTGCCAAGGACATTGGTCTGCACAAAGACCTCCGGGTTCTTGATGCTTCTGTCCACATGGCTCTCCGCGGCAAAGTGCACCACCCGGTCGATGTCATTCTCTGCAAAAATCTTTGCGATGGCATCCTTGTCTGTGATGTCTGCCTTGATGAAAGTATAGTTCTTTCTGTCCTCGACTTCTTTCAGATTCTCGAGATTTCCGGCATACGTCAGCGCATCCACGTTGATAATCCTGATCTCATTGTCATATTTGCGAAACATATAGTGAATATAATTCGACCCAATAAACCCAGCACCGCCGGTCACCAAATACGTTCTCATCCAATCCTTACCTCCGTAAAATATATTATTGCACTATTTTATCCTATATTTGGAAAATATGCAACACTAATACCCTAAGTAACTGTAATTTAAATCCACCTTCGTACTGATTCCGCTGATTTTTCCCTTGCTCGAGTACTGCCACATATCATATCTGCCCTTGTAAGTGGGCGCGGTAGAGTACTGTGCAAGCCAGATCTTGTAATTGCCGATCGCACCCATATTCAGTTTGTCCTCAAACCATGTTTTTGATGCATAGATTCCCGGTTTATATCCCGCACTCGCAACGGTCTGGCAGAATGCGTTGACCACTGCGGTCCGTGTCGCCTTGTCAATCTTGTCCGCCCTGCCGCCGCTGGACTCTGTGTCAATGAAGATCGGATAGGTGAGATTATAGCCTTTCACAAGGCTCACCGCAAGCGACGCCTCCTTGACTGCCTCAACCTCATTGACTGCCTGAGAGAATACGTACACGCCAACCTTTAAGCCCGCCGCTGTCGCTCCTTTTATATTCGTCCGAAACGACTGGTCTTCGATCAATACGCCGGTGAGGGAACCCCTGTAGCCGCAGCGGATAATCACATAGTCTACGCCGGATGCCTTGACTGCCTTCCAGTCAATCGTTCCATTGTGCCTCGACACGTCGATGCCAAAGGTCGAGCCGTTGACGGAGGTCGCAATCGCCCCGTCCGTGCCAAAATTGTATGTAACGCCCTGTATGATCTGCGTTCCAGTCACGACATTGCCGTTTTTGTCATAGAAATACGTCTTGCCGTCAATGGTCTGCCACCCTGTGTAAATGTACTGCGGCTGTGCTGCGATATAAAACTCTGTGTTATTGTAATAGTCTGAATAAACTGCTTCTTTATAACTGCCGTCATCATTCTTGATATAGATCTGGTTTCCATTCTTGTCCTTGAGTTTGGTGGTCGTATCGGAAGATGCATTGGAATTGATCGTCACGACACAAGTCGCTTTCTTTGGCTTGTCCTGTGCGTCCTTCTCCTTGGTCACCGCTGTGATGGTGGCGCTTCCCGGCGCGACGCCTGTGACAACGCCCTTCTCATCCACGGTCGCTACCTTCTTGTCAGACGTCTCCCATGTGACACCGGCGTCGGACTCGTAATTTGTCACCGTCGCCACAAGAGTTGTGGAACCACCCACAGCAAGATAGACCTCGCTGGTGCGGTCAAGTGAAACGGACAGTTCGTCCTCTTGTTTGCCTTCCTTAATCTCCACCTCCACACTGCAACGGATATCCAGCTCTTTGCCCTCTGCATCCTTGATGCCTGTAACCCTGCCTGTGATATGCACTTTTCCAGCCTTCACGCCAGACACAACACCGTCAGTGCCAACGGCCGCAATCGAAACATCGTCACTATCCCATGCAATAGATGGAAAATTCTCTGTGATTGTCTCTGTGCTGCCGTCCTGCTTCTTATAGACCAGCTTGACCGGCTTCACCGTCAGTGTCTCACCGACTGCACAGCTGTCCGCACTCTTTTGAAGCTCAAGGCTTCCCGACACGATCTCTGCCTCCTGAACCGTTACGATACACTCTGCGCTCGCCGTCTCTGTCGTCTCACTTGTCGTTGACTCTGTTGAACCCGCCGTCACTTTCTTGTACATATACCCGATCGTCTGGTCTGCATCATCTTTGATCGGCGTACAGTTCTCTTTTTCCTCGTCAGACAGCGCTGCATACTCCTCTAGCGAGATTTCCAGTGTCTCCTCGGACGGTTCCTTGGACTCGGTGGTTGTGGTGATGGTCTTTTTCGTGACTGTGTACGTAATCACAGCTGTACCTGCCGCCTTTGCAGTCACCTTTCCGCCGCTCACAGACACAACCTCCTCATCCGAGCTCTTCCACTCGGCTGTATACTGGTATTCAGTATCCCCTTCCTTGGAATTTTCAAAGGATGTGCCCTTTAACTCTATGGCTGCCCCGACACTCAGCGTCACCTCAGACTTGTCAAGCGATACATTGATGGTATCAAAGAGCATTCTTACCGCCGCCCTTGAGGTCTGTGAAGGGTCTGCGATCGTATTCTGGTCCACCAGCAGATAGCTCTCTGTGCCGCTCACCGGCGTTTTGGTGGACTCTACCCACTCCACAGTATCCTTGAGCACCTCTGCCTCCACCGCCGCATCATTTTTCTCTGTATCCTCTGCTGCTACATTGATCTGCTTCTCTGTCTTGACCTCATCCTGCACATTGACAACGACATACTCTACCTTATCCTTTACAGTAACCTGCTGTGCGATAGACGGAAACGTATACTTCTCCGTGGAAGTGATAATTGCATCAAACACGCCCGCATTCACATTCTGTGCATAGATGATGCCATCCATGTCATCGTCTGTGAGTACAAGTTTCTTTCCCTTGGCATTCGTCAGAGTCACCTCAAAGACCGTTCCCGTGATAAGCTCTCCTGTATACTCATCAGTAAACCGGATCTTCAAGTCCTTCTCCACAGAGACAAAGCTGACATTGACCTTGCCCGATGCCGCCGAAGATTCCTCCTCTGTGGATGAAGACTCCTCTGTGCTCAAATCCTGTGCAAAGTTTCCTGACAGCGCTGCGCCTGACATGGCAAGCAGTCCTTCCTCCCCGGCAATCCCCATATCCTTGAGTTCCCCGCCGAGCGGTGCAAGCGCTGCAATCTGTTTATTCACCGCCTTAGACTGCAAGAACATGCTCAATATGACAATTCCCGCCACCAGAACGACGACTCCGGTCGCCGCAAGAACCGCATCAAAAGCAGTCAGATGATGCAGCCTCTCCTTCAGAGCATCTACAAAGCGGGGCGGCTCTTTTGCGGCGTGCGCGCCAAATGAAGCAAGATCATTGGCATAGTCATCATTGTATCCGCCATACGCTGTATCAAAAGAATCTTCATTGTATACATCCTCATAATACTCATCCTCATAATACTCATCGGACTCGTAACAGGCTGCCTCGTCCTCCTCATAATAGGCATCCTCCCCAGACTCGTAATAACTCTCTGTATCCTCCGCATAATCCTCCGCCACGAAAGTCTCAATATTGATTTCCTTTGTGCTAAAAAGTGCCTCCCCAGCGTCATAGTCCTCAGCTTCCTCATACGCCTCAAATTCTTCATACTCCGCTGCCGCTTCATATTCCTCTAATTCTTCGTATGGTTGTTCTTCTTCGTATTCTGCGGCTTCTTCATATTCCTCTAATTCTTCGTACTGCTCCTCTTCTTCGTATCCTGCGGCCTCTTCATATGGTTCCTCTTCTTCATATCCGCTGGATTCCTCATACTCTTCGTATTCCGCGGATTCCTCGTATTCTTCTAATTCTTCGTACTGCTCCTCTTCTTCATATGGTTCCTCCTCTTTATACGCTCCGTATTCTTCGTACTCCTGCGCATATTCCTGCATCTCCTCCGAAGTATACGCCTCCACAACCTTCTCATCACTGGAATACGCGACGATATACGCCTCCTCGTCCTCAAAATCATCCTCGGCTGGCGCATCCCCGTCCTCCAGCGCTTCTATATATTCATCAGTATAGTCCTCTGTATAATCCTCTGTATTTCTTCTGTCTTTGTGTCTGCCATGTATTCTAAACGTTTTTCTGTCTTTCATTCTGTCCTTCACCGTCCTCCTTTCCCTATGTTCACATTTATGCCTTTCCGACCGCCAGTATAACAATTATAGCAAAGCGCCTGCTATCACTCAACCACTTTTTTTGCAAAACATCCATACAAATTCTGGCACAAGCGCGCAGAATGATCCCCCGCTATTATAAATGAAATATAAAAATTCCCAAAATAATACATCCAATTCCAGCCAGTTTGCGTATACTGATCCTCTCGCCAAAGACAATGTATCCAAACACCAGCACCAACACATTTCCAAGCGATTCTATGACAGGTCCGTTCTTATACGGCATCCCGCTGTAGGCATAGATTGTCAGAAACATAGACAGGACAAGTAGTCCATACCCGCAAAGTACATATTTGTTCAGGTATTCCCCCAGCACAGAACGATGAGTCTTCGTCGTGCTCATTTTAAGCAGTACCTGTGATATAGAGGCAATCAGCACAGAACAAAACATCGCTGCCGCAAATCTGTCAATCATTCCTGTCCCCCTCCGTTCCCGTATTGATAATCCATGTCCCTGCCGCCACGAGCACGACCCCCAAAACATTCTGTACCGTGATCGTGTCATGAAAAAAGACGACCGCCCACACCATCGACCACACGACCGCCATAGAACGGTTTGCGTATGCCACAGAAAGCTCAAACCGCTTGATCATCTGCTGCCACAGGATTGCATACACGCCCAGAATCACAAATTCCATCCCGAAAAAAAACAGAAACCGCAGCACATCACCGCCGCTTGCTGACGCCTCCTTTGACATGACGCTCGAAACCGTGTAGAGGAGAATCACCCCCTGTAACAACAGTACATTCTTGAATTTCATCCTGATCCTCCTCAGCCTCCTGCCTCAATCACATCCTCGTCAAGAAGCCCCTGTTCCTTATACACCCAATAGTAATTGTAATCCATATAGATAAAATATCCCTGCACAAACCGGAACAGGAAATACCCCTGCTCCTCCATACTTCCCTTCATCTGTTTGCCGCTGGACAGCACCACAAATGCACAGTGTTCATTGCGCGCGCAGCGCGCAACCTCCGGCACATCATATGCATTTTCGTCTCCCTCCATCGCGTCATACAGCGCATTCTGAAAATTCCATGCGGACTCCATCATATTCCTGCCATACGGTGTATAAATATCCGCCGTATACTGTCTCAGATACGGCAGCAGTATCGCCGGCAGTACTGCGACCGGCTTATAATTATCCAGCTTTATCGCGTCTGCCACATCAATTACCTCCTGCCAGATATGATACGCATTGGCCGCCCTGAAATGAATTGTCTTGGTATAGACCAAGTCCCCGTTTATCATAAAGATCAAAACTGCCATCACAAAAATGAGCGCCTTCGAGACAAACAGCCTAAACCGTGTCATGAGCCTCACCACGCTGTAACACACCAGCACGCCGATTGGCATTGTCCACAGGACACGGTAATAGATCTCCTTGTCGATCTTCATCCCAATCCATGCATAGACCGGGCATAAGAAGACTACCCCCAGCGCCGCTACCAGATACAGCAGCACGACGCGCACCTTCCTGTCCTTTTCTGTCACCCACAAAAACAGCAGTGCAATCAAAAACAGCGGTATCAAAAAACTGTCTCCATTATATAAAAGCACATCCTCCGCGACCGCCTTTGTGACCGCTACCAATTCGTCCAACATTGTGATTCTCCTACTTCATGATAAAATAGCACAGTGCAAGCAGCAGGCAGGGCAAGCAGCACAGAAACAAATCCACACCGTACTTGACACTTTTTTTCTTGATCCCTATCATCACGGCTGCAATGCCCGTCATCGTAGGAATCACCATAAAAGCTACGCTCGTCGCAAACACCGCCGACATGCACACACAGATAAACAGCAGCCACATTCCCTGACTGACACTCTCCTGCGCCAGATATAACAGGCACAGAAACATCGCCGGCAGAACCATGCCTGCCATCAGTCCTTTTCCCTGCCAGATTCTTGTCATGGCAAACGTCTCTGTCGTGTACAGCGAGACATTGCCGTACATAAACCAGACTGCAATCAAGATCATAAAGACCGGCTTGTAATTCTTCCGGTTCCACAAAATTCTGCTGGCAATCTGTCCATAGACACAGTACAGAAACCCCAGCCATACCACTCCGAGTACCGTGTGCGCCACAACAGCCGGCGCAATTCCGCTCAGCCTTGACAGCCATGCCTGATAGATCGGCGTTGGTGAGAAAGCGTGTCTGACATCGAGCGGATAGATATATCCGGTGTAGGCGTCTCTTAAATACATCGTGTCAAAAGTATCTGTCAGCACTGCCGTCGCTATATAATACGCATCATCTCCGTCATAATGCCCGTAAAGAACTGCATACGCCATCTGGAAAAAAACCAGAACATAAAAGACACTCCACCCCAGCTTGACATGCAGCGGCATTTCCCTGATCTGCTGTATCTCCTCGAGATAACAGCGCCAGAGCGACCGCCCCTGCCAGAGTGAAATCCCTAAGACAAGGAGGACAATACAGGTATAGACCATCACGAGCATCGTAAAACTCTGCTCTAACAAGATAAAAGGAACCGCCGTCAGCTCAAATAGAAAAAAGCTCACAAACCACCCGCAGACATATGTCATTGCGGGTGTCTTTTGTAAGCGGTTCATATGTTTTACAGGTATAAAACCAAGAAAAAACGGCACTGGCAGCACCAAGGCCAGCAGTATCCCCCACCTTATTATCTCCACGTGACCTGCTCTCCTACCTTTCGTTTTTCAATTGTATCGTTCCCCGTATCGGCAGTTTATATTCTGTCCTGCACGGTTAATCCACTTCCTTCTTGCCAAAATAGAGCGACAGTTCTGCCGCGATATGTTCGCCCAGCACGATATTTCCGTTATCCTTTGGATGCAGTCCGTCCCTCAGATAAAAGTCTGACGACTCCTTGTCCGAACAGTCCATCAGTCCGGTGTTATATAAGTCAATGACATGAAAGCCAAACTCCTTCGCAAGCTTGCGCTGTACCTCCATATAGTCATTCAGCGTCGGCTGTCCATTGATATCGGTGTAGTTGCACGTTACCTTCTTTGTGTTGTTGTAGGTTGTCACAAAGAAAATCTCCCTGTCGCCATAGTATTCCTGAAGCTGCTTCATAAAATACCGCACCGACCCGCAGTATCCCGCTGTGCTCAGCTTGTCATTCACATCCCCAAAGCGCTTGTTTGCCGGTGTGCTGAGATAGTCATTCACCCCTGCAAAGACGACGATAATATCAGAATCTACGTTCGTGACATTGCCAAAATTCAGCGCAAGGGAAAGCTCCTCATCCCCATAGACAGAGAACATCCGGCCGCCCATACCATGATTGAGCGCCTTCTTGAAATGAAGATACGAGTCCGCATATGTAACATAACTGATGCGGTTTCCATTGCCGTCCACGGCACTCGTGATCCCCTCTGTGATGCTGTCCCCGATAAACACAATGTTCTTATCGCTGAAATCATAGGCATTGTTCGCAAGAATCTGCCGGTCCATCTGATTGATCTTCGATGTCTTGTCCTTTGAATTTTTCAGCGTATACAACAGTGCTCTCGCCTCCTCAAAATTTTCCTGCTGCTCTCTGCGCGCCTTGAGCTCTCCCTCTGAAAGCTCTGAGATCTTCTCCGGTTCAGCCTCTGTGGTGCTCTCCTGTGTCTCTGGCTGCTCTGGCTCATCGCTCTGTGGCACTGTCTGTGTAGTCTCCTCTACCGCAGCAGACGCTGTCTGTGTCATTGTCTCCTGCTCTGGTACCGGGCTTGTCTCCTCACCAGAACGGTCACTGTCTGTCCGCACTGTACCGCAGCAGATACATCCTGTACAAGTACATCCCTCGACACACCCGGTCCGGTTTTCATTGTCCCGCACAATGACTGCCTCACCCGCTATATCCGTCCGCTCTCCGCATGCGGAAAGCATGACGGCCGTCATTGCCATTAACATTGCTGCTACTAATTTTTTTTTCATTCTTTTTCTCCTCTTATACCATTCATAGATTTTAAGGCTAATCACGGTACGATACGTTTCAGACATTCGGCTTCGTCAAAACGGCTGCCGGACATGTAAAACGCAGCAAGCTCTTCACTCCTCTCATCCAAAAGCTCAGCACGGGCAGCAAGATTTCCGGGATGAAACATCAGTTCCAACGCCTGTTCCTTCCTGTCCGCATAAACTCTGTATGCCGGAAGCAGTGCCTCTACTACTTCCTTTTTCATCTCACAGGTATAGAAAATGCCAAAAAATACAGGCACCTCGATTCCCTTTTTTTGCAGAATGTTTTTATTGCGGTCTGCATATATTTTTAGGATGCACCATTTCACCCAGTTGATAAACGGCACTCCCCTGCGCATCTTTTTGTGATGCATTAGCGGAGCTGCCGGATCCACTGGCACACGGATCTGGTGAATGCCAAGTTGTTCAAATTCCTTCTCCAATAATACTTCCATCAGACTGTCAAACACAAGAGGAATCATATGGTAATGCTGATGGGAGTCGATCGCTGAGATCCTGTAATTATGCACTGCTGTCACAGCCCGAAGCTGCGCTGCAATCTCTAATTTGAGCTGTCTTGCAATCTCTTGCCGTCCAGCCCCTCTCTTCATATAATTCCATCGAAAAAACTGTATAAACGATTTATCAAAAAAGCCGGTATCATCTACCAGATCTGGCACTTTGTCCGCCCCGGCAAGCGGTCTGCCTTCCACAAAATTCAAATGAAGAACACGCCGTATCTGTGTTCCATCGGGATCTGCCTGATTCAGAAGCGCAAGGGATTCCCGGAGTGCAGACGAGTTTGGCAGTACGCTGACACTGTTCAACACCCCATCCCGAAAGCAGCTCAAAATCCGTTCAGACTGCGCTGCTGTCACGCCAAAGTCATCGGCGTGGAACCAAATCTTTCTATTCATAAACGCTTCCTTTGCTCTCTCATCATATATCTCAAAAATTTCATATTTGTTGTCACATACCGCTTCCACAGCCGCCTTGGGTCCTGCATCAGCCTGTAGAGCCATTCCAGACAGAGCGTCTGCATGATGCGCGGCGCCCGCTGAATCGTGCCCGCCAGATAGTCAAAGCCTGCCCCCACACCGACGGACACCGCCCCCAGCCTGCCTTGGTGGGCATACATCCACTGCTCCTGCTTTGGCGCGCCAAGCCCTACCCAGACAAAATCGGGTCTGGCATCATTGATCAGCGCTGTCACTTCCCTGTCCTCCTCCTGCGTGAGCGGCCGAAACGGCGGCGCGTACATTCCGGCGATCACCACCCCCGGATAATCCCGCCGCAGCGCGACCCGCATCGCCTCCAAAGTCTGCGGCGTAGACCCATAGAAAAAATGGCGGTATCCATTTTGCGGCGCTCTCTGAAACAATTCTGTCATCAGATCAGGACCCGTGACCCGCTGTGCTTCCTGAAAGCCTGCACGCCTGCTGTAGACAGACAGCGGCGCCCCGTCAGGCAGTGCCATCGCCGCACTGTTTTGTATCTTTCGATAAGATTTATCCTCATACGCCATCACTGTTGTATGCACATTTGCCACACAGATATAGCTCCCCCGCAGCGCATCGAGATGGCTGTCGAGATAGTCCAGCGTATCCGTCATATTCGTCACATTGATATTCGTCTTTAAAATTTCACAATACTGTAATTCTGACACATTACCTCGAACCCTTTCTACCCAGAACGGTAAAAACCGTCATAAACAAAATTTTGATATCCAGTCCCAAAGACCAGTTATCTATATACTCCAAATCCAGCTTCACAATCTCCTCAAAGTCCTGTATGTCACTCCTGCCGCTGACCTGCCACATCCCGGTAAGCCCCGGCGTGATACTCATGCGCCGCCTGTAATATCCATTGTACTGTTCAAACTCGTCCTCTGTCGGCGGGCGCGTGCCGACCAGACTCATATCTCCAACCAAAATATTCAGAAACTGCGGTGTCTCGTCGATGCTCGTCTTTCTGAGGAATCTGCCGACCTTCGTGATGCGCGGATCGTCCTCCATCTTGAACATCAGCCCCCTCACTTCGTTCTGCGCTGAAAGCTCCTTCTTGCGTGCCTCCGCGTCCGTGTACATCGAGCGGAATTTCCAGATTTTGAAGCGCCGCCCATTTTTGCCGATGCGCGTCTGTGAGAAAAAGACCGGGCCCGGCGAATCCAGACGGATTGCAAGTGCCACAAAGGGCGTGATCACCGCCGTCATTGCAAGCCCGACAAGCGCCCCGATGATATCCACAAGCCGCTTGATCAGAAGCCGCCTTGAATCCATCGTCTTCAAAGCAAAGGAGATCACGCTGTATCCCGCCATCTGCTGTACATACGTATTTGGATTCGAGCGGTTAAAAAGATCTACATTATAGTGGCATGTAAGCCCCATCTCCTCAAATTTGCAAACCATATCCCGGATCTCTGTGACAGCGACACCCGGCAGACAGATAAACACCTCGTCCACCGTCATCTGAATGACCGTCTCGTAAAGATTTTCCTTCGACGCCACAATCGGCACCTTCCGAATCGTACTGCCCTCTTTGTCGGCGTCGTAGATCACTGCCGCCGTGATATCATAATACCACTCTTTGCGCTCGATGAGATTTCCCAGAAGCTCCTCCGCCATGTCATCGAGTGCGATCACCAGCATTTTCTCAGCGCTTGTACTCTTGCGGTAGTATTTCCACATCGCTTTCTTAAAAACCATGTGCAGCACATAGGCAATCCCAATATTTAACACTGCAAAAAAACCATACACAGAGCGCGAAAACGCAAAGGACTGCTGCGTGAGGTACAGCACCAGCACCAGTCCCATGACGATAATCACGGTGTATCGTACCGTATAGTAAAATTCCTGATAATATCCTCTTGTAAAAAAGTTTCTGTTGGCATCGAGAAACATATTGTATAGAAGGCACAAAACGACAATGTATGCCCCCACCATCAGGTGAAACTGCTTTGGATAATTTTCGTAATGAATGAGATTGAACCGGATAAATAATGCCAAAGCATAGGAGACGACAGCGCTCAGGATATCAATGAGCAGGATGCTGTATGTCTCGATCATTTTGTTTTTCCTTCTGACGTTCTCCATTTTACTCCCTCAAACCATCTGCCAATACGCTGCATTATATCATATTCTACATTCTTTGTCAAAAATCCGGGTTGTATGCCCCGCGGTAATTTTTGAACAAAATCCTGATAAGCTCAGTGTTTCCCTTGAGAAAGCTGATCTTGGTGGGCACTGCTCCCTTTTTGGGATACACCCGTTTCACAGGAATCTCACATGCCCTGTAGCCAAGCTGTGTCGCCCTGACAGACAAATATGCAAGCAGCTCATACGTCATAAAGACATCCCGAAGCGGTGCCACCCGCTCGTCCTTTAGATACCTTGCCGAGTACGCCCGATAAGCGTTGGTGGTGTCCGTAAACTTCTGCCCTGCGGTCACAGAGATCACCGGCGCGTGGAGCAGGCGCACCGCAAGCAGTCTGCTAAATGGGGTGTTGACTGCCCTTCCTCCCTTGATAAAGCGAGACCCCTGCACAAAATCATATCCCTCTTCTAACTTTTGTATAAAGCGCGGAACATCCTCGATACTGTCCTTGTAATTCCCATCGATCGTGATAATGCCCTTGTAGCCTCGTTTCAGCGCCCAGTAAATGCCCATGCGCAGCTGGGCGCCCTGTTTTCCCTTGTCCTTTTTGACAAGCAGCGTATTGACCCGAAGCTTTTTTAACTTGCGCGCTGCGGTGCTGCCGTCCGTCGAACCGCCGTCGCAGATCACGATATCCGCATGGTCTGCAATCTGGTGCTTATACGCGCGGTAAAGTTCTTTTAAGATGCGCTCTCCCTCGTTAATCACAGGAATTAACACCACATACTCCTTTGTCTTTGGTGCGTATTCCTCATATGCAAAAGCAGGAACACCCATTCTTCCTCCATAGATCATGCAAACATCTCCTTTCCATACGCTAAGATCTCGTCCAGCAGCGCCATTCTATCCACACCCTGCTCGGATTTCCCCATCTCCACAGACACATAGCCCTGATAGTCCTGCGCTCTCAGAAAAGCCGCCAGCTCTCCATGAAACGCTCTTCTCTCACGGTCAAGCCGAATGGGTTTTAAAAAGGGCTCGCTCAGATGTACATGGCGAATCAGTGCGGCACTGCCCTCAAGCACTTCGATGCGCTCTTTGTTTTCAAGCATTGTTCCGACATCGAGATTGAGCAAAAAGCCATCTGATGCCACTTCGCGGATAAGCTGTAGCGCTTCCTTTGTCGTATTGATATAGTTTGTCTGATAGATTGCAGGATTTGCCTCCATGCCGATCACCGTACCCCGCGATGCCGCATAGCTGCCAAGCTGCCTGAAAAAGTCCACGCCCTGCCGCTGCAACGCGCGGTCTGCCGGGTCTGGCAACGCTCTGTTTTTCGGACTGCCAAACACGAGATGGCCGCACCGGACAGCGCCCGCAAAATCAACCGCCTTTTTTGTGTACGACAATAGTGTCTGCCGCTGTGCCTCGTCCGCAAAAAGTTTCTCTGTCCTGCCAAACCAAATCGACTGCATAGACGGAATCTCAAAACCTTCCTCACGGTCAAATGCCTGCCGCCACGTGCGCGCCGCATCCAGATCTTCATAGGGCGCCGTCTCGAAAAAGCGTGTCGGTGCAATCTCGAGTCCTGTATATCCGTATTTTCGCATCATCGCATAGACCTGCGCATCCTCTGCGGCTGTCCATGCGATGTTGGATATCGAAAGCTTCATCGCTGTTCTCCCTCTTTGATCATGTGCTCCACAAACATCTTTACATCCTTTAACACGGCTTCTTTATTATAGATATAGCCGTCCTTCCCACCAAACTTCGACGCGTATGTAGTTCTGAAATCATACTTTGCCGGAACCCCTTTCAACTCATTCTTAAAGACCTCTCCCGTCAGTGCCTTGTACAGCTCTGCGGCGGAAACTGGCTCTGTTGCGATATTTAAGAGTGTGATATTCTCATTGAGCGCTGTCTGGATATCCTCCCAGAGCCGTCCTAACGAATAGAACTGGAATGTGCTGCGGCTGTCTGTAAAATTGAGCGCCGTGAAGCCAAGCTTCTTAAACTTTTTCTTTAATAGCTCCCTCTTTTCCTTATCCAGCTTCCTGCACTTGTAGAAACCATGATCCGCCGCCTCATAGCAGTCGTCAAGCAGGATGCCGTCCTGTGCCTTCTCAAGCACCTTGAGCTCCTGATATTTCTCCTTTTTCAACATTGACGGGATCACATTCATATAGTCATAGATAAAATTTTTCTTGATATTATATCCATAAAGCGCCGGAAGCCTGACGATCAGCGCATTGGGATAATGTTTTCTCGCCCACGCCTCAAGATAATACCGGTTTAATCCATAGGGATGAATCCCGTTGCCTGCCCCGCCCTTTCCGTCGGAAAACACAGAGTCCGTCTCATCCACCCCCACAGGATTTTTATAGACATCAATCGTGGAGATCAGCACAAGCCGCTGCGGATTGATCGCCTTGATATTTGCCTCCGCCTCCAGAATCTGCTCCAAATCCTGCTCCGGCGCACTGTTTGCAAGATACTTCTCCGCACGCACGCCCGCGTAGATGAGCACCTCCGGCTCAAGTCCGTATGCCCGCTCTATATTTTGTGAGTTAAACACGCCCTTGATGCGGTTTCTCGCCCTCGAATAAAGATTGCTTCCGACAAATCCTGAATAACCAACCAATGCTACCATAGTACCCCTCCATCTTTCTTTGAATTTTTTACATTTTTTCTATACTCTCAAAACTGTACTTCTTGCGCCGGAATACCAGATCGACCAAAATCTGCAAATATTTGATGATAATGGTCAGAATGCCAAACAGCCCAAAAAAGGCAAACGACATAAAAAATATCGTCGTCGTCCACCCCGCTACCGGTGTGCTGAACAAATACACCACTGCGGAATACAAAGCAACCAGCACGGCGACCGCCATCATGAGGACTGTCATCGTCACCGCAAACCGATAGCCGAGCTCAGTGAACAGAATGATACTGTTGACCGCAAGGTCTGTCCGGTACTTGCGCTCTGCCCGGTCCTCTTTTGTGTTTTGGGTGTCTGCTGCCTCGTAGCGGATGTTCGCCGTTTTCAGCCCGCAGTTTGCATACACTGCCTTGCGGTATGGGACAGATTTATTCATGCTGCTGATCCGGTTGATCACCCTGCGGCTTAACACCCTGAAGCGCTCTGTTCCAAGCTGGTACGAAAAGTCTGTAAACCGGTTAAACACACGATAAAATATGCTCGATGTCAGACGCTGTCTCCTGTCCGGGGAAGCGCTCACAATATCATATCCCTCAAGAGATTTCTGATAGATGCCAAGGATCACCGACGCCGCAAAATCCGGGATACAGGCATCAAACTCCAGCACAAAATCGCCGATTGCCAAATCTATGCCCGCGTTCATCGCCGTCTCCACTCCGTGAAAATAACTCATGTTCAGCAGCGTGACCGTCGTACTGTCCGCCTGTCTGCTGATCCTGCGTATGATCTCGACGCTGCTGTCCTGCGAGTGGTCATTCACACAGATAATCTCCGAGTGCTCAAAATGTTCCTGTAGCACTGCCATCACTGTGCGCAGAAACGCGCCGACCGACGCCTCATCGTTGTGCACATAGACCACCGCAGACATAAAATTCTTTTCCTTGTTTGTCATGTGCTATGCCCCTTCCAATATCTCATCCAAATCATATACGGTATTAATCTTTCCCGACAAAACCCCGACAAACGTAGGATTTGTCGTGTACGTCCGAACCACTGTCGGCCTTGAATCATCAATCTCTGAGCTCATCAGAATCGGTTTCATCGAGAACAGCGAATCTTTGTACGTAAATGCGTACTCCTCCCGCAGATACTTGCGCGCAAGGTTTGCCATATAAGGAAATGCCGAGCGCGGCTTTGCCTTGCACAGATTGCAGTTGCCAAGGTGCCTGACGCTGCACGTCCCACCGCTGTCCGCCTGACATGGAAACACAGGCACCTCGTCATAGCTCGTCGCGTGCGGTGTAAACGTCACCGATGTGAGGGAGTGCAGTCCTGTCTTGCCAAACGGCATAATCGAGAAAAAGGGACCATCCATCACCGTAAAGCCATACTCTTTCAAGGTCTCATTGACATCACAGAGAATAATCTCGCAGAGCTCGTATTTGATGCCAAACTTGTCATAGCCCAGCAGATCTAAAATCTGGTTTGTCGATGCGTAAGTGGCATTCAGCACAAAGTCCGAACTGTACGAAACGGATTCGCCCGCCTCTGTCACATACAGCACATACATATCCTGCAATTTCTCGATGCGGTTTAACTCCACATTGAAATGAATCGTGGCAAGCGTCCCCATCTCCTGTAGCTTCTCCATAAAATAATCTCTTAGAATAAAAGCATCATACGTGTACTCCCGCGTGAGAAACGCGCCGTCACACATCCCATCCTTAAAGAATTTTCCCGGATGAAGCTCCTCGCATGGAATCTGAGCCGCCTCGCAGAATTTCTTGAACTGTGCCCCATCCGACCATGAGTACTCACTCGATGTCGCATACACCTTCTGAAATTCGCGGTTGACACAGAACCCATAATCTTTATTAAAGCGCGCAAAATAGCCCGCGGACTTCATTGCCGTCGAGAGCGACCTCGGATAGTGATATCCCTGATGCACCCTCGCCTGATTGATATACGTCGCCCGCTGAAACGGTGCCGCCTCGCACTCAAGCACCAGCACGCGCTGGCCCTGCTTTGCACAAAAGTGCGCGGCGTACAGCCCATACAGCCCTGCACCGATAATAATTTTGTCAAATTTATGATTGTTATTCATGACCGGTCTGCCCTCTGTTCTTTTTATATTGATTGTAAACTAATTTTTCGCTGATGCCAACACTTATTTTTAACGAAAACAAACAAAATTATAAGTATCGCAGTCAGTGTGATACCTATTCCCGCCTTTAAGCCATAGGTAAAATAACAAAACTCAATATGATGTGCGCCTTTCTTGAGCTCAATGCCCATAAACATATCGTTCATTCGATAAATTTTGACGTGTGCACCGTCCACATAAGCGCTCCATCCCCTGCTGTACGGAACTGCCACACACAGCATCTGCGGCCTGTCGGCGGACACGTCGCACATCAATTTATTGTTTCTCATCGCGATACCTGTAATCGGCGTTTGACGACGCTCCTTTACACAGTCTGCAAAATCATCAAAGTCATAGGCATATAATTTTAAATGATCCACCAAAAAACGTTCTTTCTTGTGAAAAGAAATCACAATCTCCTGCTCCTCGTCCAAAGATGCCGCTCCCATATTGACACCGGCATTTCCATTGTAGAAACTTTCAGAAATATTCACTTCCTTGAGTCTGCCTTCGCTCGGAAGTTCCACCGAAAAACTGCCCCTCAAAGGCACCTCATCAAAAGATACATAATTTTCGCCCTGCGTACCAAGCGCCGCCTTTAAAGTCAGCACCGCCCCGGGTTTCAGACGCAGCTCGCCATCCACAAGCTGCCCTTTCTCTATCTCTGCAATCTGATAATGCAGCTGCCGCAGCTCATGTAAAGGTGCATCCTCTCTTGGAAGGGAGCCATCATAGTCCTGCACTGCTGCTGTATGTAAGATGATCTGCTGTTTCTCAAACCCGTTTCTGCCATCGTATACGCCATCCGCAAGCACCGTGTCATAAGTGTAAAAAAGCGGCAGCGCATTGCGGTTCTCATACAGCGTCCACTCGCCGTCCTTGGTCTCTCTCACCCTGTGATATCCATAGGGTACGATCACCTCCGACGCCGTCCGTTTCAGCATATACTTCACGGCTGAGAGCGTCTCTAGTACGGTTCTCTGATCCAGACCTACATTCATATGGTTCATAGACGAATCCGGGTTCACATCCCACTCCAACAACGCATCTGTAAAACTGGGATTCTCTATGCTGAAATATTCTGACAGCCCATTATAATTTTGTATCAGCGCGATATTCTGACCGGTTCTGGGCTCTGTAAATGTGCGCTCATTGCTGACGCGGTAAATGCTCCTGTCCTGTATCAGCTCCGCCTGCACATCCCGCTCCTGCACATACGAGATCTCCCTGTCAATTGAATTGCACTGCCATGACATGCAGATCATCACAACCATCACCACAAAAAAACTATACTGGCACCATCTGCGTTTCACCAGCGGAAACAAAACCAGCAGAAATATCAGAATCACACCATAACACGCCATCATCATTCTGAAGGACTCTGTGTCAAACCAGTCTTTTTTCCTGCCCCACAAGCCTAAGATGCCAAAAACACCGACAAGAACCAGCTTTTGCAGGAGATTCAGCTCCTCCAAGGTATCCCAGCAGCTGACGACCAGAAAGGCGGCATAGAACACCAACAGCAGTTCCCATCTGTCATAAATCTCGCCAAAGCCGGACATGACACAGCTAACTGCCGGAATCCATGCGAGCACAAGCAGCAGGATCACATTCCTGCGCTCTGTTTGATGTCTCTTTGAGAACAGCACAAACAGCATTACAACCACACCGATGACCATAATCGAAAAGACCTGATAATTCGAGTGTGGAAAGAACATATTGACCAGAAATTTTCTGATTTTTTTCCACGAGTCAAACAGTTTAAACTGCGTCTGGACATGGGCACGGTTGCTTGTGAGAAATCCCAGCACGGCAGGCACAAAGAGAAACGCAGCCAGCGCAAGCCCTGTCAGATATTCTGCCGCCACCCGCACAACCTTCATCACATTCTCCCGCAGGCTGCCGCGAATACGGATAAGACGATATAGTACATACACCCCCAGCGCAATCGAACCAATATAGAGATAATAAAATCCAGAAAGGGCAAACAGAAACGTCCCCGCTGCAAGAATCCCCTGTCTCTTTTTTTTCAGGATACGCTCACCGCCCAGCAGCAGCAGGGGCGTATACACCATCGCATGCACAAAGATGATATGAATATTTGCCTGCATCGTAAATCCGCTGAAGATATAGACAAACGTTCCTATCACATAGGCGGCTGTACTATGTGCCCGGTCATGCTCCCGCACAAACCACAAAAAGGTGATTCCGCCCAGATAGACTCTCAGATAAAACAAAAACGTATAAAAGAACGGGAGATACGCTTCCGGCACAAGTGCCGTCAGCAGATAAAACGGCTCTCCAAAACCATGCCAGTTGAGCGCAGTGATCAAATCATCTCCCATCCCAAGCTTCAGTTCAAACAGCGGAATGACCAGATGTGCAAAAAATCCCCTGACTGCCCTGCTGACATAGAGCATCACTGGATACATCTGGGTCACAGCATCCCAGCCTCCCAGCGCCACATATCCATACTTGTACATATCATAGGTCTTTGGAATAATAAATCCCCAAAAACAGACAGAATAAACCAAATACGCTTTCGTCCGCTGATTCCATACTTTTGTAAACGTCCCAAACACTCCCCTTCAACCTTCGGCCTCTTCAATCTCCTCGTCCCGCGACAGGATTTCCCAGTAATAATACCGGGGCCGGTGCTTCGTCTCCATATAATTCCTGCCCACATACTCCCCTATGATGCCAAGTGACAGCAGAATCGCCCCGCCAAGCACCCAGATTGACATCAATATGGACGACCATCCACTCACCGTATAGCCAAAATAGTGCTCATAAAAAATATGAATCACCATACCAACACCGACAAGCAGCGCCAAAATCCCCATCATAAATACCATCCGTATCGGCTTGATGCTAAAGGAGGTGATCCCATCCACCGCCAGCGTAAACATCTTCGACAGAGAGTACTTGGATTCTCCCTGCATCCGCGGAAACACGTCAAAGTGTACAACGGAGGATTTGAGTCCGATATCCGGGATAATGCCGCGCAGAAATAGATTGACCTCCCCGTATTCCGCCAGTGCCGTCAGCGCCTTCTTGCTCATAAGCCGGTAATCCGCAGAATTTTCATAGATATTGCAGTCCATCACCTTCATCGACTTGTAGAACAAGGTCGCTGAGAGTTTCTTGAACAATCCGTCTGTGTCCCTTGAGTTGCGCACGCCGTACACAATCTCGTTCCCTTCCATATAGGCGCTGATAAAGCGTTCCATCGCATTCACATCCTGCTGCAAGTCAGCGTCGATCGTGATCGTGTAATCGCAGTATTTGACCGCGTACATCATCCCGGCAAGAATGGCATTCTGATGCCCTCTGTTGTGCGCAAACCGGAGTCCCTTGATCTCCTCATGCTCCTCATACAATCCTTTGATTATGTCCCAAGTCCTGTCCTTAGAGCCGTCATCCACAAACACAATCCGGCTCTGTTCGCAGACGATTTTTGCCTCTTTTAATTCATGCAGCTTATTCAAAAGCTTTGCCGCTGAGGGCGCCAAAGCTTCCTCTTCATTAAAACAGGGAACCACAATATAGAGTATTCCTTTTTGTCTGTTGTTATCCACGTTTTGTTACATCCTTTCATAGATTCAGGGCAATGCGGTATTCATGCTCGCCGGCAGCGAGCAGCATGTTCTGGTACTGCGGGTCCGGAAGCGTGACTGTCGCCGTCGTATTCGCCGGAATCACAAAGCGAAACACCAGCTCATTGCCGTCCACATGCCATCCGCTCTCAATTGTACCATAGACGCTCTCGTAGCTTCCTGACACGTGTGTCAGTCCGCCGCCCACCTGCGGCTTGATATAGAAATGTTTATATCCGGGGTTATCCACATCTCTTTGGATGCCCAGCACATCACTGTACAGCCACTGCCCCACGGTGCCAAGCCCGAAATGATTCATCGAGCCATTCACTGCATACGTTCCATCCCCGGTGTCATAACAGGTATTCCACCCCTCTGTGATCGTGGTCTGCCCATAGGACAGCATATCATTCCACGATGGATAGGTATCCTGCTGCAAGATGCGGTATGCTGTGTCCACATATCCATATCTGCACAGCACTGGCAGCAGAAACTGTGTCGCGACATAGCCTGTATTCAGGTGATAGTCATTTGCAGCCACTGCATTGTTGAGACACGCTGCGCCCTTCTCTTCAAGCTCCTCTGGATACAGGCCATACGCCAGACCCAGCGTATAGGCAGATTGCAGCCAGCAGTCGATGGAGCCGTCCTCATTGATATAATGCGCCTGCCATGCATCCCTATATTGATTGTAAACCTTCTCATACATTAAGGCAATGTCCTTTTCCCCAATATCTGCACTCATTTTTGACAAAAGTCCCGCCACATATGCACACTGCGCCGTATTTGCGATCTCATCCTCCAACCCTGCCACTGCGTTGTGGTCGCTGTAATTGTGCTGCCTGCGCACAAAATCCTCGCTCGTGTCCACAAGATAATCCACATATCTGCACATCGCAGCCAAGTTCTCTGCAATGAGTTCCCGGTCTCCATACTGCTGATACAGCTCCCAGATGAGGATAATGCCCGCGTCACTCCATCCGTTTGCGCCGCTGTCCATATGGATGCTGGGCGCGATCTCTGGAAATGCTCCGTTTTCACACTGGCCGCCAATCAGCATATTCACATATTTGGACAGATAATTATGCACATCTGCGTTGTATGCCGCTGTGCGGGCAAAGACCTGCGCGTCCCCCGCCCACCCAAAGCGCTCATCCCGCTGCGGGCAGTCTGTCGGCACATCCAGAAAATTGCTTAACTGTGTCCAGTAAATGCACTCATACAGCTGATTGATGCGCTCGTCAGAGCACGTAAAATACCCTGTCCTTCTGTTCTGGGTGCTAAGCACCAGCCCTGTGACATCCTCCGCCGGCAGCGCCTCATCCACCCCCGTAATCTGCACATAGCGAAAGCCGCGGCACACCAGTTTGGGCAGATAGGTCTCCCTGCCGGCACCACTCATCCTATAATAATCTGTGTTCTTCGCCGTATAGAGATTCTGCGTCCAGATCGTCCCGACCGCATCATCGCGGCAGGTCATCCTGCTGTCATTCAGCGCTTCCGCGTAACGTATCGTGACCGTCTGTCCCTGCTTTTTCTCGGTATTTCTAAGGACAATCTCACAGTTTCCATTGAAGTTCTGTCCAAAGTCATAGACATACACACCCGCAGCAGGTTCAGACACTGCAACCGGCTTGCGCGTCTCGATGCACCGGACCGCAGGCGCCTCGCTGGCTCTTTTTTCCAGCGTGTCATACTCGGAAAACACTTCCGCCTGCTGCCAGCCGTCCGCTGCAAATCCGCGCTCACACCAGCCCCTCTCCTCACGCACAGCATCGTAATATTCTCCCAGAAACATATCATCATTTCGAACAGGCCCATCCGCGCAGGCCTGCCATGCGTCGTCCGTGACAAGAATCTGTGTACTGCGGTCCTCATACTGTACTACCAGCTTTGCCTGTAAGGCAATCTGATCTCCCCAGTCCGCATTCGCCTTGTCATATCTGCCATGACCCAAAACGGCGCCAATGACATGCTGTGTCTGCTCCGCCGCCAAAAACTGCGTGACATCATAAGTCTGATAGTATGTCTCTCTGTCATAAATGGAACGCCCCGGCGCAAGATACGCCCCGCTGACATCCTCCCCGTCCAGATAGATCCGATAATCTCCCAGCGAGGTGACATAGAGCCTTGCGGCATGCACAGGACTGTCTGTTTTCTTATCAAATACACAGCGCAGCATGGGGGCTGGCTCCTCCACCCCGGGCGTCAGCAGAAATCCCGACGATGCTTCACACCAGCCGTCTGTCACTTTGCAATAATATGGAGAAAACAGCGTATTCTCTATATTTTTATTTTCAAAATCCTCCAATAAAAGCACTTCCCCAGTGCGCCCCTGTGTCACGCAGAGATTGTCGTAATACGCATAGTATGCCCCTCTGTCCGTCCAAAAACCCAGATTTCCAAGCGCCTTACGCCGTCCAAGCTCCGTGTGCAGCACAGGGCTGCCGTCAATGCTGGCTTCCACTGCCGTCTCCTTGATCTCTAGGCGGACATGATGCGTCTTTTCGCCAAAATCCCCTGAAAAACTCTCCTCCAAGACAACGCGCTCTCTCATGACCTCATCCACGTTGGAGAGCGATACAATGGAGAAGGATACCGCGTCGCCCAGCGTGTCAAACTCACACCGAAAATAGTCCCCGTACTGGTTGGTGTCCATTCCCCACACCACACCAGAACGCGTCCTGCCCAGCAGGACATCATACTCAATCGTATAGCAGGCTTCCTCCTCTGGTACATCTTTGGTATCCTGCTGCGCGCGAATCCCAATCCATGAAGCGCCGCTCCAGTCATTGTCCGTCAGCCCCATCTCAAATGCCGCGTTCTCTGTACTCTCTGCCAGCTTTCCATCCTCATCCCAGACAAATACTTTCCACACATAACCCGTTCCAGCCAAGAGTCCGCTTCCCTGATAGGGCACCGCCGCTGAGATTCCAGACGCTGTCCTGCCGCTGTCCCAGAGATACTCCCCCGCCGCCAGCTGTTCCTGAGACGCCGCCACCACGATTCTGTAAGCCGTCTGCTGGTGGCGGCCATCCTCCTGCATACGCCACCCAAAGAGCGGATTCTGTTCAATGCCGATAGGATTTTTCATATAATTCACTGTAAGATCTGTAATCTTACTAGGTTCTTCGTGCCTGCTGCACCCGCCGCCAAGCAGTGCTGCCAGTGCCGCAGCCGCCAAGATCTTCCTCATTCCTGTCCGTATCATATCTCTCCTCTTTTCTCCACTGCCAGTACGCAGGAAAGCCGGTCATGCTGCTGTCACATAACCGGCCATATCCCCCATGATCAGAAGGTCACTTCCCCATCATGGTCAATCATAGATACATACAAAATCCCCTCAAGGCTCCCGATGCTCTGCACCAGCGCGCCGCCGTCCTTCACCCGAAGCTCCATGACAATGCTGGTTCTCTCCGGGGTGATGTTTCTGGATTTTACTTTATAATACTTCGTATACTGCGATACAATGTCATGGATGTCATTCTCCATATCACAGTACATCGCCTGCACCATCAGAATCATCGGCGCCTGCATGACAGGGACTTTGTCCAGCACAAAGATCACGGTTGTCACCGCAATGGACAAGATCGCAGCAATGTCAAACAAGCCTGTACCGCAGATAATTCCGACTGCCAGGGACCAGAACATAAACACCAAATCCAGCGGGTCCTTGACTGCTGTCCTGAAACGCACGATCGAGAGCGCACCCACCATACCAAGCGAAACCACAATGCTTGACTGTATCGTGATAATCACGGCTGCTGTGATCAGCGCAGTCGCGGCAAGCGAGATATTAAAGCTCTTATTATAAAAGGTCTTGCGCGTAAAAATCCTGTAAATAAAGAAAATATACAATGACAGCAGAAGCGTCACGCCCAGAACCACCAAGATTTCTGAGACCGACAGCTCCGCCATGCTGATACTGCTGACAAATGATTTTTTAAGGACATCCTTGATACTCATACTTTATTTCCTCCCGCTAAGCTATACTTTCTGCACAGATAGTATTTTGAATAGGTCGTCTGGCGCATCTTCTCAAGCTGTGCTGCCGCGTATAGAAAATCTGGAATCAGCGCATCAAACTTCACTTCCAGCACATGCTGGCCAAGCGGCATCACCGGTCTTGTCACAATCCCTGCATCCAGAAACTGCTCCACCATGCTGCTCGAACTGACATTCCGGTCCAGTGTCACCCGGACATTCCCATCCCTGTATATATACGGCACCCGCTCATACTCCACAATCACCTTTGGCACGAGCAGGCGGACCTGCTGCCAGAGACAAAACTTGCGGTAGACGGGCGCATCGACAGCATCCATCGCAAGCGGCTGCCCCGCCAGAATCCTTCTGCACAGCGCCTCATCAATGACGCATGCCGTCTTCTTGGTCTTTCCACGCTCTTTTCGCTTGAGCTCAAGCCGGATGTAAGACAATTTCTGATCGTAAATCCGAATCCTGAACTTTTCTCTTGGGTCGTTGCCGTTTAGATTGTCCTTCATGCAGCTGTCGCAGTAATCATCAAAATAAAGACTCCGAATCCGGTACTGGTTGTCCTCCCCAGCGTGGGCATCACACTCCATCAGCCCCTTGATATTATTCTGTATCAGGGCAAGCTGCTGCTCCGAGCAGATATATTTGTACTCATGCCTGTATTCACTCATCCCGCAGCTCCTCCCACTCCTGTGCCAGAAAGTCCAGACGCTCGTCCAGAAACGTGACCAGCTCCTCCACCTTTCCCTCATGCATTGTCCGCTTTGCCTCCAGTCCATCTGTCTGCGGAAAGGTATTCCAGCGAATCATATTGCAGTCATTCGACGCATTGATCTGCCTGCTGTATCCGTCAATCAGATGCGCCGCTTCCCTGCGCATCTGCGGTTCCAGCTCCCGGAAAAAAATGTCCGCCACAAGACGCCTGAAATCCTCCTGCTGATACAGCGCAAACCAGAGATCGGAGTCCTTCTCCTGCACCGCAGCGTACAGGCCAGCCGGGTCATGCAGGTCAATGCCGTCATTCGTGATGCCAGACGCCGCAATCGACTTGTCGTAATCCCAGCAGGGTCCCGCATAGAATTTCCTGCTCACACTGTCTGGGTATTTATAAAAAAACTGGCTCGTGTACGATGCATCCAGATTCTTGACCAGCTCCTCCACCAGATATTTGCGCGCAAAGGAATTTGTGTCAATATAGTCACTGTAGTGCGCCCCTGTATAGGGACTGTATCCATCGGGTGAAAATACCGCATCCTCAAAATCCTGATAAAGCCCCGACACATAGGCAACCTGCTCATGGGAGGCATACTTGGGACTCTCAAACACCACCGCCTGCATCCTTGAAGTCAGAAAACCGCTCGCTTCCAGTCCATAGCGGTCGCTGGTCTCGATCTCCATCAGATACCCGCCTGTGATGTCCGCCGGCTCCTCCTCAATCAAGTATCCCTTGGTGCTGAAAAGCCGCCCCATCGGCTCCATAAAAAATTCCAGCGCCTCGGGATCTAGACCGTCATTCATCGCCTCCATCTCTTTCTCAAGATCGCTGATATTGATTCGGTTCTTTCCGATTTCAATCTTTTCTGAGAGCAGATAATTGCCAAGGAATCTGCCGTTTGCATACACGTCCACAAACTGCACATCCGGCGTATAGTCCAGCCCAAGCATCTTTGCGATCGAAAACGCCACCGCATTGCGAAGCAGAGTATCGTCAAAAGCGTTTGCGGTCAAAATCCACTTCTTGGCTGTCCCCATGCCAAATAAGTCTGCTTTTTTACTCAATTTCAACAAATAGGACTTCTTGTCCGTCTCCTCAAAGGAGGAGTTACCGCGGCAGTGGATGTTCTCGATCTCCCCCTCAAAATACCGATGCCCCCTGCCGTCTAATATGGTCATTGTGCCTGACTCCGAATTTTCTTTGGCAGCGTGAAGCTGCTCTAAAGAACCCGACTGTGTTTCCAGAAAGACCGATGCAAGATCTGACGTGTACATCACCTCAAGCTGGTAGTCACCGCTGTCCTTGGCTGCTCCATCCCGCAGCGCATGGCTGCCCTCTTTTAAACGCTTTTTGCCGCCATAAGCAATTTTTTTGCCGTCCAGCAAAATCTCCTCTGCGCCTGTAAATGTCAGGTTCAGCTTTTTATTTCTGAGCGCCCCCGGCAGAAACAGGCAGTACGTGTTGTCCTGTTCATTTTTCCACCACTCGATACACAGACTGCCGCTCCACACAGAGAGCGAAAACGCTCCCTCTGTATCCGTTTCCTGCGCTTCCACAAAATATTGTTTGCCATATGGATTTCCATCATCCCACAGAACAATCCCAATAACTGCCAATGCCATGAAATACAGCGTCACCGCTCTCACGGCAAATTTTCTATCTATTATCATAATTCCCAATATTCTCCACATAAATATAGTTAATAAGTATAAAATCTTCGCTTTTTTAAGTCAATAAAGTTTATACTTTTTTAATATATTATGTGTTGAAGCTGCAGAATTTAACCAGATTTACTCACACATCTTTACCACCCATACCCCCTGAATCTTCTGCACACATCCCTCCTGCGGGTAGATTTTCATCGCCTTGTATTCCTTGGTCTCCATCAGCGCGCACTTCTCGTCCCAGTCCAGCTTTGCAAGCTCGTATCCCAGAAATGTACGGATAAAATTGTCGCGCACGCCCGACGTGATCAGCCCGTTTTCAAGTGCCACGCCGGATAAAGACCGCAGGCTGTTTGCGTCCAGCACATCCAGCTCCACACTGCTTGGATTGTCTTTGTAATAAAATTCCCCAAGAATCGTCACGTCGTCGCCGGGCAGAAATCCCTCCTGCGCCTGCGCCATCACCAGCACGCGGTTAAAATACGCCTTCACGCGCTCTGTCGCAATATCCGTCCTAAGATACGCCTTGTTCGTGAGTAGATAGTCACTGTAGCAGCTCACAGACAAGGTCACAACCACCAAGAGCGCCAGCCCGGAATGCGCATACTGCCGCCACCGCGCGCACTGCCCTGCACGCTCCCAGTCCTGCACACAGCACTCCAATAGCGCAAGCACCATGACAAAGACCAGCACATAGGCATAGAGCATGAGCATCGAGTAATCCACCTCCGGCGCCATAAAATAAATAAACGCTGCCGCAAGCGGCACAAAAAAACAGTACAGCAAAAGCAGGGCAAACGACAGTGCATCACGGTAGAGCCTGCGCTGCGCTGCCACCACAACAAACAACACCACCGCAAGCGCGCAGGTGATTTGATTGGTCACTTTGGCTGTTTTCGTCACAAAAGCAAACGGCTTCCACAGGAAATATTCAAGAAACCGCTTGTAACACCGCGCGATCAGCACCGGCATCTCTCCGACAGCGATTTTGCCCATATTTCCGACACCGCCATACGTCTCATTGTCGATATTGGGATAAATGATATGAGAAAGCCACATGTAAACCAAAACGCCCACGCCCAGCACCGCGACACAGACAATCCCCTTTTTGAGCATCTCTGGAAACTTTTTCCCATGAATCAGATCGACGATCATCCCCATCAGCATCAGGGTGATGGCAAAACTGATATAACTCTGATAAATGCCCAGCACACAGACCAGCAAGGCAGTGCCGGGCAGCCACCCAAATTTGTACCGCCTAAGCAGCCAGACCGCAAGACACACCATAAAGATGCCCATGCCCGACGTGTGCGCCATAAACATAAAAGTCATCGTGCTGGCCACCGTCGGAAAGGTCATCATCAGTGCTGGCACCAAGACCGCCCCCGTCGTACTTTTGATCTGCAAAATCTCAAGAATCAGGCATGCCGACAGCGCAAGCAGCAAAATGAGTAAAAAGCCGTGCACTGCGGGAATGCTGTAAATACTCCCCAGCTTGTGAATATATTTTAAAAACCAGCGCCCCAGATAATCCCCGCTCCCCGGGCGGTTTAGATTGTTGATATCATCCCAGTTTGTCAGCTTGTTTGCCAGCATATAAAAATGGGTGACAAGTCCTGTCACCATCCCGGATACAAAGCACTGCCTAGTATGTCTTGGAATCCGCTTGAAAAGCTGTGCCAACAGATCATATTTCATCCGCCAAATCCTCCTCTTAATCCAAAATATCCAGTCTAAATAAGCGCTCCCGGTACTTCTTACCCGTCTCGTCCCACGAAAAGCGTTTCACATTGGCACGCCCTCTCTCCTGAAGCTGTCTGCGAAGCTCCCTGTCTGTAGCCAGCTTCAAAATCGCCTGCGCCGCCTTCTCATGATCTCTGGGATTGACACAGACCGCAGCATCGCCCACCACCTCTGGCAGCGAGCTTGTATCGGAACAGAGTACCGGCGTCCCTAGCTGCATCGCCTCGATCGGCGGAAATCCAAACCCTTCTATGAGCGGCAGAAACACAAACAGCCTTGCCTCGCGAATCAGCTTATGAAACGCCTCATTGCTCTCGATATACTGAATGCAGGTGATTTGGCCAGACACCGTACAGCCGCTGGCAAACGGTTCTATCCCCCCTATGCCCACGATCGTGAGCGGCAGCGGCTGGTCTGTCATCTGGCAGTACCGCTCATAGCTTTTCACGATACCCGCCGCATTCTTGTGCGGCAGCGCCGAGGTATTGGCAACGATATACCCTCCATCTGTATTCCCGCCATCCAAATCCTCAGGACAGGATACCGCAGTATGCCCATTGTAAATGACGGTAATCTTCTCTGGCGCCACCTTGGAATAACGCAGAATATCCCGCTTTGACGCCTCTGAGATCGTGATCACATCATCCGCTCCGCGCGCAGAAGCCCGAAGCCGCCACATAATATAAAAATTTTCCAGACGGTTAAAATATCCGGGAAACTGCTCATGATAATAAAACGGTATCATGTCATGAATGATCACACTCTCCTTCGTCCAGTGCAGCATTGGTGCATAGCCTCTGGGAAACAGCACTCTGTCCGCTCTCAGCTTCTTGGCATAAAAACTCACCTCAAACAGCTCCCACAAAATACAGGTGAGCTTATTGCGCGGATTTTTGTTTCTGATCTCGATAAACCGTATCCCAGACATGTCAAAATCCTTTTGATTAAATGCATTGCCAAGGACGATCAAGGTATTTTCATGATTTTTTTGTTCATATGCGGCGAGGTCGCGCACCAGATTCAGCGCCAGATTGTAGATGCCGATGCTTTTCCCAGCGCCCTTTATCAGTTTAAAACAGTCAATTACAAGTCTCATGCAAAATCTCCACCCTTTCTCTGGCATATCCTTTACTGCCAAAATCCATCAACATCAGCTCCGCACTCGTCTGATGCTCAAATGCTTCTCTGGGAATGACAAACAGCATACCACACTCAAGAAGCGCTTCATTTCCCAACTGGTCTGCAATCTCCTCCCGCTGCACGCGCTCCGCATAGTACCTATCATTCCCTACCTGCAAACACACCGTATCCCATGGTTTCCTATACTTTTTGTCATAGCTCCATCCCACCAGCACCACACTCTCCACGTCATTTACCAACTGTGTATTTTGTTCTGGTGTCAGTTGGTTCTTCTCATTGACGCCGGCATCCCACGCAAGCGCTACATCCGCCTTCCAATCTAACGCTTCAAATGCATTCAAGTCAAAAGTGTACACACTGTAATGTGTCAGGCGGTGCTCTGTAAACCCTGACTCCCGAAGCAGGCTGCTGCACACCGCATTGTTGTGATCCACAATATAGTTGGCATTCCAGTCAAGCGGTTCGGGCATTCCAAAGCGGTATCTGCCATACCCTGCTGTCCACTTGGAATAAATCAACGGATCTTCCCTGTCAAAAACATTCTCCCGGTTAAAGTCAAACGGACTGACAAGCGCCGCGCCAAGATAATAAATATAGGTCTGATTGATCGCACTAATGTACGTTGTCTGTGCACTGCACAGCGGATCCGACTCCACATAGGTGACCGCCTCCTCCAATGGATAATCAAAATACTCCATTTTCGCATAGGTATCGGTATAACTCCCGCCAAAATAATAAATGCAGAATGCACCAAAGCAGGCAAGATACACGGCAGCAGTCGCCGCCGCTGCGATACGCCTTCTCCTTGCATCCCGAAACCATGCTAATGTCTGCCAGATGCCCTCCACCAGCAGCACAGGCACCGCCGCCATCGCCGCATTCAGGCGGTTTGTATTCGCCTCCATGCAGCACCCCACTGCAATCATCACTACAAGCCAGACCAAATACAGCGCCTGATAACAAAATACCCTCTTTCGGATACTCCCGGCAAACTCCCGCACACACGCAGCAATGCCAATCCCGATCAGCGGAAGCGACACATAGTACACTGTCCCAAACGGTATCAAGGTATTATACCTAAGCCCGTCAAACAAAAAGATACTCATCACCGCATCCTTCACCGACTGCACACTCAGATGGTTCAGCCCGATCTCACCCCCTCGATACTGGAACAGGCGCGTAATCGTAAAAGGTCCCATCTGAGCCTCCGGCAAATCAAACAAATTCACCACCTGTACTGCAATCAGCGGCGCCGCGAGCACCGCGAGCGGAATCCCCAGCGCCAGCACATGACAAAAGCGCAGCTGCCGAATAGACAGCAAATATACCAGCAGCAATACGATAAACACAGGCAGAACCACATAAGAAATCACATACGTATACAGCAGCACCCCGCCCGCAATGCCTGCTGCCACATAAGCCGTCACACGCTGAACCCTGACTGCCCGCGCCATCAGATAGAGGAAGATCACCGACACTGCAAGCATCAGATTACAGTCCATGCCAATCCGAAACAACAGGATAAATGCAGGAAGCACCGTCATCAAAGCCATACCAGCCAGCGCCTTTCTGCGCGCCATCTCCCCTTCATCCAGCTTAAAAATTCCAGCCCCGCAAAAAAGCGATATCATATACAGCAAAATTCCGGGAAGCCGTATTGACAGCGGCGACAACCCAAACCATTTGACAAACGGTATGCACAAATACGCATACAGCGCACTTTGGCCGCCGCCAAAATTCATAAGATACACCGGATACGCCTTCAGATACCGGTCTACGCCAAAATGCGCCAGACACCATGCGTCATAACCCATCCCCATCTCGTCTACATGGATGCCATTTGGAATCTTTGTGATCTGAAACAGATGCACAAACAGCGCAGCACAAGCCACCACCCCAAACGCCCTATACCATCTATTCATGCCTCACACCCCGCATCGGTCCAGTCACAGGCCCCCCTCGGAACCCTCTGGTTAAAAGAATCAGAATAATGATAAGGATCGTAAGAATAGAAATAAACGACGCAATCCGAAATAAAACCGGATCCCTGTACCTCACATGCAGCTCATGACGCTCACTGTTCTCCAATAAGACCCTCATATTTCCCGCATCCCCTGTCATGACCTCGTAGTCCTCTCCCTTTTCATCTGTGACCACATAGCCCATATAATGCATCAGCGGCAGCTCAACCCAGTGCCCTCCCGGCTCTGCCCTGTAAATCATATCAATCCGCAGTCCATCCTTCTCATACGAATGCACTGTCACCTGTTCATCAGACACAATATATCCGCCATAGAACGCGCCGTCTCCTCTCACCATATACTCCTGCGGGCAGTATATGATATCCGCACAAGTCCTGTCCTCGTCCGCCCCAGCACCCGTCATGCTCTGGTTCCACCGCAGGTTCCAATGAGATGCATCGAGCAAAACCATTACCACCAGCGCAGCCACAAGCACATTGCAGTACCCCTCTATGTGCTGATACTCCGTAATCCACACAGCGCCTGTTATGATGAGGATTCCGATCGCCGGCCCCTCAAAGCGCCACGGAAACTGAATCATGGAGAAAAAGTGGTCCAAAAACGCCACATTCCGAATCATTTCATACGGAAACCAGTTTGTCGTCATAAATAGCAGCAGACACGCAGCCACAAAAAGCCTGCGCAGAAAACGGTCTCTATCAGACATCTCAGCCCTGTGATGCACACAATATATCAGGCAAAACCCAAACAGGCACAGCATAGGAAGATGCAGTGCAAAATCCCGCACAAATCCCGCATCCTCGTGCGTAATCCGAAAAATCCCAAAAAGATACGCCGGATTCAGGCTTTCCACCCAATAGGCAAACGTCTCTGTCAGTGCCCCTAGATTCAGATTCCCCTTCACATAATACGTCAAAAAGGGCACCAGAAACCCCAGATTCAATAACAGTATCAGCCCCGCCGCCATTCCAAGCTCCGCCGTTCTTTTTTCCCGCACCATCTTTCCCGCACAGGCAGCAAACAACACGAGGGCAATCGCGGCATAGACCACTGTGCTGAGCACATGGCTCTGGATGACGCCCGTCGCTCCGGCCACGAGAATCCACCACTTCCTGCGGTCTCCCGCTGCAATCTGCCACACGCCTGCGATCACCAGCGGCAGGAAAATCATGGCAAGTGATTCTCCCAGCGCACCGCGCACCAGCATATTGTTGAGCCTGTAGCGCGCAAAGACATAGAGCGCCGTCCCCAACAGCGCCGCCCGCCCTGACTTTGTAAAACACTTGATGGCAGCGTACATCGCAAAAGCTGCCCCAAAGTTCATGCAAATCAAAAACAGCTTATAACTCACGACATACGATACGCCAAGCAGCCGGAAAACAGCCGGAATATACAGAAACAGACTCGGATACATGGCATTGAGATAGCCATTGCCCGCAAGCATGTCAGGATAAATCCTCACCGGAAACTGTCCATCCCTTAGCCCCTGTGCAATCCCTTCAATCCGAGTCAGATGATACGTCAGATCATCCCCATGCCCCACACTGCTTTCATTGAGCAGAAAACTTGAGGACAGTACTGCAATCCCCAAAACGACATAGATTTCAAACGACATGCGCTCTGTCACTTTACCTGTGCGCACCAAAAAATCCAGCAGCAAAATGACCAGTGCTGCCGCAAGCACCAAAAGCCCCCTGACCCATCCATCGCGATGCCATGGCTTTTCTGTTTCCAGCGCAAACGATTTCACTTCAAGATACCCATTTCCGGCATAATGAACCGACACCTCAAGATTGGGTGTCGGTTCCTCTATCCGCAGATCATAGCACAGTTCTCCTTCTCCGACCGGTATTTCTGCACTGTCGATCTGTACATCATGATTCCTGATCCAGAGTGCATTTCCCTCCTCGCTCGATGTGTACGCAAGCTGAACCTGATAGTTTCCTTTTTCCAGCACCAGCGTTTTGCTGTAAATCTCCTCCTGCACATCCCCTGTATGCTGTACCAGAAATCCGCTGTCACCGGTGAATAAAATCGGCTCAGACGAATCTGCATTAAGTGACACTAGGAACAGAAGCACCAAAATCACCAGCACCTTTTTTGTTCTTCTCAGCAAACTTATCATTGTTCCTCCTCCACCTATTTCCAGTAGCACCCCTGCTCCACGGTTCCTCCGTTTTTGGGCTTCTCGGAATCCAGCGGATACACCCATGCATCATTAAAACAGCGCGCAATCTTTGACGGATAATTCTCCTCCCAGCGCCGCCCCTTGATTCCAAACAGCAGCTGCGTCGCACCGCCCAGATGAATCGTCTGTTTTCCCGCCTGCTTCAACTTTGCCGCAAGCGGCATTCCATATGCGCCGCATCCAATAATGGCGACATCAAAATCAATTTTCAGCGCTTCTTTATACATATACTCCAATGCCTCAAACCAAGTGTCAAAGCGCTCATCCCGCTCTCCGCAAAGCGTCTGGACCGCCTTTAGGGTCTTTAACTCAAACGCAGGCAGAATCTCCGTCCCCGGAAACAAAAGTTCTCTCTTTTTGTACTGTGATTGTATCGTGTCCTCAAATGGATGGATGACCAGCACCTTTTTCCCCCGAAGCGCTGCCGACCACGGTCTGCATTCTGCCAGCCACGGCTCTAGGCGGAACAGATATGTGATATCCACCTGCGGCTTGTACTCGTCGATCACAAAATCCTCCATATTCAGATGCCACATCGCCAGCAAATCCGCCTGCTGGTATGCATCCAGTATGCACTGTGTAAACTGGTCTAAATACTTTTCCTCCACCGGAAAAAAGCCAGAATCCTTGCCCAGCCTCGTAAACCATTTATCCAGATAAGCGTCCGCCTCGGCAGAATGCCCCATGATCTTTACCCTGAGATTGCCCACCACTGTCTGTAACTCTGTATTGCCAAAGCGACACACCATAAATGGCTTGTCCTGCTGTATCAAATCATAGATATAGTCATTCGTCTGGCGCTTCGTCATGACCCACTTATGGGCATAGCGCGGCATCACAGGCTCCCGGTGAAAATATTTCAAAATACCATGCCGCCGCAGGATTTTATTAAAGTAAAAGTCACGAAACCGCCACTTCTTCTCATAATGCATCCACTTTTTCTGCAAATCACTGTTCATGTTTGACCCTCTTTTTATGATATCGTTCCACTTTGTTTTTTACTTTTGTAACCAGCCTGCCCACCCGGCTCCGACGCCACCAAAGCCCGCTCATCGACCCCACATTCATCCTGTGCGAATCAATAATCTGCGGGTACGTGCTGCGGCGCTCCACCTCTGGCTCATAGTGATTGACCAGCCCATACTGCGACGGGTCGCGAAACCGTTTGAGATCGTACTTCTTAACCATCAAAGACCAGACGGACTGGTCATGCCTGTGCGCGATAAACTCAGGATAATTGTCAAATCCTAAGGTATTGTTCTGTTCTGTGATCATTCGCGCATCCTGTGCATAGCTCAAATCCTCCGCGATGAATTTCTCCACAAAGTCCGACTTCTTCAAGATCACATAGCCGCCAATCGACTGCGGCGTGTCCGTAAACCGCGGGTTGTCGCATCCCATTAATACAAATGCATCCCGCTTCGTATACTTTCGTTCCAGCATCTCCTTTTGCAGCGAAAATACCATAAGCTCCTGCCCTTCCCGCTCCATACAGTCAATTAAATACTGAATCCTGTTCACATAGACCGAGCCTGCATCCGTATAGATCAGATAGTCTCCCGCTCCCAGCTCTCTGTATGCTTTGTTGAGAAAATAAGGCTTCCACAGATAATATCCATTTCCCTTAGGCGCAGCAAGAATTGCCTGATTCTTCCTGCGAAATGACGCATCTATATCTGCCGGCGTATACGCGATCGTCCTGTCCGCTCCCCACGCAAGCGCCGTCTTTAGATTGAGCTGTTGTGCTTTGGCAAAATTTTTGTCCGCATAATTTATCGCTATAATCATTTTCTTATCCCTCTTATAAATACAGCATTCCCAACACCATAAGACCATATACCAGACACATGATGACCAGCACCTTATCATGCACCAGCACCTCCACAGGATCGCCGTCTGACCTGCCCTCGATATCAAGGCTGTATTTCATGCAGATAACCAGCACCATCGGGACGCTCCACACCAGATATTCGCTGGTGTGCTCAATCGTCCACAAAGAGTAAAACATAATGCCCAGCGCCACACACAGATACATGTTCTTATCCAGAAAATTATGATTATAATATTGCAGTACTTTGCGCGTCTCACTGCTGCCACTGCCCGCAAGCTCATTGCGCCGCTTGCCCAGCCCAAAATAAAAGGCAAATGCAATGATCGTCAAATACAGCCAGTTCGAGATCTCAATCCCCGTCACCGCAGAACCATAAAATATGCGAAGCAAAAATCCTGTCACCAGAATGACCACATCCACGATCGGACAGTTTTTGAGCCCCATACTGTAACAGACATTGATGGCAGCATATAAGAACAACATCACGACCGCCGGCATACCCGCAATAATCCAACTGATTCCCAGCGCCAGACACATCAGTGCCACTCCAATCACCGCCGCAGTCTCCTTCTTGACTTTACCGGATGCAATCGGCCGCCTGCACTTGACATGATGCGCACGGTCCTTCTCATAGTCCATGATATCATTTAGTATATAAATGGCAGACGCCGCAAAAGAAAACGCCGCAATCCCAATCCCTGCCCTTTGCACAATCTCTGCATCAAACAGCGAACGATTGAAGATAACCGGGAAAAATACCAGTATATTTTTCATCCAGTGATGCGGTCTCAGACATTTTATGTACGCTTTCATCCCTCTCTCCCACTTATCCTATTCCCAACGCGCCAAGTACCTTCCAGCCATAGAACTCAATCATCGACACCATCGGATTGATCAGGTTCTGCGCAAACGCCCCTGTAATCCCGGCATAAAACAGCAGTACGAGATAGTAGGTCTTATTTGCGTCAATCCGCTCCATCATCTTTGATGCCGCCTTTGCCGCTGCTCTGTCTCCTGTCACATTCAACAGCCAGATACAGGCAAATTCATAGAAAAACGCCGCATACGTCCACCGCCCATAATCACAGTGCATAATATACATCGGAATGGTCGTCACAATGCCAAGCGGAATCAGCAAATAGAAAACGCCCTGCTTCCCTGCTTCCTTGACCACCAGCTTCCAATAAACGTACACTTCATATATAAATGGTGAAAATAGCACCAGCATGACAATCAGCAGCAGCCAATAATCCTTGATATCAAACGCAATCCCCGAAAAACCTCCGTCCCTAAAGAGATATCCCTGTATCAGTTCCCGCTGCGTCTCAATCTCCTCAATGGGCTTATGCATAAACTCCGCCGTCCGCTCGATCACATAGTCAATTGTGATACCTTCGCGGGCAGTTGCCGCAAACATCATATAGAGAAACAGTATGGATGTCAACACAAAGGTCACAATGCCGTAAACGATATATTTTTTTGTATCTGAATGTCTTATATCCGCACCTTTTTCCATGAAAATTTTATAATAAAAGACCACCAGTATGAGATTAAAATATAAAAACACATACCCCGTATGAATCAGCTCGCAGACCACCGCAATCACCGGGATACACCACATGTGTTTTCCTTTGACCAAAGCGTACATGCCCAGTATCGACAGAATCGGAAGCCACAGCTCCATCAGCGCAAAGTTGCTGTAGTTCGTACTCCACCCCGGCCCCATGAAAAATACCAGCGCAAGCCCAGAGAGAAAACGCTTCACCGCCACGTCCATCTCTTCTTCTCTCAGCGCCCTGTACACAAGCCAAAGCATGAGAAGCGTAAACGTTCCCATCGTAAGAAACGCATGGATATAACGCATATACCCCCACGGAATATGAAAAATCCTTGATGTGAGATTCAGAAGCGTTCCCAGAAATCCCCGCTGAATGAATCCATACTCATATGAAAACGAGAGCTGTACCTGATTCCAGCCGCCAAACTTAAACGGAAAATAACGGACTGCCTGCACCAGCATAACCAGAAACAGACAAACCATAAAATTTTTGTTTTTTGTGTTCTTCTTCATCTGTTGTCTCCTAACTGCGATCATCACAAAATAAAACGAATACTCTTATTATAATTGAAAAAAGGATAAATTACAATGAACTTATCCCTGCAAAACGTAAAATTTTGTAACTGCACAACCTTCGGCTTCCTGTTACAGGCACCAACCCCTGCAAAATCGCCTCACGATGGTTCCTAATCAATTTCCTGTTCCAACACGCGAAACAATCCACACTGAAAGAACTCTTCCAGTGAAATCTCTAATCCATCACATATAATCTTGATGGTGACAATCCCGGTATTCTTGCTATTTCCATTCATCACATTCTTGAGTGTCGATGGCGGCATCCCCGCACAATATGCAAGCTGGGACACATTCAGATTTTTTTCTCTGCAAAGACCCTTGATCCTCCTCACGACAGCTTCCTGTGTTTTCACTATCATCCACCCCAATTACTCTTTTGTAAATTTTGTATATCCACTTGTTTTATTTTACAGGAAATGTATACAGCGTTAAGACCACATATGGTCTTTTCTAAAATATATTTATTTATATTTATTACACGCCAAATACAATCTCTCTGTCTCACAATAGATATGTTTCGTTACTGCATCTCGTTGTTTGATAATCCCATCCACTTTTGCAGCAAGTATTTCTGCAGATACATCCCTTATGCCTATTAGCCAATTGTCTAACTGTATTGTCTGCATCAGCGACTTTACCTTCGAAGAATATTGAATCGCCACAACCGGGCAGCCGCCTTTTAAAGCAAATATAATCGAATGCATCCGCATTCCGATCAGCACGTCGCAGTCTGATAGAAGCTCCTGAATCCTGTCGTATCCCAGTAATCCGAGAAAAATAATGTGTTTCTCGTCAATGCACGCTCTCTCGCATACGATTTTAGCCGGCTCCATATCCCTTGTCGAGGTCTGAAAAAAATAAATATCATAGTCCTGTTTCATCCCCTTGACAAACCGTATCATTTCATGAAGAAACTGTTTTTTATCTTCCACGCCGTACAGCGTCAAATTTATATATATTTTTTTCTTTTGTTTCCTACTATTATGCGGTGCTTTGGGACTCTTAAAACCAAATACATTATCTGCCGAATGATATATCCTGCCCTTATACTGCAATGATTTCAGCACTGCCTCATCTTTTTCCTCCCGCAGATAAATACAGTCATGCAGACCAATACATTTCTTCAAAACAATGCTGCCAGCAGATCTTTTTTGGGAGGTAATTCCAACATTGTAACCAATTATTCTTACCGTTGGATTTACTTTCTTCGCCCAAACCAGAAACGGCGTATACGCTGCCACAAAATTATAGAGAGGATTCCAAATTTTCTGGTCAAACAATATGCCTGCTGTTGTGTATATAAAATCAGCCGATGCAAACTCACTGACCAGACTTTTTACCGCCTTGACAAGCACTTTCACATCTTTCTCTATTGGAACTGGCGTTATCATTATATGCTTATGATTCCCTATGACTCTATTAAGAAACCCAATCCCTTTCTCATTTAATGCCGGAACTACAAGCTCTATATCCATTCCCTGCCCCATTCCCCTAAACAATGACTGTTTAGTATCCTGAATGCCGCATTCTGTCAACTGGATAAAATCATGGATAATAGACTCCAGCACGACCATATCACCCGCATTATTTCCAGCAAAGCTTCCCAGCAAAATAACCTTCACACATTTCACCCTCTTTTATGATACTCTTTGAAAATAATTCCTGCCTCAAGAAATAAAAACACCAAATAGGGGGTCAAAGCCAGATCTGTAGCTACCGATGCTCCCACCGCTCCAAATCCCGGAATCAACACAGCATTTAATATGATATCAAAAACAATCGTCATAAAAAACACAATACTGCGAACCTTTGCCTTGTTCTGATAATCTAAGAAAAGCACCAAGAACTTTGAAAAACTGCTCATCACATAATAAGGCAGTAAAAAATACAACACCTTGGCAGCAAACAAATACTTTTCTCCATATAATATACGAATTGCAAAATTCCCTAATAATGCCAAAAAAATTGTGATACCAAATGTGACAGCTGCGTTACAAAACATTACCTTCTTAAACTGCTCTTTCTTCGCCTTGACATTTTCTACTGTAATATTTGCAAACACTGGCATCATGCTTGTTGACAATGCCAGATTCACATGAATCGCCTTGGAAGAAATCTGTTTTGCTATTGAATACACTGCGGTATCATATCCTTCACGAAAATATCCAAGCATAAATGTATCAATCTCTGTCAGCAGAATCGCACCAATGCCGCTGAGCGCGATATATTTTGCATACTTAAAAATGTTCTTCCCCTCAGAAATAATGATTTCTCTTCTAAAATGAGTTTTTTCTAAATGATAGTTGTTCAATATAATCCAAAAACCAACAAGCACTGTCAACAACAGTGAAATAAGAAATCCAAAAATAATGCTATAAACACTCTTATTGATCAGCAAACCAGCCAGACCAAATACAAAGTAACCCGCATATTCACAGGAGCTGATGACAAGCAATGCCTTAAAATCAATGAAACCGACAAAGATCTCCTTAAAAAATTCTGAACAGCTATTCAGGAATACAACACTGCTTCCAAGCAGCAGCATCTGTGGTAAGTGTGCATACTTTGCCACATCAAATAGCTGTATTCGCCACATTGCGAACACAATAATTAGATAGATCAGCGTCAGTACCAAACTGACAATCAAACGAAGCAGCAGCGCAGACGCGAAAATCTCCATTCGTTTCGAAGTTTCTGCCTTCGCGATAAATATTTTGCTGGATACATTGACACCAAACCATACGACACTATAAATGATTGTGATGATTGCGTAGAAATATACCCACTCCCCATATGCATCTGTCTCTAATATTCTCGCACATAAAATATCAAATACAAAAAAGAAAATCATCGTAACTGCTTTTGCCGATAAGCTGTATACACTATTGACCATCATTGTATTTGACTTTATTTTTCCTACTCGTAAATTCATTTTTATGAATGACCTTTTATACAGGAAATATATGCGTCCGCAATCGCATCGGCATAAAATTCTTTTACCTTCTTTAAGTTATTCTGTCTCATCTCACACATCAGTTCCCTGTGTTCAATCAAACGTGTGATTCCCTCTGCAAGTGCATCCGCGGAACAGTGTTCTACCAGCAAACCATTCACATTTTCTTTGACAATATCAACCTGTCCTCCATAATTTGTTGACACAATCGGCAATCCAACCTGCATCGCCTCCTGCAGCACAATCCCAAATCCTTCGTGCACAGAACTTAATACATACACGTCCGAACAGCTCAAGTACTGGAACTTCTTACTTTCTGTGACAAAACCAGGCAGCATCACCCTGTCTGCTAATTTCTTATCTTGTATGATCTTTTCCAAATGTTCTTTTTCAGGACCTTCCCCCAAAATAATCAGCCTGACATCCGTTCTGTTGATACGTGATAATGCCTTAATCAGATAATCGTATCCCTTACGCCGAACCAGTCTGCCAACAGAGATCAGATACGTATCTGTCTCATTCATCCCCAGACTTTCGCGTGTCACCTCATCAAATGCCACCTGCTGATATGGCAGCGGAATGATTTTTATATTCTTTTTACAGGGATAATATTTTTGCGCATTCTCTCTTGTGTTGCTAGACTGCGCAATCACATAGTCCGAGTGCTTTATGACATATTTGATACAAAGCCGAAAAATCAACCACTTATGCGGTGAAAATTTTTTCGTAGGATCATAGATATCACCACCATGCAGCGATAAAATATTGGGAATTTTGAATTTTTTCGCGATTCGAACCCCCAATGGACCTGTTGGTACTGCAAAATGTGTGTTGATAAACTCATATTGATTCTGTTTGCACAGGGAAACCGTCTTCCGATATGCACACACTGGAAATGATAACAGAGAAATCATGGATGCATTCGCCTTATTCTTTCTGCCCAATACAGGAACTCTATGAACATACACCCCATTAATCTGCTCATTTGCCTTGAGTCCCTCAAAATATGTCGTGACATAATCAACATGATATCCCTTCTGTGCAAATGCCTCTGCCAGCTTCTTCGCCGCAACACCGCCGCCTCCTCCTAGTGGGGGATATTCATAATTTAATATCAGTATTTTTTTTCTATTATCCATTTTGACCCCCTTGCCCCAAATCAATAAAATACTTGTCAAAAGGATTTACTCTATATATTCACTAATTTCTTTAATACTATATGACGAATCCACATGTGTACCATAATAAGTCTTTACTAAGATCTCACTCATTAAGCCAAAGATAAACAGCAGTAATCCTATAATAATAAAGAAAATTGTCAGCAACGGTGGAAAAATATTATTGGACATCTTTCTGCCTTCGCAAAACAATATAATAGACCAGATTCCACAGCCTCCGCCCAAAAGCAAAAAAATAAATCCCATTCCTCCAAGCAAATGCAAAGGTCTGGTAGAATACTTATTCCAAAACCAGACGGATATCATATCTACAAACCCTTTAATCGTACGTTTCCAATTATATTTCGTCTTACCCGCGGTTCTTGGTCTATGATTTACCACCACTTCCCCGACTTTAAATCCTTTTATTTTCAAAATAGCCGGAATAAACCTGTGCTGCTCTCCATATAAGTTTACATGATCAAAACATTCCTTCCTATACACTTTCAAGGAACATCCGCTATCATGTATTCCATCGTGAACCAATATATGACGAAGGAAATTCGCCCCTCTCGACGTAAACTTTTTCATCACAGTGTCTTTTCTGTGCTTGCGCCAGCCTGATACGACATCGAGATCATTTTCCTCAAGATACTGGATCATCATTGGAATATCTGATGGATCATTCTGCCTGTCTCCATCCATCGTCACGATATATTCATACTGTGCCGCCTTAATACCTGCATCCATCGCCGCAGTCTGTCCAAAATTCCGCCGCAGCCCAATATATTTGAGCGGCCGCAGCGTTTTACAGATCTCCTCTGTCCTGTCCGAAGATCCATCATTTACGAAGATAATCTCATACTCGTACTGGTTTGACTCACAGACCTCTTTGATTTCCTGATGAAGCTTGGCGACATTGCCCTCTTCATTATATACTGGTACTACAATTGATACTTTTGTCATCTCTATCTCCTTACAGACTGCATATTCAAACACAGGACCGATCTATAATTCTTCCAAAAAGCCAAAACACTGATTTAACATTTGATTCTTTTCCCAATCAAAAGCCCTTAATATTCTTGCTCTCTCATCATATTTATCATAAATTGCAGCATTATTAAATCCGTAGTGCATCTATCGCAGCTCCAATCCATATTCATCCAACAACTGTACATCCTTCACCCCATCAACATTTCGCACCTTGATCTCCCCATCAACGTTCGCTAATGTAAGCATCCGCATGGAAGGTTGTAAATCAAAATCACAAAGCAGTACTGCCCTAATTGCCTCAATACTATGGCTTGTCATAAAAATCTGTACATTCAGCTCAATTGCCGTTTCAATAATTCGTCCAAATACATGCTTCATAGCAGATACATGAATCGCGGTCTCAAATTCATCAATCAGCAAGATTCCATTTTGAGCCATTATAACCGCACCCAATAACAACATTGCCTTTTTCATGCCATCATCGTAAGCATCCAACGCCAACGCTTTTGTGTGATTCTTGGAAAGAACCATATATTTTGTTCCCCCATTGTTTTCAACTGCATTGATCGCTATAAACTCTGCATCAAACCTTTTCATGATTTTTACAAATCTTTCATATAAAACTGGTTTGGACAGAATACAACTGAGGAATCTCGAATTTTGCTATTGTCTGGCAGATGAAATACGAACGATATTCTCAACAATACCAGTCACTATCTCTCTTCCCATACTACTAAACTTCTTCTGTCCTAAGTAAATTGTATCTTTCCCTTCACTCAAACCATTTATAAAATATTCAATATCCATAAACTCTGAATCAGCATCAAAATTTTCAAAAGTATCTGTTTCCATACCGATTTCTTTCGCTTTTTCAAAATCCAGCAAGGTCTTTCCCACGCTGCGTTTGATCTGAACTGAAAAATCTTTATTATCGCTAAGCTTCCTCGAATACTCGATCAGGTCTCTTTCTGCATAAATTTTAGCAGAAAACAAAGCATCCACTGTTTCGTAAATAGACAGCGCACTCGCTCTTGAATTATCTCTATTGCCAATGAACCCCCACGTATAGATCACACTTGGCACCTGCAGACTCTCGATAATCTCCAGGATACTCGTCTTCCCACTATTATTCGGACCTAAATCTCCCAGATTCAAATTTTCAATTCCCCTGAACTGCTTTATATTCAATGCCCGCAGCATAAACGCCTCCTGTATAATGCTTTCCATATTTTACTATGTTCATTCTATCATATAATAAAATTTAGTCAACAATCTCTATATCCGGTTTTTTTACTTCTATACAGTTAACAATGTGTACTCATTTATACTTCTCTCCTTCTTTTTTCAACGGCTAAGGAATTGTAGGAAAATAACTGATGCAGATTGCGCAGGATATTTCTTCAAGGATGTATGTCAAAAAATGCAGGCGTAGCGGGTTGCGGCGAGGCTTTTTGACATGCATAATCGGAGAAATAGCCAAGTCAAGATGCGTCAGTTATTTTTCTACAGTTCCTAAGTTTTATTTGGAACCCCTCTTTAGACTACAGCCTCAATAATCATTTTATTCCCTATTTTCAGTTCCTTCACGCCGATTTCTTTCTTCTTGTTAAAATTAAAGCTGAGCAGATACCCTTTCTCTTTATGATAATAATCCAAATATTCCGTAAGCTGCTTCTCACCTCTCTCATTATACTCATTTCCATGCCAAATTTTAGTCTCTATGATAAACTGTTCCCCGAGATAATCCACAATGATGTCCGTACGCCTCTCATCTCTCGTCTGCGCTTTAATGTAATAATTTCCTGTTCCATTAATAATCGGTTTCAAGTACAACAGGAAAAATTTGCGTCCATTATCTTCGATAAATCTGTCAGAATTCCGACCATAAATATCATGAAATGACTCCACGAACTTCTTCATCACCATATCCATATCGAGCTTTCCATTATAAATAAAATTGCTTTTATCCCGCTTTGACACGTGAACAAGCGTTCTGAGTAATTCCTCCCCGGAATAGAAATAATTATAAAGACGCGTTTCAAAAATACGATTCGCGATCTGCAACATTCCTCCTCTGTCAACTGCATATCCAAACATACAGGCCAGATTAATCTCTTTGGTATCTGGATTGTAAGCAAACGCACTACCCTGAAATAAAATCGCATGGAACATCTGCTTCATCGACGGATATTCATCGAGATGCCGAATCATACTTTCAAATAACGGCATTTCAGCAGTCAATATTTTATTTACAGCCTGAAGGATGCCTTCCCTCGACCATGCTTTCCCTGAACACTTAAATTTTTCGTCTTCTGAAAGTTCTTCATCAATATATTTGCAAATAGCTGATACAAGAACCGGATAACCTGATGTATAAGCATAAATCTCCTCCGCCGCTGCCTGTATATTCATTCCTGTATGATAGTCTTCCTCGTATTCCTCAAGCATAGAGGCAATCTGCTTTGCCGAAAAACTCATGTCAATGTTAAAGTCAGCGGCAATATTCCATGGGCTGTTATACTGTCGTTCTGATTCAGGACGCAGTTTTAATTTCAAATACTTAATATTGTAGACTCCCGCAAGAATAACAGAATGAAAGATTCGCGTTTCTTCCCTATTTAGATAGTATCCCCTTAACTGCGCTAGAAAGTCGATAAAAACCTGATTGTTTGACGCACTGTCCACCTCATCAATCATCAGTACAACCGGGTGCGAACAATTTTCACACATACTGCTCAAAACATTAAATAATTCCGCTACTCCATATTTGCGATTACCGTTTATCGTTTTTTGTAAACAAGCAATCAGGCTTTCCCTGTTCTCGATGTTCATTCTTTTCAATGATGACATTACGGAATTGATAAACGCATAAGAAAATGCTGATTCATCCACAAAATCTTCTGTCCCCAATAACTGAAAGTCAAGTAAAAATACATCATAATCTTTTGATAATTATTTCCGCAAGGCACTCAATGTCGTTGTCTTTCCATACTGGCGTCCCCTGTTTATAACAAAATATTTCTCTCTGTCAACCAATAACCTTTTTATTTGCTCAAGCCTGACATCGAGTCGTACCATATAATGTTTCTCTGGTCTGCATAGACCTTCTGTATTAAAATATTTCATTTGCTCCACCTCCTTGCAGGAACCTTCTGCATTTGTGATATCACATTATCTTGTTACCTAATGCCGCCTATGATTCCTGCGTCGAAGAGGAAACTGCCGTCCACATCATTTTGCTGCGAAGGCCATTGAGCATCTTCCATATCGGGAGCTTCTTAATCTTCCAAAATTTTATTAATATTAAATGCAGGCAAGACAACGCACTCTATACCCGGCTGTGCAGTTAACAATGACACTTCACTTCTTAAATAAGGCATTAATATAGCAATTGCATTCTTGGAAATCAATGTACTTTTTAGATCTTCATTTATATCTTGTTCTGCTTCAAACGAGAAAAAACCTGTTAAACTGATTTCAAATATATATTCTTCGGGTTTATTGCCTTTCAAAATTAATGTGATTCGATATATATCAGTATTCTGCTTTTGAGAAATACTGGACTGTATTTCCAACTCAAGTTCCTTTTCAGAAGAAAATCCCAGCCTTTTAAACTCAATTTTATCAAAAACTATTTTGTCTAGCTGCAATACACTCTGTAATGTTTCTTTGTTCCCCATAATAGCCTCACTCCTATGCTGCATCATAGCTCATCTCACTGCTTTTCCAGTTTCCTAACTTAGTAAACTCCTCTATCCTGACAGTTTTCACATTATGTGGAATATATCTACCACTCAAATCAATATATCTTAATACTCTGTCTATCGTCAACCTAAATGAAAACTCTTCTACATAAACATATTTTTCTATTGAATCATCCGAAAATTTCAGTATACAATCTACCAATTTAGTATCTAATAAAGTCGGATTTAGATCTATATCAAATTTATCTACACTCCAAAACTCATTATCAAATGTTTTAACATACACTCTTACATCCTCAGACAAAATTTTAAAACAAGCATTTTCCTCTGGCAGCAACGAAATATCTAAATCCGTGATTTGATGTCTTGCGACTTGATCCAATGAAATCTCTTCACCAGATAGCACTTCCCAATACTCCTTTTGATTCAAAAAAAGATCTCTCATAGGCAGTTTACCATGTAATAAATTATATACATCTATTTCTTCTAATGTTACAACCATATAATCTAGTTCATCAATATTTGAACACAATGCAATATAATATTGACAATCATCTCTGCACAAGAAAAATATAGGAATATCCATATAATTCACTAACACCTGTTCTAAATATATATTTTTATTTTCGATACAAAAGCATAATTCCCTATCCATCCGATTCAGTCCTCCCTTAACTTAAACCCACTAACATCTGTATCCTGATACAGCCACCAGCATACATGCTGATCCTTTGTTTCCTGTGGTCCGCCCTCTTTATATACATATCCCTCTGCCATCTTTTTGTTAGGATTTGGAAATTTCATAATCTGCTCTACAATCTCCTTTTCCATAAAACTAGATACGCCATAAAAATGCGCATCCTTTGTAATATCACTTTTCATTCCTCTGGGTCTTTTAGGATTCTTGTTTAATTCAAAATACGACTTAAAATCTTCGCGCGTAATCTCTCGATGATCCTCAGCCTTTCGCTCCACTGCTCTATATGTCAATACACGTTCATATTCTACCAAAGCAGTGTCAGGTAACTCTATATCTCCATTTAATAATTTATCTCTCAAAGCGGTCGGAAACTTCATACATAATTCTTTATCCAATTGCATATTTCAAATTCACCTCAAAGCTTTATCTCAGGATTTTTTTCTCATGCATATTTTATCGTTAAAGTCAAGTCTTGACATCTATATTTATGCATTATAGCACAAATATTTAACCAATTATAGACTTGACATATATTTTTTACTCCAACAAAAATCCATCACCAGTCCCACTGCAAACAGTACAGCGCCAGCAGCTGCATACCATCCCCAGTTATTCTCTTTATGATAATTCAGGCGAACCTCATGTGTCCCCTGCGTGACAGTCGTTCCCATCATTGCTATATTGACGGGCTGCAGCGCCTGTTCTGCGCCATCTACATACACATGCCAGTTGTTGTCATACGGAATAGAAAACGTCATCATTCCATCCTTGCTGCTTTCGATCGTGCCCGCGATCGTATTGCTGTCCATCTCCTCTACGATCATGCCATTTTTCTGCAATTCTCTGCACGCATCAATATATGCTTTATAATACACTTCTTTTGGCAATTGATACAGTCTGACCGCATTAATTTTATACTGATTTGTGCCAAAAATCTGAACCTGCCTGATCTGTGCGTCGTTAAATTCCAGATAATACGTATCTTGGCCGCCAGCAACACCAAGATATGTCGTCACAGCATCCCCCTTGGCATTATAGTATTCCATCATCGAACTACAGGTATCCTCACTCTCAATATCCAGTACGATCAGATTCACCTCTTCCTGCGTGCACTCAGGAAGCGCCACTTTCAGCCAGTTCTCTGTGCTCTCCATCTCTATTTGAACTTCATATAACGGAAGCTCCACTTCCTCAAACACAGGCTCTGCCTCTGTGATCCCTGCAGCATCACACACCTCTTCCAGCACACACAGATCCAACAATGCACTTCTGCGCTCCTCTATGTCAAGCTGATCATAATCCTCCAATTTCATATACTTATCATATACATATCCAAACGGCAGAGCATATTGATTCTCATAGACAAAGATACCCTCCTTTTCTCCAATTTTCTCATATCCAAAATTCGGATTCATATTCACTTTAGACAGAATATACCCGACATTCATCAGTGTATTGATTTTTGTCGATGTGGAAAATCCGGTCATATTATGATTATTCCCGCCAAAAGTCGGCATTGCCACTGCCTGATAAAAGTTTCCGGTACTTTTCCTGTCACCGCTTCCACCGATATATGCTGTGGTGCCCATATAATTCTGGTACAGCGAATCGCAGAGCGCATATGCCTGAAACTGCTTATCTATCCGATAAAATTTTTCGGAAACTCCTTTTCGCTCATCAATAAAAGCCAGTGCATCCATCGTTCCATCCTCGTACAGATTGTCGTCCATCGTTCCCCGATCATTGACACAATCATAGGAGGTAAACACCACCTCTGCGGCAGCAAGTACAAACAGCGCCGTTTTGATCTGTATGAGCGAACAGTTTCGATATTTATAAAAAAAGAACATCCCAACGTATGCCAGCAGGAATATGATCGTGATTCCTAATTTCAAATCATTCATACCGTCAATGCGAAAAAGTTCCGCTGCCACTGTGATCCCAAGTCCTGCTGCCGCAATCCATCTGAACCGGATCTTCTCTCTGTCCTCAAGCAGCTGATCAAGACCGCTCGCACCAATATAGAGCATCAAGACTATCACCCACAGAGAGGACAGTTTAAATGTATGACTGGCAAAGCCATTCGCCAGGAAACGCACTGGCTTTATGAAAATATATGAAAGTATACCCATAATGCCAATATTGTAGGCGATCCTCCGCATCCCCTTAGCCTGCAAAAACAAAACTGGCAGAATCAAAAGCGTCAAGACACCGCAGTAAAACGCTGGGGCTTCAAGAAAATTGCCAGCACCGCAGAATTCATTGATATTTAAAAGGTCTGTTCCAATTGTTCTATAAAATGCTGTCTTTAGGCTATCCACAGCCGTCAAAAAAGCTGTAAAGTCATAATTCCCCATCTTTTGTGTCCCGTTTGAAAACCTGTCACTTTTCAACTGTGTTGTAATACTGCTCAACCATCCCATAGACGATAACAGCAGCGCACATAGTATTCCCCCTGCAAAAACGGCTATTTTTATCATTTTTTTTTCAGTCTTTTGTAAGTCCCAGTCAGCGAGTACACGAAAAAAGGCATAGATGACAAAAATGCCTGTATAGAGCACGATATAATATCCCGAACTGTTAAAATATAAGAACGCACTTGCAAGAATTAATCCCCACCACTTTTTCCCATTGCAAAACCATGCTTCAAACGCATAAAGCCATATGGCAAAGGTCAATACTTCATTGGGATATGACCGCCATGTGCCCCGAATGATCATCTGCGCACAAAATGCATAAAACAACGCAAAAATAGAGCTTGTAATATCAGAAATCTTCATTTTCTTTAGATACAGATAAAAAAAGAGACCTGATAAAAAGACCTTCACTGCCATAATGAAGCCCATAAGATACGCCACATGGTCTGCGCCAAAAAAAGCCTCGAGATTTGCAAGCTTGGGCAGAATCATCTGCGCCGAATTTCCGATCGAACTTACAAAATTCCAACGGTCTCCCCAATTGCCCAGGCTGATTTCCCTTGCCAGATAGATTAGATTCGGATAGGTCTGCCCTGCAGAATCTGATGCTACGTCTGTAAATACATATACTTTCTGTCCTGTCAAGTACTGCCAGTATACAAGTATCACCAGAAAAAGCATGATGATACAATGACCACCTCCCTTTTTTTCCGATTTGATATTCTTTCTGTATTTCAGATTCATCTTCACTTTACTCCCTACTATATGTATACAAATGTACTTCTTTATACGTTGCAGGCATTCATATAACATATGATCTCTGTAAATATATTTATATTAACAGTTATTGCTAACTTTATATAACACTTCGCTTAATAAAGTTGAACTGGTTCCTTCTGTATGTGGAAGAAATACAACATCCGCTCCTACCTTCTCCAGCGAAAGAATTATTTTATTATACATCTCACTATCTTTCCAATCAGAGCCATGAAATAACACATCAAAACGAAGCGTATTCCATGCTTCTAATTTATTCATATTTACCTGTGGAACAACTTTATCTACATATTTAATAGCCTCGACGATGGCCAATCTCTCTTCAAACTGTATAATTGGCATTTTTCCTTTGTATTCATAAACCACTTCGTCTGTACTTACTCCGACTATGAGATAATCACATCTGGCTTTAGCATTTTTTAAAAGATTTAAATGCCCAATATGAAACATATCAAAAACACCTGTTGTATAACCAACTTTATATTTTTCCATATATATATCCTCGTTCCAATTTACTTAATATAATTCCAATCAGATTCATACAACCAATTTGTAACGGCACCATCTGCACCATACTCATGATAGAATTGCATATCCGAAATATAATCTGCAATTGCAACATAGATATGAATTCCTTTTGACTTTAACATTTGAATCTCATCATCTTCCATAAAACAAGCTGAAACATTAACTACATGAATATCATTAGTAACGCAAAACTCTAATAACTCATAATAATTATTGGGTGACACAAAATGCTGTCTAGCCACAGCATTCTTAAAACTATAAATATTCATAATTTGAGAATAAACTTCATAATCATAAACATTAACAATAATTCTATCAAGAATCTCTTCTCTATCTGTGGATTTAGCAGCATCTACTAAATATTGATACCCTTTTATTATATCAGTGCCCTTCATATCACATGCAATATACAAATCATCATGATCATACATGAATTGAATCATATCTTCGCAATCCATAGGTCTATATTTATAAAATATTTTTCTTCCCATAAATTCATCATATGTCATCTCCTCCTTTGGCATTCTATATTGTATACAGCCATTCATATCAACTTTAAATTCAGAATTTTTCATACTTGTACTTCCAGTCTCAATATTATCTGCCCACGAATGACGCAATACCAATTTATCATCTACCGTGAATGATAAATCTGCATCAAATACTCTATTTCCTCTTTCATACGAATATTCCCATGCATCTAAACAATTTGTATAAATTCTTCCCTCATATCCACCACCCGCATGTGCAATAAAACGATATCTTGTATACCACGCATTCGCCTCATCCTTCAAAACAGGTAATGACTCAATATTACATCTTTTTTCTTTCATAAAAGTTGCAATATCTACACTATCATCAGGATAGACAATATGCACAATCCATGCTCTTACTTTTGACAAATTATTATAAATTACATCTAATTTATACATTCCTAACATTCCTATACATATAATCAAAATAATTATAAATGATTTTTTTAAATACACAATTTTGAATTCCTTTTCTCTCTATTCCTTTTTCTGATTGTATCCTGAATATAGCACTACAAATAGTATACTACCGCACAACATATCACATCCCCTCTTTTTTGCTTTCCGAAATTATAATAGGATTGATACCCTTTTTTATGTCTTTCCAGTAAGATGTGTATGACTTTTCAGGATCAAAAAAAACATCACCGTGTGTTGTGGATACTTGAGAAGGCTTCATATACTCCCCGTATCGATTACACAAAAAATCGTGATAACCACCTGGTACTGGTATTTTTATACATTCAAATTTCATCCACAGTGTATTATCATACAAATGTTTATTTCGTATTCTCTTTGTAGTCTCATACACAAATCCTAATGGAGCAACCATCTCACTTTTTTTAATAAATATACCTTTTAAAGCAGTATCCATTATTCTGAAAATTTTTAATCTGTCTAACCTTATCAGTTTTAATATATGCTTTGTTCTAAGATGTTTTCTTGTCAATTTATCATCACTAGTAATAAGATCATTCATCCAATCACGAGTTGTATTTATGACAACTTTTTGAATTCTACTCAGCATCCTGCTTTTCGGAACACTATCTAAAACAAAAATATCAATAAAGATTCCATAATTACGATCTACTTTTTTTCTTATTTCATTGTATAAGAATGCTGCTGTATCACTATTTCGCAGCTGGGCATGCCCTCTAACATAATTATTTTCTGTATATGCACATTGAAAAAAATAAGGCTCTTTAAACTCCTTTTCTGCAACAGATACCAACTTATCATAATCTTCACGAAACATAGCTACATCTATGTCGTCATCCCATGGTATAAAGCCTTTATGACGCACTGCACCAAGTAAAGTTCCTGCATCTGCAAAGCATCTTATGTTATACTTTTCACAGACCTGCATTAATTTATAAAACAAATCCAATTCAACAGCCCATACTTTTTTCATTTTAGTACTTATTAAATACCCATCCCTAATTTCTTCTTCAAAAAACTCATTAGGAACTTTTAATTCCAATTCAACCATTTTCTTTATCTGCTTTCCTCACTTTATTCCAAAAACCACACATATATCCAATAACCCATTCATCCTTTAATAGATATAATAATAAAATGTATAGTCCCACACCAGAAACAATTTGCGTTATCACAGTTACTGTATTAGGAAAGTTTGTCAATTCAGCCACATCAAAAACAAATACAAACATAATGATACCTGCAACAACCTTTCTCCATCCTAATCCAAATAAAATTTTTAAACTCATATATTCGCCACTATTTTTCACATAAAAAGAAGTAATTACAAGTTCGGCCACAATAGAAGCTATTGCCGCTCCAAAAGCCTGCAAACGTGAAATCAACAATAAATTCAAAATCAAATTCACACATGATCCGACAATTAAATACTTGGAACTTTGTGCCCTTCTTCCACTGGGCGTATAATATTGTGTTCCCATACAATTTCCTACCCCAATTACAACAATAATAGGGCTTAAAATGTATAATAAATATTCTACATTATCATATCCATTCCCAAAGAAAACAGGTACAAATTTCCTTGCAATTGCCGCTATCCCACAGGCACAGCCCACACCCATAAATAAAATATAATTCATCGAACTTACTATTCTTTTTTTAATTTCTTCTATTTTATTCTCTGCAAACAAATAAGACATTCTAACTCCTACTACAGAGTTAATGGCAGAAAAAGAAACACTTTTTGCAATACGTATTACTTTTTCTGCTTGATCATAGAATCCATTTTGTGCACTATCTTTCGTTATCAAACCAATCAAAGTTTTATCCAGCACTGTGTACACTGACGTGGCAATTGTTGGAACAAAATAAAGTAAAGTTTGTCTAAAATGTCTCATTATTTTTAATTCATTTAAAGAAATTCTTTTTACATACTTAGGAATATAAACCCATACAGATGCACTTGATAACAAATTTGTAATAGACAGAATTAAAATATATGCACCAATATCCTCCTCTCGTTTGACAAAAATAAACATTAAGACTATCCCAATAATCTGAAAAAGAGCACTTCTAATGACTGTAAGTTTAAACTTTTCCAAACCATTAAAAAACCAAGTTATATTCAACATTGAACCAAACAGATATGGGATCATGCTTATATAATATATTTTATATCTAAAGCTTAAAACAATCATAATGCCCCATGCAGCCAACGCAATCATCGATGTTGCAACTGTCATGAGTTCTATTTCCCAAAATAATTTACTATATTCATATATATTATCTCTATTTCTCGAAATTTCTCTTGCTCCATATGACTGTGTTCCAAGTGTAGCAAATATCAAAAAGTAGGACTGAACCGAACTGGTATAGCTCTGTATTCCCAACATTTCTGCCCCTAAAACTCTCGACAAATATGGTGCAGTAATAAAAGGTGTAATGATATTGAGCACCTGATATATCGTACTATATGCAAAATTTTTTTTCATGCTAGGTGTTGCCATCATTCTCCTCCTGCATCTTTAGTTGATTATCATTTATCTTTATTAATTTGTCCATTTATATAAAGCTTAAACCTTTTATACTGATAAAGACTTTGCAGATTTCCCTTAATAATTGTTTTTGCTTTAATCCATCCTTGTTTCCTGCCTATATATCGAATACTGCTCAATAAAGATAGTAATACTTGAATATATGTGTGGTACCCTTTCTGGTAAAATCGATTAATTATAACACTATTCCGATACTGGTAACTAAACATTTCAATACGTCTTGGATCGGTTTCCGTCTTTATGGACAATGCTTTTGCAGAAGACCTTTTATGAACAACTACACTTGCGCCAACCAGATAAGCATCTCCATAATATTCCGTAAGACGGGTTGTATATTCAGAATCATCACCCCAAATAAAAAAATCCTTACAGGGTAAACCACAGATATTTATTGCTTCTTTCTTTATCAAAATCGAAACAAATGTTGCCATAGATATATTTATTAGACCTTTATCAAGAAAATTATACCAATATGAATAACCATTCAACGCTTTTTTTTTGCTGATTTTAGGCACATTCATAAATTCTCCATTAACTCCATATACTGCACTGGCAAAAAATGATGGCTTAACAGCACTTTCCAATCCCTCCACAATAGGTGCACTTTCAACCATAATAGCTGCTTCTATTAGTTTTTCAAGACAATTCACAGCAGGTATCGTATCATCATCCATTATCCATAACCAGTCATATTGGTACTCTTTTGCCTTTAACATCCCTTCATAAAAACCACCTGCACCACCAATATTAGATTCTGTTCTGATAAATAATATTTTAGGATTATCAATATATTTTCTATCTCTTAATTCATCCGCTGTGCCATCTGTACTACAATTATCAATTAAGATAAGTTTATCAATGCTATATGTCTGTTTTAATATTGCACCTATGCACTCCAATAGAAGTTCTTTACGATTATATGTTACTACAATTGCAATTACTTTATATTTCATACTCTACTCTCTTTGCTTTCTTTTAACAAGCTTTTCAGCTAACTGCCCTTTAACTATAGCCATCCTCCTATAAATCATAAGAAATTTTAGCATCCTTATCATTTTACGCGGCTTATTATTTATATAACAATCATATAGTTTTGTATATACTCCCATAAGTTCATGTTTTACCATAATATTTTTGCATTCTATAAGACTTGGTTCCTGTAAAGTTCGATTTATAATTTGATTTTGTTTCACCTGATCCCTTTCACAGACTAACCAAGAAATTAAAATGTCCATACTACTTTTAAAATGCGAAGCATAATGCTTCTTATTTATTACATCCAAATCCTTTATATACTTTCTCATATAACGAAGTTTTTCATTCATAACAATATCTTTTGTCTCAAAATAACGATTTATACTGTCTAAATCATTATTGTGAGCTTTTGTTGATGATATTCCTAAATTGTTATATCGATAATAGTAAAACGAATCTTCCATAAAATATATCTTCTGAGCTCTGTCCAAAATCGGAAGACTTTGCATTAAATCCGTTCCAAATTGTAAAAAAGCGTATTTTGAATAATCTGTCTCTAAATCTAAACACTGTCTTTTTGCAACTTTTATACATAAATTATTCAAACTATTACACGCAGGAAGCCTTTCCCACAACACACTCTTAGGCAATCCATCCTTACCAATAATAGTTCCCTCTGGGAAAATTATTTCAGAATCCACTTCCTTCACTTTATTAACCCACTTAAAACGATAGATTACCAAATCACTCTGCGTCTGCGCAATGATCTTATCTACAGATTTTAGCAAATCTTTGTGTATATAATCATCCGAGTCAATAAATAGCAAATAATCTCCCCGTGACTTACTAAGCCCATATCTGCGCGCCATCAAAGAGCCCTCATTTTTTCGGTGAAAAACCTGAAAGCGCTCATCTTTTTGTGCATATGCATCACAGATTTTACCAGACCCATCATCTGTTGACCCATCATCAACCAGAATTACTTCCCAGTTTGAATAACTCTGTGCTAAAATTGAGTCCAGACATTCCTCTAAATACTTTTCGACATTATAAACAGCTATAATTATACTATATAATATCATTCCCTCTCCTATAAACTCTTATTAACATAGATTGTTTCACCATCTTTTATTGTTTCCAAAATATTAATATTTTTAATATCTTTTCTATCGATTTCTAATGGGGACTGATCCAATATCACAAAGTCAGCCCGTTTTCCCTTCTCAATACTTCCTTTTGTATTTTCTTCAAAATACTGAAAAGCGGCATTTATGGTCACTGCCTTCAACGCATCATACACTTCAATCGCTTGATCTTCGCCAATCACGTTCCCATTTCTGCTGATCCTGTTCACCGCGCACCATATTGAATGAAGCATATTAGGTTTGGTTACAGGCGTATCTTGGTGAAACGTAACTATAACGCCTCTGTCTATAGCATCTCTAACCGGACTGATATGCTGTCCTCTCTCTGTTCCAAAATTTTTCATATGAATATCACCCCAATACCAGACATGTCCAACAAATACAGAGGCGATCATATGCAGTCTTTCCATTCTCTCTAGCTGATCATTTCTGACAGTCTGACAATGGATCATGACCGGGCGAAGATCCTCTTTACAGTCTAAATCCCGAACTGCTTTCTCATATGCATTGATAAACTGCTCACTGGCTGCATCTCCATTACAGTGTGCCAGTATCTGCCACTTTTGTTCTGCCGCCTGTTTTACATAAGACTGGACATCACAATCCTTTATCCACGGATAGCCGCAATAATTCTCCTCTTCTCCACCTAAATAGGGTTCTGACATCCACGCTGATCTGCCTTGCGGAGAACCATCCAGCACTAATTTACATCCCCCTATTCTAAACCGGTTGACATACGTTTTATACAAGTTTTCATTTTGTATCAAATAATCCAGACTTAGTGCAGACATCAAAGGATACGCAACTACATCCAGACTTAATGTTCCTGATGCGCTCATTTGTACTAATAGATTAATATCCGCCCCTGTAGAAGCACCATCCTGAACTGTAGTAACACCATTTTCTAAATATATGTCCTGCATTTCTGACATCATTTGATGACAGTCTATCTTCATTTTTGGGAAAAGAGTTTGCTGAATCAGATTCATGCCTGCTTCCTCTACATACCCACTAGGTTCATCGCTCCCTTTTATCCGGCCTATCACTCCTCCTTGTGGATCAGGTGTCTGCTTATCCATCCCAGCCATCCTCAACGCTGCGGAATTTACACAACCCATATGGGCCGAAATATGAAGGATAAAGATTGGAAGTTCGCTACTGACTTGATCCAAGACACCTTTATCAGGATGTTCACCCTCTTTTAAAAAATTATGATCATATCCATACCCCAGAACAATCCCTTCTTCTGTTATCTTATTCGTTTGTATATAAGCTGTCAATACAGCAATGATATCCTCAAATGACTCACAGTCCGATAAATCCGCCCACACAGACATCTGACCATTCATTACAAAATGACTATGAGTATCAATAAAAGAGGGCATTAAACAGTTGCCATTTAAATTTCTTTTTACCACTTGATCACTGGCTGCTTCTAACACTTCATCCATAGTACCAGTCTCAATAATCACGCCATCTCTCACCAAAACCGCTTCAGGAGCTTTTTTTAATTCTTCTGCTGCCGTTTTCATGCTCATTGTAATAATGCTTCCATTGTAAAATATCTGTTCCACAATTTTTCTCCCTCTCAGTGCTTTTATTTTTTCCAGTGATAGGTCCTTTCTCCCCATGTTCCAGTTACTTTTAACAAAATTAAATACGCAACAGCACAAACACCAAGCCCCAACATTGCAGGAAACATTTCCATACTCCCTGATGCCAGCGCTAGAATAATTATGTATACCGGGGTACTCGCCAGCATTACCAGATTACATGCTCCTAATTCAACACTTGTAGCTGTATGAAAATTGGGATCAACAATCCGAACCAACGCAACACCACTTGGAACCGTGCCTGTACATGTTCCATATAACCCCAATGTCCGTTCAAAATCATTTGTTCCACCAAAACGCGCACCAAAATAGAAGCACACTAAAGCTGTAATAACTGTTATTGCAGCCGATACAATCAAGATAACCAGAATCCAATCCTTTATGATACTAACTGATACTGCCATAAATGCACATACCACCAAATAATCAGCAGTCCAGCCTGTTATTTTACCCTGTAACATATTTTCCTGAAGAAAATCCAAATGTAGTCTTTTCATAAGCCATTTTATAATATACGCAGCATACATACCATTCATAAACATCATTCCACTCATTGATGCCCCCAGAAAACCGGGAATGTAAGCTAAAATTCTAGCAATCCCCACCGCCAGAATATAACAGACTCCAATTAATGCAAAGTGAAATGCAAGTGTTTCAATATTACTACTGCAAGTAGTATCCTTTACCATATACTCCTTCTGTTCTTCTTTTACAAGATACCCTTTTAATATCGCTTCATCTAATTTTCCACAATTCTTTGCTATACCTTTTTCTATTCCCATCTTCGCAGCTGGTATCCCTACCAGAAAAGCAGCTATAAAGCCTACCACTGAAAAAGCTATGGCAACGGTAGATGCATTACTCCAACCGTACTGCTCAAAAATTGCACCATATGCAGCGGATTGCCCCGGTCCTTGACAAAAGGCAAACTGTATCAGCATCCCATACACAGCATCCATATCCCTGCTCTTTCCCAATATGCTAACAATCATCGTTGCAGCCAGCGGCGTCACCGCATAAAGCAGACACCAGACTAACCCTAATCCTACTGCTCCTTTCATTACATCTTTTGCAGTGCTACTTTTTCTGGGTGTGCTCGTTAAACTGATTGATATAAAAGATATCGTAAACAAATGATTCACTATCATTGTATACATTTCAGGACTTGTTCCTATATCAACCTCCATGCCAGATACAATATTCATAAAAAAAATTCCGACTATTCCTCCTATAACACTTGATGGTATCAGCATTTTACGAAAAAAAGAAACCTTTGCACGCAAAAACATACCAAGACATAACATCACACTAGCCAAACCGAACGCCATCATAAAGCTCATAATTTTCTCCTCTTTTGTGAACCTTTTTTTTCAACAGGAAGTTTTATCCACCTTCCCATTTGTTCCCCAAACTCTTTTGGTGTAAACTTTCCAAATCCACTCTCATGATAAAAAGTTAGTTCCCCAAAATAAATTTTATTTCCAACCAGATAAAAATCTGTTCTGATATGAGGAATGCCTTTGGATAGCTTTTTTGCCAGCTCCAACAGTTCAGTTAGATTATTCGGGCGTTCTATAACAACCCCGGGATCGTTTGAATGATTTATATACACATTCATAAATTTCCAGTCCGTATTGAAATAATTGTGCCGGTGATTTTTAAAACGGTCAAAATCTACTTGAATCACTTTGGGTTGTCCATTGAAATTAAATATCTTATAATCTTTTGGTTCCTTTGGCCTTGTAATCAATATTCTAATATTTTCTACCGATACCATCCCCCCCCCTGGTATATCAATCCAATCACCAAGAGTTCTATCCCATTCTGAAGGAACAAACTTTCCAAATCCACTTTCGTGATAAAAAGTCATCTCACCAAATAATATTTTATCGCCAATAGAATAAAAATCTGTACGTACATGTGGTATATCCTTTGACAACTTTTCAGCCAAACTTATCATTTTTTCAAGCTGCTTAGGTTTATCAATTTTAACAGACGGATCTGTTGGATATTGAATTGCTGCCTCAATATATTTCCAATCAGTCGAATAAAAATTTCGTTTATGTTTGACAAATCGATCATAATCAACTTCTATAATCTTTGTTTTACCATCAAAATTAAATATTTTATAATCTTTTAATTCCGTTCCAGATTCATCAACCATATATTTTTCTGCAATAATCCTGGGCTTTACATTTTTATAGGGCCATTCCCGGCCACCATAAAAAAAATTTCCCCTGAGTACTCTCTTAAACTTTTTCCGAACACTTTCTATATCAAAATCATTTTTGTCCTTACAGATTGCCACACTGCCTGAATCATGTGTACATTTTAATACGAACTGATCTGGCAGTTTTGAGAAATCAATATCCTCAAATTTTCCCCAAGGACCACCAACCAGCGGTATCAAATATTCTTCTCCTATTGTCTCCTTAATATACTGGCGGACTTCATACTTGTCCACCATTCTTGTATATTCAGGCTTTCTGTCATATAACTTCAGCCATTGTAATTTTTCATTAAATGTTTTTGGATTTTTTAAATTCAGTTTTTTCCCAGTGACTTTTCTGTACATAAATTTCAAATATACTGTATCTGGTATACACCGAATAACAACATCTGTGATCCACATAATAATATCCTCTCAAAATAATTAAATAACACTTTATACTCCTCTTCACATTACTGTTCTTTCTTTTCGGCTTGTATTGTACTGCTTTCCCCTATTTCCTCCGCGGTACTGTGCACCATATCACTTATCATATACATTTCCCGCGCAAAATATATCGGTCTGTTCTTGACCTCCATATAAATTCTAGCCATATACTCACCGATCATACCCAGTATCGTGATAATCACTCCGCCCAGAAACAGCATCAGTATCATAATCGAAGCATAACCAGTCCGGGCTGACGACGCTCTCGACGCACCGATAAAGACATAGACTGCAAAAATAAAAGCCAACAAAACAATGACCATCCCCAGATAGACCACTCCCCGAAGCGGCGTCGTCGCAAACGCAAAAAATCCGCTGACGGCATACTTAAACAGTCCTAAGATATTCCATTTTGTTTTCCCGGCAATGCGCTCTACATTCTCGTACTCGATCCACTTATTCTTAAATCCTACCCAGGCATAAATACCTTTTGTAAAGCGTTCTTTTTCCGACATCGAGACAATCGCATCTACCACACTGCGTTTCATCAGGCGGTAGTCTGTACTGCCCGGAACGAGGTCAATCACCGTGATATGATTGATCACATGGTAAAACGTCTTAGAGAGCAGGCTGCGAAATACGGGCTCCCCTTTTCTGGATACACGCCTTGCAGAAGCGCAGTCATAGCCTTCGTGCTCCAATGCGTCCAGCATCTCGATCAAAAGTTCTGGGGGGTGCTGTAGATCCGCATCCAGTACCGCGACATAATCCCCTGTGCTTCTAGCCAGCCCCGCATAGATCGCCGACTCCTTGCCAAAGTTGCGGGAGAGAGATATATACTGCACTGTGCCCGGTTCCGCAGCGGCTAACACCTTCTTAATCTCTTCCATTGTGCGGTCTCTGCTTCCGTCATCGACATAGGTAATGACAAACCGCGCATCTGGTATCTGTGCAAATACTTCTTTGATTCTATTATAAAACAGTGCCACGCAAGTTTCTTCATTGTAGCAGGGCACAATCAATTCAATCGTTTTCATCTTTTTTTCCTATTTTTTACAGTTACTACTAATGACTATACACCGTTATGCGGCTATCGTCAAAGAGATTCTCGCCTAGCAGTCCGATATCTGTATATTTCATGCCGGATTTCCACATGACGTATGGCAGTGAAAGCTGATCGCGGCGGCTCTTTGATCTGACAAACTCCTGCCACCATTTTTCCATCAGTTCTGTTGAGCGCGTGTTTCTTAGATCAACAGCAAGGATCGTGCACTCATACAGTCCGTAATTTTTTGGAAACCCCGCCTTTTCGTAGTCCTGCATCTGACGCTCGATCGCTTCTCTGCTGCCCTTTCTCCTGCTGATACAGACTTTTGCCTCCACATAGGCGCATTGGCGCTGGCTGTGGGAGAAGATGGCTATTCCGGTCTTTGCCTTGGTCTGTAGGAGATAAGTGCCAAGAAAGGATTGTATCCCAATATTCCCATCCACATAGACCGTATAGTCTGCCTCTGGAAACAGTTCCTTGGGATGCATTTTGATATAGCGGTTTGAGAGGGTTCTGTCCTGTTTCTTTGCAATGTTTTCTGGTATCTGCCGAATTGACCACTTTGAGTTTTCTGCCTTTTTGATACTGGCTGCATCCTCTGTAAAGCAGATGTATTCCACGTTGTCAAATAAAAGCAGCGGCTCCTTCAGGGCATCATATCCTCCTACGATACAGGTATAAATGATGATTTTCTTGTCCTTTAGCTTCTGATAACTCTGATAGGTGCTGGCTTGATGGGCAGCGCTGCCGGCGGCTTTTCTTTTTTTCTGATATTTCGCCAGTTTTCTGTTTGCAATCTTTAAGTGCACCGCATCCATCAAAAATGAAAAATCCAGTTTCTTGACCACGCGGAGCAGGTTGTTGATTTGTAGTCCTCTAAGATAATCTGCGCCGTAATAAAGACTGTTAAATTCTGCATTTCTCTGCTCAATGCTCTCAAAAAATTTTTCTGTATAATCCATTATTCCTACAGCACCTCTCTCTGAAAGTAATTTTCTAAGCAATAGACAATCATTGAACCAAATTCATAAAATTTCCCTTCCCGCATCTCTCTATATTCTCTAATAGTATCATCTATATAGTCTGCATCCTGCAAAAGCTCCTCCTCGTCAAACTCCTGCTCAAGAACTATCGATTTTCTCCCACTGATCTGAACTATGCCCCTCTACACGACAGCTAAATCAACACCATCAGTCCAATATTTCGAAGTATCCCCGATTTCCATAGATGATACCTGATAATATGATACCGCCTCAACACAAAATTCTGCCGCGGCAGCGTTGCAAACGCTCTGAGCATGCGGCGCGAATCCTCAGGGATTTGATTCTGATACAGTTTTAAAAATTCCGCTGCCTGTGGTGTGGTTTTCATCACGAGCTGCCTCTGCCCTCCCAGATTCGAAAACTTGTTTTTTACATCCTCCTTATAGGATATGCTGCCCTGAAGATTGTCTGTATGCTGCCTGTACTGCATGGTTGGCTCATCTATATATGTGATCCTGCCAAACACCACTGCGATCAGCGCAAGCCAGCTGTCATGCATGATAGCTGTCCGTGGAAGTCTGTCAAGCATCCCTGCCAGACTTTTATTCAGCATGACAGTACAGCCCTGCACTTTATTTTCCATCAACAGATGCGGTAAATCCATGTTTCGAATCTGGTAATGATTCATGGCTCGAAAAGACGGATTCAGTACATTCATCGTTTCGTCTACCACAGTCACATCTGTACTGACTAACAGCGGTATCTTATTGCCATGAACTTTGATCAATTGTTTCATGCGATTTGCCGTTTTCTGAATTTTATCCTTGTTCCAATGGTCGTCCTGATCACATAGCATGATCATATCATGTTCTTTCATCTGAACGCCTACCTCATAAATACTTTTGAGGAAATTTAAAACCACGCCCTGTTTCTTTTGATTGACTTTATAATATATTTTTCCGGGATATTTCTTTTGACAGTTTTCGATGCATTGTATAGTATGGTCAACAGACTGGTCATCAAATATCATCAGGCGCCAGTCCTTCACCGTACTGTCCGCAATGGATTGTATCTGCTCATTTATATATCTTTCCCCATTATAAGTACACATTATGATATTTATCATATACACCTCTCCCCAAACAGTGTACTATTGTCATTTTGATTGGATATGGTACCGTATTTTGGATACACACTCAAACCACACTCTGCATACCATGATACAAAACAGGACTTTATTCAGACGAAAAAGCTTAATGCACAGATCTGGCACGATCGGAACTTTCACTTTCAATGTCCTGTAACTGTCATAATATTTATAAAAAAGTGCTTCCATCTCATCGAGAAGCATTTGATCTTTTTTGTGATACTGCCACACCAGATACCAGTTTTTTGAAAATACTAACAGATAGTTCTGCAATACCTTTGCATATGCTATTTTTGCATACGGCTCCTCTAGTCTTGCAAGGACAATATCTGCGGTTCGGGCAGTCTGCAAGTTAAACTCCAGTGCTCTTGGACTCATGGATACACTGTCAAAATCCACACGGTGAATATAGATATACTGATTTATAATCGTCATTTTCCTGCACGCCCTGACGAGTGCAGAGGTCAGAAGCACATCCTCAAAATAAAGCAGCGGAAATAATTTTTCATACTTTTGAAACTCGGTCTGCTCGAATAAAGCCCTTCGGTAGATCTTGCCCCACAGACATTCTGGTACACCGTGCTGACCAAAAGAACCAAGCATATTCACTGCCCGATTATGGGAGAGTATACGGGATTTTGTGCGCTGCGCATCCTCCCATACATACTGTTCAAAGTCCCCCGTCAGGATATTTTTGTATCTGGCGGCGACAATGTCTGTCGATTCATCCGCGTGAGCCATCAGATACTCAACCGCCCTTGGATTCATACAATCATCATGGTCCATAAAACAAATCCACTCTCCTGCCGCCTGAGTATACCCTGTCTCACGGCTTTTGGACAATCCACAATTTTGTTCATGCCGAATGACCTTGACCCTGTTGTCCTTTGCTGCATATTCCTCGCAAACTGCCAAGGAACCATCCGACGACGCATCATCGACCAGTATGATTTCCAGATCACGATACGTCTGTCCAATGACTGAATCCACACAATGCCTGATATATTTCTCATCATTATAGACAGGAATGATGACACTCACTTTCCCTTCTTGACACTCAGCCATAAGTATAATTACCCTTGTCTTTCTTGAAAACTTTTCTAAAAATCTCAACTGCTGTGATCACCAGCACATAATACGTATATACAAAATGCAGCAGAAACGAACCATCCCGCTGACGCCACGCCATCCTAACAGAATCCAGCACAGGAAACAGTACCGAAACTGCATACAGCACAAACAGCCATTTTCTCCTGCTATAATGCTTGTCTCCCTCCGCCTTCGCCGCATATCCAAGCGCATTCGTCCCATTCAGATTAAAATGAATCTTAAACCGAACTTTTCTCAGATAGGTTTTCAGATCAGCCTTGGAATAATGATAGATGTTGTCCTCTGGAATGCACCCTGCCATCCCCGTCCTTTCAATGATCTTTTGTGTCGAAAGGTTGACATACTCCTGACTGTCGTACAAATCCCCAAACCATTCTCTAAACTTTTTGATATGAAATGCGGTACATCCCCCGTCACCGATTGGATAGGGATCCCCTTTCTGATACTGATAGACATTGCCATACGGACTTTTGTGAATCAGATACTGCCTATTCTGAGCTACCACTGAGCCTCGAAGATTGTATACGATGTAACTGAATGGATCGCCGCAATAGTTTAAATAAGCACAACTGATGCCGCACTTCTTCCCTGCCAGAAGCTTGTCTGACAAAAGACAATATACGTCGGGATTTTTCTCTATAAATCTTCTCTTTCGCATAAGCTGCCTGTCATTTACATAGACTTCATCCGAATCCTGTTTGATAATCCATGTGCCTTTCGCATATTGGTATCCGAGACGCTTTGCAGCCTCTGGAACCTGCTGCTCATTTGGTATGACAATCGCTTTGTATCGCTTTGCGATCTCTATTGTCCGATCCGTTGATCCGCCGTCTATCACCAAAATTTCTATTGCATTCTGATCAAATTTCTGATCTCTGATTGATTTTAATGCTTTCCCAATGGTCCTCTCAGAGTTATATGCCGGCATTACAATCGAAAAAAATATCTCCTTCTCCATAACAGCATTCCCCTTTACAGCCTGCCCAATACCTCACAAATCTTTTTACTGGGGCTGTATTTCCCCAACAGACATTCTTTTTGATAGCTGCGGTACTGTTCTACAAATTTTCTCATATTTTCAATCTTTCCTCCATACATTACCGCATTTTCGCCAATACCCTCCTGCCGTTCTGTCGTCTTTCGCATAATCAGACACGGCTTTCCCATATAATGCAGCTCCTCCTGATTGCTGCCGCCGTCTGTTATCACATACTGTGCCCCGTCAAGCAGCTTCATAAAATCAAAATAATCCACTCGCGATAACAATAAGAACTGCGCATCTGATTTCAGCTCCTCAAGCAGATTCAATTCTCTTAATTTATTTTCTGTTATTTTGTGAAGAATCAGCACACACTTTCTCTGTCTGGAAAACTGTTTTACCTGTTCAAGCACCTGTACAAAAAAGTTTTTGTTCATCAGATTTTCCTGTCTGTGCATGACAAAGACAAAATAGTCCTCGCCCTGTATGTCCTGCACTTCCTTTGTCATTACTTCCACCGTTCTTGAAAATGCCAGACTGTCCAAAATTGTATTATACTTTGTATTGATTACCTTGCCCTTCGCCTTGTCGAGATTCTTTGCCGGCAAATTCCCCGGCGCAAAATGTACACTTGTCAGTCTGCTTGTGATCAGGCGGTCAATCTCCTCTGGAAATGGATTTAATAGATTGTGTGAGCGCAGCCCTGCCTCCACATGACAAAGACGCATCCGCAGCTTTTTGGCAACAAAAGCCCCCATCATAGTAGATACGGTATCTCCATGCACGACCAGACTTGCGCCTGTCAACGCTTCTGCGTCAAACTGCTGCCGAATCATCCTTGGCGCCCTTTTCCTGACTGCCACAAACCACTTCAGTAACCCAACAGCACTTTTCTGAATGGATTCTTCCTTGGATAATTCGATCAGCTTTCCATTTAATTGTATCATATCTAAAATCCTGCTTTTATGCAGGTCATTTTGACCAGATGCGATCAAATGACAGGTATTTCCCGCTTTCTGGCACTCTATAATCACAGGAAATACCTTGATGAGTTCTGCCTCTGTGCCGATGAAAAAATAGATCTGTTTGCGTGTTTCTGTCATATTATGCTATATACCCCTTCCCCTGTCTCAACGTCTAATTTGATCTTATCATGCCTGAATCTTTTTCTATCCAAAAAATCAAGTGCAATATTTCTATCATTCCAATCTGTGTTTCTCTTGTCTTTTCGATGCATGGGCAAATGCTGCTTTACCAGATTTGTCATATCATTGATTTTATCATTTCTATAGACAGTATGCAAAATAATATCTTGTATCTCTATACCCAAAACACCTGAAAAAGCCAAGATATTCTGCATCGCCCCTTGGAACTGCTTTTTAATTTCTGTCTCCCATGTATCTGTCTTGACAGTTCTTTTCATCTCATATATATGTGCTATCCAACATTCACCTGTACACTCAAATAACACATAGTCTGCACACTTTTTGTTCAGGAAATATTCCAGTTTATTTTTTCCAGTTTTCGTATCAGTATGCATTGAGAGTTAAGCTGTATCGTCAAATCTGCCTGCCCCTCGCCCTTTTCGGTCAGATGCAGACAAGTATCCGAAACTTCGACAAGTTCTGGTTCCAAAAGCTGCATTCTCTCCTGTAATCCTGCCTGAAACATTATGCCTCCTCTATCATCATTGTCTGCCTGTTCAACTGTTCCATTGTGTCATAAAATGTCATTGCCTCAAAGCCATACTCCCCACAGGACAGTTCGGTCACAGTAGTCTTTTGATTATCGTCCACATTAAACTGGTAGACATGCACTTTATCCCGCTCGATCCAATCACATTTTTCATAACCTAATTTTTCCGCAATGCTGTCTCGATCCGGTATGACAGAAAGTTTGATCATATTGTTGATATGCTGTATGATAAGATCACTGTGGGTTGTCACAAATACCGGAATTTCATAATTGGCAAGTCGCACCAGCACCCTTGCCATCTCGCACTGTAATTGCGGATGTAGGGAAATCTCGGGCTCTTCGATCAAAACTGTCTCCGCTGCTCCATTTCTAAAAAACAGCAATAATGGTGTCATCTCTGTCACGACGCCGGAGGTGACAAACATCGGAAGTTGCAGATCTGTTTCTCGCGGATAATAAAAAATTTCATGTGCAGGCAGGTCGGATACAGATACCTGTCCTTTGATAATATTTTTCTCTATAATACGAACCGCAGCTTGTGTCCTGTTAAACAAACTTTCTGACTTCGCATCGGAATGATTGTTTCCCGCAATCCCGCTGAGTTTGGTCAAAAAGTCGCTGTTTGGTCTGGTTAGCAGATTTTTTTGTGCTGTATTAAGGTTAAATTTATCTTTTAATGCGCTTTCAACCAAAGCATTATAGGTCAATATATACCCTGTGCGGGCTGTTGGAAAATAGACAGGTGCCTGAAAATCTCCCCATATCATATATTGCAAGATGAATGATAACAGACTATTATAACTATATTGATTATCTTTTCTTCCCACCTGGCAGGCTCGTTCAATTGTTGGATATACTTTGTCGCTCATTCCCATTAAAGTAATATGTTTTATCTGATCTGTGGACAACGCTATATGATACATCAGCACATACTTGTTTTTTCTATGAAATTTCAGACTTAAATGACCTATATCAATCGACTTATTAAACAAATTTTTTACAAAGTTTTCTTTATTCATTGACAAAAGTTCATTTAATATTCCTTCAAATGTGCTCACATCTTCATTATCCATTTCAATCTGCCTGAAGGAATCATCCATTTGTTTCTCGCCCTGTAATATACGATCAATGAATTGCACACACCTTGAATAATTTTCCGACTGCTCATCAAACGCATACTGATCATAATAAAAATTCAGATTAAGCAGCCCATAAATTAAGGTCATCAGATAACGTTTCCCGCTATTGTTCTCTCCAACGAACAAGGTCAACGGAGACACCTCGATCTCTGCGCTTTTTATTTTGCTGAAATTCTCCACATGCATTGTCCATGTATTCATACTAAATCTCCTACCTCTGCCCACTGTGCCAGAAAGCGATACATACCCTCCACAAAGATGGCAGCATCTTTGCCGGCACGCTCCAATTCTTGCCGCTGCGCCTTTCCCGCTGCACCTGCTGCTGCGGATTATGAAACACTTCCAACGCTGCGTACAATGACTTGCTGATCGTACTTTTTCCACTTCCATTTGCCCCTGCCACAACGGTGATTCCATTCAGACAGACAGCCGTCTATCAGCTCTTCTGTGTCGGCCAGATTCTTACAATGAGGACACATAATAACCTCTCCGATCTCGTCATAAAAATCTTCATCCGGCTCCCACAATGGTTCGAATAAAAACATGTTGTCTGTCATGGCATCCTCACCTCCCATTTTTGTTGTGTGCTCTCGGAAACTCGAACCCCTTGTTTTATAAGGCTTCAGAAATTTCCGAAATCTCATTTTCACCTCTATTTTTTACCTTCATTTTGTAACATTTCCGCTTTTAAATAACTTCCTGCTCTCTAAAAATATTTCTTATTTTTTAAAAAAACAGCTTGACAAATACCCCGAAATGTGCGGTCGTTTTCGCTGATAATGCCAGCGAAAACGACCCTTTGTTTT
>ERZ808040.146-NODE-146-length-68672-cov-5.262337_pt1 | contig 68672 bp, 49 predicted proteins | sample MGYA00380191_ERZ808040 | MGnify/ENA primary metagenome ERZ808040 (study PRJEB31490, sample SAMN06133395) | mouse gut metagenome | isolation source: J6 | host: mice | place: China: Chengdu | collected 2015-05 ...
ACATGGTATAATGTCGTCAGACTTATACCAGCACTGATTTGCCGTCCGACCAAAGGGAGGACAGTTTCATCGGCAAATCATGTGCATGCCCCGCAGGGAAGCATGTCCGGGGGGATATGCTTAATATCGATCGATATGATACCAGTGCCGGAGGGAGTACATTTTCCTTAAGCTTATGAAAAATGAAAATTTTGCATTAAGGAGGAAAAAACCATATGAAATTAGAAAACGCCGGAAAGCAGATCGGAATTTTGCGCAAAAAAATGAAAGTGTCAAGAAATAAACTTTGCAAGGGTCTTTGCTCGGAGGCGGAGCTGCGCCTGATCGAAAAGGGGGAGGGGAAGACGGATGTCATTTTGCTGGCAGCTTTGTTTGAGCGTCTTGGGAAATCGGCGGAGCGCCTGACCTATATCCTGACCACGGAGGAATATCAGAAAATCTGCATGCGCGATGAGATTGAGGAAGCCCTGCGATTTGGGCAGCTTGCGGATGCAAGACAATTATTTGGGGTGTATCAGGAAAAGAATCCGGCGGGCAAAGACAGGATTTTGGGGATGTATGAAGAAAGGATCGGGGGAATCTTAGCCCTTGAGGAATTTCGCGGCGGTGTGTACGGCAGGGACGGCTTCGGGAAGCTCGATGAGGCAGCCGCACATTTTCAGGCTGCCATCGCACGGACGCTGGATATAAAGAATTTGTTTGACGGAAAACTTGGCAGGCAGCTCCGGGCGGGGGAAAGGTTTCTGGCAATGTTTGAGATAGAAAATATCATGCTTTACCTGCATGTGCTAATGCAACATGGTATGAAAGAGGAGCAGGTCAGGCTTTTGGAGAATATTTTCCATTATCTGGAGGAGAAGGTGCAGGACGAGGGACTGCGTGCACAGTTTCTTGCCAAGGCTGGGATGCTGCTTGGCGAGCAGTATCTGGCAAAGGGCGATTACAGTACTTGCGTGAATCTACACGAAAGGATTTTGGAGCTGAACCGGCAAAACAAGCTGATCGTCTGCGTATTGCCGCTGCTGGAGCAGATGATCACGGCATATAAAAAATTGGAAAATGCAGAAAAAGCCCAGCTTTATACAATATACAAGGAAAATTTCGAGGCGGTGTTCCGCGAGCTTCCCTTTTCCGCGGATTGTATCAATAAGCTCTACCATACCTGCAGGCTGCGCCAGTATTTTCTGGAGGGCAGGCTGATCGCGGCGGAGCGCAGATGGCGGGAAATGACGCAGGAAGAATTGGTGGACGGGATTTATGAAAATGTAGAGAATCTTTCGCGTGTCGAGAACGGAAAAGCGAATTGCGACCGGATAAAATTTTATTCGCTGATGGAGCGCTTGGAAATGGATAAAACGCGCTATGACGGAAATCTCGTCACGGATGAGTATCAGGTGCTGGAATTGGACCAGAGCATTGAAAGGCATCTGGCAGAGGGGGAATATGAGGAGGTCGGGCATGAATTATACCAGCTGGAAAAGTCCGTGGATATGTCGGAAAAATGCAACCGCCAGCTTGTGTTGGGATTAAAAAACAGGGAGGAGCTGCGCAAAAAGAAAAACGGGACGCAGGAGGAAATCCGAAAAGCGAAGGAAGAAGCTCTGGAGAGGGCGAAGGAGCTGTTGGAGCTGACGTATCATTTGGAAAATGTGGAAGCGGAGGGGCAGCGTTACCGAAGGCTCCCGTTCCGGAATGAGATGTATTTATTTAACCAGATCTGCCTGCTTCTTAGGGCGACGGGGAGGACTGCGGAGGCAATCGAAATGTCCGAGAGGATGATGCGCACATATGATATGGCGGTGGAAAAGAAAAAATACCATTTCCGGAATGTGTACCTGTGCGCGACAAATCTGAGCCGTTATCTGGAGTCGGTCGACCGGCTTTCGGAGGCGGAGGGGCTTGCGGATGAACTGATCGGGCAAAAGTTCATGCTGGGGAAGATTTCCCTGATACACAGCGGATATGCGACGAAGTTTGACATCGCAGAAAAAAGAGGGGAAAGAATGAAATGTGGTCTGGAATGGCTGCGGCGGGCCTGCTTTTGGAGCGAATGGTGTGGATATGAAAAGGATCATGGAAAGCTGCTAAGAGCGTGGAACGAGATCAAAAAACAGGAAGATAATCAAGAAATGTTGCATTAAACCGCGTGGACACCGTTAATGCAACATTCGCAAGAACATTCCTAAATAATAACCATAGATTCAGTCGTGAATTTCAATGTCGTCCGGAAGGACGCTGCCATATGGCGGACGGGAAGGAAGGGAACAGGTGGAGATCCCGGTTCCTGACTGTCCAAGGTTTTTTTGCAGGGCACTGCTGATGAGCGGAACGGTAAGTACGGCAGACAGACATAGGACGGCAAGCTTTCTCTTAAGATTTTTCATGTTGATTCATCCTTTCAAGTTTTCTCTGTGATTTTCTATTCGTGGGGACTGTCACAAAATGTTGATTCTCTAAATTGATTGCGGACAGAAAGTCCTGTCAGATCCGGTTGCATATGGCGGGATATCTTATCTTGTGGTAGTCCCCCCTCTTTAAGTGGCTACGTGATAAGCTTACCATATTTTGAAGGAAGATGGAATGATTATTTTATACGTTTTTCGCACGAAATAATCAAGTCCTTCCGATAGTAAAGCCCTTTTATTGATTATTTCGTGCGAAAAACGTATAAAATAATCATTCCAATTTTGGATGGAAAGTGGTAATCTATGTATGTAGCAAAAAATAGGTAATTGCGTAACAACTTCTCAATCATGAACTTGGCAAGAGAAAAATCTGGCTGTAGTAGATTTTCAGGAGATGTATGCAAAAATTAGGATTTTAGGGCGTGATAAAAAAGCAGATATAAGTATCTGTCGGTAAAACCGTATGTAAAAGAACCGATTATATATTCAAAGGCTTTAAGCTATGGATATACGGATGTTTATGAAGCTTGTCAGCGACGATTACCGTGATAAGGTCGGCAATTCCAGCGAGCAGCAGGTCTGCAAGGAGTGTTTTCTTATTCTGAGTTTTACGCCCAGCAAAACAGAAGCTCACCAAAGTTGATGGTATTTTCGAGAAGTTCAGGGAACTCATATTTATCAATGTCAAATTTGTTTTGACAATCGGTAAAAATATCTGCAAAAAAAGTTGTATGTATGATATATGTAGGTACAACCCCTTTCTTGGTGGATAGTTGATTGTTTGTGGACAGTTCAATTTTACCATAAAGTAGTGAGGAATTGTTTATTTTATGAAAAAAAGAATTCTGTATTTATGCGGATTTTGGCGTTTCGCAATTACCTAAAATTTACCTAATTAAGAAAGGAGAATGATTATGATGCTCAAAAATCTAGTTGCCATTACGCTTATTGGCAGTTTGATGCTGGGGAATGCTAATGCTACAGCAGTAAGTTCTGATAATGTACAGGATACAGAATCGATGAATTTTGCTGATACGTATGCGGAAGAAATTGAAGAGGCGCTGGCTTTAAAAAGAGATGAGAGCTTTTTGAAGCAGTTAGAAAGCAAAGGAATATTTTATCATTTCCAAGATGATGTAAGGATAGATAAAGTAATAGCGAACACCGTTGTACAATATACTTATAACGAATATGGCAAGGTAATTCAAGAAGTATCCAACGGGGATACAGTAGAATATACTTATCAAAATGGAAGAGGCATGTTGTCTTGCGCTACATATAACGGGATTAAATATTCGGCGGTATGTGATGTAGATGGAAATGTAATTGCATTAGAAAATGAAGATGGCATTACGATTGCAGAATACATATATACAAACGGTATCGCAGACATTGTGGTAGTAAATCAGCTTTGCCAAGAAGATGCTTCTGTTGGCGGGAAAAATAAAGTGAGGTGGCATTCGCTATATTTTGATGACGAAACGGGATATTACTATACCGGCGGTCGTTTTATGGATTCTGCGAAAGGTTCTTTTGTGGACACAATACCTTCAGATGCCTACACTCCATGTTTTTCTATGATGCAACGGGATCATATTTCTCAAATGGCATCAGATGTTACAAATTGGGTGGATTACTTATTGTATCTGTCTCCAAATTATGGGGCACCACTTGATGCTAGTACAGATTGGGCAAATGATCTATCAGATGTTGAAGTACTGGCTCGTTTGATTTATGCAGAAAATCCTTATAAAAATAAAATTGATCAGCGAGCGATCACGTGGACAGTATTAAATAGACTTTATGACGATGGATTTTCAGATACGTTAAGAGAAATCGCATTGGCTCCAAATCAATTTGCAACTTCAGGTCAAGGAAGTTGGGATGCACGAAACCCAGCGGCTGGTTACGAAGCCTGGAAAGATGCTACATGGTTGGCATGTGCAATTTGTACAACAACGAAAGAAGAAGATTGCCGCGGGCTTTTTGGAAAACCAAATGGAATTACGAATCAATTGTTTTTCTATTCCTTGGAGAGTTTTGCTAATGTATGTAAAGATTCTTCCAATGGGATTGTTTATAATGGTAATGTGTTGAAGGATGTTACGGTTGTTGGAGATGAATTCAATGCGATATCACATCTGGTTAATGCAACTACTTTGGATCAAATCCGGAATTGTACCAAAGATTGTAAAGGGAAAGATATACGACCATCTTTGCCTAGCAATGAAAAATTTCATAACGTTTTTTACAATCGCAAGTAAGAAATATTATTCAGGTTGCACCGGCTTTGGTGCAACCTGAATAATACATTGGGAGGAAATATTGATGAAGCGGATAATGGTTGGATTTTTTACTTTTTTGTTTCTTTTCATGACTTCATGTGGGAAAACAAAAAAATTTCCTGAACTGGAGGATGACATTAAGGTTGTCGTTGAAACATATTTTAATTATGAAGCTTGGTGTCATCCAGATGAAATAGCGCAGGAAGAAATATCTTATCCTTATGAAGCATACCGGATAACAGAAAAACAAAAATTCTCGGAAACTTATTTAAAAGTTGAGACAGAAAAAGGTGAGGCTTGGTATTGTTGTACTTATACAAGGTGGGAGGCATATTATATGAATCCTTTACGAACAAGCCTTCCGGAAAATCTGGAGCAGGTAGCTTCGGGGGAGATTTCTTTGCCGGAAGTTACAAAACCTGTTTTCGCCGAAACGGAGTGGAAAACAGAAAATATTGAATTTACGAAAAAAAATCTTGGTTATTTTTGTGCAAGGGCATTTGATGAGGAATATCAGGCCGGTGAATCATTCCAGATCTATTTATCCGATTTCTGCCCGGAGAATGGGATTATGCCAATGATGTATATAATATGCGGAGATGAAATCTGTGAACTGCGCGGCAGCATGGGGCATCACGATGATTGGATGAGGGCGGACATGGAACTTACCTTCGGCATGGTCAATGAGGAGGGGGGGTTTGATACGGTATCCCAAAATGAGATTAGCGAGGAAAAATTGAACCATATTTTTGAAATAGCCGTTTTGCATTTGGAATGCCAAAAAGGGAAAGAACCAATATAATTATAAATATCATATGTTGTTCCGGATCCAAATGTAAAGCAGTTTTAGCGGGAAAAGCATTACGGGGAAACTGTAAACTTAATTACAGCAGGAATGCTTTTCGTTTTTGCAGCAGGATGTACGACATCAAAGGATGGACAAAGGGAAGCACCGGAATTCCCCGTGCCGTTTATCAACCTGGAATACTGGACGGGGCTTAGGGAAAAGGATCTGCGTACCGATATGTTTTTCCGGCAGGAAACCATTGACGATTTCCTGGTCATGCTTGCGGAAGAAAATATTTTTATGATTACCCTTTATGGGGAGGATAAGAAACCGACGGATTATTTTGGACCTGCGGAAAATGCGGCAGAGTATGATGAGGTCATGGAAAGGCTGGAAGAATATTGGAGGCAAATATTTTCCTCCGCTCCCCTTTTGATTACCTCTAAATTGCCATGTCCCAGCCAATGGCTTGGAAAACAATTTGACAAACCAAAAACAAAGGAGTAACATATACAGAAAGGGATGTTTGCAATATTATTTTCTTTCATGGCCAGGGCTGAATATAAAGGGGGTACATATGAGATTTTTCACCAGGTGTAAGATCCTATATCGGGTTTTAATGTTTTTTTGCGTATGCCTCGGGATGATTCTTGGCATTCGGATGTTTTCGGTAAAATACTATTTTTTAACAAGTGAATGTACCCGTAGTTTCGTTTATTTCTGTATCGCGTGCTTGGTTTTTGTGTTTTTGATTCTTTGTCTGGTTATACTTAAATGTATTATCCGGGATGCGGAAGAAGATCTGGCGGCAATCATGAAAATGAAGGATGAATCCAAAACACATATCAGAAATCCGGATGTGAAGTGATACTAAAAATGGATAGCGGGACAAAAATACTGCCTTACAGCCCAGAGTATGGCAGTATTTTTGTCTGTTTAGGCGCGGGGCTTAGATTTTTTGTTCCGTAATGTAAAGGGATATTAGCCGCAACGGCTTTGTTCCGTTACCGATTATCGTGAGATTCTTCAAACGCCCATTGACAATTCAAAAAGAAAGCGTTATCATCAAAAGAAGTTTTGGAAAAGCGAGCCGCAAAGCGCAAAAGCCCAAAGCTGCGCCAGGCAAAGAAGCTGCCGTTGCCCGGCCAAAACGAAATGCAATCAACCCAAATAGCAAAAATAAACACCAAACAAGGAGCCGGACCCAATGAATCCAAGAGCAAAGAAATTCCTATCTTATTACAAACCATACCTCGGTGTTTTCACCGCCGACATGCTCTGCGCGTTCGCGGTGGCGGGGATTTCCCTGATCCTGCCGATGATTGTTCGCTATATCACCAACACTGTGCTCATAGATTACGAGATCGGCGAGGCGGCGGGGGAGATCGCGAAGCTTGCGGCGGTGATGGTGGCGCTTGCCGTTTTGCAGTTTTTCTGCAATTTTTTCATCAACTACCAGGGACATATCATGGGCGCGAAAATGGAATATGATATGCGCAATGATATTTTTGACCATTATCAGAAACTGTCCTTTAATTTCTATGACAACCAGAAGGTCGGGCAGCTGATGACGCGTGTGACAAACGACCTGTTTGAGATCACGGAGCTCTGCCACCACGGACCGGAGGATATCGTGATCTCCATCATTAAATTTGCCGGCGCGTTCATCATCCTGCTTTCGGTCAACTGGAAACTGACGCTGCTTTTGTTTGCGGTGATCCCGCTGATGTTTGTGTTTGCGTATATCATGAAGGGGCGGATGAACCGGGCATTCCGCAAAAACCGCGAAAACATCGCCCAGATCAACGCGCAGATTGAGGACAATCTTTCCGGTATCCGCGTCGTGAAATCTTTCGCGAACGAGGAGTGTGAAAAGCAGAAATTCCGAACCGGCAACGGGGAGTTTGTCAGGAGCAAGAGCCATGCGTACTGGCAGATGGCGACCTTCCATTCGGGTCTTGGTTTTTTTACAAGCATGATCAATGTTGTCGTCATTGTCGGCGGGGGGCTTCTGATCGCGAAAAAGGGCCTGGCGGTAAGCGACCTTCTGACCTTTTTGCTCTATGTCAATAATATTATCGAGCCGGTGAATAAGCTGATCAATTTCACCGAGCAGTTCCAGAACGGTGTGACAGGTTTTTCGCGTTTTATGGATATTCTGGAGATTGAGCCGGATATTAAGGATAAGGAAGATGCCGTTGAGCTTTCCGGTGTGAAAGGAAATATCCGCTTTGAAAATGTAGCATTCCGCTATGAGGGCACGAGAGAGGATGTGTTTGAGCATATTAACCTGGAAGTCCCGGCAGGCGGATATGTGGCGCTTGTCGGTTCCTCCGGTGTGGGAAAGACGACACTGTGCAGCCTGATCCCGCGCTTTTATGAGGTTTCGGAGGGAAGCGTATCGGTGGACGGGGTGGATGTGCGCGATGCCAGCCTGCGCTCACTGCGCCGCAACATCGGGATCGTTCAGCAGGATGTTTATCTTTTTGCGGGCACGGTGGCGGACAATATCCGCTACGGGAAGCTTGACGCGACGATGGAGGAAATCGAGGCAGCGGCGAAGAGTGCGAACGCGCACGAGTTCATTATGGGGCTGCCGGACGGTTATGATACTTATATCGGACAGCGCGGCGTGAAGTTGTCGGGCGGGCAGAAGCAGAGGCTGTCCATCGCCAGGGTATTCCTCAAAAACCCGCCGATCCTTATTTTCGACGAGGCGACTTCTGCACTTGACAATGAGAGCGAGAAGGTAGTGCAGGAGTCGCTTGAAAAGCTTGCGGCGGGAAGGACGACCTTTGTGATCGCGCACCGGCTGACGACCATCCGCAACGCGAGGGAGATTCTGGTACTGACGGAGAGCGGGATCTGCGAGAAAGGCACGCACGCGCAGCTGATGGAGAAGAACGGACTGTATGCGTCACTGTATCAGGTCGGGACAGTCGGATAAAAATCAGGGGAACGTGATCGCTGGGGGGAAGCCACAAAGACAAAGGAAGCCATATTCCTGGCAGTGCATATAGCATTTAATTTTGTGTTATTGACGGACATTGATGGGTGAAGGCTTTGCAAATGCCGGCTTTTGAAGTGAATAAAGCATTCAAAACAACAAATTCATATAATAACGAAACTGCTGCTTTCCGTCAGGAGATGGAAGGCAGCAGTTCTTTTATGATACCGACAAGGTAGAGGGAACCTGCGCAAAGAAGGATGCCATTGCTTTTTTTTGCCTGTTCCCGCCCGGCAAAGAATGCCTTCTCCGGGGAATCATAGGCCGTGACGGGGGTATCCGTGTGCGCGAGAAAGCGCTGTTTTAGATCGTCCGGGGCAATGGCGCGCGCACCGCCCACAGTCGTGATAAGGTAGCGGCAAAACAGTCCGCTTTCACAGATTTCAAGGATCATTTGCGCAGTATCCTTTTCCTTTACCGCGGTAAAAAGAAGGGTGATAGGGCGGTCTGCAGCGACCTGGCGAAGGGAGGCGAGCAGCATGCGGATGCCGTCGGCGTTGTGCGCACCGTCCAGATAGATATCCGGGAGAATTTCTTCAAAGCGCCCTTCCCAGACCGACCGGGAAAGCGCGCGCCGCAATGTGGCGCACACATCCGCCAGGGAATCCGGCGGAGCCGGAAGCGGCAGGAAGCCATGCTGTCCATCTTGGGCTGCGTGCGCCCCGGCATAAGGAACTGCAGGAGCCTGATAGGCCGGGACGCGCGCAAAACGGAGCCACAGCCAGAGCGCCGCCGTGTAGGCGATCGCTGCGTTTTCTGCCTGATACAGTGCAGTGCTGTTCACGGTGAGTATCTCATGGATGCCGTCTGCATAATACGGTTTTGCGAAAGAAACATGCCGTTTTTGTAAATCATTATTCCCTTCGTCCGCAAAGAAATCGTCTGCGGGGGCGGCAGGCACAAACCGCTGTCCGCCGGAATCCTTACCGCCCCGCAGCATATTGCCATTATCCCACAGGGCAGCACATTCTGCCGCAGGCAGGTGATACGTGAAGCTCAGGCGGGAAGAGAGGCTTTTGGAATCCGTTGTCCCTGCATCCGGATCCTGCCCTGAATGGATTTTGCAGTGCCGCCGCCCAACCCCAATGCACGGCGCACCCACGCTTTTTGCCGCCCGCTTGATGACATCGCAGGCTTCGGCTTCATCGGCACAGTAAATCAGCGGTATCTGCGGCTTTATGATCCCTGCTTTTTCCGCTGCGATCTTTGCGAGCGTATCCCCTAGAATTTCCGTATGGTCGAAACTAATGGAGGTGATCACGGTGAGAACCGGGTTTTCGATGGCGTTGGTGGAATCCATCCGCCCGCCAAGCCCGGTCTCAAGGACAATATAATCCACTCCCTGCTGCCGGTACCAGCAGAGCGCGACGGCGAGTAAATAATCAAAATATGTGATGCCCGCATAGCCTTCGCGCGAAAGATGCCCGGCGGCTTCCTTCACTTTGGCAAAGCAGGCGGCAAATGCTTCTTTCCCGATCATTTTCCGGTCAAGCTGGATGCGCTCGCGGATATCAACAAGATGGGGCGAGATAAAAAGCCCTGCACGCTGGCCTTGTGCCGTCAGCATATCCGCGAGGAAAGCACAGACCGAACCCTTGCCGTTCGTTCCCGCAACATGGATGATTTTCTGGCCTTGTTCCGGATGGCCAAGAACGGCAAGCAGTTTCTGCGAATTTTCAATGCCCGGATGCACGCCGTATTTTCCGATATGGTCAAGAAATTCTACTGCTTCTTCAAATGTCGGCATTTCTATCTTCCTTCCGTATGCGTTCCCCTGCCCGTTATTCAAAATCCGCTATGCTCCCAAGGGTCACGGCCACATCGCGCTCTACGTATTCTCCGTTTTCCAGACGGGCGAGCGTTACCGTGACCTCGGTGCCACACCGGTAGGACTTCACTTTTTCCTGCAGCTGTGTCCTTGTGGTGACAGCGGAACCGTTCACCGCGGTGATAATATCACCGGAGAGGATCCCTGCCCGTGCCGCAGCTCCACCCTCAATTACATTAGAGACAAATACACCGCGCGGAAAGCCGTAAAGTCTGGCGATCTCATCCGTGATCTCCTGCTGGGAGAGATTGATCCCAAGATAGCCCTGCTCCTGTTCCGTCAGGATCTCACGGTTCATAAGTTCTGTCAAAATGTCGATGGCGTTGTTGATCGGGATGGCGTAGCCGATTCCCTCCACATTTGTGCTGGAAAGTTTTGCGGAATTGATGCCGATCACCCTCCCGTCCGCGTCGAGCAGTGCGCCGCCGCTGTTGCCCGGATTGATCGCCGCATCGACTTGAAGCGCCATATAATTTACGGATTTCCCGGTTGCGGAATCCTTCACGGTAACCTGCCGTTCTTTTGCGCTCAGATAGCCGACCGTTGTCGTCTGGCCGTAGCCGAGGGAATTTCCGATCGCGATGACCATCTGGCCGACCTTGACGTTGTCGGAATCCCCTAGGATGGCGGTTGTAAGAGCCGAGAGTGTCTCCGGCGGGATGTCCTCAAGCGGCACGGAGACGATGGCGAGGTCGGCAGTTTCCTCCGTGCCGCGCACGAACGCGTCCACATGGCTGCCGTCAAGGAAAGTGACGGTTGTCGTGACCGCGTCATCAACCACATGGTTGTTTGTTGCGATCAGCAGTTCCTTGTCGTTCTTGCCAACGATGATGCCCGAGCCCGAGCCCTCCGAGGTTCCCTCGTACAGATAGCCAAAGAAGCTCGTCGTGTTCCGGAAAGTGCAGGAGATCGAGACGAGGGAGGGCATGGCCGCGCTGACGATGGCAGAGACATCGGAAGTTGCGACGGACGTGCCCTGTGCGGTCACCGTGTAGGAGATGGGCATCTGCCCAAAAGCGGAATTATCGGTTCCGGAGTCCGTGCGGAAGGAAGGTTTCGCAGAAGGGTTCAGGCGGTAGTAGAGCTCGTTAAAGCCGATAAATGTCCCCGCTGCCACAGTGCCAAACAGCGCGGCGGCACCAACCAGACGGAGACAGCGGCGGAAAAATGCTTTCCCGTGCCTGCCCACGTGTTTCTGCCGTATATTTTCGGCATTATTGTACCTGGCTTCGAATGCCGCCTGCGGCGGAAATGAAGGAGCCAGGGGAACTTCGCAGGATGCGGCGGAAACAGGTTCCTCCAAAACGTCGGGCTGCCCGGCCGGCGCGTCCCCTTCCCCTAAAGTTCGCATAACCGGGGTGGAAACGGTATCGGCGGCCGGGGAGGATTCCGTTTTCTCGGATGCGGCGAAGAATGCCACAGGAACGGAGTCCGCATGGGATTCGTTTGCCGTTGTGCAGGAAGTTTGCTTCTTCCCTTCCTCTTCTGCCAGGAAGCTATAGCCGTTTTGGGTCTCATCCGTCATAAAAAAGACTCCTTTCAAACAGAATTATGTATCATTTGGATAAATTTTGCTTGCATATTATGAAAAAATGTTTATAATCAGTTGCAGTATACCAAAATATTGTGATGGAAATGTGAACGAATTCCTACGGTTTCTTTAAGATTTCTTAATATTTTTTTTGTTGTGTTGCGGGAAGAAATCATGTATGCTGAAAGGCAGGAATGATTACGTTTTTCACAGGCCTGCCGAAAGAGGGGGGTGCTTAAGTTTATGATCAAGGATAACCAAAAGTCCTTAAACCGGCTTCACATAGTGATTGATGCGATTTTGATCATTGCGGCTTTCGTGTTGGCGTACGAGGTGCGCTTCCACGTCCTGACGCGGTTTTCGCTGTTTGCCCTGTCGCAGAACGAGCGCTATTACTCGCTGGCAAAATATGCGGAAAACTTGTATTACCTTGTCCCGGCGTATCTGGTCATCTACGCAAACTGCGGTCTTTACCGCCCGAAGCGTGGCGGTGGCGGACGGTTGGAGTATTGGAACCTGTTCAGGGCGAACATCCTCGGGCTGCTCGTCTTTGCGACAGTACTCTACGCCATCCGCGAGAATGATATCTCGCGCGGTCTTTTTGTGACTTTCGCGGTCTTGAATTTTTCCTTTGGTGCTGGGTTCCGTTTCGTTGTCGGCAGGATACTGAAAGCTATCCGCAGGCGCGGCTTCAACCAGAAGCATGTGCTGATCGTGGGTTACAGCCGCACGACGGAAGCCTACATTGACCGTGTCCGGCAGAATCCGCAGTGGGGCTACCATATCCACGGGATTCTCGACGATAACATGGAAGTCGGGACGATGTACAAAAAGGCGGCAGTGATCGGCACCTGTGATGAACTGGAAAATATAGCGCGTGAAAACAATTTTGATGAGATTGTGGTGACACTTGGTATCAATGAGTATGTCAAGCTGGAACGATTGGTCGGCATCTGCGAAAAATCGGGAGTCCACACGAAGTTCATCCCGGATTACCGCAGTGTGATACCAACGGTGGCGGTCATGGAGGATATGGACGGGATTCCCGCCATCAATATCCGGAATGTACCGCTGAATAATATTTTTAACAGTATCACAAAAAGGGTATTTGACTTAGTCGGTGCGGTCATCGCGCTCGCCATTTCCTTTCTGCCGATGATTGTCATTGCCGCGATTATCAAATGCACCTCGAAGGGACCGGTGATTTTTTCGCAGGTGCGCGTCGGGCTGCACAACAAGGAATTTAAGATGTACAAATTCCGCTCGATGGAGGTGCAGAGCGAGGCAAAGGAGAAAAAGGCATGGACGAGAGCGAACGATTCCCGAGTGACGGGGATTGGCAGGTTCATCCGCAAGACAAGCCTTGATGAGCTGCCGCAGCTCATCAATATCATCAAGGGGGATATGAGCCTGATCGGCCCGCGCCCGGAGCGGCCGTATTTCGTGGAGAAATTCCGGGAGGAAGTCCCGCGCTATATGATCAAGCACCAGGTTCGTCCTGGGCTTTCCGGCTGGGCGCAGATCAACGGATACCGCGGGGATACCTCGATCAAGAAGCGGATTGAGTACGACCTTTATTATATCGAAAACTGGTCGCTTGGTCTGGACTTTAAAATATTGTTCCTGACACTATTTAAAGGATTTATCAACAAAAATGCATATTAAAAGTCCACTGCCGATGAGGGTGCTGGGAGGGCATACGCGGAACTTAAAAAACAGCGTGTGCCCGTACAGTGCCCAGTGGAATTCCGGAAGCCTGCGGACGGAATTTCCACTGCGGGTGAGGGTACTGGGAGGGCATACGCGGAACTTAAATAAGGAGGCATCAAATAAATGGGCGAAGATAACAAGGACGAAATGCAAAAGCCGGAACAGGGCAGCGGGGAAAGTGAAACCAAAAAACGGGAGGTGGAGGACTGCTGCTATCTGTGCCGCAGGCCGGAGAGCATTGCGGGGAAGCTGATACAGCTGCCGCAGAATATCCGTGTGTGCAGGGAGTGCCTGCAGAAATCCATCGACATGTTAGAGAGCGGGAACAACCCGCTGTTTAGCGGCATGATGGATCCGATGCTGTTTTCCTTCGGGATGCCGCCGATGGGGGGCAATGCCTCCAAAACGGGTAATATTCCGCCGATGGGGGGCAAGAACCGCCAAAAGGCGAAGGAAGAAAAGGGAAAGAAAGCAGGGGCAGGTGAGGAAGCGGGCGGAGCCATGCCGCCAAAAGTTCCCGCACCGCACCGGATCAAAGCGGAACTTGACGAGTATGTGATCGGGCAGGAACAGGCAAAAAAAGCAGTCGCGGTCGCAGTTTACAATCATTACAAAAGGATCCGGGCGGATGTCCTGGATGGGGTGGAGATTGAAAAATCCAATATCCTGATGTTAGGGCCGACCGGAAGCGGAAAAACTTACATGGTGCAGACGCTCGCGAAGCTTTTGGACGTGCCGCTTGCAGTGACGGACGCGACTTCGCTGACGGAGGCGGGCTACATAGGGGATGATGTGGAGAGCGTCCTCTCAAAGCTGCTTGCGGCGGCGGACAATGACATTGAGAAAGCGGAGATGGGCATTGTATTTATCGACGAGATTGACAAGATTGCGAAGAAACGGAATACGAACAGCCGCGATGTGAGCGGGGAGGCCGTGCAGCAGGGGCTCCTAAAGCTTCTTGAGGGCGCGGATGTGGAAGTGCCGGTCGGGGCGACGAGCAAGAATGCGATGGTGCCGATGACAACAGTCAGCACAAGGAACATTCTCTTTATCTGCGGCGGGGCTTTTTCGGGGCTTGAGAAGGTCATAAAGGAACGTCTGAACAAGGCATCCGCAATCGGATTTTCTGCGGACCTAAAGGATAAATACGATCAGGAGAAAGATATTCTGAAGCGAGCGACAGCGGAGGATCTGCGGGAATTCGGGATGATCCCGGAATTTCTGGGCCGGCTTCCGGTGGTCTGTACGCTCGAGGATTTAAGCCGGGATATGCTCGTTTCCATCCTGACAAAGCCGAAAAACGCCATTATAAAACAATACAAAAAATTATTGGCAATGGATGAGGTGGAGCTTTGCTTTGAGCAGGAGGCACTGGAGCTGATCGCAGAGCGCGCACTTGAGAAAAAGACGGGAGCGCGGGCGCTGCGCGCGATCCTTGAGGAGTTTATGCTGGATATCATGTACGAAATCCCGAAGGACGAGACAATCGGGCGCGTCACTATCACGAGGGACTATATTGAGCAGAAAGGTGCGCCGGGAATTGAGCTGCGCTCCGGCAGTGTCCGCGCTTTGATCGGGCAGAATGCGGCGGGAAGATAGGGGCAGCCCCTTTCGTGCCGGGATACAGAGGGCATGGGATGTGCCCTGTCCTCGCGCGTGACAGGGCATTATCCCGCACACATGGATGGAAATCCGTCCTGGAGCGATAAAAACCCATCCGGGAGAGATGGATAATAAATGCAGCAAAGGAAGCAAACACCGATGGAAAAGGGTGATAAAGTCTGTTATACTGTGGCTAGCACAATAACAGGAGGAAGTAGAAAATGAAAAAGAAGAAGAACCGATTGTCCAATATCATCAAATGGGAATTGATCTGTCTGGCGGCGGTCACCGTTTTTGTGGCAGGGCTGATAAAGTGGTCGGAAGGCAGGGCAGGTGCGTCGGGCGAGGACGGCGCGGGCAGGGCGGTATCCGGCGCAGTCAAAGCAGGTGAGAATGACGGGGAGGATCCGGCAAAAGAAGACGGGACAGGCTTGCCGGCAGAGGGGAATCCCGGTGGGGAAACCCCTGCGGTAACCGGCACCGCGTCCGTGCCGACCATGTTTTCGGAAGAAGAACCGGCACCGACGGCAGAAGTGCAAAATCCGATGACGGTAACGCCGGATGTAGAAATGCCGGGGGCTAGCACATCCCTGCCAAGTCCGACCGCGGCTCCTACATCCGCGCCGACTGCCCGGCCGACCGAGGCGGCACCAACCCCGACGTTGCGTCCGACCCCGACCGAAAAGCCGCAGAGTACACCAACCCCAAAACCGCAGAAAACACCAACCCCGGCACCGACCGCAACTCCGGTGCCGACCGAGGCACCAACCCCGACACCGCAGGTAAATAATACGGAGGGGATGGATACGGATTTTATCGCGTCGCTGGGCACACCGCAGAGCGGGGAGCTTTTGACGGCGGCAGGCGCAGTGGATACGGTGTTTTACCTGCAGACAGACCCGCGCTGGGGCAGCCTGATCTACGGCGGGGAGGACACCATCGCGAAATACGCGTGCGGGCCGACCTCGATGGCGATTGTTGTCTCAAGCCTGACCGATATCGGTATTGACCCGGTACAGATGTCCGGATGGGCATTCAACAAAGGTTACTGGTATCCGAAGAGCGGTTCGCTGCACTCGGTAGTGAACGGGACTGCAAAGGCGTTCGGGCTGAAATCGGAGGGCGTGGGCAATGATTCGGATACGCCGAAGAAGGTGAAGGAAGCCCTGAGAAACGGCGATATGGTCGTTGCGCTGATGGGCAAAGGGCATTTTACCAAAGGCGGGCATTTTATCGTGCTGCGCGGGATCACGGCCGAAGGAAAGATTTTGGTCGCAGACTGCAACAGCCGTGCGAACACAATGACGGAATGGGACTTTGAAACGATACAGTCGGAGGCGAAATGGGCTTCGGACGGCGGACCGTTCTGGATCATACGCAATCCAAACTGATGCGGAACATCCTTTGTAAAGAAAGGGCGGGGAATCTCCCCGCCCTTTCTGATGCCGCAGAAAGAAGGGGTTTACGAAGGTGCTTTTCTTATGTTGTTGCCAGTGCGTGGAGGCAAAAAAGAAAGGAGCAATAAAGTATGAAGGTTCTGCGGAAAAACGGGAGGATCGCGGAGGTAAGCTTTGAAGAGACGGAGGGCAAAAAGGCATTTTGGCATACGGGTGCATATGTGCCCGCACAGGGGGTAAGATGTTTGTACCGGAAACAAATAAGCAGCGTAATAATAGCGGATCATCGGCGCTGCGCCGGTTTGTATCCGGAAACGGATAAACAGGGTATGGGAGTAATGAGTCTTGCAGAAATGGTTCGTTTGGTAAAGAGAGGTGATGCGGAATGAAAGCAACGATCGTTTTGGTCGCAGATAACGATGCGGAGAATTATGGCAGAAAATTGATGCTGAAAGCACATAGGTATGGGAGGACTGGGTTTGAAATGGCAAGACTGCCGCAGCATGTTTCTTTAAAACAGCCCTTTGCAATTCCGAGCTTGGAGAATATGGAAGTATTCTTTGACGGATTCGCAAAGGAACTACGTCCGTTTGATATTGAATTTTGCGGTATGGATGTATTTGCGTCAAATGTATTCGGTGGGGCAGAATCCGGATGTATGAGCCTGCAGGTAAAAGAAACACCACAGCTTTCCGATGCACAGAAAAGGTTGAACGAGGGATTGTGTAAGGTATTTGGACCTTGCCCGGCGGAACACGACGATGACTATATTTTTCATATGACATTTGCGATCGGGGGCGCGGACTATGAGTCATATCAAAGGGCTTATGACGAACTGGTTAAGAGCGACTATAACCGAACGTTCCGGTTTCGCAAGCTGGGTTTGCTATATTATGACGATGACGATATCATTCCGGGAACGTATTTTTGCTATAAGGTTTGTGATATATGATTCTTAATTAGGAAATGACAGGGCGATATTTGGGAGGGTGCATTTTGGGGCTCCCGTCAGAATCTTGTTCGAAATTTCCCCGGGAAACCGGAAACTTGGCGAAAGGATATTTTTGCCTCTCCCGTTCCGGCCGGACGGGAAAAAGACGGCAGGGAGGGCAAACGTGGTGTCATAGGACAACCTGCCATGAAAATAGAATGGTAGAAAGCAGCTGCAAAGAGGAGCGGCTATGGATTGTAAGAACGCAATTTATTCACAGGATATGCAGGAATTTTTTGTCCAGCGCGCCGCACAGGTCGAGGAGTTATTGGAAATCTACGGTTTTGACTGCATCCTGCCAATGGACGATAACTACGCGGTCGGCTATGTGAGTGCTGGGCGTGTTAACAGTACGACGATCGGCTTCCCGTCAATCTATAGTTCCGTGCCGCGATGCTATGCCATCATGGAGGAAGCGGGAGACGGCAGGCAGGAAAATACGAGCGCCCCAGTGCTTGAAGAGATGGGGATCGCAAGGCTTGACCGTCTGCCGTACCTTGACCTTTCCGGAAGGAATGTAATCGTCGGGTTCATTGACACAGGGATTGATTATGCGCATCCGGTATTCCGGAACCCGGACGGCACGAGCCGGATTGCGGCGATCTGGGATCAGACCGTGGAGGACGGGGTTGCGCCGGACGGGTTTGCCTACGGGGCGGAATACACGCAGGAACAGATTTCACAGGCATTGCTGAGTGCGGATCCGGGAGCGGTTGTTCCGGAGCGCGACGAGAACGGGCACGGCACGTTTGTGGCGGGGGTGGCGGCAGGAAACCGCGACCGTGACTCCGCATTTTCCGGTGTTGCACCGTTTGCGGATATCGTGATGGTCAAGTTAAAGCCGGCGAAAGCCTATTTGAAAGCGCTCTACAAAATTCCGGAGGATGCCACGTGTTTTCAGGAAACGGATATCGCCTGGGGGATTCAATATCTGCTCGCAAAGTCGGTTTCGATGAGGAAGCCCCTCGTCATCTGTATGACACTCGGCACAAATTCCGGCGGGCACGCGGGGCGGGGGATCCTTGACAGCATGCTCAATATTGCCGCGGAGCGCTACCGCATGTGCGTGGTGACCTCGACCGGGAACGAATCCAGCTACGGCCTGCATTACCGCTCCGAGGGAACCGGGTCGGAGTACGAGGAAGTGGAACTGCGTATCGGGGAGCGCGAGAGGGGTTTTACAATGGAATTGTGGGCGGACTCCCTGAACCAGTATTCGGTATCCGTTGTGTCGCCGACGGGGGAATTGATCCGCCGGATACCCGACCGCCGAAACCATGCGCAGCAGATGAATTTTTTGTTTGAGGATACAAGGATCTGCGTGAACTATTTTATGTCGGAAGGGCGGAGCGGGAACCAGCTTATCCTTATGCGCGTCATGGATCCGACGGCTGGCATCTGGCGATTTCAGGTATATGAAGACCGGTCGTTCGGCGGCGGCTTTGATATCTGGCTGCCGGTGCACAATTTTTTGACCCAGGATACTTATTTTCTGCGCGCCGATCCCTATGTAACCATTGCCGACCCGGGCAATGCGGCGGAACCGATCACCGTGGCATCTTACCGGATCGAGGACAATTCCGTCTCGCTCCACTCCGGGCGCGGTTTTACCCGGACAGGAGAGAGGAAGCCGGACGTGGCGGCACCGGGGATTTCCATCTATGGTCCTTTGGCGGGCGGGGGATTCGGGACGGAAAGCGGCGGGGGCATTGCGGCAGCGCTTACGGCAGGGGGATGCGCGCTCTTCCTCGAATGGGCGGTCGTGGACGGAAGACAGCCGCAGATTCGGACACAGGAGATCAAACGGCTCATCAAGGGCGGGGCGGAGAGGGAAGGTCTTTTGACCGCCTCAAGGGAGCTGGGTTACGGGCTGGTAGATTTTTACGGGGCATTTGAGGAATTGAGGCTGGTGGCAGGGAGTTAACTATCTTTCCGGAACTTGGACGGCGGCATTTCCACAAATCGGCGGAATGTCCGGTTGAATTGGGAAAAACTTTTAAAACCGCACGACAGCGCAATGTCCGTGACAGGCATATTGGTGGAGAGCAGCAGGTTCTGGGCGTTGCGCACGCGGGTCATGGAAATATAGTCGGTCAGTGTGAATCCGGTAATACGTTTAAACTGGTGCGAAAGATAGCAGCTGCTGATAAAAAATTCCTTGGAAAGGCCGGACAGGGATAATTCATCCATATAGTGCGTGTGGATGTGTGCGGTGATGCCGTAGATTTTGGCGGAGGTATTATCAAGAACCGTACGGTCTTCGTATACATTTTTATCCCGGTACAGATAGATCAGGCTCAGGAACTCAATAAATTTATTGTGTGCCGCGAGGTCTGAGAGTTCGTTTGGGGATTTGGACAGATAGTAGATGTCGTTCAGTTTTTCAAAGACCGTCTGCTTGGTGTGCCCCTCAAAGCGGTAGATGGGTACTTCCTTTTCAAAAATTTGATAGATTGTCCGCATGCAGCCCCCAAGCTCTGCGGGCAGGGCGGGAAGCGCAAAATTGATGATAAGGCGCTTGCACGGCGCGCCCTGCGGGTAAGCCGTCTTGTGCAGCAGGGCAGGGCGGATGGCGACAATATCGCAGCAGCGCAGGTCATGGCGAACCCCATTGATCAGATGCTGCGCGTGCGGGCCGAGAAATATGCACATTTCATAGAAAGGGTGAAAATGCTGGAATTCCATGTTGATGGCGTAAGTGCGTTCATCCCAATCGAAAAAATAGAAGAATGGTCTTCCCTTCTGGTTAATCTGAAACAAATAGTTTTCTTCGTAGATCACAGTATTATCAATCAACATAACCTCGGTCTCTCCTTTTTGGGTCTGTCCGATCATAAGCCCTGGGATTGGACGATATAACGGTTCCCTGTTTTGCGTTGTACGGAAACAAAGCAGCGCAAGAAAAGTGATTTTCGTGGTCAAATTGCACAAAATGTCTCTGCAGTTTGAAAAGCGGTTGTGGAAAATGTAAATCAATTATATCTTGAAAAAGCAAAATGTGCAATATTGCCCTTTGAAAAAGACAAGAGATGCATAGCGTTTTGCGCCGGATATTAGTAACCTTTAGGCAGGGGGACAAATTTCCGGCATCGACGGAAAATTTGTTCGGCGGGGGAAACCCGCGGATTAAAATGCCGTTTGTACGGCGGATTGTGAGGGCATATGGAGAAAAAGCTGATTATATTTACGGACAGCGGGGACACTCTGATCGACGAAGGAAGCCAGGTATTTGACGGGAGGGGGATTGTGACCGGGGCGGATTTTATCCCGGGGGCAAAACAGGTGTTTGAAGACCTGTGCGCGGAGGGCTACCGCATTGCCCTGGTGGCGGACGGGGAGTGGGAATCGTTCCAAAACGTATACCGTGGGAACGGATGCGGATATTGTTTTGAGCAGTGGATTGTCTCCGAGGTGGTGGGACACCAGAAACCGCATGTGAGTATGTTCGATACGGCGATGGAAAAAATGGGGCTGTGCAGCCATGACAAACCCCGCATTGTCATGGTCGGCAATAACCTGAAAAAGGATATCGCGGGGGCGAACCGGTATGGGATCACCTCTATATGGCTTGATTGGTCGCCCCGGTATTTTCACACGGTGGAGGAGGCAGACTGGCAGCCGGATTATACCGTGAAAACGCCGGGGGAACTGTATGAACTGATCCGTCGGCTGGAAGGGGAGCTGGAAGCGGGAGGGGTGTTAAAGGGAACAGGTAAGAATGTACGGAGGAAGGCGGCTTCATCTGCGGAAGGGACGGCAGGCGAAAGGGCAGGAAATACCGTATTTTCCTGTGAAGTGGAAAACCTTGGGGACGGCGGGGGACTTTCAGCCCGGGCTGCCCGGAAACTTGCGCTTGTCACGGAGGCATTCACTAAGATTTTGTACGAGGAGGACGAAACCTTCTTAAAGAATATGCAGGATCATAATCTGGCGGGGGACGATATCGAAAAATACCGCTATTGGGAATGGACACAGGGCGTGGGGCTGTTCGGGCTCTGGAAGTTGTTCTGCCATGAGAGGGCGAGGGCATGCGCGGACGGTGCGCAGTGCAGGCGTTCTTCGGAGTGTGCCGCTCTTTCGGGAATTGCGGGCTGTAAGGCAGCCCCGCCGGATGCGGAAAAATATCTTGCGGTTTTGCGCGGCTATTATGACAGACAGCTTTCTGCCGGGTTTCCGGCGCTCAACGTCAACACGGCGGCTCCGTACCTGACCATGTCGTTTCTCGCGGAATATACCGGGGAAGAAAAATATATGGAGCCGTGCCGGAGGGCGGCGGCGGAAATCATGGAGACATTCCCGCGGACGGCGGAGGGCGGTTTCCAGCACAAGACTTCCGATTCTTTAAACGAGCAGGAATTATGGGACGATACTTTATACATGACCGTGCTGTTTCTGGCGAATATGGGACGGATTTTGAAAGATGCGCGCATGGTGCAGGAGGCGCAGTACCAGTTTCTTTTGCATGAAAAATATCTCTGTGACCGGGTGAGCGGGCTTTGGTACCACGGCTGGACATTTGCGGGAAGAAACCATTTTGCCGGGGCATTCTGGGGGCGAGGGAATTGCTGGGTCACGATGGCGATCCCGGAATTTCTCGCGATTGTCCCGGAGGACGGGCCGGTGAGGAGGTTGCTGATACAGACCCTGAAACGGCAGGTGGAGAGCCTTGCGCAATACCAGGGGAAAAATGGTATGTGGCATACACTCGTGGATGACCCGGATTCCTATGTTGAGGCGAGTGCCACCTGCGGTTTTGCCTATGGGATTTTAAAGGCTGTGGAGGATGGGCTGATTGACCCTTCCTACCGCGGGGTGGCGCGGAAAGCACTTCCTGCCATTTTGGACTGCATTTCCGGGGAGGGGGTTGTCCGCCAGGTTTCCTATGGCACGCCGATGGGGCGCACGGACAAGAATTTTTACAGGGAGATCGAGTTAAAGCCGATGCCATACGGGCAGGCTCTGGCAATGTTGTTTTTGTCGGCGGTATGAGAACGGAGCGGGGGAGGGGATCGCATGGGGCTTGGCAGGCAGTGGGAGGAAAGACTTCGGCTTTGGGATGAAGCGTTTGTGCCAAATTTGTATCAGAAAATAGGGACAGTGGAACTGGAAGGATTTGTAACAACGGAGCATATCCGGCTGCCGGAGGTGAAAAAACGGACATTCCAGCCTTTCCCTGAAGGGATGCGCTGGGGCAGGATGTGGGAATACGGATGGTTCCGCTGCCGGGTCATCCTGCCCGTGTGTGCCGTGGGGAAACGGATCGTGTTAAAGCTTGGGGCAGCCGCAGAGATGTTTGTATATGTAAATGGCAGGGAAGCCGGTTCTGTCGACAAGCGGCATGATTTTGTCCAGCTCACCCCGGCGGGTGTTGCCGGGGAAGAATTTGAAATTTATGCCGAGGGGTATGCGGGACATGGGCCAAGGCTTGAAAACGGTGGGATCTATCCGCCGGAAGTCATTCCGGTTCCTCAGCCGCCGGGATTTCAGTGCGTGGTCGGGGAGAGCAGCTTTGGCATATGGAACGAAGAAATGTTTCAGGCGTATGCGGATTATCATACATTGTATGAATTGTGGGGGGCGCTGCCGGAGGGCAGCCTGCGCGGGATGCTGGTCGCGCAGGCACTAAAGGAGTTTACGTACCGCGCGGACTTTGAGCTTCCGGAACCTTTGCGGACGGAGAGTATCCGCCTTGCGGGGGCGGTGCTTTCCCCGCTGTTAAAGAAGAAAAACGGCGGGAGCGTCCCTGTGTTTTCCGTGTTCGGCCAGTCCCACCTTGATCTGGCTTGGCTTTGGACAAAGGAGGAAACAAAGCGCAAGTCGGCAAGAACCTACGCCAACCAGCTGGCTTTGATGGAGCGGTATCCGGAGTACCGCTTCCTGCTCTGCGAGCCACCGATCCTTGAATATTTAAAGCATGATTACCCCGGTTTGTATGCGCGGGTGAAGGAGAAGGCGGGGGAAGGAAAGTTTTTCCCGGACGGTGCAATGTGGGTCGAGGGGGATGTCAACATGGCGGGAGGGGAGAGCTTGATCCGGCAGTTTGTCTACGGCAAGCGGTGGTTTCGGGAAGAGTTCGGCGTGGACAGCCGGGTGGCGTGGATGCCGGATACGTTCGGGTTTGCAGGGTCGCTGCCGCAGATCATGAAAGGCTGCGGGGTTGATTATTTTGCGACGCAGAAACTTCTGCGCGCGGATCCCGAGTGCGAGCCGTTCCCCTACAATCTGTTCTGGTGGGAGGGGATTGACGGCAGCAAGGTTCTGGCGCATATTTTTAAGAGAAATAACACGGCATTTTCGCCCGCGGATATGGTAAGGCGCTGGGAGGATGACCGGAATCAGGCAGAGGGGATTTCGGGGATGCTCTACCCGTTTGGTTACGGGGACGGAGGCGGCGGGCCGACCGAGCTGATGGTGGAGATGCTCTGCCGCTGCGGTGATCTGGAAGGAGCGCCGAGGACGGTGATGGAAGGACCGGGGGCATATTTTGGGCGCGTGTTGGAGCAACCGGTTGAAAATGTGTATTACGGGGAACTCTACCTTGCGTGGCACCGGGGAACGTACACCGCGCAGGCGCGGATCAAGAAGAAAGTCCGCCAGGCGGAGGGGGCGCTGCGTCAGGCGGACTTTCTGGCGGGGCTTATCCGACTTTCGGGCAAGGATGGCCATAAAAACTTGGCGGGCAGGGAAGCTGCCATGCGTCTGGAAGCTATGTGGAAGGAACTTTTGTTCTGTGAGTTCCACGATATTCTGCCGGGCACTTCCATCCGGAGGGTCAATGAGCAGGCAGAGGAGGCTTTAAATGTGGTGCGGCGGGAAGCCCTCTTGCTGGCGGATGTGCTCCTTACCGCGCTGGCGGGTTCGGGGGCGGCATTTAACCTGCTGAGCTGGCCGAGGGAATATGAAGGTGGGATTCTTCCGCCGTGCGGGTATGCCGGTATCTTCAAGGGAAAGAAAGCTGCAAAAGATGCAGCAGACGGGGAAAGCGCGGGGATGGAGGCAGCAGGGAGTGCTCCGGTTTGTGCTGCGCGGGCGGAAAATGTGGGAGAGCCGATTGGCACTGCGGAGGAAGGGCAAGAGAAAGACTTAACCGGCACTGTGCCGGGAAAACAAAGGGGAAACCTGACTGGCATTGTGCAGGGAAAGCAAGTGGAAGAACCGGCTGGTATTATGCCGGACAAACAAGTGGGAGAACCGACTGGCATTGTGCAGGGAAAGCAAGTGGAAGAACCGGCTGGTATTATGCCGGGAAAGCAAGGGCAGAATCTGGCTGGCACCGTGCGGGCAGAGTGCGGGAAAAATTCCGTGGGTATGCAATTGGATAACGGGATGAAAACAGTGACCGTGGAAAACCAATATTACACCGCAAAGGTGGACTGCCTTGGCAGGATCACCAGTCTGGTCGATAAAGAAAGCGGTTATGAATATGCGGCGGGCGCGCTGAACGAGCTGTGTATGTACCGGGATGTCAATGTCGATTACGACGCGTGGGAGCTTGGCAGGATGTATGAGAAGCTTCCGGTAACGCTCGGGCAGGAGGGGACGCTTACCGCACGCGCGGAGGGGGACGGTATCCATTTTATGGTCTACCGGAAAGAAGCGCATTTTATCTGGCAGCAGGAGATTGTTTTTGCCGAGCGCAGCCGCAGGATTGAGTTTCGCACGAAGGTCGACTGGCAGGAGCGGCACAAGCTGTTAAAAGCAGCATTCCCGACCACGGTGTACACAAAAGAGGCAATCGAAGAAATTCCGTTCGGCTATTTAAAGCGCCCGACCCACCGGTCAAGGCAGTACGAGCGCGACTTGTACGAAACCTGCCACCACCGCTATGCAGCACTCACTGACGGGAAAAATGGATTGGCTCTGTTAAACGACTGCAAGTATGGAATCTCCGCGAAGGACAGTACCCTGGCGCTGACGCTTTTGCGCGCGCCTGTGATACCGGATATGGAGGCGGATCTTGGGGAGCATGAATTTACCTACGCGCTGTATTTGTTCCGGGGACCGTTTACGGAGAGCGATGTGGTGCGTGAGGCTTATGGCCTGAATACGGAGGTTCTGGTATCCGGGGAAGCAGGACGGGCGAAAGAAGCAGGGGAGGGGGAGGCTTCGGGAAAAGATGCGGTAAGTTATTTTTCCGTTGATGAGAAGAATGTTATCCTGGAAACCTGCAAACCGGCGCTCGATAAGGAGAACGGCGTGGTGCTGCGCCTTTATGAGTGTATGGGTAGCGCGGTTTGCTGCCGCCTTTTCCTGCCGCCGTCCGTAAAAGAGGTATGGCTCTGCAATATGCTTGAGGAAAAGCAGGAGGAGGTGCCGTTGACGGATGGGGCGGCGGGGCTTTCTTTCCGCTCATTTGAGATCAAGACCCTGCTGCTTTTGGTGTGAAAATATTCCGTTTTCAATTGCCTCATCGCATAAGATGGGATATAATTATATTAGCTCCCCGGAGGGGAGAAACCATCCCTCAAAGGGCGGCGGATGTCCGGAGGGTATGGTATTTTTGTGATCCGACACGAAAATGACAAGGGGGAATACTTAGATGAAGGAAATCATTACGGCGGCAATCCTTTTGATCCTTGCGGTGGGGGCATTTGTGGTCAGCGCCCGCTCCTTTAAGGAAAAGGGATTTGTCTTCAACAATGCCTATCTTTACGCGTCAGAGCAGGAGCGCGGTGCGATGGATAAGAAGCCGCAGTACCGGCAGTCTGCCGTCGTATTTTTAATGGCGGGCGTTGTGCTGCTGCTTTTTGCAGCGGAGGAATTGTTCCACAGCGGCTGGCTGTTCTATGCACAGCTTGCCGGGATCATCCTTTTGGTGGTCTATGCCATTGTCTCCAGCATCCGGATCGCAAAAAAGGGTGGCAGGGTATAAGGACTTTGGGCAAGGTCCGGCGGATACATTTTTTACTCGGTATCCTGCCGCCCGTAAGACGGATGTGCGGCGGGAGGAAAGAAAAAAGATGCACTGGCCGGGTGCGGGCGGACCGCGGAAAGCCCGGAAAAGATATTACGGGAGAGAGGGAAGAGGATGGAACAGCACTACAAAAAAATCGTGAAGGATACCGAAAGGCGGGCAGCAGCTGCCATGCAGCGCCAGATCATGGATGCTGGCAACGCCCGTTATGGCGGATTTCGAGACGGGACGGGCATCGTGCAGGCGAAATATGCCATCTATCAGGTAGCGCCCATGATTGCGGCGTACTGCTGCCCGGATACTGTGTTTTACCAAGGCAGGGAGATTTACGGACGGATTCTTGCAGGGCTTGCCTACATCCGGGGTGTGCAGCATGAGAACGGCCTGTTTGACTATATTACCTGCAATTTTTATTCCGCGCCGGACACGGCGTTCTGCCTGAAAAAACTGCTTCCGGTCTACGAATATCTGTGCGGTAAGGCGGATGCCGCGGGCGGGAAAACAGGCGGTTTTGCCGGACAGGAGAAGAGCGCCCTGCTGCCCGCAAATTCTGTGGCGGGAAAAAGAGCCGGAAAGGAAGAAAGCAACCGTGACGGGGAGGGCTTCCCCGTGGAGGCAATCACCGCCGGTGAGATGGAAATCCGTACCCGCCTGGAGGAGATCATCGCAAACGGCGCGAACGGGATGCTTTTGGGAGGGTTCCACACGCCGAACCACCGTTGGGCAATCGCGTCCATCCTGATGGCGTGCAGCCGCTTTTTTGGCAGCAAAGAGATGGCGGAAGCCGCGCGCGGTTATCTGAAAGAGGGGATTGACTGCAACGCGGATGGCGAGTATTCGGAAAAATCTGCCGGAAATTACAACCGGATCAACAACGATGCCATGATACTTTTGTCGCAAGTCACCGGGGATGCTTCCTACGAGCAGCATGTTTTGCGCAACCTTAAGATGATGCTTACTTATATTGAGCCGGACGGCAGCATTTTTACGTCAAATTCTACACGGTTTGACAAGGATCTGCTCGTTTATCCGACAGATTATTATATGGAATACCTGCGGATGGGGATGAAATATCAGATCCCGGAATTCCTGCAGATGTGCAATTCAATCTTTGATATCGTGGAGGAGAAGCGCATCGCCACGCCAGACTGCCTTATCTGGTTCCTGCTCTGCCCGGTTTACCGGGAGTTTGAGTACGGGGAGCGCTATCCGTTTGGGGACTATCATGTGTTTTACAGGGATTCCGGCATTGCCAGACACAGGAGCGGGCGTTATACTTATACCGTGATGAACGGGAAATCAAATTTTTTCTGTCTCCATAACGGGACGATGAAGCTGGAGATTAAGGTGTGCGGCAGTTTCTGTGAACACAGGGCGTTTTTGGGCGAAAAGATGGAGCAGATATCCGAGGGGGAGTACCATCTGTGTCAGGTGATGCGCGGATGGTATTATCTGCCGTTTGATAAGGAACCGGAGACGGGCGACTGGTGGAAGATGGACAATGCTTCCCGCCCGAAGAAATATGGCCCGGATATGCAGGTTGACGTGTGGGTGAAGGAGACGGCGGGCGGCGTGGATCTTTGTGTGAAAACTTCCGGTGTGGACGGCGCACCGTGGAGGGTTGAGCTGGCATTTTCCGGCGCGGATTTCTTTTCAAGTTCCCAGATTGACATGCCGGTTTCGGGCAGCGAGGTGCTGGTAGTAAAGGAAGGGGAGGTCGAGGTGGCGAACGGATGGGATGCGCTCGTGATCGGACCTTGCTTTGGCGAACACCATTTTACCGAGGGCAAAGAGGACAGCGAGAAAAAGACACCGGGGGCATTTACGCTCTACCTTACGGATTATACGGCATTTGAGCGGGAGATCCATATCCGGAATAAATGGAGCGGCATGATATGAAGGACAGAAAGAGGGGGCGGAGGGGCTTTTGGCAGCGGGAATTACACCTGCGGCAAAACGTTGATGGCTGCGGGCTGGCGCAGGCACTTGGGTATGTGGAAGAACTCGTTCGTGCGCCAGGTTCCCGATAATTGTCCCGCCGCCATGCCGCCGCTTGTATGGGGGAAAGATTGTCCGCAGCGGGGAGGAAAGGGGATTTGATGTTGCAGGGAAAGGAAAGTTTTTTAAAATACGTCCGGGAGACCGCGCTGCCGGGATTAAAAAACGGAAACGCAGTTTACGGAAGTACATTGCAGTGTGTTTTTTTGAATTATCCGAGGGAGACGGCTCTGCAGGCGGAGATCGCGGAGGCGTATGAGGCGCTTTTGAAAAAGGTTTCCGCAAAAAAGCTGATCCGGATATCGGAGGATTACCGCATCCGGCGCGATGAATGGTTTCTGGATCTGGACGAGGTAAACTGGTGGTGCAGGAAACCGCGGCGGGAGGATTATCCGCATCTGACGGTGAACCAGTACCATGCGGTATTAAAATTCGGAACGTTCCTCGCGGGAGGCTACGACCGGCAATGGTGTATGGAAGCCCTGGACGGTGCGCGGGGAAGCCTGCCGTTTTTCATCCTGCGCCTGAATGACTGGGTGGGGGTGATCCGCGAGAGCGCCTTTGCCCTGGCAAAGAAAAGGCTGGCGCAGGCGGATGTGGAGGAGCTGTTTTATGCCCTGCCGATGCTTGAAAAGGTGGCAATGTCCGGAAGAAGGGACGGGGGGCATGTCGAATGGCTTGCGGCGGGAGTAAGGGAGCGCTCGTATGAGATTTTTAAGGAGATGCCGGAAGGGCTGCTTATCGGGCGGCTTCCGTATTATGGGGTCAATGTCAAAAATGCGGTTTACCGTCTGATCAGCAAGACCAAGCTGCTGTCACTTACGCAGATGGAACGGCTCCTTTCAGCGGAGTGGACGGGGTACGGGAAGAGATTGCTGCTGGAGGGGATTTTTTCGCATTACGGGTATGACAGGGAACGGGTGGAAGGTTATCTTGCGTCGCGCAACACCCTGGTTCGCCACCGGGCGCTGTGGTTTCGGTACGGGCATGACAAGAATGCGTGGGAGGGACTGGAGAGGATGCTGCTTGACCGTTCGAGGAGGATCCGGAGGGACGCGGCATTTATCCTGCAAAAGCACACGGATATCCGGATCCTTGATTATTATCTGCAGGAACTGCAGCTCGGGGTATCCGAGACCGTGCTGCTTGGGATCGGCGAGCACGGGACGCGGAGGGAGCTCGGCCTGATCGAGCCATTTCTTGCCGGGGAGGGCAGCCGGATGGCAAAGGCGGCGCTCGTTTCTTACGGAAGGCTTGCCGCAGAACAGGGACACCGCGTCTACTGGGAGTTTTTGTTTGACGAGCGCCCCGCCGTTGCGAAGACGGCATACTGCCTGATCCGGAAAAACAGGATCCACTACGGCGCAGGGGAAATTTATGGGATGCTTGGCAAGTACAAAGGAACCGTGACCGGAAAATATCTGTTCCGGCTTTTGCTGTGCGAGCCGTCATGGGAACGCCTGCCCTTCTTACTTGAAATGTATGCGGGATGGGAACTGACGCAGGAGGAGGAATGGTGGGTGCGCGAAGGTATTGGCGGCCGGTATGTCTATGCCGTGATATCAAAGGCGCAGGCGGAGAAAATCGCCGCGGTTTTGGAGCGCGGGGGAGATAAATTTCCGGAAAGATTAAAGAAGGCGATTCTGTTTGATTTAGAGCATGTCGTGAAACGGTAGGCTGGGCGTGCAGGGGCAGCCGGCTTTGGGGGCTGCGCCCGGAAAGGATCTGGATATGAGGATCATTTTAACAAAGGATTATCAGGATATGAGCCGGAAGGCGGCAAATATTATCTCGGCTCAGGTGATTTTAAAGCCGGACAGCGTCCTGGGTCTGGCGACAGGCTCTACGCCGGTCGGTATTTACCGGCAGCTGGCGCAGTGGTATGAAAAAGGGGATCTGGATTTCTCGAAGGTGACGACCGTCAATCTGGACGAATACCGCGGGCTTTCCCCAGAGGATAGTCAGAGTTACCACTATTACATGGAAAAGAATTTTTTCTCTAAGGTAAATCTGCGGGCAGACAGGCATTTTTTGCCGGACGGGAACAACGAGGATGCCGCCGCGGAGTGTGCGCGCTATGAGGCGCTGATTGGCTCGCTTGGCGGGATCGACCTTCAGCTACTTGGGCTTGGGCATAACGGGCATATCGGTTTCAATGAGCCGGCAAAAGATTTTGTGGGAAGTGTGCATCTTGTCGACCTGGCAGAGCGGACAATCGAGGCAAACAAGCGATTTTTTTCTTCCGCGGAGGCGGTGCCAAGGCAGGCGTACACGATGGGCGTGAGGACGATCCTGTGTGCAAAAAAAATCCTGCTGGCGGTGAGCGGGGAGGACAAGGCAGATGCCTTGTTCCGGACGTTAAATGGACCGATCAGCCCGAAGGTGCCGGGCTCCGTGCTGCAGCTGCACCCGGACGTGGTGGTCGTGGCGGATGCTGCCGCGGCTGGGAGGCTTTCGCGGGAATCCGGGAAGGATGGTTAAACGGGGACAGGCGGGGCTGCAGGGCAGGCAGTTCCGCCTGTTTTTGCGGGCTTGCCTGAATTTTGAAATTTTGATTGACACGCCAGAATGCCCTAACTATAATATAGCTGTTGGAAGCATAAAATTTTAAATAGAAGATAACAAAGAGCGAAGGGAGAACATACTATGAAAGCTTACAAGGACATGGGCAGGGATGAACTCTTATCACTGAAAGCAAGCCTTGAAGAACAGTTTAAGACCGAGGAGGCGAAGGGATTGTCCCTCAACATGGCGAGGGGGAAGCCCGGAGCAACGCAGCTTGCGATTTCCATGCCGCTGCTTGATGAGATCAATTCGGGCTCGGACATGACGACCCTGCTCGGAAACGATACCAGAAATTACGGCGACTGGGACGGCATTGGCGAGTGCAGGCAGCTTATGGCGGATATGATGGAGGTCAAGAAAGCCAATGTCGTTGTGTGCGGAAATTCCAGCCTGAATATTATGTATGATACGGTCGTGCGCTCGATGGTGATGGGGGTGAACGGTTCCACCCCGTGGTGTAAGCTGGATAAAGTGAAATTTTTGTGCCCTGTTCCAGGATATGACAGGCATTTTAAGATCACCGAAACCTTCGGTATCGAGATGATTCCGGTTCCGCTCGGCGAGGACGGGCCGGACATGGATATGGTCGAGGAGTACGTGAACGGTGATGCGGCGGTCAAGGGAATCTGGTGCGTGCCGAAATATTCCAACCCGACGGGGATCACTTATTCGGACGAGGTGGTGCTGCGTTTTGCGAACTTAAAGCCTGCGGCGGCAGATTTCCGCATTTTTTGGGACAATGCTTACTGCATCCATCATCTTTACGATGATGTGCAGGATAAGATCCCGAATATCTTAGAGGAGTGTGAGAAGGCGGGCAACCCGGATATGGTATATGTTTTTGCCTCCACCTCAAAGATCAGTTTTCCGGGTTCCGGCGTGTCCGCGGTCGCGACTTCGCTCGCCAATATGGAGTACATCAAGAAATTTATGACGACGCAGATCATCGGACATGATAAGATCAACCAGCTGCGCCATGCGCGGTTCTTTAAGAACATAGACGGGCTGAACGCGCATATGAAAAAACACGCAGAACTGATGCGGCCGAAATTCGAGGCGGTGCTTGCGGTTTTGGAGAAAGAGCTTACAGGGCTTGGGATTGGGACATGGACGAGACCGCGCGGCGGGTACTTTATTTCCTTTGATTCCATGCCTGGCTGCGCGAAGGCGATCGTGGCAAAATGTAAGGAGTTGGGGCTTGTTTTGACCGGGGCGGGGGCAACTTACCCTTACGGGAAAGACCCGGAGGATTCCAACATCCGCATCGCGCCGTCCTTCCCGACACCGGAGGAGATGTTTGAGGCGGCACGGATGTTCGCGCTCTGCGTGAAGATGGTTTCGGTCGAGAAATTGCTGGAAAAATAAATCATGGTATGTATTTGTTACCCAAAGGCCGGCGCGGGTATCCTGCCGGCTTTTGGGTACTTCCTTTTGGGCGCGTGCGCCATTGCATTTTGGCGCGGCACGCAGGGGACACACCAAAGGCTGTCATAAGGAGGGATGCCAAATGCCGTTGATCAACAAGATCATGAAGAAACTTCCGAGGAAGCAGGTGCTTCCGGGGGAACTTGAACCTGCGCGCCGGTTTAAAGAGCCACTCGTGGTTCCGAGGGAATTACAGCTTTCGGAGGACGGGCGGGACGAAAACGGGGAGTATCCGGTGCTTGAGAGGGAAATCCTGCCGGAGCGCATCATTTGCCCGGATTGTGGCGGGATTACGTTAGAGGGTTTGGATTTTTGCGATAAATGCGGCGGGGAACTGCGGTAAACGGGATATTTCTCGCGCAAACTGGCTTTTATGGGATTGACTATTTAAAAAAAAGAGTTATAATAAATGTGGATATTATTAACGCTCCAATGTTCAGGTACTGTTTCGACGCGATTATGAAAAAAACTCCCACTAGCTGATTTTTACGGATACAGGAAAATTTTCAAACTCCGCTATAAGGTAAGTGCCTGCCTTGGACTTGGCGGAGAGGAGATTTTACCATGAATCAAAATGAAGGTATTGAGAGGAAGCTTACGCGCTCATTCATCAGCGTGGCTGCGATTGCAGCAGGTGGGGCAGTGCTGGGGTTGATAGCAATGATCGTGATATCGCTCCGGTACAACTACGCGCTTGATAATTTCGGGTTTGCGCAGGGGGATATCGGGCGGGCCATGTTTGATTTTGCGGATATCCGTTCCTCCCTCCGGGCGGCCATCGGTTATGATGACCAGGAGGCGATCGACGCGGTCGTGAAGATGCATGATGACAAGAAGATTGTGTTTGAGCGGGATTTTGCACAGGTGGAAAAGAGCATTGTCTCGGATGACGGCAGGCGGACTTACGATGCAATCTCGTCGGAGCTGGCGGCTTACTGGGCGCTGGATTCAAAGATCATGCAGCTGGGTGCTTCCACAGACCGTGAGCTTTGTAAGCAGGCGCAGGAATTGGCGCTGAATGAGCTCTCGGTCGCTTACAGCAGCATTTATGATAAACTGGAAGAACTTTTGGAAGTAAAGGTAGAGCAGGGAAACGAGCTGTCAAGCCACCTTGCGATACTGTGTATCATTTTCGGGATTGCGATCGCCGCCATGATCGGAACCGACATGTATCTGGCAAACCGGAGGGGAAGCCGCATTGCGGGCAAAATAGCAAATCCGCTGAGGGATCTCGGGAAACGCCTTAAGACCTTTGCGGGGGGAGATCTGACATCCCCGTTCCCGGTGATTGAGACCGGGGATGAGGTGGAGATGATGAACAAGGATGCCGTGGAGATGGCGGGGCACCTCAATGTGATTATCCATGATGTCGGGGAAGTGCTCGGTGAGATGGCATCCGGGAATTATGCAGTCCGGTCAAAGGCAACCAACCATTATGAAGGGGATTTCAGCAAGTTGTACGACGCGATGCGCGGGCTGCGTGACCAGATGAAGGAAACCCTGCTCTCCATCGGGGAGGCATCCGGCCATGTATCAAGTGGTTCCGGGGATCTGGCCAGGGCTTCCCAGGGACTTGCGGAGGGTGCGTCGGAGCAGGCAGGCGCAGTGGAAGAATTGCAGGCGACAATCACAAACATTACCGCGACGATGGAAAAGAGCGCGCAGAGTGCGGAGGAATCCTACACAAGGGCACAGCATTATGCGGATGCAGCGGATAACAGCCGTGAGGAAATGAACCACATGATGACGGCGATGGGGCGGATCAATGAGGCTTCGGCCAGGATCGGGGATATCATCTCCCAAATTGAGTCCATCGCGTCCCAGACCAATCTTTTATCCTTGAATGCTTCCATTGAGGCGGCCAGGGCAGGGGATTCCGGGCGGGGTTTTGCCGTGGTGGCAGACCAGATCCGGGAGCTTGCGAACCAGAGTGCGAAAGCGGCGGTTGATACGAGGGAGCTGATCGAGGGCTCCATCAAGGAAGTTGCGGAGGGAAATAACTCCGCGGAGCGGGCGGCGCATGCCATTGCTTCGGTTGTGGACGGCATCAAGCAGATCGCGGAATTTTCCAAAGACCTGAAAGTGATGGTGGAGGATCAGACCGAGGCCATCCGCCAGGCGGAAATCGGCGTGGAGCAGATTTCGGAAGTCGTGCAGGTCAATGCGGCGACCGCACAGGAGGCATCCGCGACAAGCGAAGAACTGTCCGCGCAGGCGGTCGTCTTGGATGAGCTTGTCGGGCGGTTTGTATTGACGAAGCATTAGAGGCGGCTGTCAGGCAGTGAAGCGGGCGGGGAATCCTTGCCGCAAGAAGGATATGTTACATAACACCCCCGGCAGGACGGTAAAATGACTGCCGGGGGTTTGATGGTATAGGATGGTCGGTGCGGACCAAAAGTCCTCGGAAGAGCCATGGTACTGGGAAATGGTATGTGGAACTTAAAATGGGGAGGTGCGGGATGGAGAAGATGACTGTTACGATTGCAAGGCAGTATGGAAGCAGTGGTCGCATGATCGGGCGCAAACTGGCGGATCAGATGAAAATACATTATTATGACAGGGAACTGCTGCGCCTTGCTTCAAATGAGAGCGGTATTGACGAGGAATTGTTTTACAAGGCGGACGAAAAACTGAAAAAGACTTTTTTTGATCTCTTTGCCCGCAAAAAATACAAGGAGAGCTGGATATCACCGGACAGCGACGAGTTTACATCGGATGATAATCTGTTTAATTTCCAGGCAAAGATCATCCGTGAGCTTGCTCAAAAAGAGTCCTGCGTGATCATTGGGCGCTGTGCCGATTTTATCCTGCGGGAGAGGAAGGATGTGGTGCGGGTCTATCTGCACGCGCCGTTTGAGGAGCGATTAAAGGCCGTCCTTGCACTATCGCCGCTTTCGGAGGAGGAGGCAAGAAAGCAGATGGAAAAGACGGACAGGCTCCGGGAGGAGTATTACGCGTACTATACGGGGCGGAACTGGCATTCGTCGGATAATTACGATCTGTGCATTGACACGAGCCGTGTGGGGGTCGATGAGTGCGTGGAAATGATCGCCCGCTATATGGAGGCTGTGCGGAGCGGGAAGGGAGGCATGTAGTTTGAAGGCATGGGAGAAGAATTTCCGGAGGGTGGAACCATACACACCGGGGGAACAGCCGGAATTTTCCGATATGATAAAATTGAATACGAACGAGAACCCGTATCCGCCGTCTCCAAAAGTGGCGGAAGCGGCGGCGGGACTTTGCGGGGAGACGGGGAAATTCCGACTTTACCCGGATTTTAAGGCGGGGGCGCTGGTGGATGCCTTAGCAGGCTATTATGGGCTTTCCGGGGAGCAGGTATTTGTCGGGGTCGGTTCGGATGATGTGCTCTCCGTGGCGTTTTTGACTTTTTTTAATTCCGGCAGGCCGGTGCTCTTCCCGGATATCACATATTCATTTTATGATGTTTGGGCGCAGGTCTACGGCATTCCGTATGAACGTCCGGCACTCGATGGGGATTTCCGGATCCGCCGGGAAGATTATTACCGGGAAAACGGCGGTATTGTGATCGCAAACCCGAACGCGCCGACCTCGGTCGCGGAAGGGCTTGGTTTTATTGAGGATATCGTAAGGCACAACCAGGAGTCGGTGGTGGTGGTGGACGAGGCTTATGTAGATTTTGGCGGGACTTCGGCGCTGCCCCTGCTCTCGAAATACGAGAACCTGCTGATCGTGCAGACTTTCTCAAAATCGAGATCAATGGCGGGTGTGCGCATCGGTTACGCGATGGGGCATCCCACGCTGATCCGGGCGATGAACGATGTGAAGTATTCCATCAATTCGTACACGATGAATTACCCTTCACTCCTGCTCGGCGCTGCCGCCATCAAGGACGACACATATTTTAAGGAATGCTGTGAGAAGATCATCCGGACGCGTGAGTGGGCCAAAGACGCGCTTTGCGGGCTTGGGTTTGCCTGCCTTGAGAGTTCGGCGAATTTCCTGTTCGCCACACATGAAAGCATGCCGGCGAAAAAGATTTTTGCGGCGCTGAAAGAGAGGGGAATCTTTGTCCGTTACTTTGACAGGCCGCGCATTGAGAATTACCTGCGCATCACGGTTGGTACGCAGGAACAGATGGAAAAACTTGGAAAGGCGCTTGCTGAGATTTTGGGACAGTAAAGGTGATGTCCGGAAGCGGGGCGAGACGGGAAAAATCATTCGTTGGCCGCGGCACCGGGAGGATATCTATGGAATGATAAATTAGGAGGAATCTATGAAATCGCAGACAGATCTGGAACAGATGTTAAGGAGTATTGACCACAGGGGTTATCCGGCGTACAAAGACCTGCGCGGAAGTTACCAGTTCGTGGGATATGTGCTCGGGATCGACCATGTACAGGGAGACCCGTTTGCCGCCCCGTCGCGCCTTAGCGTGCGTGTGGGGAAGGCGCAGGCAGGTTTTGCGCCTGAAATGTATGAGGAGGAACACAAGCGCGTGGCGCTCGCGGATCATTTACTGCGCACCTTCGGGCGGACGCTAGCGGATTATACGTTTCAGGCAAAAGGTTCCGGCAAGAGCGGCCTGATCGGTGTCAGCCGCCCGGGGCAGGAGATTCTGGCGCGCACGGCGTGCGAGATACAAAACGGCGATGTCCTTGTACGCTTTGAGGTCGGATTCCCGGCGAACGGGCGCACGATCAACGCGGGGGAGCTGCACAAAATATTGTTTGGCTATATCCCGCAGGCGGTGAAGCGCTCACTTTTCTACAAGAACCTTCGCGCCGAGGAGGTAAAGGCGGTCTTGGAGCTTGCGGAGGACGAGCAGGCGGTGCGGGAAGCGCTTTCCGAGAAAGGGCTTGTCGCTTTTGTCGCAAACGGTGCGGTTTTGCCGCGTGAGAGCGGGGTCTCGCAAAAGCCGATGAAAAATGCCGTGGCATTTACCTCGCCGAAGGAGTTTGAGGTGGAGCTAACCCTGCCGCACCGCGGCACGGTAAAAGGGATGGGGATCCCGGCGGGCATCACGCTGATCGTCGGCGGGGGCTACCACGGAAAGTCCACGCTGTTAAAGGCGCTTGAACAGGGTGTTTACAACCATATCGCGAAGGACGGCAGGGAGCTTGTCATCACGAGGGACGACGCGGTCAAGGTGCGGGCGGAGGACGGCAGGGCGGTCAAGCATGTCAACATTTCGCCGTTTATCAGCGACCTGCCTAACGGCAAGGACACCGTCGATTTCTCGACGGAGGACGCGAGCGGTTCGACCTCGCAGGCGGCGAATGTGGTCGAGGCCATCCGCGCCGGGGCGAAACTTCTCCTGATCGATGAGGATACCTGCGCGACGAACTTTATGGTGCGCGATGAGCTGATGCAGCAGGTAGTATCCCCGGAGAAGGAGCCGATCACGCCGTTTTTACTGCAGGCGAGGGAACTTTATGAGAAATACGGGGTTTCGGTGATCTTAGTTGCGGGAAGCTCCGGGGCATATTTCCATATTTCCGACCGCGTGATCCAGATGGATAATTATAAAACGCTTGATATTACGGCGCGCGTGAAAGAGTGCATGGAAGGCCAGCCGCCGCTTGAAAAGCTCTCGTCCGGAAAGACCCCGATCGGGGCGATTTTCGGTGATGCAGTGAAAAAGCGCATGGTGAAGGTCGGGCGGCTGGAAAAGAAATATGATGAAGTCAAGGTCAAACAATTTGGCAAGGACAGTTTTTCGTTCGGGAGGGACAATGTGGACTTAAGCTTTGTGGAGCAGCTCCTTGATTCCGAGCAGACAACGACGCTCTCATATTGCTTAAAGGCGCTTGCCGACAAGCTTGAGAAAGCGCCGCAGGATATCGAGGCACTGGTGGAACAGCTGGATAAGCAGATCAGGCGTGAGGGGCTTGCCAGCCTGTGCAAGGGCAGTTACCTCCCGGCGACGCTCGCTGCGGTGCGCAAACAGGAGATTTATGCTTGTGTGAACCGTTACCGTGGGCTGGTCTGACGATAATTATCGGAATTCAAAGCAGCAGGAGCGCATAGGAGAGGCGATGGAGGAAGCAAATAGCAAAAAAAGTAACAACAAGGCGAATTATCAGCGCATGCTGGATAAGACACTTTTTGAGATTGCAGGGGACGGGAGGATACCGTCCCTGCTTTTGCATGCGTGCTGTGCGCCGTGTTCCAGCTATGTGCTGGAATATTTAACGCGTTTTTTTGATATTACGGTATTTTATTATAACCCGAATATTTCCCCGAAGGAGGAGTATGACAAGCGGGTGGAGGAAATCAAACGCCTGGCCGGCCAGATGCCGCTCGCGCGCCCGGTGGGGCTGCTCTTTGGGGCGTACGAGCCGGAGCGTTTTTTTGCGGCGGCGAAGGGGCTTGAGGCGCTGCCGGAAGGAGGGGAGCGGTGTTTTGCCTGCTACAGGCTGCGCCTCGCGGAAACAGCAAGGGCGGCCGCAGAGGGTGGGTTTGACTATTTTACGACGACACTCTCCATCAGCCCGCTCAAAAATGCGGAGAAACTAAACGAGATCGGGCGGGAGCTTTCCGCGGCGTGCGGCATCGCGTACCTGTATTCGGATTTCAAGAAAAAGAACGGCTACCAGCGCTCAGTGGAGCTTTCACGGGAATACGGGCTTTACCGCCAGGACTATTGCGGCTGTGTTTATTCGAGGGCAGAGCGGGAGCGCGCGAAGAGGGATTGGAGTACCTAAGTTCCAGATTGCAGTGAAATTTATAAGTCCATATAGTGAAATAATCTGCCGCATTGCCTTCCGGACATAGAAAGAAAGCGGGAAGACACCGGGCGCGGCGGTCGGGGCGGCGGAAACCGGATGTTACAAAAAAGAGGCAGGAGTGGGAAATCACCAATTGACCTTAGTCCACTAACGTGTTACTATATTCTTATAGGAAATCGGTGTGTACCGTGGGGAGCTCACGGTATACGGGAAGGCGGTGGAACGATGAAGAGGATACTGATAGTCGATGACAACCGGACAAACATTGCGTTTGCGAAGGGCTGCCTTGGGAATAGGTATGAATTTACATCTGCGCATTCGGGCGAGGAAGCGGTCGACATCCTTTCGAGACAAAAATATGATTTGGTACTGCTTGATTATGTTATGCCGGGGCTTGACGGCATGGGAGTGCTGAAATTTATCCGGGGGGATATCCGGCTGCGTGAGATGCCGGTCGTGATGGTCACCTCGAACGAGGAGATGGAGGTAGCCTGCCTTAGCGCGGGGGCGCAGGATTTTGTCAAGAAGCCGTACGCGCCGGAAGTGTTAAAGATGCGTGTCGGCCGTGCGCTTGAGATGGATGATTACCAGAAAAAGCTCTCCCTTTTGGTCCAGCAGAAATCAAAGCGCATTGAGAAGATGCAGACCAGCATCATCGCGAATATCGCCAACCTGATTGAAAACCGGGATAAGGATTCCGGCCAGCATGTCAAGCGCGTCGGGTACTATATGGGGATTATTGCCGAGCGTTTAAGGAAGAATACGGATTACCGGGGGCAGCTGGACGAGCACCTGATCCGCAATATGATGCAGGCTTCTGCGCTGCACGATGTGGGGAAAATTTCAATCTCCGACAATATTTTGTGCAAGCCTGCACGGCTCACACAGGAGGAGTACGAGGTCATGAAGACGCATACCGTGCTCGGTGCCCGCATCATCCGCCAATGCCTCGAAAACATTGAGGAAGATGACTATACGGAAATGGCTGAGCAGATCGCACTTTACCATCATGAGCGCTGGGACGGGACGGGTTATCCGGAAGGGCTGTCGGGTATGGATATCCCGCTCTGCGCGCGCATCATGTCGGTGGCGGACGTATTTGACGCGCTGATCAGCCGCCGCTGCTATAAGGAGATCCAGCCGATGGAGGAGGCGTTCCGCATCATTGAGGAAGGTTCCGGCACGCAGTTTGAGCCTGCGGTCGTGGAGGCGTTTCTTGCGGAGGCAAAAATGATCGCGACGATCGTGGAGCGTATGGAGAGGTGAGGGATATGGCAGCAAAGGAGATGGAAAACCTGTGCACCGCTGTCATCGGCGGGACGTATGAGGTATGTGGGATGGAGCTGCCGCGCGCGACACAGATGCGCCTTACAGCGCTTGGGCTGACGGCGGGAACAAAGATCCGGGTACTGAACAACAAGCGCAGCGGGTCGGTGATCTTCCATGTGCGCGGCACGCGGCTTGCGGTCGGGAGGAAGATCGCGGAGCATATCTATATCGGAAGGAAGCGTACATAATGGAGCAGGAAAAGGAATTGCAGGTCGGCTTTGTCGGAAACCCGAACTGCGGGAAGACAACATTGTTCAACGCCTACACCGGGGCGCGCTTAAAGGTGGCAAACTGGCCGGGGGTGACGGTGGAGAAGAAGGAGGGGGCGCTGAAGTACCACAAGCACCAGTTCAAATTGGTGGATCTGCCGGGTATTTACAGCCTGACTTCCTACACGATGGAGGAGAAACTGACCAGGCAGTTTATCTTAAACTCGGATGTGGACGTGATCGTCGATGTGGCGGATGCGTCGGCGCTGGAGCGCAATCTCTACCTGACCCTGCAGCTGATCGAGCTGGGCAAGCCCGTTGTGCTGGCGCTTAACATGATGGACATCGTGCAGGAGCGGGGTATGGAGATTGACCTGCACCGGCTGCCGGAGATGCTCGGCATCCCGTGTATCCCGGTCTCGGCGCGCAAGCGTTCCGGGCTGCAGATTTTGATCCACACGGTGGCACACCACAAAGAAAAGCGTCTTTCAATCCTTGAGCACCAGCATCCGGACCAGCAGAGCACAAGCCGCCACAAACACAACCATCACGAGGAATTTGCGATGGTGTACGACGATGTGATCGAGGACAAAATCGACGAGCTGACAGAGCGAATGAAAGCGGCGGGTTTTGTCAGCCCGAATTACCGCTGGCACGCGCTTAAGCTTCTGGAGCAGGACGAGGAGATCATGGGGCAGGTGGGGCTTGATTTATCCGATATCATTGACCGCAGCTATGAGACGGATATCATCAATGAGAAATATGATTTCATCGAGGAGGTCATCGAGGAATGTCTTGTGAACAAGCAGACGAAGGCGGCGTTCACGGACAGGGTGGACCGGCTTTTGACGCACCGGTATCTGGGGCTGCCGATGTTTCTGTGCATTATGGCAGCAGTGTTTTTCCTGACATTTTTTATCGGGGACTGGCTGAAGGGGTATTTTGAGGAGTTTTTGGAATGGTTTTCAGGGAAAGCGGCGGATGGTCTTGCCGCGGTGAAGGTGAACGCGGTGCTCTCATCTTTGGTCGTGGACGGCATTATTTCGGGCGTTGGCGGAATCCTGACATTCCTGCCCAATATTTTTATCCTGTTTTTAGCGCTCGCGTTCCTTGAGGACAGCGGTTATATGTCGCGTGTTGCTTACGTGATGGACGGACTGATGGGCAAGCTTGGCTTGTCGGGGCGTGCGTTCATCCCGATGGTGCTTGGTTTCGGGTGCAGTGTCCCGGCTGTAATGGCATCGAGGGCATTGGAGGATCCCACCGACCGCAGGCGGACGATCTTTGTGATACCGTTCATGTCATGTTCCGCAAAGCTCCCGGTATATGTGCTGTTCTCGGAGATGTTCTTCGGGAAAAACGCGATGTTTGCGGCGTTCTCGATGTACCTGGCCGGGATGGCGGTCGGGATCGCGACGGCGTTTGTGATGAGCCGGGCAGGAGGACAGAAAAAGGCGGAAGATGAGGCAGAAGGGCAGACATGGAAAGCCGCAGGGAAAGTATCCGGGAAGTCGGGAAGTCCGGTGGCAGGACAGGATATGACTTTTGCAAACAATGTTTCCAGCGTGGAGGAAACGAAAATAGGAGCCGCGGTTTCCTGTGCTTCCTGCAAAAAAGCCTGCTCCCGCCGGGAAACCGCGAATCCGCTTTTGATCGAGCTGCCGGAATATAAGACACCGAATGCGCGCACAATCGCGATTTATGTCTGGGATAAGGTGAGGGACTATCTGACGAAGGCGGGGACTACGATTTTTATCGCTTCGATTCTGGTATGGTTTATTTTGAATTTCGGGCCGAAGGGGCTGGTGGGCGATATGGGGGAGAGTTTCGGCGCTATGGTCGGCAGGGCGCTCGCCCCGGTTCTATCCACGGCGGGTATCGGCCTGTGGCAGATCGCGCTGGCGCTGATCTCCGGCCTTGCCGCGAAAGAGGTTGTGGTCTCAAGCATATCGGTGCTCTTTGGCATTGGCAACGCCGGCTCGCCTTCCGGCATGGCGGAACTTTCTGCGCTGTTGGCGGGGATGGGTTTTACGGCGTTAAATGCTTATGCCCTCATGGTGTTTGTGCTGCTTTATACTCCGTGTGTGGCGACGATCGCGGTGATCCGCAGGGAGCTGGGATCCGTAAAGTGGACGGCGGCGACGATCATGTACCAGCTTTTTATCGCGTGGTTTGTTTCGACGGTGGTGTATCAGGCAGGCCGTTTGTTTTTGTAAATTTTATTCATTGCTGTCGGTTTTTTGTTTGGTTGCAATACGGATAGTGGACCGGAAACTCTTTTGTGGTTTCCGGTTCTGCTTCTTTTAACAATAAATGTTTCACTTTCCCGCCCCCGCAAAATTTTTTTAAAATAAAAAAGGAGAATCCACCCGAATTCCAGAATAATATAAATAGAGGAGTAATTTTGTCAGTTTTGCGGGAAGGAGGCGGAGAAAATGCAGGAGCAGGGAAAATTTAGCATACGGGAAATGCAGGAGCAGCGCGAACATAAGATGCTCTCCCCGTATGCCTCGTTCAGCGATGCCACGAAAGGGCGGGATTTTGTGGAGGAACCCTGCGATATCCGCCCGGCCTACCAGCGCGACCGCGACCGCATCCTCCACTGTAAGGCATTCCGCAGGTTAAAGGGGAAGACGCAGGTTTTCCTGGCACCGGAGGGCGACCATTACCGCACGAGGCTGACCCACACACTTGAGGTGGCGCAGAACGCGCGCACGATCGCGCGGGCATTGTGCCTGAATGAAGATCTGACCGAGGCGATCGCACTCGGCCATGACCTTGGCCATACGCCGTTCGGCCATGCCGGGGAGCGCGCGCTCGCCCGCGTATGCCCGGGCGGTTTTGAGCACCAGCTCCAGAGCATCCGCGTCGTGGAGCGGCTGGAGAAGGATGGCAGGGGGCTGAATCTTACATGGGAGGTCCGCGACGGCATCAAAAACCATCAGACGGCGGGGCATCCGGCGACGCTTGAGGGAAAGATCGTACGGCTCTCGGATAAGATCGCCTATATCAACCATGACATTGACGATGCCATCCGCGGGCATATCATCACGGAGAGTGAGATACCGGAAGAGTATACCTGCATTTTAGGACACAGCCCGAGGGAGCGGCTGAATACCCTGATCCACGATATCATCATCCACAGTGACGGGGTCTGTGACATCCGGATGTCGGAGGAAGTGGAGACCGCGATGGCGGGACTGCGCCGCTATATGTTCCGCAATGTCTATACGAACCCGGTCGCAAAGGGAGAGGAGAAAAAGGCGGAGGCGATGATCGAGCAGCTCTACTATTATTACGCGGGGCATACAAAGCTTTTGCCGGAGGAGTACCGCTATATGATGGAGGAGCGGGACGAGCCGGATTACCGCGTGATCTGTGACTATGTGGCGGGCATGACGGATCATTTTGCCGTCCAGAAATATAAGGAGATCATGATTCCGGATGCGTGGAATGTGTATTAGGATGGGGCAGGATATGCTTTGCCGGATGCGCCCGGGGCATGCATGGCGGTGTTCCGGATATGGTGCGGGATAAAAGGCAGCATCCGCATGCGGGGGATTGGAGGTTTCAGATGTATTATCCGGAGGAGTTAGTCGAGGAGATACGTTCAAAAAATGATATTGTCGATGTGATCGGTTCCTATGTGCACCTGACAAAAAAAGGGGCGAACCATATGGCGTGCTGTCCGTTCCACAACGAAAAAACGCCGTCCTTTTCGGTCAGTAAACAAAAGCAGATGTTTTACTGTTTTGGGTGCGGCAAGGGGGGGAATGTATTTACTTTCCTGATGCAGTATGAAAATTACAGTTTTATGGAGGCGCTGCACGTGCTCGCGGAACGGGCGCACGTCGACCTGCCGCAGATGGAATATTCCGAGGCGGCAAAGCGCGCGGCGGACCTGAAAGCGCGGCTGCTCGCGGTGAACAAGGAGGCGGCAAAATACTATTTTTATCAGCTGAAGTCCGAGAGGGGCCAGGCGGCGATGAAGTATCTGAAAGGCCGCGCCCTGACGGACGATACGATCAAGCATTTCGGGCTTGGGTTTTCCAATAAGACGGCGGACGACCTTTACAAATACCTGAAAAACCTTGGGTATGAGGATGATTTATTGCGCAAGTCAGGGCTTGTGACGATGGAGGAGGCAAAAGGAGTCTACGATAAATTTTGGAACCGCGTGATGTACCCGATCATGGATGCGAACAACCGCGTGATTGCGTTTGGCGGGCGCGTGATGGGCGCGGGGGAACCAAAATATTTAAATTCCCCGGAGACCCCGATCTTTGAGAAGAGCAGGAACCTGTACGGGCTGAATTTCGCGAGGGGAAGCCGGAAAAACTATTTTCTGCTCTGCGAGGGCTATATGGACGTGATCTCGCTGCATCAGGCGGGCTTTACGAACGCGGTGGCATCGCTTGGGACGGCGCTCACCACACAGCACGCGCGGATCCTATCCCGCTACGCAAAGGAAGTGCTGCTGACGTACGACAGCGACGGCGCGGGTGTGAAAGCGGCGCTGCGCGCGATCCCGCTCCTGAAGGAGGCGGGGATTGCCGCCAGGGTCGTTGACATGAAGCCGTACAAGGACCCGGATGAGTTCATCAAGGCATTGGGACCGGAAGAATATCAGAAACGCATTGATCAGGCGCAGAACAGTTTTTTCTTTGAGATCAGCATTTTGCAGCGGGATTACGATCTTTCGGACCCGGAGCAGAAAACCAGGTTTTACAACGAGATGGCAAAGCGCCTGCTCGGTTTTCCGGAAGAGCTTGAGCGGAATAACTATACGGAGGCGCTCGCGGAAAAATATAGGATCAGTTACGAGAGTTTAAGGAAGCTCGTGAACCGTTACGGGATACAGCAGGAGACGGTGGCGGTGGCGGACGGGACACAGGAGCGGGAGAGGGAGGAGACGCGGAAAAAGGCAAGGCCGCAGGATGGCATGCGCCGCTCCCAGAGACTTCTGCTCACCAGGCTGTGCGAGGAGCCGGAGGCGTTTGAGCGGATACGGGGTATCATCAGCCCGGAGGATTTTACGGAGGAGTTCTACCGTGATGTGGCGGGGATGGTGTTTGAGGAGCAGGAGGAAAACGGGAGCGTGAACCCGGCAAAACTGATCAGCCGTTTTGAGGAGGCGGGGCAGCAGCAGGCAGCAGCGGAGCTGTTTTCAACCAAACTTGCCGCGCCGCTTGATGAGGAGGGGAGGAAAAAGGAGTTTGCGGATACGGTGATGCGTGTCAAGCAAAACAGCCTGGATGTACAATATAAGCGGGCGGTGGAACAAAACGATTTCGCTGCCTTACAGCAGATCATGGAGAAGCGCAAGGAGCTTGGCAAACTGCATAGTTCCTTAAATCTTGGTTAACCTATGGATACAGGAGGAAGCATTTTTATGGACGAAAATATGGCAAAATTTCATGAGAAACTGAAAGAACTTCTGCAGTACGCGAAGAGTAAAAAAAATGTGCTGGAGTATGAGGAGATCAATGATTTTTTTGCGGAGCTGGAAATCGGGGCGGAGCAGATGGAAAAGATTTACGACTACCTTGAAAAAAATGAGGTCGATGTCTTAAGGGAGCCTGCCGATACCGAGTTTATCGGGGATGATGAGGTGGATGTCGACGAGAGTGAACTGGCACTCATCGAGGCGGAGAGTGAGGATCTGTCAAAGATCGACCTGTCTGTCCCGGACGGGATCGGGCTGGAGGATCCGGTGCGCATGTATTTGAAGGAGATCGGTAAGGTGCAGCTGCTTTCCGCCGATGAGGAGACGGAGCTTGCCGTGCGCATGGAAAAGGGGGACGCGGAGGCGAAAAAGAGGCTTGCGGAGGCGAACCTGCGCCTTGTGGTAAGCATTGCGAAGCGTTATGTCGGCAGGGGGATGCAGTTTCTTGACCTGATCCAGGAGGGCAATCTCGGGCTGATCAAGGCGGTGGAGAAATTTGATTACCGCAAGGGCTATAAATTCAGTACCTACGCGACATGGTGGATCCGTCAGGCGATTACGCGGGCGATCGCAGACCAGGCGCGTACGATCCGCATCCCGGTGCATATGGTGGAGACAATCAACAAGCTGATCCGCGTGCAGCGCCAGCTTTTGCAGGAGCTTGGGCGCGAGCCGTACCCGGAGGAGATTGCGAAGGAGATGAACCTTGCGGTGGACCGCGTGCGTGAGATCCAGAAGATCGCGCAGGAGCCGGTGTCGCTTGAGACACCGATCGGCGAGGAAGAAGACAGCCATATCGGGGATTTTGTGGAGGACGACAGACTTCCGGTGCCGGCGGAGGCAGCGGCTTTTACCATGTTAAAAGAACAGCTTGACGATGTGCTCGCCACGCTGACAGACCGTGAGCGGAAGGTGCTGCGCCTGCGTTTTGGGCTTGACGACGGGAGGCAGAGGACGCTTGAGGAGGTCGGCAAGGAATTTGATGTCACGCGGGAGCGCATCCGCCAGATCGAGGCGAAAGCGCTGCGCAAACTGCGCCATCCGAGCCGGAGCAAGAAGCTGAAAGATTATCTGGAGCTGTAGGCGGGAGGATGCGATGGACATAGGGAAGCTTCCGGTTTCAAAGCGGCTTTTGATGGATGCCGCGCTTGTGCCGGCATGTGAACTGCTCGCGGATGTCGGGTGCGACCACGCTTATACTTCCATCTATCTTGTTGGGTGCGGTGTGGCAAAGAGGGCGCTGGCGCTGGATGTAAGGCCGGGACCCCTGCTTCGGGCGCAGGAAAATATAAAACGGTACGGGATGGAGGGGCGCATCGGGACGAGATTATCGGACGGGCTTTGTGCGCTGTCTTTATCGGAGGCGGACTGTATTTTGATCTGTGGTATGGGCGGGCCGCTGATGATTGATATTTTAAAGCGGGATTGGGATAAGGTGCTTGCTGCGAAGTGCATTGTGCTGCAGCCGCAATCGGAAATCGCACAGGTGCGGGAATTTTTACATAAAATGGGTTTTATAATTGACAGAGAAGATATGTGCGAGGAGGACGGGAAATTTTATACGGTCATCCGGGCGGTGGGGGAAGGAGCATGGGCAAAGAGTTTTAACATCGGGGAAATTCCTGCGGGTGTCTGCCGCCAACTGGAAGCGGCAAACGGTGCATCAGGCTGTGCGGGAACACCAAAGGAAGGGGCGGCACAGGCTGGTGCAAGGGGCAATGCTCTGCCTGTGCAGGCAGCGTATCAGTACGGTGCGTCGTTGATTGAGGGGAAGCATCCGGTATTAAGGGAATTTGTGCGGAGGGAACTCGGGCAAAAGCGGGAGCTTGAACGGCAGCTTTCCCTGCAGGCATCCATCCGGGCGCAGGAGCGCCTTTGCCGGCTGAGGGAGGAAATCGGCCTGTTGGAGGAGATTTTTTGCCGTGTGTCAAAATAATATGATGTATTGCGGAAAGGGGTATGGCGATGTATCGGTTGGAGATTGGCGGGGAAATGAAGGAGTATCCGCAGGGAACAAGCTATGCGGAAATTGCGTGGGAATACAGGGGGCAGTATGAGCATCCGATCGTGCTTGTCTCGGTGGACGGGAGGCTGCGTGAACTGTTCAAGCCCGTGGAGCAGAGCGGGCATCTGGAATTTATCACGGCGGCAGATTCGGCGGGGCACAGCACATTGGTGCGGGGTATGATCTTTGTAATGATGCGCGCAATGTACAAGGTCAGCGGCAGGCTTTTCGGGAACCATGCGGCAGGGGAAACGGCGGATGTGCATGCGGGAAACCCGGAAGGATGTGCGGCGGGCGCTGCCGGACATTCAGACTGCGGGAAGGATGCACAGGCAGGGCACGGCAAGGCGGAGCATGAGAGCCGCGGCGGTCATATGATCGGGCAGGTGCGCATGGAGTATTCGATCGGTGCGGGGCTGTACGGGGAGATCGACTGGAGGACACAGGAACATCCGCAGATGGAATGCTTCCTGGCGCAGGTCAAGGAGGAGATGAAGCGCCTGATCGAGGATGACCTGCCGTTTATCAAAAGGACGGTCGGCACCGAGGAGGCGGCGCGCCTGTTCCACGAAGTCGGTATGTACGAGAAGGAAAAGCTGTTTGCTTACCGGCTTGTCTCAAACACCAATCTCTATGAACTGGACGGGTTTTACGATTATTATTACGGCTATATGCCAAAGAGCACGGGCGTGCTGCCGGTGTTTGACTTAAGCTCCTACGAGGACGGGTTTCTTCTGCTCCTGCCGCAGAAGAAGGAACCGGGTGTGCTTCCGGAGTTTTCGCCGCGAAAGAAGCTCTACACGGTGCTGCAGCAGTCAAACCGCTGGGCGCAGTGTCTGGGGCTTGGGAATGTCGGCGACTTAAACCGCATGATCAGCCAGGGGAACATCGAGGAGATGATCCTTGTACAGGAGGCTTATCAGGAGAAGGAGATCGCAAAAATTGCGGAGCGCATCTACGCGCTCGGAAACACGAAATTTGTGATGATCGCGGGACCTTCCTCGTCGGGGAAGACGACGTTTTCCCACCGGCTTTCCATCCAGCTGCGCACGCTGGGGATGCGGCCGCACCCGATCGCGGTGGATGATTACTTTGTAAACCGGGAGGATACGCCGCTTGACGAGAACGGCAATTATAATTTTGAAATACTGGAAGCAATCGACGTGAAACAGTTTAACAAGGATATGACGGCACTTTTGCACGGGGAGCGCGTGGAACTTCCGACATTTAATTTCAAGACGGGGAAGCGCGAGTACAAAGGGATTTACAAGCAGCTTGGCCCGGAGGATATCCTTGTGATCGAGGGAATCCACGGGTTAAATGACGCGCTTTCCTACTCCCTGCCGCGGGAGAGTAAATTCAAGATTTATATCAGCGCGCTCACACAGCTCAATGTTGATGAGCACAACCGCATCGCGACGACGGACGGCAGGCTGATCCGCCGCATGGTGCGCGACGCAAGGACGCGCGGGACGGCGGCGAAGGACACGATCGCCATGTGGCCGAGTGTGCGGCGCGGGGAGGAGGAAAATATCTTCCCGTTCCAGGAGGATGCCGACGTGATGTTCAACTCGGCGCTGATCTATGAGCTTTCGGTGTTAAAGCAGTTCGCGGAACCGCTTTTATTCGGGATCGGAAGGGACTGCCCGGAATATGCGGAGGCAAAGCGCCTTTTAAAGTTTTTGAACTATTTCCTCGGTGTGAGCAGCGAGGGTGTACCGAATAATTCCATTTTGAGGGAGTTTGTCGGGGGGAGCTGTTTTAAAGTGTGATAACAGAACAGAGTTGACATTACCCTCTGCATATGATAAAATAAGCATCCGTGAGCAGCACAGATGACCGCGCGGAAGGTTGTGGGAGACCCGCCTTCCGTGAGGAAAGTCCGGGCTTCACAGGGCAGGGTGCCGGATAACGTCCGGTGGGGGTGACCCCAAGGCCAGTGCAACAGAAAAGAAACCGCCGGGGGAGGCCGCTTTTGCGGCAGCCCACCGGTAAGGGTGGAATGGCGGTGTAAGAGACCACCGCTTTCCTGGTAACAGGAAAGGCTGTGTAAACCCCACTCGAAGCAAGACCAAAACATGCCCCGGTTTTGGGGCAGGGAGGGCGATACGGCGGCCCGTCGTGCCTTCCGGTAGGTCGCGTTCCGCGAAAAAGCGGAGGAGCTGCATGGTGACATGCAGTCAAGAAAGATGGTCATCAGATACAGAACCCGGCTTATAGTGCTGCTCATATCAAAAAGCGGGAATCCGTAGGCATGCATAAGAAAAGCAATGAGGCAGGATTGACAAAAACAGGAGGGGAGTCTTTGCGGGCTTCCGCTCTTTTTTTGTGTGCAAGTCCGCGCATGGAGAAGGATCCCGGGGGAAGTGTATGCGGGCAGGGGAGGAAAGAAATCCCGTACCCGGCCGAAAAAATACAAAAGTTTCCGTGTTTTGTAAGAAAATATTAAAGACTTTACAGTTATAACCGTGATATACTTGCTGCAAAAGCAAATTTAATATCTGTGGGGGGCGGGAAACAGGGAAGCTGCCGGGATTGCAGGGATAAAATGCGGCAGATTTGATATAGCATGGAGGCCATGAGTATGGAACAGGTAAATATATTGGTAGTGGACGACGATAAGGAAATTGCTGAGCTGGTTGAGATCCATCTGGTGGGCGACGGTTTTCAGGTTTTTAAAGCCTATGATGCGCGCGAGGCTCTGCGGATCATGGAAAAGGAAAATATCATGCTTGCAATCCTGGATATCATGATGCCGGGTATGAGCGGGACGCAGCTGTGCCAGCGCATCCGGGAAAAGAGCAATATCCCGATCATCATGCTGAGCGCGAAGTCGTCGGATCTTGACAAGATCATGGGGCTTGGCAACGGCGCGGATGATTATGTGAGCAAACCGTTCAATCCGCTGGAACTGACCGCGCGGGTCAAATCGCAGCTGCGCCGTTATACGAGCCTGAATCCGGGGGCGGAGCGCGCGCACGAGACGGAGGTTTCCGTCCGGAACCTGACGATCAACCGGGAGACGCGCTGTGTGACTTCCTACGGGAGGGATGTGAAGCTGACACCGATCGAGTTTGATATTTTGTATTTGCTGGCTTCCAATCCCGGAAAAGTTTTTTCGACCGACGAGATTTTCGAGCGCGTCTGGAATGAGAAGATGTATGAGGCGAACAACACCGTCATGGTGCATATCCGCAGGCTGCGGGAAAAAATCGAGATGGATCCGAAGAATGCCGAGATCATCAAAACCGTTTGGGGGGTAGGATACCGAATTGAGCGCTGAGGGACAACACAAAAAACAATACGGCTTCCAACTGCAGATGATTGCTTATACTCTTGTCAGCATGGCGCTCACGGCGCTCACGCTCATAGTGTTGGGGCTTGCGGTATATGGCATGTTGGTTCTGGTACAGAGTGAGCCGGGGCAGGCGGATGTGGCGGATAAGAATTACTATCCGGGCTATGTAAACCGCGTGGAGACTGGCGGGGCTTCGGTGAATGCAATCCCGATGGACAATACATTAAAGGCGGATATCGGCGTGGAAAGGCCTGACGGGCAGCGTCTGAGGAAGGGGACTCTTTTTGCACTTACCGGGCTTGCCGTGGTGCTGGCATTGTTCTTTTTTGTTTTATATTTTCTCTTGTTTACGCGCAAGTTCGCCGCTTATCTGGCGGAAATCACAGCTGGGATCCGCCGGTTTGCCGCCGGGGAGCAATGGGCACGTATCGCGGTGCGCCAGTCCAATGAACTGACGCAGATCGCGGAGAGCTTTAACGCGATGGCGGAGGAACTTGAGGTGGTCGAGGCGGAAGAGCGGAAAAACGAAGGGGCGAAAAATGATGTGATCACAAGCATTGCGCATGACCTCCGCACGCCGCTGACCTCGGTGGTCGGCTATCTGGAGCTGGTGACCGAAAAGGCGGTGGACGAGGAGACGAGGCGGCATTATATTTCCGTGGCTTACCGCAAGGCCAAACGCCTGCAGTGCCTGACAGAAGATCTTTTTAATTATATCAAATACGGCTCCGCGGAGCTGACCCTGACGCTGGCACCGATCGACGCGGTGAAGATGATGGAGCAGCTGACCGAGGAAGCGTACCCGGCGATTGCGGAAAGTAATCTGGAACTTTTGGTGGAGAAGGAGGTTGACCGGGCAGTCGTTGCGGCGGATGGGACGCTTTTGGCGCGCGCGTTCTCGAATCTCATCGGAAATGCCATTAAGTACGGCAGGGACGGCAAGCGCCTTTTTTTGCGCATGGAGCAGCGGGATACGCCGCAGAGTGTCCGTTTCCATGTCATCAATTTCGGCGAAGTGATCCCGCAGGAGGATCCGGAACATATCTTTGAGCGTTTCTACCGCGTGGATGCGGCGCGCACGGAAGGGCAGGGCGGAACAGGCCTGGGGCTTGCGATCGCCAAAAATATAATCGAGAGGCATAACGGAACCATATCGGTGCGGAGTGACTTGAGCGGGACAGAGTTTACCGTGGAGCTTCCGGTCGTAAGTGTCAAAGGTCCGGAAGTTTAGGAAAGAGGCGGGTTCATGGAGGAAAAGGACAGGAGAAAGAATATTTGGAAATTTCTTTTGTGCATATTGTACAGTATTTTCTTTTCGGCGTGTTTCTTTTGTGTAAATGTGCATGCACAGGAGTGGGAAGAACGCTGTGAGGAAGATGGGCTGTCCCTTGTGGCAACGTTTTCATTGCAGGAGGAAGGTGCAGAAGAGATCACGCTGCGTGCGGGCAGGGATTTTGTGCTCCGGCTTACGGTGGAGGTGGAGAAGGAAGCTTTTTCCGGGTACGTGAACGTGCTGATGCAGAATGAGCAGGAAAACCATGTGCTCTACCAGCAGGGGATCGGGACGTTGGAACCGGGGGAGAGTGCCTCCTGCCAGATGCTTCTCCCGATGAACCTGATGACTGCAGGACTTTATCTGACGCTGACGGATGAGACGGGTGCGGTGCGCCTTAAATATTCCGTACCGATCGAAACGGTTAACTATGGTTTATCAGAGTTTGTTGCGGTTTACGACCCGGGACAGGGGAGTGCAACCGAAAGTGTGTATATGCATTTTTCTTCCTTTGGAAACCAGATGGTAGAAATTTCGGAAACGGAGATGGCCTGTGGATCGCAGGCGATGGATGCGCTCGAGGTTATCGTGACCCAAGAGTTTGTGCTGGAGAGCCTGGAAGAGCGGGTGGCGGATTGCAGAGAAGCCGCAGAAAAAGATGAGGGAACAGAAGACGGGAACGCGGTTTTGGTGCAGGAAAGCCTGAAAGAATGGGTTGAGGGAGGTAAGACGCTTGTCGTCGGAATGAGTCCGCGCGAGGGGCAGGAGAAGCAAATGCTGAACCTTGGCCTGCAGGACAAAGAGACTTTGCAGGAGGTTATTTTAAGGGTCGGCAATTATGAGGCGACAAGGAAGAGTATCCTCGCGACGAATGAGGAGATTAAAAAGCAGTATGGGGAAAATGCGCGCACGTCCTATATCGGGGATTCCATGCTGGGGGAGGCATCGGTAAACAGCCTTTCGGACCGGGCGGTTGCCCTGCCCATCACCCGCCTTTCAGAGGGAGGGCACTGGTGGAATACTGATGCGGCGTATGAGACGTTGTGGCAGGAACGGGGGATGGATATCCTGCGCCGTTACCGTGTCGGGAAGGGGAACGTGCTGGTTTTCGCGGTTCCGATCACTGCCAGGCCGGACAAGGAAGGCATTTTCCCGCTCTTTTACTACCGCATGGCGGATTTGGTGTTTGAAAACCTGACACAGGAGCAGGTTTACCGCCAGAATACGGAGATGTACGGGTACAGCGAGCCGAATTGGAGTTATCTCCTGACGTATATCCGGGCGAAAAATAGCGGGATATCCGTGGTTCCGTATGTGGTCATCCTGCTGGTCTATATTCTTGTCCTGATACCGACGGTATTTTTGCTTCTTCGGCATCTGGAGAAGACAAAATATCTTTGGGGTATCCTCCCGGCACTTTCCCTCGCCGTGATGGGCATCGTTTATCTGGCAGGCAGCCGCACAAGACTTACCGAGCCCTACTGCACCTATATTGATATCATGGATTACACGGGGGGGAGCGGGAAGGAGATGGTAAATTTCTCCCTGTCGGCACCGACCAACGACGGGACGGAGATCATGTTAAGGGCGGGGAGTGCGGTGCGCCTTTCACAGACGGGTTTCCGTGCGTATGAGGTCGGCTGGCTGGATGATGATTATCTGCCGGGGGAAAACACATTGCTTGCGAGGGAATACCGGGCCGCGGTCTGCACGCTTGGGGATGGGACAAAACTATGTCTGGATACCATCCGTGCGTTTGCAAAGACCAATTTTTACGCATATGCGGACGCGCCTGCCTGTGAAGGGAGGATCACGGCACGGATTACTTCGGGGGCAAGGGTGGCGGCGGGAACCGTCCGCAATACGACCGGTATGGCATTTAGTGCCGTCTATGTCTGTGCTCCCTCTTTTGCGGTGAAGGTCGGCGGCATGAAACCCGGCGAAGAAATTCGGCTTGAAGAATGCCGCCAGGTCGTTTTTGGCGAGGACTCCGGCGGGTATTATGGCAGCGAGTTTTATGGGCTGTTAGCGGATCTGGCGGAAGGCAGAGATTATGGGGAGATGGAGATCTTGCGGTCGGTAATCTCAGAATATGTCATGCAGGAGGGGGAAAAGATCTTTATTTTTGCCCTGCCGCAGGAAGAAGTGGAAGGGATTCTCGGAGGGGCAGTGGAAAACGCGGGCAGCGGGGGAGTACAGATGTTTGTCTGGGCAGTGGACGGGACGGACATGAACTGATCGGAAACCCGCGCAGGTGTGGGAGGATATTCGGGCATACCGGGAAAACAAGAAAGTTATGTAGGTTTGGAAAAGTGTCTGGCAGAAGGAGCATGGGTTTATGGTACGGATACGGAATCTGAGGAAATCATACGGAAGTTATCAGGCACTGCGCGGGCTTACGATGGAAATCCCGCGCGGGGAGCTTTTTGGTTTTGTGGGACCAAACGGTGCCGGGAAAACAACGACGATGAAGATCATTGCCGGGCTGATGCGCGCGGATTCCGGGGAAGTTGTGGTGGCAGACCGGATGCTTTCGGGAAAGACCGGGCAGATCCGGGAGATGGTCGGCTATGTGCCGGATTTCTTCGGGGTTTATGATGACCTGAAAGTGCAGGAATATCTGGAGTTTTTCGCTTCCCTCTACGGAATGGACGGGAAGGAGGCGAGGCGGCGAACGGCGGAGCTGCTTGAAATGCTGGGGATGACACAATTACGCGACGAGATGGTGGACGGTATGAGCCGGGGCATGAAGCAAAAGCTCTGTGTCGCGCGCGCCCTGGTAAATACCCCGGAACTGCTGATCCTGGATGAGCCTGCTTCGGGCATGGAGCCGCGCTACCGCAGGCAGTTGAAGGAGCTGCTGCAGGAGTTGTGCGCGGAGGGCATGACCATCCTGATCAGCTCACATAACCTGAATGAACTGGCGGAAATGTGTACGAGCATCGGGGTGATCTCGAAGGGGCGGATGGTGATGCAGGGCGATGTGCCGACCCTTCTGCGCAGGCAGCGGGAAACAAACCCATATGTATTGCAGTGTTTAAGTTTTCCGGAGGAAGCGATACAGATTTTAAAATCCGACCCGCATGTGAAAAACATTGCGAGCAGCGGAACAAACATTTCCTTCCCGTATGACGGAACGGAGGAGGAGGCAGCGGAGCTGCTTACGGCATTGGTCGCAAAAGGGGCACAGATCGTCTCGTTTTACCGCGAGGAGGGAAGCCTCGAAAAAATGTTTTTGGATATGACAACCGTCCCGTAAGGGGTGATCAGCCATGGAAGGGCGGAATGGGTCTCAGGCATATCCTGCGGAAGAAGGAGGAGCGGTATGCGGCATTTGAATCCTGTGTATAAGATCGGGTTGAAGCAAAGCGCGCGGACAAAGAAGACCGTCGTGCTTCTTTTGGTGTACAATCTGCTGCTTTCCGGGTTGGGGCTTGTAGTGTTTTATCTGACCTTTGACCGGGCGGGGCGCGTGCGTGAGGATGTGGCTTATTCCGGAATTTTAACGCTTTACTCCGTGATGGCGGCAATGGAGTTTGTGATGATCCTTTTCATCGTGCCCGCTTCGACGGCGGGTGCGGTCGCGGGCGAGCGGGAGAAACAGACACTCGATATCCTGCTATCCACGAAGATCACGCCATTCCATATCGTGACGGGGAAACTTGCGGCTTCCATCAGTATGGTGATCCTGCTCGTGATCTCGTCCATGCCGGTTCTCTCGGTGGTATTCTGCATCGGGGGGGTCACAGTTTCCGCGCTGTTTGTCTTTTTGCTCCTGCTTGTTGTGACGGCGGTCTATATCGGGAGCTTCGGGATTTTTTTCTCCGTGTGCTGCCGCAAGACGACGGGGGCGACCGTTTGCGCGTATCTGGCAATGATCATTGTCGTCATCCTGCTTCCGGGCTTGCTGTTTTTCTTTGAGTGTCTGGAGGCGTTTGGCAGTGTCGGATATATCGGGATACGGAACGTGATGAATACTATCAGCGGGAAGCGCACCCTTTTTCTGTTGTTTAACCCGGTGATTTCCTTTGTTTCCATGCTGCGCGACCAGGTCGGAAGGGGGATTTCGATCATGAACTCCATCGGGAGCGAGGGCGGACTGTTTTATTTTCTTTCAAGGCATTGGTTTGCGGCAAGCATGGTGAGCCAGCTTGTGGTCTCCGCCATCATGATCGCGCTGTCGGCGCACCGGCTCAACCCGACGCGTAAGGGGTGGAAGTCCGGGCGCAGCGGCTGAGTGCCCTGCGCGGATGCCCTGTATTGGCATGGCGAAAAAAACAAAACCGCCGGTACGTAAAAGTACATGGCGGTTTTGTTTTTATGAAAAATGGAAGAAGAAAAATATAATCTTATTATACCACGATTTATGAAAAAGTTAACCCTTTTTTTATAAAAAATAATTTCCTTTTTCTGGATGATTATGTCAAAAAGGTCTGCAATTTCGCAGATTTATACTTGAAATGCTCTTATTTTCTTATTGATCCGAATATTCGCATACGATCTCGCATATTCCCGCTCGGAAAATTCTTCGATATAGTTGCGCGGAAAATTTTTGGGAAATCCCTTCTGATTTAACAGGTCGGCAGCTTTGTTGTAGGCGATGGCAGCTTCCGTCTCCGTCTGGTATCGTCCGACCAAGAAATCGCCGTTGATATGGATGCGCGCCGTGTAGATATCATGCCCGCGGGAATGGCTTTTTCTGACACCGTAGTAACGGTTGATGACCTCGATGTTGCCGTAGCGGTAATCGAGGTTGTCGCCGTTGACGAAGCGGTAATCCCTGCCCGCGACAGCGTGGCTGCGTATCCCGTAGCGGGAGAGGACGGAGACCTGCATCCCGTAATCACTCACGAAAAGATGCCCGCCGCGCCGCAGGATCTTGCGCCTCATATAGTAGAAAAGGTCGTCTGCATCAAACTTGAGCGGGGTGGCGGGATCCAGATAGTAAAGGAAAAAGCGGTCCCGGAGATAGATCGGGGTATGGCAGTAAATTCCGTTGTCGCGGAAGTTGAGAAGGCAGACCCATTTTTCAAAGGGGAGAGCACTTCCTAAGCGCGCGTGGTCCTCGATTGTGCATCCCAAAAGAGGGGCGGAGTGCGCGTTGAGCAGCGCCGCAGCCGCCAAATACGCCGCATGTGCCGCCGCGGCACAGGGATAGCTGCCAAGGCTGATATGTTTGCCGCGGTAAGTGACCGAGGAGCGGTAATAAGGGGTTCCGTCTTTTTTGTGTGCCGGAAATACACCGGGAAATTCAGGCATAGGCAACTCCTTTTGAAGAGGTTTCTTCTATATATAATGACGGGAAGCCGTCTGGGTTGATGGTTTAGCGTATCCGCTGCTGCATTTTTTTGCGGCGGGCTGTATCCCTGCAGGTGTGCAGAATACATCACACCGCTATTGTGCTGTTCTTGCCGATAATAGATTAACACAGGAAATGTCGATATGGCAAGGAAAAGATAAAATATTACATGATTATTACGGAAATATTACGCAGAGTAGTGGCAGAATCGGTATATTTCCGGGTCAAAGGTGGAAAATTAAGATAATGAAAATGGCAAATGTTACATCGGCTTCATAAGTTGTTAATATTTCAAGAGGCGAAATGCATAAAAAATCAGGAGGAAAATATAATCTTATTGTGCAAAATTATGTTCTATGGTAAAAAATGGGAAAACACGATGTGCGGAACTGCCAAAAAACAATGGCACTTATTGACAGTTTTATCTCCTCTGATATAATACAACTCATGGATCGCGGAAAACCCGTCCGAAACCATTTTGGACATAGAGGATTTTAGAAACTGATTTCAAAAAAGGTTTCAGAAAAGAGAGGAAATTTGTATGCAGGAATTACAAACGTTTCTCCAAAAGAAAAAGGGTCAGGATACTGCAGAAAACCATTGTCATATCAAAAAGGCGCGCAGAAGAAGGGCGGCAATGATCAGTATGGCGGTGGCTGGGGTAATCCCTTTTCTGGCTCCGCCAGTCGGAACGGATCCGTCCGTTTCTGCGTTGGCAGCGGTCGCAGACAGCATTGACAAGCTGTTCGGGGAAGAGGAACCGACAGGGATGGATGCTCTGGCAGCTGCGGCGGCCGCGGAGAATGAAGAAGCGGCAAAAGTAAGAAGGGCGCAAATGGCGGCCTCTGCGGAGCAAAATGCTTTTATGGATTCTTATAGGGTAGTTGCGGGATATACGGTACGGACATGGAAGGACATCACAAAGCCGGTGCGGGATAGTCTGATTCCGGATTTGGAGGATGAATTGCTTTTGCTGGATCTGGGCAGGGAAGACCGGTTATCGGAGGATGACATGGTGCTTGGAGCCGGAGGGCAGGGAACATTTGGAGCCATACAGGGCGGGACGGCCGGAGGCGTAGAAGCCGGACAGACCGCAATGTCCGGGGAAACTGCCACGGGGAAGGATGAAATGTCCGGCGCGGGCGGGACGAAAACGGACAAGGATCCGGGAACTGCCGGGAATGGACAGGGCGGAATGCCGGAGCCGGAGGCAGATAAGAAGGAAGCTGTACAAAATAAACCGGCAGAAAAAGAAGACGGGGCAAAGGGCGAGAAGGATACCGGCCATACTTCCGGAACGGACGAGTCTGCTGCGGATGCAGAGGAGGCATTCTATTCTAAGTTGGCGAAAGACATCCCGTCCCAGCTTTCTGTAAAATATAACGCGGGATACGCGGCGCTGAAGCTTTCGGACGAACAGCTTACCGTGCTTGAGACGATCGTCGAGGCAGAGGCGGGTGATGAGGATGCCTACGGAAAGATACTGGTTGCAAATGTTGTTTTAAACCGTGTGCTTGATGAGGAATTCCCGGACACGGTGAAGGCGGTTGTATTCCAGAACAACGGGAAGACGTATCAGTTTTCACCGGTGCGCAAGGGAGGCAGATATTATACCGTGAAAGTGTCAAAGCACACGAAGGCAGCAGTGGCACGGGCACTGGAGGGCGAGGATTATTCGGGAGGCGCGCTGTATTTCTTCGCAAGGAGATATACATCGGCAAAGAAGGCGAAATGGTTTGATACTTCATTGAGAAAGATTGTGGAGTACGGCTGTCATGAATTTTTTGGAAATAAATAATGCGGAATGGAGGGCTGTGCCAGATGCACAGCTTTTCATTTTGTCCTTGTTTCTTCGGGGAGGGCATGATATAATAGCGGCAAGCATTAAAGCAAAATATACGGGAGGCGGAATATGGAGATTATTTATCAGAGTACGAGGAATGCGGGGGAGAGGGCGACGGCCTCCGAGGCGATTTTAAAGGGTTTGGCATCGGATGGGGGGCTGTTTGTGCCAACCAGCCTCCCGGCATTTACCGTGCCGTTTACCGACATGGCAAAGATGGATTACAGGCAGGTGGCTTATGAGGTCATGAAACTGTTTTTGACGGATTTTACGGAGGAGGAGCTAAAACACTGTATCGCAAAGGCGTATGACAGTAAGTTTGATACGGAGGAGATTGCCCCGCTGCGCGAGGCAAACGGCACCTATTACCTGGAGCTTTTCCACGGGGCGACGATTGCGTTCAAGGATATGGCGCTTTCCATCCTGCCGCATCTGCTCACGACGGCAGCCAAGAAGAACCATGCGGAGGAAGAAATCGTAATCCTGACGGCGACTTCCGGTGATACCGGGAAGGCGGCGCTGGCGGGATTTGCGGATGTACCGGGAACCCGCATCATCGTGTTTTACCCGAAAGACGGGGTCAGCCCGATCCAGGAAAAGCAGATGGTGACCCAGCGGGGAGCCAATACGGCGGTTGTCGGTATCCGCGGGAATTTTGATGATGCGCAGAATGGTGTGAAAGCCATCTTTAATAATAAAGAACTGGCGGAGGTCATGAGAGGGAAGGGGTTCCGGTTTTCTTCCGCAAACTCCATCAATATCGGCCGTCTGGTTCCGCAGATTGTCTATTATGTTTATGCGTACACGAGGCTTCTTACGGCGGGCAGGATAAAGGACGGCGAACGCCTGAATGTGGTTGTGCCTACCGGGAATTTCGGCAATATTCTTGCGGCGTACTATGCGAAATGTGCAGGTCTTCCGCTTGGGAAGCTGATTTGTGCGTCAAATGATAATAAAGTATTGTATGATTTCTTCCGGACGGGCACTTACGATAAGAACCGTGAATTTATCCTTACCACCTCCCCGTCGATGGACATTTTGATTTCCAGCAATCTGGAGCGCCTGATCTACAAGATCGCGGGGGATGACGCAGAAAAGAATGCGGATCTGATGAAAAAACTTTCGCAGGAGGGTGTGTACGATATCACACCGCAGATGAGGGAGCGGCTCGCGGATTTCTACGGCGGTTACGCGACGACGGGACAGACCGCGGCGGCGATCCGGGCACTGTACGAAAAGGCGGGTTATATCATTGACACACATACGGCAGTTGCGTCGAGCGTTTACAATGCATATAAAGAAAGCAGCGGCGACCAAGCGGTGACGGTGATCGCCTCAACCGCCAGCCCGTACAAATTTACGCGCAGCGTCATGTCGGCGATTGATGCCAAGTATGACAGCATGGGTGACTTTGAACTGGTGGATGAGCTCGCAAGGCTTTCGGGGACGAAAGTGCCGCAGGCGATCGAGGATATCCGCAGCGCGGAGGTTTTGCACAAAACCGTTTGCGATAAGGATAAGATGCAGGAGACCGTGGAAAGGATTCTCGGCTTGTAAGCGTATCGGCAGTTGATATACTATTATAGAAGAAACGGACACATTGGCAGGGGAGAGCGGCCGGTGTGTCTGTTTTTTTGCCGGATCGGAAGGGCTTTGGGCGCAGGGGATTGCCTGTGGGAAGCATGACTTGTATGGACAGCCAAGGACAGTCCGGTGTGCGCAAGAAAAAGCACGGCGGCATTTTGCTGCTGCAGAGTATGCGGGTGGGAAAGGGAAACCCCTTGCCTGCTGCAAGTTTTGCGGACATCCGCTGTCCGCTGCGGGAGCGATTTGTGAAGATGCATATACAAGGATGCTGGTTGACACAGGGAAATGCACATCTTAATAATTTCGTAAGAAATAAATCTAAAAATGACAAGGCGATGCCATGAGTTTGACACAAAGGATTTGTATTATGTTCTCAGTCAAAAACGAGAAATCAAATTTCCGAGGAAAAAGGCGATGTTTATGCGTGTCACATCCAAGTCATTTATAAACAGGGCCTTTTGGGGCGGGAGGGGTCTCGTCGATTGACAAAGATATGATCTTCCAGGACCGGGAGACTATATCGCGGGACTTTGCAGAGGAGAGAGCACCTTGACAGAGTGTCATTTTTACCTACGTTGCTATTGAGGATAAAAAAGTGACAATTTCTAACGAAAAGGGCTTGACCTTTGAAAGGAATGTTGATATAATCAAACTGTTATTGGAATGATTATATCTGCGGATACTTTGACTTTTTTTAAAGTGAGGTTAATGTATTATTAACTATCACGTCACAAATGTCAAGAGGTATCCACGGAAAAAATCATCAAAACTTAAAAATTTTTAAGGAGGAAGAGAAAATGAAGAGTATCTTCAAGAAGATCGCCTTCGTGTTAGCCTTGGCTATGGTTGTTACCATGCTCCCTGCTAAGGCTGTGGCAGCTGCCGAGTCCGACGGACCGCAGATGTACAAGACACTGTTGCTCTATCTTGACAGCGGCAACGGCGAAGGCTCTGACATCACAGGTACCTACAAGAGTGAGAGGTATGCTAGTGTCTGGGGTTGGAGAGAGGATGGCTATGATAAGCCTACCTTTACATCCGCTGACCCGGAAGTTGCTACCGTAAACGCTAACGGCAAAGTTACCGCTGTAAAAGTTGGTAAGACAACCGTTACCGCGACTTTTACCGGTGAGGACTTAGAGACTGTAACAAAGACTTGCGTCGTAACCGTAAAGAGGAATGCGGCAAAGGTTGGTCTTGGCGCTGACAGTGCAAAACTCGTAGAGGAAGGCACGATCAAGGTTGGTGACAAGGTTCAGCTTACTGCAGTTCGTAAGGATGCTGAGGGCAAGACCGAGTGGAACAAGACCATGAAGGATTACACGACGGACAGCGTTCGTTTCAGCTCCTCCAACGAGGAAATCTTCAAGGTAACAAAGACCACCGGTATGCTTACCGCAGTAGGCGCAGGTGAGGCTACCCTGAAAGTTTGGACCGTTCAGTCCGAGGGCAAGGATGCTGAGACCGGCGAGTATCCGGAAGTTGTTTCCAAGGAGTACAAGGTTGTCATCGCAGAGAATTCGGTTAAGGTTGAGCAGAGCGCGTCCAACGCATTCACCATCGTATTCCCGGATGAGACTACAGCTAAGGCTGCTGTTGACGCAACGTTACCTTCCCTTACGCATGCGGACGCTTCCGTATCCGAGGATAAGAACGTTGTAAAGGCATATGAAGTTCTTCATGCTGCTACGGATAAGACCGCAGCTGTTGAGCAGGAAGTCTTCATCAGTGGTATCTCCAACAGCGGGAACGTTGTAACGGTTACCCTGTTCAACGAGATGAAGGAAGAGACCACCTATACCGTTCGGTATCAGGATTATGTAGAGAATTTTGTAACCTGCAAGAATGTAGCTTATAAGCTGCTTCCTTATGCTGAGACCGTTTCCCAGAGCGAGCTGGCAGTTGAGAAGGTAGTGAAGTACCGTCTCTTTGCTCTTGGTGTAAACAACCAGGATGTGGATATCACAAACTCCAAGGCATACGGCGAGGGCACATGGGCAGATTCCGTTAAGTTAGAGGATCTGGCAAAGGATTACAATCCGAAGTACGTCTTCAACGGCAACACAATCTGGTTCTACACTCTGGATCAGAACTTTGCAGTAAACCTTAAGGCAACGTTTGAGGATTGGTTCATTGTACAGGGCAATACCGCAAACATCCTTGAGGCTCCGATCACCGTAACACCGGGTAACACCGCGATCACCGCAGGCAATATCATTAGCTGGGGTATCGTAAAAGAGGGTGATGATAACGCTTACACGAACCAGAAGCTCGCTGTAGAGGATGTTGGTTACCGTCTTGCTGTAAAGGCTTCCATCAATGTATACGGCAAGGATGATACCGTAGAGACCTCGAAGGGTGCTGGTTTATACGATGACAAGTTCACATTCGTTTCCTCCAATGATGATAAGCTTTCCATCAACGAGGATACCGGTGTGATCTACCCGCCGAAGAGCGCTGTTTCGAACGTACTTGTACATGTATATTACGATGGCAGCTATGTAGGCAGCTGTGCCGTAACGGTTGTTGCGAAGAGAACGTTCACTTCTCTTGCTGTAAATACGAACAATAAGACGAAGCTGGCAGCTGGTACGAACTTCCTTGATAACATCTGGTTTGAGGTTAAGACATTTGACCAGTTGGGCGCTGAGTTCAACGGCGGCAGTGACGGAAGCATTCACATCCAGATGGAAGTATCGGATGTAAACAAAGCTACCTATGTAGAGTTGGGCAGCTGGTATGCGAGCACGGGAAGCGGACAGAAGCTTGAATTTGATATGGGTGACGAGTATCAGCATGGAATTTGTGCAACATACGATGCACCGGAAAAAGCTACTCCAATCCGTGTTGTTGTAACAGCTACCTATCGTTCGAATGACGGAAAGGTTACTTTCGAAAGAAAGGCAAGCTTTAACTTCACTGTAAAGAATACCAGGAACGCTCAGGTAAAGACTTATATGATCGAAGCTGGTTCCAATTCGGTAGATGAGGCTCTTTATGTTCTTGGTACGAATAATACTACGGTTGCTGACAAGAAGGTAGTGCTGAAGGCATACTCCGTAGACAAGGAAGGCTTCAAGGTTAGTCAGCTTAACCTGAACGGTGTTGAGAGTGATCTGGCTTCCGGCAGCACGCTGGCAACTGGTCAAGCAACGATCCTTGTTAAGAAGGGTAACGAGACCATCACCACAAAGGGTACAGAGGATGAACTTGGCTTTGTAGCTGGGACTGAGAGTGGAAATTCGATCATTACGTTTACTGCTGTAGGTACGGTAACTGGTTCCGCGATCGAGAAGATCGAGACCGGAAGCTATGTGATCAACCTCTTCGTAGGTGAGAACAACAAGGCTACTTTCAAGGCTAGCCAGGTTATTTCCGTAATCGATAAGCAGGATGTTCCGACCTTTAAGTGGGTAAAGAACACGGTAAACGATGGTACGGATGTTGACATTGCAAAACAGGCACTGACGCTGCATTTCGATGCTGACAGGAACTGGAATGTTGAGGAAGTAACCGGTGGTATTGTTGCTGCTGATATCCAGAGAGTCGGCAACAGGGCAACCATCCGTTCCGTAACATACGACTGGACAACTCCGGGCGGTGCGATCCTTACCTTCGTGATCCCGATCAACAGAACGGTAATCATTGCTGACTAAGCAGAAAGAGAAAACACGGTCGAGACAGACTGTGGGAACAGTATACGAATCCCCCCTTGGGATTGTGTATAAACGGAAGTATTAAACAAAGAGAGACAGGAGTTTTCCTGTCTCTCTTTGTTTTTCATGATCGCTTTCTGTTACACTTTTCTGTCAATGATCTCTTGAAAAGAACCACTCATAAATGCAATTCAGGCAATAGAAAGTATTATCATTCCGGATCAGGATTTCTAACAAGCTGATATCCCTATAAAAGGGGAAGCCAAGCTCTCGCCTGGCTCCCCCTTTTTCTGTACATCAAATGGATCTTTTTCTTAAAGTAGATTATCTCCAGTTACAGGTATCGGACGAGCCGGAGAACCTTGCTGTTGTATCGGCACCAACCGTAAACTGGATGGTAATGGTTGCGTCCTCGTACTTATAGGTAGCTACGAAGGTATCGCCAATCTCTGCACCTGTCATGATAGTAGCACTATCTACGGTTGTTGCATTTGTGCTGACAAGGAAACTGTCGGACTGGATTCCCTTGGTACCTTCCGTAAGCTTACTTACTGTGATCTGTACCGGAAGGAGAACTGCGCCATCCCCCCTGTTCACGTCATTGTAATTGTCATAGTTTGTCACAGCGGAACCAATATACTTGATCAGATCCTTGTATGTGATAACACCGGATGTCGCATTGACATAAGCCTTTGCATCTGCAGCGTCTGCATTGATCCAGTAAGACTGCCATGTATCCTTTAAGGTGAAGGAAACAGCCTTCTTTGCATCAACACCAACCTCAACCTTTGTGGATGCATAATCCTTGATTCCACCCTCCTCAGAGTAAAGGGTAGCATCTACTTTAATCTCAAGGAAACGGTTTGGATGGCTGCCGTCTGCATTGGTTACGGACTGGTTGCTGAACTGCGTATTTCCGTTTCCGTCTGCAGTTGCATCCAGACTCGGACTAAGCGTGATCGCGCTTCCGGATACGGTTGTAAAGCCTGCCGCATTGGAGGTTGCCACATATTCGATATACTCTGACCCGTTCGGGATTGCTACCTCGCTGCCGTTCGGAAGCTTACCGGTAATGTGGAAACCGATGCTGTCCGAACCGTTCAATGCCTTGCCGGACCATTCATTTGTAATGTAGAAGCTGGAGCATGCCTTGATGTCAACAATATTGAGAACAACTTTCTTTTCACTCCCGCTTACGATCTTACCGGTTTCATCCGCAAGTGCGAATTCTACCGTCTGTGGAAGGATGCTGTTTGTCAGGTTGTTGGCAGCAGTAACCGTAATGTTACCGCTAAAGTACTGGTAAGCCCGGTCTGCCTCCGCAAGTCCTGCCGTATCACCAGTTAAGGTCAATGCCGAACCGGTCTTCTTCACTGCCACATAATACCCAGCCGGGATACGGTTGGTAGCGCCGTCGATCGCCCTGTCGTACTGGTCATACCAGGTCAGATACGGCTTGCCCGACCAGTCATTGACCGGAAGTACCGTGACGGAAGCACCCTCAAGAATATTGATATTCCCATCATAACCCTTTACGGCAACTGCTTTTGCTTTTGCCTTGATATTGATCTGTACGATCGAGGACTTCCCGGTGGTCGGGATCGTCGTGGTGTAAATCTGCGGTACATCAATGCCTTCCGCTGCATTCACAGTCGGAACCGTATACTTTAAGGTAGCGGAACCGTCATTGTTCTCCACGAGATACAATCTGGCATCGCTGAAGGAGAGAGACTTGTAAAGCGCACGGAAATCCGTTACCGGGGCACCTTCGATATCATATGCCTCGTAGCGCAGGGTGATCGTGCCGTCGTTCTCTGCCACAACCGAATCCGGGGCAATGATCTGGAAGCTGTCAAGTACCTGCTCGGATACGATCTTCAGCTCGTAAGGAGTCGAAGTACCGGTCTTGGTCGAAGTGATCTGGATTCTTGCCACGCCGCCCTTCTTTGTGTCAAGTCCTCTGTGAAGCCTTACTGCACCATACTGTACGCCATCAATGTATACGCCATCCGGTACCAAGTCTGCACCAAGTGCGTTGGAGATGGAGGAAAGCAATAATGGGGACAGGGAAGTGAAGGTCAGGTTTACCGCCTCACTGTCATCGTAGTCCATCGCATAGCCAAGACGGTCAAGCATCTTGTAAACAAGCAAATATTCTCCGTCCACAAAGCCTGCCGGAAGCTCTTTCAACAGTTCGTTGGAATTTTCTTTCGTCACACCGACAACCTGTACACCGCTTACGCAGTTTTCAAGGCCGGCGGTAAGGTTTGCGGTCACAGTCGCTACATTTCCGGTAGCTGTATGGACACCCGTAAGGATGATCGCCGTGCCGTAGGTGATGGTATCTTCCGAATTGCGTCCAGCGCCGATCGTAAGGATACCCTTTTCCTTATTGTTCTTGATCACAGTGCCGCCCGTGGAGGAAGTCCACTGAACTTCGTAATTCTTTCTGACACTCTCATTGTACTGGTTCAATACATCGTAATGAACAAAAATCTGTGTGCGGTTTGCGTTTGTTGTCACCTGACCGCCATTTTCAAGAACGGTGATCTGAACAACCTTTTCGTCCTCTGCCGAAATCTCAGCCTTGAGGTCGCCGCAGGATACGGTATAAACACCCTTGTTGAGCTTGGTAGCCAACGTGAGAACCGCGCTCTTGCCATCCTCTGCCACGGTAGCCGTCAGGGAGATGTTCTGGTTGCCCTTCTTCACCTCAAATTTGGAATCCTTTGTGAATGCACCTGTTACGGTGATTTCTTTCACACCGGTCGCCTGTGCGGAGAAACCGCTCACAACAACCTTGTACTCTTTGGAAACGCCCGCCGGGTATTCCTTCGCTTCTGCGTCGTAACCCTCGGACTGTACCGCCCAAACCGTGAGGGTTGCCTCACCGGCACCTGTCGCGGTGATCATACCGGTCGTCTTCGTTACCTTGAAGACATCCTCGTTGGAGGACTTAAAGCGCAGGCTGTCGGTCGTGTAATCCCGCATGGTCTTGTTCCACTCGGTGTTGCCCTCCGCATCCTTGCGGACTGCGGTCAGCTGGAGCTTCTCGCCGACGGATAAACCAGCCTCAACTTTCTTTGCGCTGTCGGAGCTTAAGCCAACCTTTGCGGCATTGCGCTTTACGGTTACCTTGCACTCCCTGGTCACGGTCTTTACGTCATCGCCGGTGAAAGTTGCCGTCACGGTTGTCTTGCCAACCTTAACTGCGGTCACCTTGCCCTTGCTGCTCACCGTCGCAACGTCCGGGTCAGCGGACTCAAACGTTACTTCGGTATAGCCGCTTTCCTTCCAGCCCCAGACACTTGCGTAGCGCTCGCTCTTGAAGCTGCCTGTGATGTCAGAGCCTTCGCCGTTGCCGCTGTCAAGATAGAGCAGCAAGGTCTTATACATCTGCGGACTGTCGGACGATGCCGCGGATGCCGTATTGGCCGGGAGCATGGTAACAACCATTGCCAGGGCCAGCACGAAGGCGATCTTCTTGAAGATACTCTTCATTTTCTCTTCCTCCTTAAAAAATTTGGTTTTGATTGGTGTTTTTGGTTCATTGCAGCTTACAAAAACGGTCA